>Ga0335077_10010874_pt1 | contig 11371 bp, 13 predicted proteins | sample Lox_Sample_31_FD_207151 | JGI IMG/M metagenome (GOLD analysis project Ga0335077, IMG submission 207151) | Soil microbial communities from Loxahatchee National Wildlife Refuge, Florida, United States - Lox_Sample_3.1 | ecosystem: Environmental > Terrestrial > Soil > Wetlands | place: USA...
AGCGCCTCCGCCGCCTCCGCCGTGGCGATGTTGCCGGCGACCACCTCGACGTCGAAGCGAGACTTCACGGTCCTCACCATCTCGACCACCGCGCGCGAGTGGCCGTGCGCCGTGTCGACGACGAGGACGTCCACCTCCTCCGCGACGAGGGCCTCCGCGCGCTCCAGCGCGTCGGAGCCGACGCCGACGGCGGCGCCCACCTGCAGCCGGCCGCGCTCGTCCTTCGTCGCGAGCGGATACTGGATCCGCTTCTGGATGTCCTTGACGGTGATCAGGCCCCTGAGCCTCCCGTCGGCGTCGACCACCGGCAGCTTCTCGATCTTGTTGCGGTGGAGGATCTCCTCCGCCTCGGCGAGGGTCGTGCCCACCGGCGCCGTCACGAGGTTCGTGCTGGTCATCAGCGCGGACACCGGCTGGCTCACGTCGTCCTCGAAGCGCAGGTCGCGGTTGGTGAGGATGCCGACGAGGATCTCGTCGTCGTCGACGATCGGCACGCCGGAGATGTGGTAGCGCTCCATCAGGCCGAGGGCCTCGCCGACGCGGTCGCTCGGCCGGAGCGTGACCGGCTCGACGATCATCCCCGACTCGGAGCGCTTCACCTTGTCGACCTCGGCCACCTGCGCCTCGATCGAGAGGTTGCGATGGACGATCCCGATTCCGCCCTCGCGCGCGATCGCGATCGCGAGCCTCGCCTCGGTGACCGTGTCCATCGCGGCCGAGACGATCGGGATCTGGAGCGTGATCGCGCGGGTGAGGCGCGTCGCGGTCGAGACGTCGTTCGGCAAGACGGACGACTCCGCCGGCAAGAGCAGCACGTCGTCGAAGGTGAGCCCCTGCCCGGCGAACTTTGCGGGCCAGCCCTGCCCGCCCTCGAAGACGATCTGGCCCAGCTCGTACCCGTGCTCGCCCACGAAACGCTCCCCTCTAAGCACGAAGCCCAGGCGCGCACTTCTCGCCCGGGCTCACGATTCTCCGCTTTCGGTACCGACTCTCAACTGGACGGCAATCCTACCATCGCGTGTGGACAGACCTAATCGGCCGCGACGGGCTCGAGCTCGTCGACGCGGACCGACGCGACGAGGCGCGAGGCCTCGCGCGGGTCGAAGCGTCCCGCCCCGACCTCGAGGATCGAAGCGGCCCCGGTCGCGACGGCGACCCGGAGCGCGTCCTCGAGCGGCCGGTCCTCCAGCCGGGCGGCGATGAAGCCCGCGAGCAGCGTGTCGCCCGCGCCGACCGCGGAGACGGCCTCGAGACGGGGCGTCAGGGCGTGGAGGAGCCGCGTGCTGCGCTCCTCGCGCAGCAGCGCGAAGCAGCCGGCGTCCCCCTTGATGATCACGTTGCGGGCGCCCTGCTCGGCGATCGTCTCGAGCGCCATCCGGAAGTCGTCGGGCTCGGAGAACTCCTGCCCGACGAGACTCTCCGCCTCGACCTGGTTCGGAGAGACGAGGAACGGCTCCGCCTCGACGCCGAGGGCCAGCGGCTCGCCCTCCGAGTCGAGCACCGTCCGCACCCCGCTCCGGTTCAGCTCGCGGATCGCATCGGCGTAGAACCCGTCGGCGACACCGCGGGGCAGGGTGCCGGCGAAGACGACGAAGTCGGCGCCGCGCGAGAGGTACGCGAGCTTCTCGAGCAGGATCTCGAGCTCGCTCTCCAGCACCGCCGGGCCCCACTCGTTGATCTCGGTGTAGGTGGAGCTCGTCGGGTCGACGACCGCCGTCGAGGTGCGCGACTCGTCGGCGATGCGGACGAAGTCGTTCAGGATCGCCTCGGCCGTCAGCTCCTCGACGATGCGGGTGCCGGTGCGCCCGCCGACGAGCCCGGTCGCGACCACGGGGAGGCCGAGCCGCTTGAGCGCGCGGGCGATGTTGATCCCCTTGCCGCCCGCGAGCGTCAGCCCCTGGCTCGCGCGATGGCGATGCCCGAGCTGGAAGCTCGGCACCGCGAGCGTGCGGTCGATCGCCGCGTTGAGCGTCACCGTCACGATCACGAGACCCACCCCCAGAGATGATGGACAGTCCTGCCTGCGTAGAAGCGTACGCGCGCGGTGAGGCCCGGCCGCGAGGCCGAGCGGGCCGCCACCAGCGGGCGGCTGCCCACGAGGCGGCCCTCCTGGTAGACGCGCACCTCGCCGAGCGGCTGCCCGGCGCGGACGGGCAGCGAGAGGACGGCGGGCGCGGTGACGCGCTCGACGAACGGCTTCCCGAGCCGGACGGAGCGGAGGAGCTGCCGCTGCGCGACGAGCGCAACAGGCGCGCGGCCGTAGCCGATCCCGGCGCTCGCGTACGCTCGGCCGGTCTGCACGAGCGGGGTGACGCGGTAGCGCGAGAGCCCCCAGGCCAGGAGGAGGCTGAGGTCGGAGTTGCGGCGGCTGCGGCTCGGGCTGCCGAGGATCGCCGTGTACAGCGTCATCCCGTCGCCGCGGACGGCCGCGACCTGGCACCAGCCCGCGTTGTCGGTGTGCCCGGTCTTCACGCCGATCAGCCCCGGAAACGTGCCGAGCAGGTCGTCCCAGGTGGTCAGGTGGCGGTCGCCGGCGATGATCGCCGTCCGCTCTCCGACGATCCGCCTGATCGTAGGGTTGTGCATCGCGACCTCGGCGAGCTTGACGACGTCGGCGGCGCTCGAGACCTCGCCCGGCTCGTCGAGCCCGTCCGGCCGCACGAAGTGCGTGTCGTGGAGGCCGAGCTCCCGCGCCTTGGCGTTCATCAGCGCGACAAAGGCAGGCGTGGAGCCGTGGCCGACGTAGCGGGCCAGCGCGACGGCCGCGTCGTTCGCGCTCTGGATCAGCGCCGCGGCGACGAGGTCGTGGACCGAGATCCGCTCCCCGGCGCGCAGGTTGATCGTGGACTCCCCGACCCGGGCCGCGTTGCGGTCGACGCGCACGACGTCGCTCAGCTTCGCGTGCTCGAGCGCGACCAGCACCGTCATCAGCTTCGTGATGCTGGCGATCGGCACCCGGGCATGCGGAGCGCGCGCGGCCAGCACCTCACCGGTGGAGGCGTTCACGACGAGAAACGCGCGTGCCTCCGGATTCGGGGGCGCGGCCAGCGCCGGGGCGGGAAGGACGAGCGCGATCGCGACGGCGGCGACGAGGAGCCGGAGCGGCACGGGGCCACTGTACCTGCCCCGCCCACCCCGTCTGTCGGCGATCACCCGTGGGGGTGACGGACACGGTGGGCGCCCTCTGCGATTACTCGCGCCTACCGGACGAGCAGCACGACGAGCGTGACGAGCGCGAGGAAGGCGACCGGCGCACCCCAGTGGACGATGCGCCTGCGGGTCTCGGGGGTCACCAGCCGGACACCGCCCAGACCTCGCGCGCCGTGCGGGCGGCCTCGGCGCCGGCGGCGGCGCGCCAGTCGAGCTCGACGTTGCGGTAGGCATAGATGATCGAGCGCGACGCCGAGACGAGCGCGCTCGCGGGCCCGCTCGTGAAGGCGCGCGCGACGTCTGCCGGCGTCGCCCCCTGGGCGCCCACTCCGGGCAGCAGGAACGGCGCCTGCGGCATCAGCCTGCGGGCCTCGCCCACCGCACGCGGGTGCGTCGCGCCGATCACCGCGCCGACACTCGAGAGACCGTCCTCGCCGACGAGCTCCTCGCCCCACTCCCGCACGAGCCCGGCGACGTGATGCCAGAGCGGCCGCCCGTCCGAGAGGGTGAGGTCCTGGACGTCGGCACCGCCCGCGTTCGAGGTCTTGACGAGGACGAACACTCCCGCTCCGTGCAGCCTGGCGGCCTGGAAGAACGGCTCGAGCGCGTCGCGGCCGAGGTAGGGGCTGACGGTGACCGCGTCGGCGAGCGGCGGCTCGTCGCCGCGCGGCTCGACGTAGGCGGCGGCGTAGGCACGGGCCGTGGAGCCGATGTCTCCGCGCTTGACGTCGGCGAGGACCAGCAGCCCCGCGGTTCGCGCGTACGCGCAGACGTCCTCGAACGCCTGCATCCCGTCGGCGCCGAGCGCCTCGAAGAAGGCGACCTGCGGCTTCACCCCGACGACGTGCGGCGCGACCGCGTCGATCAGGCCGCGGCAGAAGCGCGTGACCGCGTCGGCGGCCTGCGCCCGCCCGAGGTGGACGTCTCCGCGCAGCTCGAGCGGCAGGAGCTCGACCCGCGGGTCGAGCCCGACGAGGAGCTGGCTGCGCTTGCGCCCGACCGCCTCGACGAGACGGTCCGGGAAGAGCGCAGTGGCGGCCGGGCTCGTGCTCTGGGCGTCCTGCACCATCGGCCATCTAGCGTAGACGGTCGGAACGACGACGGGGGCCGCGACGCGGCCCCCGTCGAGAACGTCGTGCTTGGAAGGAGGGACGGTCTGCCTCAGCCGCCCTTGACGGCGGCCTTGAGCTGGCTGCCGGCAGAAAACTTCGGCACGGTTGCTGCGGGGATGTGAACCTTCTGCGACGGGTTGCGCGGGTTGACGCCTTCGCGCGCCGCACGGGCCTGCGTCGTGAACTTGCCGAATCCCGTGAACGAGACGTCTTCGCGCTTCTTCAGGGAGTCGGTGATGGCGTCGAGGACCGCATCGACGGCCTTTCCCGCGTCTCGCCGCGAGAGCCCGCTCCGCGAAGCGACCTGATCGACGAACTCCTGCTTTGTCACGTGTCCCTCCTGCTGTTGAGGTCGAGATCTGGCAACTGAGACTAACAGGCCCCTCGGATGCGCTCAACCAAGCCGTTTTGCGGCACTTTTTCAGGCGGCCGCGATGTCGGCCGCGCGGAAGAGAGGACGCAGTCGAACGGCATGCCGCGCGAGCGCGTCGGCGCCGCCCTCCTCGCGGTCGACCACGCAGACCGCGGTGCGCACGACGAGCCCGGCCTCGCGGACCGCCTCGACGGCCTCCAGCAGGGCGCCGCCCGAGGTGACGACGTCCTCGACGAGGCACACGAGCTCGCCCGCCTCGTACCGGCCCTCGAGCCGGTTCGCGGTGCCGTAGCCCTTCGCCGCCTCGCGCACGATCACGAACGGCTGCCCCGAGGAGAGCGACGCGGCGGCGGCGAGGGCGACCGCGCCGAGCGCCGGCGCCGCGAGCCGCGAGGCGTCGGGCTCGTGCTCGCGGACCGAGCCGGCGATGCGCTCGCCGATCGCCGCCAGCAGGTCGGGCCGGGTCTCGAACCGGTACTTGTCGAGGTAGTAGCGCGAGCGGCGGCCGGAGCGGAGGACGAAGTCGCCCTCGAGGTAGGCGTGCTCCCTGATCGCTGCGCGCAGCTCCGCGTCGGTCAACGCGCGGCGTCGAGCGTCGCGCGGCCGAGCCCGAGCAGGCGCTCGGCGTCCGGGCCCTCGCCCAGCGAGACCATCGAGCCGTCGGCGAAGTAGAGGTCGACCCGCTCGCGCCGCGCGCCGCCGTGGCGCAGGAACGCGAGGGCTGCGAGCACGGCTCCCGCAGCGGCGATCAGGACGAGGAGCTTACGCTTCACTGCTCTCGTCCTCCGCTTCCTCCTTGGGCTTGCGCTTCGGCGCGCGCTTCGGCGGCTCGGGCTCCTCGCTGCCGGCGCTCGTGCGGAGGCAGCTCTTGAGGTCGTAGAACACGAGCCCGACGGTCGGCTCCGGCCCGGTGACCGCCGCCACCACCCGCTCGCCGTCGCGGACGACGAAGACGCTCCCGTCCGCGATCGCGGCCTCGAGCTGGACGAGGGGCTCGGCGCGGATCCCGTCTGCCGCCGAGAGCAGCGCGCGTGCCGCCTCCACGAAGCGCGTGGCGTCGGCGACCGTGGCCCCGTCGACCGTGCCGTCGGCGCGGAAGAGCACGGCGGCCTTGATCTGGGTCGAGATCTCGGTGAGGTCTGCGAGTGCCTGCGCGGCTTCCATCAGGCCCCAAGCCTACACCGGCGATACTGCCCGTCGTGCGCCTGCGCAAACGGAGCCTCGTCGCGAAGTTCTTCACCGACCGCGGCACGCACCTCGCGGCGATGATCGCGTACTTCGCGCTCCTGTCGTTCGTGCCGCTCCTCTTCCTGACGCTCTCGCTGCTCGGCTTCACCGGCCGGGCTAACGAGTCGAGCTATCTCGTGACCGAGCTCAGCCACGCGTTCCCCGAGAGCTCCGTGACGACGCTGATCAGGGTCGTGCAGACCCTCCAGGACAATGCGGCGGCGTTCGGGATCGTCGGCGCGGTCGTGCTCGTCTGGACGTCGCTCTCGCTGTTCAGCGTGCTCGAGTCGGCGCTCAACATCGTGTACGGCCGGCCGAACCGCGGCTTCCTGCGCGGGAAGTCGCTCGCGCTCTCGTTCATGCTCGGCACGCTCGCGGTGCTGTTCTTCGGCCTGATCGTGGCCTCTGTCGGGGACAGCATGCTCAAGCGCTACGCACCCGAGGTGACCGACAACAGCGTCGCTGCCTACGTGCTCTCGGTGCTCATCTCCGCGGTCGCGGTGTTCGTCTTCCTCACCTCGATCTACCGGCTGCTGCCGAACGTCGCGGACATGACGCTGCGCGAGGTGCTCCCCGGCGCGCTCGCGGCGACGTTCCTGCTCGAGGTCACGTTCCAGGTCCTGCCGCTGTACATCCGCTTCTCGAGCCTCAACCCGACGCTGCGCGCGTTCTCGGGCGGCGTCCTGCTGCTCGTCTGGCTCTACGTGATGGCGAACGTGATCGTGATGGGCGCCGAGGTGAACTGGTGGGCCTCACGGCGCGAGGTCGGCACGGAGGCGCCCCAAGCGTAGACCAGGCCCGCGGCGAGCTGCGCCTCGTACATCCCCCTCTTGCGCGGATACGACACGTAGCGCTGGGTGAGGCCGAGCCCGGCGACCTCACGGTCGAATGCGAGGGTGGCGGCGGCGTGGATCTTGCCGTGGCCGGGGCCCGTCGAGAGGAAGAAGCGCGTGCCGAGCGCCCTCAGCTCCGCTGCGCGCCGCTTCACGACGATCGTGGGAGTGTTCCACTCGAGCGCGCTGCGCGAGGCGTGGGCGAACGGGCCGTCGTGGAACGGCTCGAAGTAGCCGCTCCACGACTCGAGGGTCCCGAAGACGGTCGGGTTGCGCAGGCCGATGTCGACCGCGCCGAAGCCCCCTGCGGAGAGGCCGGCCAGGGCGCGGTCCCGCCGGGTCGCGAGCGTCGAGAGGTGGGCGTCGGTCCACGGCACCACCCGCGTGACGAGGTAGCGCTCCCAGGGCCCGGCCCACTCCCCGTCGTAGTGCGGGTCGGGCCCGGCCGCCGGAAGCACCGCGATGAACGGCCGCGCGCTGCCGTCCTCGATCAGCTCGTCGGCGAGGTCCGCGAGGTCGAGCGAGTCGGCGTACTCCGTGGGGTCGCCCGGCATGCCGTGCAGGAGGTAGACGACCGGATAGCGGACCGAGGTCGAGTAGCCGGGCGGCAGGTAGACGAGCGACGGCTGCAGCCCGCCGGGAATCGATCCCTGCCAGATCGTCCCGCCGGCGGAGCCGCTGCCGAGCAGCTTGAACCCGTTCGCGGGCGCCGCCGTCGCCGCGCCGGCGGAGCGCGCGGCGAGGAGTGCGAGTGCGAGCACGGGAACGAGCGCGTAGCGACCCACCCGGCCGTTGTACCGGCGCCAGGTTGAGCGCTGTGCTCGGCTCCGGTTAACGAGTGTTGAGCGCCGCGAGGAGCGCCCGCGCCGCGCGGGCGCGGTGCGAGTTCCGGGCCTTCCAGTCGTTCCCGAGCTCGGCGACGGTCCGCGTCTCGCCCTCCGGGACGAAGACCGGGTCGTAGCCGAAGCCCTCCGTGCCCCGCGGCGCCTCGGCGATCGTCCCGTCGAGGACGCCGGTGCCGCGCACCTCCTCGCCGGCCGGCGAGACGGCGACGAGCTCACACACGTAGCGGCCGCATCGGTCCTCGCCCAGCGCGCCCTGGAGCTCGCCGAGCAGCCAGCCGACCGGGTCGTCGCCGCCGAGCCGGGCCGACTCGAGCCCCGGCCTGCCGCCGAGGCCGTCGACCTCGATCCCCGAGTCCTCGCCGATCATCCAGGCGCCGGGATCGCCCACCGTGCGGCCGAAGAGCGCCTTCCCACGCGCGTTCTCGTAGTACGTGGAACCGGTCTCCTCGGGGTAGTCGCCGGCCTCGAGCGCTGAGACCCGCCAGCCCGGCAGCAGCCGCTCGAGCTCGCGCGCCTTGTTCGGGTTGCGCGAGCAGAGGACCGCGATCACCGGGCCCAGCGCGCTCCCGTCACGTGCTCGACCTCGGACAGCTTCGCGACCGCCGCGTCGCGCGCACCGGAGGGAAGGTCGACGTCGAGCGCGACCCGGCGCCGTCCGTCGGACTCCTCGAACTCGATCGAATGCACCGTGCCGCCGATTCGCTCGACCGTGCCGACGACCTCCCCGACCGCCTGGCCCTCGCCCAGGTCGACGTAGAGGAGCACCTCATCGGGCCGCAGGCGGAGGAGCAGGGGATAGACGGCGATCCGAAGCGGCCAGAGCGCGAACAGGACGAGCCCCGTCGCGATGATCGCCGCCCACCAGTACCCGGCCCCGACGGCCATGCCCACGGCGGCGACGATCCAGAGGCTCGCGGCCGTCGTGAGGCCGCGCACGAAGGTGCCCTGGTGCAGGATCGCGCCGGCGCCGAGGAAGCCGACCCCCGTCACGATCTGCGCCGCGATGCGCGTCGGGTCGTAGGTGAGGCCCGAGCCGTGGCCGAAGGCGAACTCGGACCACGCGTAGGCCGAGACGATCGTGAAGAGCGCCGAGCCGAGCGAGACGAGCATGTGCGTGCGCAGGCCCGCCTGGCGCTCGCGCACCTCGCGCTCGAAGCCGACGACCGCGCCGAGCGCGGCGGCCAGCGAGAGCCGCGCGAGCAGCGAGTACCAGGCGAGGCTAACCACGCGGCGCCTCGGCGGCCTCGAACTGGGCCGCCGCGAGGGTCTCGATCCCGCCCGCCGCGAGCTCCAGCAGCTCGTCGAGCAGCGCCCGGGAGAACGGCTCCTGCTCGGCGGTCGCCTGCACCTCGATCAGGCGGTCGTCTCCGGTCATCACCACGTTCATGTCCGTGTCGGCCGTCGAGTCCTCCGCGTAGTCGAGGTCGAGCACGGGCTCGCCGTCGACGATCCCGACCGAGACGGCGGCGACCGAGCCGGTGAGCGCCTTGCTCAGCCCGAAGCGGTCGAGGGCGCGGAACGCGGCGACGTACGCGCCGCAGATCGAGGCGCAGCGCGTGCCGCCGTCGGCCTGCAGCACGTCGCAGTCGAGCCAGAGCGTCCGCTCGCCGAGCGCCTCGAAGTCGACCACCGCGCGGAGCGAGCGGCCGATCAGCCGCTGGATCTCGATCGTGCGGCCACCCTGCTTCCCGCGCGAGGCCTCGCGGTCGGTGCGGTCCCCGGTCGAGGCGGGCAGGAGCGAGTACTCGGCGGTGAGCCAGCCGCGGCCCTTGTTGTAGAGCCAGCGCGGCACGCCCTCCTGGATCGAGGCGGTGCACAGGACGCGGGTGCGCCCCTGCGAGTAGAGCACCGAGCCGTGCGGCAGCTCGAGGAAGTCGGCCTGCAAGTCGAGCGGCCGCAGCTCGTCGGCCCGTCTCCCGTCAGCTCGCACGAGACCCCGTGTGCTCATGAGCATTTGGCCTCACGCGACCGCGGCCTCGAGCTCGGCCAGGCTCACGTGCTCGACCTCGTCGATCGGCAGCTGCAGGAAGCGCCGGCCCATGGAGCGGAACGCCTCGGGGTCGCCGGTGGTGAGGAAGCGGTAGGCGCCCTCGCGTCCCGGCTCGTTCTCGATCCCCTTCCGCGCGAGCGACTCGGCCACCTCGCGCGCGGTCTCCTCGGCCGAGAAGACGAGGGTCACGTCGCGGCCGAACACGCGCTGGAGGATCGGCCGGATCAGCGGGTAGTGGGTGCAGCCGAGGATCACCGTGTCGACGCCCGCGAGCCTGAGCGGCTCGGCGTACTCGCGCACGGCCCCGGTCGTCTCGGGCCCGTACGGGTCGTCGCTCTCGATCAGCGGCACGAGCCGCGGGCAGGCGACCGGTGTGACGACCACCCCCGCGTCGAGCGTGCGGACGAGGGCCTCGTAGCGGCCGCTCTCGACCGTCGCCTGGGTGGCGAGCAGCCCCACGCGGCGGTTGCGGGTCGCCTGCACGGCCGCGTGCGCCTCCGGCGTCAGCACGCCGATCACGGGCACGCCGAGCTCGGTCTGCAGCTCGGGCAGCGCCGCCGAGGTGACCGAGTTGCACGCGGCCACGATCAGCTTCACGCCCTCCGCCTCGAGGAAGCCGCCGATCTCGGCCGCGTACCGCCGCAGCTCGCCGAGCGGCCTGGGGCCGTACGGGAAGCGGGCGCCGTCGCCCAGGTAGACGAAATCCTCGTGCGGCAGGGTCACGAGGCATTCGTGCAGGACGGTGAGGCCGCCCATCCCGGAGTCGAAGACGCCGATCGCGCGCGGGTCCATCGGCCGATTGTATGGCGTGACCCGGCGGGCAACCTTCATCTACCCTTTCCGCGCCCATGCGCCTGCTCGCCATCTCGCTGACCGCGTTCTTCGTCGCGCTTCCCGGCGTCGCGCACGCGGCGAACTTCACCAGGGCCGACGGCGCGGTGACCATGGACGACGGCGTCGCGATCACGTACACCCTGTACGAGCCGACGACGCCGAAGCCCGCCGCCGGCTACCCCGCGATCATGATGTTCCACGGCCTCGGCGGGACGCGCCAGGACATGAACATGCTCGCCGAGAACTCGTTCGCGAACGAGGGCTATGCGGTGCTGACGTTCGACGCGCGCGGGCACGGAACCTCGGGCGGGCTGTTCTCGCTCGACGGTCCGCGCGAGATCGCCGACTTCAAGGCTCTCTTCGCCTGGCTGACGGCCCGGCCGGAGATCGACGCCAAGCACGTCGGCGCGTGGGGCATCTCGCTCGGCGGGGGCGCGGTCTGGCGCTCGATCGTGGACGGGATCCCGTTCGCGGCCGGCGAGGTGGTCGAGACCTGGACCGACCTGATCTCGGCGCTCGCGCCGCAGGGGCTCGCGAAGACGGGGCTGATCTTCGGCTTCCTGCAGGCCGTCCCCACCGACCGCACCTCGCCCGACGTGCTCGCGATCAAGGGGCCGGCTCTCGAGAGCGACCTGAGCTCGACGGTGACGTCGTTCGCGTTGCAGCGCTCGAGCCGCCAGGCGCTCGCCACGGTCAAGACGCCGATGTTCCTGTTCCAGGGCCGGCGCGACTACGCGTTCGACATCGACCAGGCCTGGCAGGGCTACAAGCTCCTGAAGGGGCCGAAGCGCCTCTACATCGGCGACTTCGGCCATCCGCCCTCGACGTTCCCCGGACCGGACATCTCGGTCGTGCTCGGCGAGGGCGGCGACTGGTTCGCCCGGTTCCTGAAGGACGAGCCGAACGGGATCGACAAGCGCAAGCCGGTCGAGCTCGCGCCCTCGCCGTGGAAGGAGGCGGGCACCGTCTCCTACCCCGGGCTGCCGCCGACGAAGCGGCTCGCGCTC
>Ga0335077_10010875_pt1 | contig 11370 bp, 7 predicted proteins | sample Lox_Sample_31_FD_207151 | JGI IMG/M metagenome (GOLD analysis project Ga0335077, IMG submission 207151) | Soil microbial communities from Loxahatchee National Wildlife Refuge, Florida, United States - Lox_Sample_3.1 | ecosystem: Environmental > Terrestrial > Soil > Wetlands | place: USA: Florida...
ATTTGTCGGCCCCGGTCTACCGCTGTGGTTGCCCAAAGGCACCGCCATCGTCGAGGAACTGGAAAAGCTGGCGAAGGAAACGGAATTTGCCGCCGGTTACGTGCGCGTGAAGACGCCGCACATCGCCAAGGAGAAAATGTATCTGACGAGCGGGCATCTGCCGATTCTGTACAAGGAATCCATGTTCCCGGCGATGCGGCTTCCCGTTGAAAACGAAGCTACAGTTCAAAGTCGCGTCAAGCTGATTAAGGAAAGCCAAAATAAATTTACTGAGGACATTACAAGCGATAACCCGGAACAATTTGAGGCGGCAATTCGGGACCGTGACCGCATAAAAAAATACAAAAGTGAAAGCGCAGAGCTGGCTAAATTGGAAGAACAATTGGCAACGGGAGAGCTTTATTACCTCAAAGCGATGAACTGCCCGCATCATCACCGCATTTTTGCGGCGGAACCGCGCAGTTACCGCGATTTGCCGTTGCGCCTGGCTGAATACGGCACCAATTACCGTTACGAGCAGTCCGGCGAACTCTTCGGCCTCATGCGTGTCCGCTCACTCAACATGAACGACGCGCATATTTATTGCACGCCGGAGCAGTTCGCCGCCGAGTTCAACGCCGTCAACGAAATGTATCTGAAGTATTTCAAGATTTTCGGCATCGAGAAATACGTCATGCGCTTCAGCACCTCGTCACCGGAAGGCATGGGCAAGAAATACGTCAACGAACCTGAGCTGTGGAAGAAGACCGAGGACATGGTTCGCAAGACGCTTATTGATTCAAAAATTCCCTACGTGGAAGTGCCGAACGAAGCGGCGTTTTACGGGCCGAAGATTGACGTGCAGGTCTGGAGCGTCATTGGCCGCGAGTTCACGCTGGCGACCAACCAAGTGGACTTCGCGGTGCCCAAGCGTTTCGGCCTGGTCTATCGCGACAAGGACAACACGGACAAGACGCCGCTGTGCATCCATCGCGCGCCGCTGGGCACGCACGAGCGGTTCATCGGTTTTCTCATCGAGCATTACGCGGGCAATTTCCCCCTTTGGCTCGCGCCGGAACAGGTGCGCGTGCTGACCGTCGGCGAGGAGGAACCGCTGGTGAACTACGCGAAGTCCATCGTGAACGAACTGCGCGCGAATTTCGTCCGTTGCGAAGCCGATTTTTCGTCCAACAAAATCAACGGCAAGATTCAGGACGCGGAGAAAGCCAAAGTCCACACCATGCTCGTCATCGGCGGTCGCGACATGGAAGCCGGCAACGTTTCCGTCCGTCTCCACGGCAAAGGCAATCTCGGCGCGAAGCCGAAGGGCGAAGTGATGGCGGAGATTTTGGCGGCGATCAAAGAGCGGCGGAACTGAAGGTGCTTCTGGCGTCCCACCGGAAGTTCAAACTTAATTCAGTCAGTTCTGCCGGCAGGATGCCGGCAGCACGTTCGTGCAAGCACATTACTTGACTCCCAACGGCAGGAGCTTGACGAAATAAACGTCGTTCTGCCGCATGGGGAAGGTGCGAACAAACGGTTTGCCGGCTTCAATCTGGATCGTTTCCACCGATTCAGGGTCGCCGTTGCTTTGCGCACGCAGGATTTCGACTTGCGTCGGCGTCAATTGTGACGGCGCGCCCATGTCAAGGTAACGGGTGAAAACGTCGTTGACCTGATAGCCGGTCTGATAAATCTCGAGCGAGTAGCTTCCGGCGGGAAGGTTGGTAATGCTGAGCACCACCCGGCCAAGGTCCTTGGCTGGAATTTCATTTGTATAGAACTGCTGATCGTTCATTCCTTCTGGCGGCACGATGGGTGTATAGTTCCAAAACAAAGCCTGGACGGAATGGTCCTTGCTCCTGCAGACCCAGGATGCCGGGTCGGCGTTGACGAGTTCGGATGGCCCCAATTCGTTCAGGAATTTGAACGCGTAGAAGGCGGGCTTTTTCAAGTCCTCGTAATTAATCAGGCCGAAACCGCCGTGGAACGGCGTCATCCGGGGCCCGTTCTCTTCAAATATATCGGTGAACACCCAGTACGACATCGAGTCCACGGAGCGATAGGCGCCCTTCACTTTGCTCAGGATGAAGGCCGCCTGCTGGTAGGTGTCGTGCATGAAATCGGTGGGCGTGTAGGCCGAACTCCATTCGGTGAAATGCAGCGGCAGGCCGGGCATTGGTGAATGGTCAATCATCTTCCGCTCGTTCACCATCCGGCCCATAACCGAATTGGGATCGGGATCAATCACCGTTCCGCGCTGGCCGGTTTCATCCAAATACCCGCTTTTGACGCCATAATTGTGCGACGAAATGAAATCCAGCGGCACGTTGTTGCTGTAACAATAGCCGAGGAACGACTCGTCCCACTGCCCCATGGCCGTGGCCGGTCCGCCCACGCGATAATCCGGCGAGACGCTTTTGATGGCTTGGGCGGTGACGGTGTACAGCTTGAAATAATCCTCCTTCGTGCCGGTCCAGAACCCATCATGCAGGTCCGGTTCGTTCCAAACTTCAAAGTACCAGGTTTTGACCTCGTCATGGCCGTAGCGCTCCTGAAAGTGGCTGACCAGATGGCGAATCAAATCGGCCCATTTGTCGTATGATTTCGGCGGCGTGACGTTGCCCTTCCACCAAAAGACGGTTTGGTTACCGCTGGCCAGGTCCTTGGGCATGAACGAAAGTTCGACAAACGGCTTGATGTCAATGCTGAGCAGGAAGTCATAAAGCCGGTCAATGTATTGCCAGTTGTAGATGGGATTGCCTTGCGCGTCTTCCTTGTAAACGCCCATGTCATCGGTGAGCAATCCGTGCATGCGGATGTATTTGAAGCCGCATTCGCGCCGCACCTCTCGCAACTGATCCTGCCAATCCGCGCGTAGTCCTTCGTTGGCCCGACCGGCGCCAATGCACTCCTTGAATGATGTGTCCAGCGGCCCCTGGACTGCGTTCACATCAACGGCGATTGCCCGGACAGGCGCACTGGGTTCCGCCGATGGCGTCTCGTCGTTTGCCCCCAGTGCGAGCGGTTGCCCGAACACCGCCGTCGCGACCACCGTGGCCAAAACACAAGACTTGGGTGAAATCAGATAGTTTGTCATAAAGGGTTATTGAATGCTTTCGCCTCCAAGCTTGGATTTCCAGCCGTTCCAGGTCTAGTATTTAATTCCAACAACGAGGTCTGCAGAAAAGGGGGCGGATATTTTGCTTGCGATTAAAGAGCGAAGGGCGTGATGCCGACGCCGAGTATTATTCCAGTGGAAGTTAATTAGATTTCCTTTTACAGCAACATTGATTTTTTATGTTGCCGGGCAAGGATTTAAAGAGTCCAATGTTGCCGCTATCTGAGGCACAGATCGGCACGCGTGATACTTATCCACGAATCGGCTCGGTCGAAATCGGGGCGAGTTTTTGGGAATACTCTCTCTAAAGGTTTCCGCGTCCTCTTGAGCGGTTGGCACACCGCTCGCTTCCTTCACCTCCAAACCTGGAAAGGTCGTCTTTTATGAAAGTATTCCTTATTTACGTCAACGACGAGAATTTCTATCGGCTGCTGCCGGAAGAGTTGGGCGGTTCCAAATCGGGTGACGCGCGGATCAAGGTGATGGGATTTCCGCCGTTGGGCATCGAAACACTGGCACCCGTCCTGCGCAAGCACGGCCATCAGGTCCACATGTTCGACACCTGCCACCCGCAGATGAAGGAGCCGGATATTGCGCAGGCTTTGCGGGAAGACCCGCCGGACGTCGTGGCGCTGTCGTTTCTATCCACGACCACCTACCCCGGCGTGAAGAGCATGGCGCAGGCGATCAAGGCCGAGTTGCCGGACGTGCCGATCATTTGCGGTGGCGTTTTTGCCACGATGAACCAGGAACGGATTCTGAAGGATTGTCCCTACATTGACGCGGTGGGTGTCGGCGAGGGTGAGGAGTTGTTGCCGGATTATCTGGCTCATTTCGACCAGCCGGGCACGGTCGCCGGCCTGATTTGGCGCAACGGCAAGGAAATCGTCAAGAACATCGCCCGCCCCATCATCCGGGATTTGGACCAATTCCCGTATCCGGACCGGACCACGCTGCCGATTGACTATATCGAGTCGCTGCCGCTCGACGTGCCGGCGGTACTTTCGCTGGAAAAATTCTGCACAATGCAGACGTCGCGGGGCTGTCCCTACACCTGCATTTATTGCGACATTCCGGCGCTGACCAACGGCAAGTGGCGTTTCCGGTCGCCGGAACATGTGCTGGGGGAAATGCAGCAGCTTCACGACATGGGCTACCGCTCGATTTATCTCACCGACGACCATTTCCTGCTGAAACGGGAGCGCATCAGCGCCATTTGCCAGGGCATCATTGACCGCAAGTTCGAGTTCAAGTGGGGTTGCGAGGGCCGGGTGGATTCGGTGGCAGTGGACCAACTCCCCATCATGGGCAAGGCCAACTGCAGTTTCCTGGCTTTCGGCGTCGAATCAGGAACGCAAAAAATCCTCGACCGGCTCGACAAGCGGCAGACGCTGGCGCAAATCGAACACGCCGTCAGCGAGGCCAAGCGGTGCGGCATCGAGCGGGCGCACGGATTTTTCCTGGTCGGCTCGCCCGGTGAGACCGAGGCGGACATTCTGGAGAGCTTCCGCTTCTGCGCCCGACTCAAGCTGGACACGTTTGGCTTCAACCGGCTGTGTGTTTATCGCGGCACGCCCTTGTGGCATGAATATCTCGAACGCGGCATCCTTGACGACGAACGGGACTGGGCCAAGTGGTTCAAGTGTTCGGACATTGATCCGACGGTCTTGCCCAGCGAGGTGGTCAACCGCGCCCGGCAGAAGGGTTATGCGCTACTGTTTGCCCACCGGATGTTCTTCCGTCCCATCCAAACCTGGAAGCTGCTTCGCACTCTGGGCCGGCACATGAAGTTTACCGACATCCTCAGACTGTTGAGCAGCCCGTTCCGGAGACGGAAGTTAAACCGCAAACCGGAACTGCCAGCGCGGATGATCGAACTGGGGCTGACCGCGCCCATCCGGACGGGCGTGCCGGTGGACCTCCCCGGCGTTCCCGCTTAGCCCAATGACGTGGAACGAATTGCTTTTCGATTTCGTGACTCTTTGAGTGACCGTGGACCCGGTGGGCACGGTGCCGTTTTATTTGGCCGTTACCAAGAACATGCCAGCGGTGGCACAATGTGAAATTGAACTCGTCGCGCCCGCTCTGATATTTTCATTGCATGGGGCGCCAATGGTTGCATGCCAAACGTTTGGTGGCCGGATTGAAGAAAGGCCGCGCCACCAGTAAAATTGTCCGCGAAATCTCCGTCGCCGCCAAGATGGGCGGGGCCGATCCGACACTGAACGCGCGCCTGGCCGCCGCTATTGAAAAGGCGCGCAACGAGAGCGTTTCCAAGGACGTCATCGAACGCGCCATTAAAAAGGGAGCCGGCATCGGCGGCGAAAAACTGGCGATGGAGCATGTGGTTTACGAGGGCTACGCGCCGCACAAGGTGCCGGTGATGGTGGAAGTGCTCACCGACAACGTGAACCGCACTGCGCCGGAAATCCGTGTGTTGTTCAAGAAAGGCCAGCTCGGCGCGGCGGGCAGCAATAAATTCCTGTTTGACCATGTCGGCCTCGTGGAGGCGCACCATCCGGATGTGAACATTGACCGCGAGACCGCCGCCATTGAGGCCGGCGCGAACGAGGTTGAGCCGCTCACACCGGAGCAGAACGACGATATTCCGGAAGCCGCAGCGGGGGCGCGGTTTATTTGCGACCGCCCGGCCGTTCACGCCGTTTCCCAATGGCTTTCACAAAACGGCTGGACGGTGGTAACCAGCGAGCCGGGTTACCTGCCGAAAACGTACCCGGAACTTACCAAGGAACAATCGGCGGAAGTGGGTGAGTTTCTCCAAAGCCTTGATGACCACGACGACGTTCTCCGCATCTGGGCGGCGGTGAAATAACGAGCCGCCTAGCTCAGCCGCATCGGCATGACCACATAGAGGAACGCTTGGCCCTTTACTGCTTCAGCTTTGATTTTCAAAACGCCTGGGCTTAATTCGTCAACCAACTCGAAATATACTTCTTCTTCCTTAGATAGCGCGTTTAGTGGTTCGATGAGGAATTTCGGATTGAAGGCAATGGCAATTTCCTTGCCTTTATAGTTTACCGCAAGGCTTTCCCGGGCCTCCCCCACTTCCGGTGAATTGGCAGTGATAGCGAGGTTGTTTTTGCTGAAGGTCAGCTTGACCGAATTGGCCTTTTCGCTGGTCATGATTTCAGCGCGCCGCAGGGCATGCAGGAACTCCTCGCGCATCAACGTCACGCGCTCCTTGGTCTCGGAAGGAATGACTTGACGGTAATTAGGATAATTGCCCTCGATGAGCTTTGTGAGAATGAGGACTGAGAAGCCTTTGTCGTCCTTCAACCTGAAGGCAGCCTGGTTCTCGCCAAACTTGATTTCAACATCCCCCTTTTCCTGCAGAAGCCGGTTCAATTCATTGACCGCCTTGGCCGGAATGATGAATTCGCCCTGGCTTTTTTCCGAAATCTCCACTTCTTCATCCACGAGGGCCAGCCGGCGGCCATCCGTTGCCACCATGGTCATCTTGTGATCCTTGAGACTGATGAAAACTCCGTTCAGTACGTAGCGGGACTCATCAGTGGAGATAGCGAACGAAGTTTTCCCCAGCATGGACTTGGTTGTCTCCTGAGTCAGCGTTACCTTCTTATCATCCTTGAACTTGGGCAAAGGAGGAAATTCATCTGCTCCAATTCCATGAATCTTGTAAAACGAAGTTCCGCAGCGAACACTGCACACACTTTTTTCATCCACTTCAATATCAATTTCCGCTCCGCCTAACTCGCGAACGATCCCAAAAAGTTTTTTTACCGGCACAGTGGTTGCCCCGCCTTTCTTCACTTTTGCTTCCACTGAGCAAGCAATAGTCACATCCAAATCGGTTGCGGTAAATTCGAGCCGCTCTCCCTCAGCCTGCAATAACACGTTGGAAAGGATGGGAAGCGTCGTCCGCGAGCTAACGACGTTTTGAACCGCTTGCAATCCATTGAGAATTTGCTCCTTTGTGATGGTAAGGTTCATGAGCGGTTAATAGTTTTTTTCTTTATTAAAAAGTATCAGTATTAAGGCTTGTGAATAAGGTAAACAACCTTTTGTGTCAACGCTTCACCGAACAAAAATAAAGGGAAAGAAGAGAGATTGGGAAGAAAAAAAAAGAGAAAGTTCTCAAAGTCTAAGTTCTTAACAAATTTAACAGAATCTTCACAAAGAGTTAGAGGCTTATTTGCCAAGTTGTACACGGCAGGTTAATTTTGGGAAAACCCGGCAGACGAGATTCACTTCGTCGGCTGTAGATTCACGCCCCAGTGAAAAGCGCACGAGGGAGTTGGCTGAATCCCGCTTTCCCAAAGAAGTGACTACATGCGACGGTTCAAGCGAGCCGGCGGAACAGGCGGAACCACTAGAAGCACAAATTCCCTCAATATCCAAACCGCTGAGCAAAACAATGCTATCTGCTCCCTTTACCACAAACGAAGCGGTATTTGCCAACCTCTCCTCAAGGGAACCGATAAACTCCACCCGTTCCACCTTTGAGAGATGATCAATTAGTTGCCGGGTCAGAGGTTGCAAGAAAACGCGCTGAAAGACAGGAGGGGAAAGGAATCTTTCCATGGCCTCGACCAAGCCGACGATACCGGCCAGATTTTCCGTGCCCGCGCGCCGTTCATTTTCGTGCCCGCCGCCGAAGACAATCGGGTCGGGATGGAGTGGAGATTTAATGTAGAGCAGCCCTATTCCCTTTGGCCCGTGAAACTTATGAGCACAGACAGAAACCAGGTCTGCATTAAACTGGCCTACCGTTTCCACTGGCTCTTTGCCAAACCACTGAACCGCATCCGTATGGAAAACAATTCCGCGGTCGCGACAAACGGTTCCCAACTCACGCACCGGCTGGATTGTGCCAATTTCATTATTAGCGGCCATGACGGAGACAAGAATCGTGTCCGGGCGGATCGCCATTTTCAAGTCGTCCACGGACACGCGCCCCGCGGCGTCCACCGGCAGCCGCGTGACTTCAAACCCCTCCCTTTTTTCAAGATGATCAAAACAATGCAAGACCGCGTGGTGCTCGATGGCAGACGTGATCAAATGTCGGCCCTTGGACCGGAGCAGGCGCGCTGTGCCGAAAATTGCCAGGTTATTGCTCTCCGTGCCGCCGCTGGTGAAGATGATTTCGCCCGGCTTGCAACCCAGGACTTTCGCCGCCCGCCCGCGTGCGTCGTCCAGCAACGCCCGCGCCCGGCGCCCGATCTGATGCACGCTGGACGGGTTACCCCAGATTTCACCGAGAAAAGGCAGCATTGCCTCGCGCACCGCCGGGTCCAGCGGCGTCGTAGCATTGTAATCGAAGTAAATCGTTTGCGGCATGGACCGGATTTTGTGGGAAACCCCACCGGCCCGACGAGCCAAAACAACGAATTTCAACAAAAATTGTCCATAAGAGGCCAAAATAAGGCTGGATGTTTTAACGCCGGATGCTTAGTATTATAGCGAATGGAAATGCAGACAACCGCAATGCCTCCGGAACAGCGACTCGACGAGCTTTCGCTGCGGCAATGCGCCGTGGTGCGGCGCATAGAAACCGACGGCGACGACATGCAGCGGCTCAAGACGCTCGGCATTTGCGTGGGGCGGCGGATTGAAGTCATCAAGCCGGGCGATCCCATGATTGTGCGCGTCTTCGGATCGCGGCTGGGGCTGTCCGCCTCGCTGGCGTCGCGGGTCTGGTTGGAAGTCTGCACACCTGACCATTGTGCGCTGCGGGAAGCCCACGCGCATGAATGAGGCCGTGAAATTTCAGTCTGTTCAATCCGCGTTGTCCTGCGGCGGAGAGCAGCCTCCGGTTCATCTGCCACATCACGCCTTTACGCTCGCGCTGGTCGGCAATCCCAATGCCGGCAAGACCACGCTGTTCAACGCGCTGACCGGCCTGCGCGCCAAGACCGCCAATTTCCCCGGGACCACTTTCGAACGCCGGGTCGGGCGTGCGCGCATCGGCGACCGCCAGATTGTCATGGTGGATTTGCCGGGGCTTTACAGTCTGGAAAGCTCTTCGCCGGAGGAAAAAATTGCGAGCGATGCGCTGCGGGGGCGGCTCGCGGAACATCCTGCTCCGAACGCGGCGCTGGTCGTCGTGGACGCCACGAACCTCGAACGGAATCTGTTTCTCGTCAGCCAGGTGCTCGAACTGGATTGTCCCGTCGTCGTGGCGCTGAATATGATGGACATGGCCCGGCGGGACGGCATCCGCATTGACATCGCCAAACTCCGCGCCGAACTCGGCTGCCCCGTGATTCCGATTTCCGCGCGCACCGGCTTGGGCGTTGGCGAACTTAAAAACGAAATCGAGCGGCTTGTCACCGGCAAAAACGTGAGTGCCGCCGTCCACGCCAAGCCCGCCTGCGCGCTGGGTTGCCGCGGCTGCCCCTATCAGGCGCGTTATGAATGGACGGAACAAATCTCGACGAAGGTCATGGACGCGGCGGCGGCCCGGCGTTCGGCCCGGACGGAAAAAATTGATGGCATCTTCACGCATCCCGTGGCCGGCGTCATTGTTTTTCAAATCGTCATGATTTCGTTGTTCGCGCTGATTTTCTGGGCCGCGCAAATTCCGATGGACCTCATCAGCCGCCTCTTCAGCACCGTGGGCGCCTGGGTGGCGGCGCACACGCTGGCGGGCGATTTCCAGAGTCTGCTGGTCAACGGCGTCATCGGCGGCGTTGGCGGCGTGCTGGTGTTCCTGCCGCAAATCTGCATCCTGTTCTTCGCGTTGTCATTGCTGGAAGACACCGGCTATCTGTCGCGCGCGGCGCTGGTGATGGACAAAATCATGCGCCGGCTCGGTTTGCCGGGCAAGGCGTTCGTGCCGCTGCTGTCGGCGCACGCTTGCGCGATTCCCGCCATCCTGTCCACGCGCGTCATCGAAAATCCACGCGACCGGCTGGCCACCATCCTCATTGCGCCGTTGCTGACGTGCTCGGCGCGGATCCCGGTCTATGCGATGGTCACGGCGCTGCTGTTTCCCCATTCACCGCTCAAGGCCGCGCTCCTCTTCGCGGGGGCCTACGCGACCGGCGCGCTGGCAGCGGTGCTGGCGGCGGTGGTGTTCAACCGCACCATTTTGCCGGGCGGCAGCCGGCCGCTGTTGATTGAACTGCCGCCGTATCGTCTGCCTGGCCTGCGCACGGCGCTGTTGCACACGTTCGACCGCGCCAGAATTTTCGTGAAGCAGGCCGGCACCATCATCCTGATGGTTTCACTCGTGCTCTGGGCGCTTTCGCATTATCCGAAATCCGCGCCGCCCGCCGCCACCGTGGCGATGATGACGCAGGCTGCGCAATTGGAAAAATCCGGCGACACGCCGAAAGCCACAGAACTCCGCGCGGACGCCGACCATCTGACCGCGCAATTCTCGCTGCAAAATTCTGCCGCGGGTAAAATTGGCCGCTTCCTGGAGCCGGTGCTCAAGCCGCTCGGCTACGACTGGCAGATCGGCATCGGCATCGTCAGCTCGTTCGCCGCGCGCGAGGTCATCGTCTCCACGTTGGCCATCGTTTATGGGGTGGGCCAGGACGCCGCCGAGCATCATAGCGCGTCTCTTTACGATTCGCTGCGCCACGCCACGCGGTCCGACGGCACGCCCATGTTCACCACAGCCACCTGCGCCAGCCTGCTGGTGTTTTACATCCTCGCCGCGCAATGCCTTTCCACCACGGCGGTCGTGCGCCGCGAGACCGGCGGCTGGAAATGGCCTCTGTTCCAGATCGGCTACATGACCGGGCTGGCTTACCTCTGCGCGTTCATCGTTTATCAGACCGTCCGCCATTTCGTGCATTGAAATTTACGATTCGTGATTTTTGATTTATGATTCCTTCCGCGGTTAGGGCGTAGCGGGCAAATTGTAAATCATCAATCATAAATGAGCACGCGGGTCAAAATTTGCGGCATCACCAATCTGGCGGATGCGCAGGCCGCCGTCGCGGCAGGCGCGGACGCGCTGGGGTTTAACTTTTACGAAAAAAGCCCGCGGTTCATTCCGACGAACGTTGCGGCGGAAATTTCCCGTGCCCTGCCGCCGTTCACCTTGCGCGTGGGCGTCTTTGTGAATCCGGCCGAGGAACTCGTCCGGGGCGCCATGGGCGAATGCGGTTTGGGCCTGTTGCAATTTCACGGAGACGAGCCGCCCGAGTTTTGCGCGCAATTCGGGTTGATGAGCATGAAGGCTTTTCGCATCCGGGACGCAGGGTCGCTGAAGGAATTGCCGAAATACCAAACCGACGCGTGGCTACTGGACGCTTATGCGTCCGATGCGCTCGGGG
>Ga0335077_10010876_pt1 | contig 11370 bp, 8 predicted proteins | sample Lox_Sample_31_FD_207151 | JGI IMG/M metagenome (GOLD analysis project Ga0335077, IMG submission 207151) | Soil microbial communities from Loxahatchee National Wildlife Refuge, Florida, United States - Lox_Sample_3.1 | ecosystem: Environmental > Terrestrial > Soil > Wetlands | place: USA: Florida...
GGTGGTACAGGCTGGCAAGGATCTCGGGCGCATATTGGCCATCGCCGTGCAGCAACACCACAATGTCGAATCCGCGTTCGGAAAAGTACCGGTAGCCAGCCATCTGGTTGCCGCCGTAGCCCAGGTTTTTCGGGTGTTTCAGCACGCTGAGCCGGGGCAGGGCACAGATTGCTTTCAGCCCGACGGCAACCTCGAAAGTCGCGTCCTGGCTGGCATCGTCGAACACCAGCACTTCTTCCACGTTGTGCCAGACGCTGGGCGGAATACGCCGGAGCACGGAAATCAGCGTAGAAGCGGCATTGTAGGTGACGACCAGGACACCGATTCGTTTCCCTTCGCAGGGTGCGAGCTTGGGATCCTCGAAGCGGGCGAACTCGGGCTTGGGCTCGTAGGCCAGCCGTTGCGGGACGCCGGTTTCGGTCATACTCTAGTCTTCCACAAAAAGTATACCGGCACGCCCGACAAGATAAGAAAACTGCCGATAACCGCCGGGCGCGGTGTGGCAACGAATGTATTGACCACGAACCCGATCGCCACCAGGGCGAAAATCGCGAGCGTTGCGGGATACCCGGTCATGCGATAAGGGCGAGGCAGATCGGGCCGCTTGTATCGCAGCACAACAAGGCCGAGGGTAGTCAGAGCGTAAAAAGCCCAAGCCGCAAACATGGCGTACGACGCCAGGCTCTCATAGGTCCCGGTAATCGCCAACAGGGCGCTCCACGCCCCGAACATCACGATGGAGATGTAGGGGGTCTCGAACCGCGGATGAATGGCTGCAAAGCGCTTGAAGAAGAGGCCGTCGCGTGCCTGCGCGAAGTAGATCCGCGGCGCGGTCATGCACCAGCCGTTGATGCCACCCACGATCGACATCAGGATGGAGAACGCGACGAAGTTCCCGCCGGCTGCTCCCAGGGAGCGTTCCGCGGCCAGGGCTCCCACGCGCTCCGTGGCCGCGATCTCACCTACGCTCAGCACGCGCAGGTACGCCACGATGGCGAGCACGTAGACCGCAATCGCCACCCCGAGGCCCAGCGCGATCGCCAGCGGCAAATTACGCTTCGGATTCTTCACCTCGCCCGCGACAAAGCTCAGCGCCACCCAGCCGTCGTAGCTGAGCACGCATGAGATCATCGCCACTCCAAAGCCGCTCAGCGTGACTGGACCCGGGGGATAGGCGGGGGGCGGGGGATGCGCGCCGAAGAATGCGGCTCCGATCAACACCGCCAGAGCAGCGAGCTTGATTGCCGTGAACGAATTCTGAACCCCCGCACCCACCGTCACGCCCCTGTAGTTCACGGCCGTGACTGTGGCGATCAGGGCCACGGCCACCGCTTTCGCCGTTGCCGGTCCGATCGGGACGAAATAAGCGAGGTATGTAGCGAACGTGATCGCCAGCCAGCCGACGGACGCGGAAAGCACGACGAAGAAAAACGTCCAGCCGCAAAGGAAGGCGAACAGCGGGCCCCAGGCTTCGCGCAGGAACACGTACTGCCCGCCCGTAGCCGGGATCATCGCGCCCAGTTCGGCATACGCCAGTGCGCCGAAGAACGACAGCGCGCCCGTAAAGACCCACGCGGCGATCATCCAGCCCGCGGAGGGGAGGCTCCGCGCGACCAGGTTGGGCACCAGGAAAATTCCGGCTCCGATGATGGTGCCGACCACGATCGCGGTGGAATCCCACAGCCCGAGTTTGCGCGGAAGTTCCATCCGGAGCGGAGTGCTCGTGCTATTCTACCCCGCTCCCGCCGGGGCGCTACCTTTGCACGCGTCCCGATCCGCCGCTCTTGAGCAACGCCTTCACATCATCCAGAGTGCAGCGGTTGAAATCGCCCGGGACGGAGTGTTTGAGGCAACTTGCCGCCACCGCGAAGTCCAGGGCCTCCTGGTGCGAGGGAAGGCACAGCAGGCCGTAGATCAGTCCGCCGGCGAAGCTGTCTCCACCTCCCACGCGGTCCACGATGTGGGTGATCTCGTAGTGGCGGCTGAGCAGGAATTCGCTGCGGTTGTTGAAGCAGGCCGACCAGCCGTTGTGCGAGGCGCTTTTGGATTCGCGCAGCGTGATGGCGATCCCCTTCATCTCCGGATAGGCCTCCAGCACCTTGGCGGTGACCTTCACGTATTGCGCGCGGTCCAGTTCGCCCGAGTGCACGTCCACATCCGCCTGGATCCCAAGCGACATCTGCACGTCTTCTTCGTTGGCGATCGCGATGTCGACGAACTTCGTCAGCTCGCGCATCACCTCGGGGGCCGTCTTCCCGTACTTCCAGAGGTTCTTGCGATAGTTCAGGTCGCACGAGACGGTCAGCCCCATTTCGCGCGCCTTCTTCACCGCTTCCATCGCGAGATCGGCCGCCGAGGCGCTGATCGCGGGCGTGATGCCGGTGGTATGGAACCACTGCGCGTCGGAGAAGGCTTCCTCCCAGCGGATATCGCCCGGCTTGGCCAGGGAGATGGCGCTTCCTGCGCGGTCGTAGACCACTTTCGAAGGCCGCTGATTGGCGCCGCCTTCGAGGAAGTAGATCCCCATGCGGCCCTTTCCGCGGACGATCCGCGACGTGTCCACGCCGAAGCGCCGCAGCTCTCCGACGCAGGCGTCCGCCATCGGGTTCTCCGGCAGCGCGGTCACGTAGACCGACGGCAGTCCGAACTGCGCGACCGATACGGCGACGTTGGCCTCGCCGCCGCCGAACGTCGCAACGAATTGTGGCGTCTGCAGGAACTTCTCCATTCCGGGCGGCGCGAGCCGGAGCATGACCTCGCCGAACGTAACAATGCTTTTCGCCATAGATTAGAACCGCCATTGTAGCGAGCCGCGACCCGCGCGAAAACGGTCACGCCAGCCGGTCGACGGCCTGAATCAGCGCGCGAATGTACCCGTAGGCGAATGCGAACGACTGCAGGCCGTTGGGATCGCCCGGCGCCTGCGGAACGTGGTCCGGCATGAGCAGGTAGGGATAGCCCACTTCCTTGTAGGTCTGGATCGCCTTCACGAGATCGACGTCACCGTCGTCGGGGAACGTTTCCACAAATTCGTCGCGATGCCCGCGGATGTTGCGGAAGTGGACGTTGAAGATCTTCTGCCGCGACCCGAAATAACGAATCACATCGTGGATTTCCTTCCCCGGATCCTGCAGCATCTCGGAGACCGTGCCCTGGCAGAAGTTGAGCCCGTGATACGGACTCTCCTTGATGGTGATGAAGCGCTTCAGCCCGTCCACCGTGCCCAGCACACGCGTGACGCCCTGATAGCCGTCGGGCGGCACACCGGGATCGTGCGGATGGCAGGCCATGCGAACCTTGTATTCGCCGGCCACCGGGATCACACGTTCCAGAAAATACGTGATCCGCTCCCAAGCCATGTCGGCAGTTACTCGGCCCGCGCGAGTCAGCGGCGGGTCGGGATGCGAATCCTTCAATCGCCAGGTGCTGTAGGTGGCATCGCCGCGACCCGGGGAGCGGCCGGTGCGCAGCACACCCAGGATGCTCATGTTGTATTTGATCGACGGAATTCCCGCGGCCGCGCAGTTGCGAATCAGGGTCTGCATGGCCTCGATATCGCGGTCGCGCTCGGGACTCTGTGCCAGCATGATCGCCGGATGGCGCTCGCGGTCGATGTGGCTGGAAGCGAGAAATGGCGGCGCCAGGCAGTCGATGGCGATTCCGTTTTTCTCCGCCAAATCGCGCATGCTCTTGAGCTCGTCCACGGTGGCGTAGAGCCGTCCGTCGGCAATCGGGGGATACCCACAGATATTGCGGACGCCGTACCTGGCAAAATACTTGAGGTGCGTCTCGTTGGTGGGCGCGCTCTGGCATCCCAGCTTCATGCGCGCGGGAGGACCTGCCGCGCCTCGCGCTTCTCGTGTGGCAACACCGCTCGAAAGCGCCGCCACAGCCGCGCCCGACGAAGTGACAAATTGCCTGCGATTCATAAGCCGCCTTTCCGGAAAGCCAGTATACAGCAAGAATGCCTTGACTTTAGCGCTCCCGGATGATACGTTCCGACCATCGTCGAGGAGGGGTGTATGCGGATCCAGGGAGTCATCTTCTGTTTCTTTCTCGTCACCGCCCTGTTCGCCCAGGGCGACCGTGGCACGATCACGGGCGCCGTCACTGATTCCACCGGGGCGCCGATCCCGAACGTAGCTGTGAGCATCGTGAACACCGCGACCAACACCACGGTCCGGGTCACCACAACAAGCACGGGCGAGTACACCGTGGCCAGCCTGCCGCCCGGCGAGTACCGCGTGGAAATTGCCGCGCCCGGATTCAAGCGCTTTGTCGAGAACGGCGTCCGCGCCGCGGCCGGCGGCACGGTGCGGCTCGACGCACAACTCGAAGTGGGGCAGGTCAGCGAGTCCGTGGAGGTGCAGGCGCAGGTCGCGGGACTGCAGACCGAAAACGCCAAGGTCACCAGCTCGGTGGAAAACAAAGCCATCGACGAGCTTCCCCTGGTCGTGGGCGGCGCCATGCGCAGCCCCTTCGACCTGGTGACGATCATTCCGCAGGCACGAGGCAGCGGGAATGCCCTGATGATTGGCGGCGGCCAGGCGGCCGCGTGGGGCGCCACGCTCGACGGCCTTTCGGTGAACACCAACCGCTCGGGCGATGCCGGCGAGACCGCCTACCTCACGCCGTCGGTCGAAGCCATCACGGAGTTCGCCGTCGAGACCAACGGATTCAAGGCCGAGTACGGACAGGCCGGCGGCGGCATGATCAGCTTCGCCTCGAAATCCGGCAGCAACGCCTTCCACGGCACGGCGTACGAGTTCCTCCGCAACGATGACTTCGACGCCCGCGGATTTTTCGCCACGCAGCGCTCCATCTACAAGCAGAGCGATTTCGGCGGCTCGCTTGGCGGGCCGGTGACGATTCCCAAGCTGTACCGTGGCAAGGACCGAACGTTCTTCTTCGTAACCTACGAGGGATTCCGCAACCGTATCGGCTCCAACGGCGGCACGCTCACCGTCCCCACGCCCGAGATGTACCAGGGCGACTTCTCCAAATGGGTGGATTCCAAGAACGCGCTGCTGCCGATTTACGATACTGGCACCACGCGCGCCAATCCCACCGGCAGCGGCTTCGTCCGCGATCCCTTCCCCGGCAACCAGATTCCGGTGAACCAGTTCAGCGCGGTCGCCAAACAGATCCTTCCCTACGCAAAGGACGTGGCGCCGAATCGTCCCGGCCTGGTCCCGGGCACTTCCGCGTACGTGCGCAACAACTACATCGTGACCGGCGGGACCACGACCACGCCCACCGACAAATACAGCGTCAAGCTCGATCACAACATCGGCTTCCGGCAGCACCTCTCGTTCTTTCTGAATCGCACGGTTTACGATAGCGGCCCCGGCCCGAGCGGGACGGTGGGACTGCCCCAACCGCTATGGAACGGGCAGGTCTCGCACTACGAAGCGGGCGTGTACCGCATGAGCTACGACTTCACCATCACGCCGCGGCTGCTAAATCATATCTCGGTCGGCGGCAACACCTTTTTCAAGAACTCCTATTCGCCGAACGCGCTGCAGAACTGGCAAGGCAAGGTCTGTATCAAGAACGCCGTCGATTGCACGGCCAACTTTCCCAACATCTCGTTCAGCGACCAGACCGGCTGGGGCAGCTCGAGCTTCAACGGCACCGAGCAGCCCAACTGGTCGATCAAAGAGGACCTGAGCTGGGTTCGCGGCGCTCACAGCCTCAAATTCGGCTACGCCTTCACGAGCCAGCGCGCCAACGGATTCGGGCAGCAGAACATCGCCGGCCAGGCGACCTTCAGCTTCCTGGAAACCGGCGTTCCCGGCGTGACCAACGCCACCAGCGGCAGCTCGTTCGCATCCTTCCTCCTAGGCAACGCCGATAGCGGCGCCACCGAAACCATCCGCTACGTACCACAGACGTTTCCGTACCACGGCTTCTACGCGCAGGACGACTGGCGCGTCAGCAAGCGGCTGACGCTCAATCTCGGCCTGCGTTACGAATTCACGCTGCCGCCGGTGGCGGGCGGCGACCAGTACGAGGACTTCTCGCCCACCACGCCGAATCCCGCCGTCAACAACTACCCCGGCGCGCTGATCTTCGCCGGCAGTGGCGCCGGGCGGCAGGGCACGCGCAGCCTCGTGCCGGGCTGGTACGGCGGAATCGGACCGCGGGTCGGAGCGGCCTACTCTGTGAATTCCAAGACCACGATCCGCTCCGGCTTCGCGCGTTCGTTCAGCCGCGTCACGGTAGTGGCCAGCAGCAGCCACTACTCCGGATTCATCGGGCAGTACAGCTTCGCCTCCACCAACCAGGGCATCACGCCGGCGTTCAACTGGGACGCGGGTCTACCGTCATACCCCCTGCCGCCGCAGATCGATCCCGCCTTCTCCAACAACCAGAACACCGACTACTGGCAGGGTCAGAACGCTACTCGCGCGCCGGAATCGTACAACTGGACGTTCTCCATCCAGCGCGAGATCGCGCGCAACACCACGCTGGAAGCCAACTACAACGCCACCAGCGGCGCGCACCTGCAGGCGGGCATCGTGAACATCAACCAGGTGCCGATGTCGATCGTCAACAACCTGATCGCGAAGTACGGGCCTACTCAGGCGATCAGCCTGCTGAACTCGAACATCACGTCACCGGCGGCAGTGGCCGCGGGAATCCCGATTCCCTACCCGAATTTCACCAATTCCGTCGTGCAGCGCTCCATGACCGTGAACCAGGCGCTGCGCCCCTTTCCGCAGTACCTGACCATCGACACCAGTCAAAGCGGCGGCGACAAGAGCGGCCACTCCACGTATCACGCCATGGTTATTCGCCTGGATCATCGCTTCGGCGGCGGCCTGACCCTGCAGTGGAACTACGCGCTCGCCAAGCTTCTCACCGACGCCGACACGTACTACGCCAACACTGGCTTCGCGCAGGACCAGGGCAACCGGCGGCTGGAAAAATCCATCGGCCAATACGACCAGACACACGTCCTCAAATTCAATACCATTTACGACCTGCCCTTTGGCAAGGGCCGCCGCTGGGTGACGCACGGGTTTGCCAATTGGGTGGCCGGAGGGTGGAGGCTGGGCGCTATCCAGGTCTACTCGACCGGCCTTCCGTTAGGCGTGACGCGCAATAATCCGCTCCCGATCTTCAACGGCTCCACGCGCCCGGTTATCACGTCCTACGACGACTGGCTGACGCCCGTGAACGGCAGCTTCGATCCCAAGCAGCCGTACTTGAATATTGCGGCCTTCCCGGCACAGCCAACCTACCTGATGGGCAACGAGACCCGCCTGAACCCGAAGGCGCGGGGCTTCGCCAACAAGAACGAGAATGTCAGCCTGGGCAAGTCGTTCCCGATGACCGAACGTTTCCGCCTCGACTTCCGCGCCGAGGCGTTCAACCTTCTGAACCGGACGATTTTCGGAAACCCGAACACGAGCCTGAACAGCAATTCTTTCGGACTAGTGACCAGCCAGGCGAATTCGCCTCGCCAGATGCAGTTGGCGTTGAAATTGTATTGGTGAGTTTGGGGTGGGTAGTGGGATTCGAACCCACGACATTCGGAACCACAATCCGACGCTCTACCAAGCTGAGCTATACCCACCGTGAGGGACTTCACCAGTTTATCAAAGCCGCTCCATACGCGGCAAACGAAGCATAATAGGACATGCGCATCCTATTTATACTGCTCGCGGCCGCCCCGCTCTTCGCCCAAGGCGACCCCGCCATCGAAAAAGCGGTCCTCGCGGCCAATGACCAGGTGACTCGCGCCGCCGAAGCCCGCGATCTCGACCGCTTCTTCAGCTTCCTCATCGACACGGACAAGGGCTCGATCATCCAAAACGGCGTGCTCTCGGTCACGACCGGCGACGCGCGCGCACGCGTGGAACCAGGCTTTCGCCAGCCGTTGAAGGTCGCCTACCGCTGGAAGCGGCAGTACGTGACCGTGCTCTCGCCCGCCGCCGCAGTCCTGGTAAGCGAAGGCGAGAGCGAAGTGACGTCGGCGAACGGGACCTTCAAGGCGCCCTTCGCGCAGACCGCGGTCTGGGTGCTGCGCGACGGATCGTGGAAGATCCTGCACGCGCACCAATCTTCTCCGCCGCGCTAACGTCCCAAAAATCGCCTGGCAAACTCGCCGGTGGCATTCGCCTCGCGCGGCCCGATCTCGACGGAAGGCTCGATCTCGCTGCCTTCGTGCCACTCGTTCCAACTGGTGATCAGCACCCAGTCCGGACGAGCGGCAATCGCCTCCTCCCACAGGGCGCGATACGTCTCGCCGGAATGGCGGTCGGTTGTGGGGCGCGGCGCCGGCCGTCCCAGCGTCGTGTCGTCGTAGCCGGGAATGACCGTGACGCACGCGATTTTTGTGCCGGCAGTCCGAACCCACTGGGGATACGTTTCCTTCGCCCAGGCGCGGATCTCAGCCACGGGCTTTCCCGCGGTGCGGCCGGTCGGATTGTAGGTGTGGATGCCATCGAAGATATCCGCGGCCGCCGCCGAGATCTGGTCGCCGATGAAGACCGCGCCGCCGGGATAGCGCTGGTTCACCTGTCCGATCACCTGCCGCCAGGAATCCAGCTTCAGCTCGCCGATGGCACGCCCGTAGACGAAAACCACCGGCTTGCCTTTCACCTTGAGCCACGCCGCGTTGCCGCCATATTGTTCGAGGAGATAGAGCACGTCTTGCACCGTGCCTTCGACCGTGGGCGCGCCGCGTGGCTTGCAAGTCTCGTAATATGCCGTGATCTTCAGGCCCGCCTGGCCGGCTGCGGTCAGCATCGCGCCCATTCCCAGGTCGTGAAAATCGCGCTGGCCCCACCACGTCATGATGAAACCTGTGATTCCAGCCTGGCGCGCCTCGCGAACGTGCCGGGCGATCACGGCGGGATCGTGGCTGTCGTAGGCGCCGAGAACGGGAAAATGAGTGGACTCGCCGATTTTGCGATGCGCCTCGTCGACGTCCTTCCAGTGGAACCATTTTCCGCTGATCTGCGGATTGCCATACCAGCCGTAATAGAAGGCCAGCACTTCTTTGGGCGCGGGACGGTCGGCCGCGCCGGCCCCAAGAGAAAGGAACAGCAGAAGCACGAGCGGCATTCTCAGATCCCCGATTGCTTCCATAGTTCATCCACGCGGCGCTTGACTTCGGCGGTCATCTCGATCACGCCGGGCCACGGGCGAGTGAAGCCCTCGCCCGGCCATTTCCGCGTGGCATCGATGCCCATCTTCGAGCCGTAGTTCGGCAGACGGCTGGAGTGATCCAGGGAATCGACCGGCCCGCGGACGAACTCGATGTCACGCTCGGGGTCGATATTGTTCAGCGCTTTCCACGCCACCTCCGAGTAGTTCTGCACGTCCACGTCTTCGTCCACCACCACGATCACCTTCGAGAACATCGCCTGGCCGGTGCCCCAGATGGAGTGCATCACTTTGCGCGCGTGCCCGGGATAGCTCTTGCGGATCCTGACCAGGATCAGGTTATGGAAGATTCCTTCGGGGGGCATCGCGATGTCGCGGACCTCGGGAAGCTGGAGCCGCATCAGCGGGAGGAAGATGCGCTCGATGGCCTTGCCCATGTAGTAGTCCTCCATGGGCGGCGGCCCGACGATCGTGGTCGCGTAGATCGGGTCTGTGCGGTGCGTCACACAGGTGACGTGAAAGACGGGGTAATCGTCGGCGAGCGAGTAGAAGCCGGTATGGTCGCCGAAGGGCCCTTCGGTGCGCAGTTCGCCCACTTCGACGTAGCCTTCGAGCACGATCTCGGCGTGCGCCGGGACCTCGAGATCGCAGGTCCGGCACTTCACCATCTCGACCGGCGATTCGCGCAGGAACCCTGCGATCATCATCTCGTCCAAATCGGGCGGCAGAGGAAGAATGGCGGAGTACATGGTGGCCGGATCGGCGCCGATGGCGACCGCGACATCCAACCGCGTCTGCCCATGATCCCTCAGTCGGCGGTAGTGCTCGGCGCCCTGCTTGTGCGTCTGCCAGTGCATGCCGCACGTGCGCTCGTCGAAGACCTGCATACGGTACATGCCGCAGTTGCGTTTGCCGGTATCCGGGTTCTTGGAAAACACCAGCGGCAGAGTGATGAACCGGCCGGCGTCCTGCGGCCAGCATTGCAGCACGGGAAAATCGAACAGCGAGAATCCGTCCTGCTTGACGACTTCCTGGCACGGACCCTTGTTCACCGCCTTCGGAAAGAACGCCCCCATTTCCGCCAGCTTCGGCAGCATCTTCAATTTGCCGATGAGCCCCTCGGGCATGCGCATCTCGAGGAATTCGACGATGCGCGACGCGATCTCTTCCACCGATTTCACTTCCAGCGCGATCTCCATTTTTCGCATGGACGCGAAGGCGTTGATCAACACCGGAATCTGCGAGCCCTTCGGCCGCTCGAACAACAGCGCCGGCCCGCCACTTTTCACCGCACGGTCCGCGAACTCGGTGATCTCCAGTACCGGGTCGACTTCCACTTTGACGCGCTTGAGCTGACCCTTCTTCTCCAGCGCGCGAATGAACTCGCGAAGGTCCTCGTATGCCATAGGCTATGATTGAGTTTAATACCGCAACATCCTCAGGAGAGTGAATGTTCAACCGTGTGGCCTTTGTGACCGGCGCGAGCCGCGGAATCGGACGCGCTATTGCGCTGACGCTTTGCCGCGCCAATTTCGATATCGTGGTGGCCTCACCCGAAATCGAGCGCAACGAACAAGTGGCCGAAGAGATCCGTTCCTGTTCCGGAGAAGCCATGACGCTGAACCTGGACGTCACCGCGCCGGAGAGCGTGAAGGAAGGCTTTGCCAAGACTCTGCGCGACAAGACGCGCATCGACGTGCTCGTCAACAACGCCGGCATCACCCGTGACGGGATCGCCATGCGGATGAAGCCTGCGGATTGGGACCTGGTACTCAACATCAACCTCAACGGCGCGTTCCGCTGCATCCAGGCGGTCCTTCCCGGCATGATGCGCAACCGCTGGGGGCGGATTATCAACATCTCGAGCGTGGTCGGGCAGGCGGGCGCGGCCGGACAGGCCAACTACGCGGCCTCGAAGGCCGGCCTCATCGGATTGACCAAAGCCCTCGCCCAGGAGATGGGAAGCCGCGGCGTCACGGTGAACGCGATCGCGCCCGGCTACATCGAGACCGACATGACCAAGGTACTGCCCGAAGAGGTGAAAGCCAAGATCCTGGCGCAGGTCCCTGTCGGCCGCATTGGACAGCCCGAGGACATCGCATACGCCGTGAAGTTTCTGGCGGGCGAAGAGGCCGGTTACATCACCGGGCAGGTGCTCGCGGTCAACGGCGGGATGTACATGTAGCCCGGTTTGCCCCATTTTCCGATCTGCGTTAGACTTGACAAACACAAGCCGTACCGGAAGAGTGAGTG
>Ga0335077_10010879_pt1 | contig 11369 bp, 10 predicted proteins | sample Lox_Sample_31_FD_207151 | JGI IMG/M metagenome (GOLD analysis project Ga0335077, IMG submission 207151) | Soil microbial communities from Loxahatchee National Wildlife Refuge, Florida, United States - Lox_Sample_3.1 | ecosystem: Environmental > Terrestrial > Soil > Wetlands | place: USA...
GACTTGACGTCCAAGAACAGCCGCGGCTTTCTGAAGAGTATTCAAGGTTATTGCTTCGCGTTCAGGGTCAAGAAGTCGATCCAGCGCAGCGCGACTGGTGTGCATTCGTCGCGCCATCTCGACCTTGGTGAGGCCTTTTTGCTGCATGGCAGCTTCAACCTGGCGCGCAAGGACGCGCTTGATAGCGGCCGCGCTGACCTTCTCGTAAAGGCCTTCCTCGCGAAGCCAGCTGTCAAAGGTCGAGCCGATATTCTTTTTCTTCATTTCCCAGTCCCTTTCTTGCGTGTGAGTGCCAAATCAATCTCTTTTTGAGGTGTCTTCTGCGTATTCTTCATAAATCCGTTGAGAAGCACCATGCAGTCCTTTTCGACGCAGAAGATCACGCGGGCGATGCGGCCGCGGGGCAGGGAGCTTCGCACTTCCCACAACTCCTGTCCGAGAGAGCGCACAAGCGGCATGCCGATCGGCCAGGAAAACTCGACATCTTTGATGTCCTCGCCGACGATCCTGCGGTCTTCCGCTTCGAGGCTCTTCAGCCAGTCCCGCACGGGCTCCCTCCCGCTGTCGGACCGATAAAATCGCGCCGGTAGTCGCTTGAGAGCTCGGTTGTTTATGTGTGAGTGTATCATTTGTGATACATCAAGGCAAGAGGCACCCGCTCCAGGGCGGTATTCAAAATAAGAGCGGAAGTGGTCGTCCGTGAAGTTGGCGCGGCGACGGTAGCAACTGAAAGTCAGGAAGTGAAGTTGTTTGGACTGCTGAAAGCGTGTGAGTCCACGGCATGGGGTGAGGCTACGTGCGAGTTGACCACAGGTCTGTGACGGGTGAACCTGAACACCCCCGCCCAAGCAGAGCTTGGACGGGGCACCCGCGGGAGTACGGGTACACTTCGGCAGGGCCACCCGCCGCCTACATTATCACTGTGCGGTAGGGTCTCAAACGCTCTGCGGAGCTTCGCTCCGCCGCACGGGCGAGGACGCCCGCGCCTACATTAATCGATGTGCGGTAGGGCAGTCGAAAATCGAGGTTTGCCCCTTCCCTCCCGAAGCACTACCATTTACTTATGCCGGTAGAGACGGAGATTACAGCCGCAACCTATACGCCGATTCGCGCGCCGCGCGGCACGACGATCGCCTGCAAAGGCTGGCAGCAGGAAGCTGCCATGCGCATGCTGATGAACAATCTGGACGAGGAAGTGGCGGAGCGTCCGCGCGACCTGGTGGTGTATGGCGGGACCGGGCGGGCGGCGCGAAGCTGGGAGGCGTTTCACGCGATTGTGGCGACGCTGAAGAACCTGGAGAACGACGAAACGCTGCTGGTGCAATCGGGCAAGCCGGTGGGCGTGTTCAAGACGCACGAGTACGCGCCGCGGGTACTGATTGCAAACTCGAACCTGGTGGGACACTGGTCGAACTGGGAGAAGTTCAACGAGCTGGAACGCGCCGGCCTGATGATGTATGGGCAGATGACGGCGGGGTCATGGATTTATATAGGCTCGCAGGGAATTGTGCAGGGGACGTTCGAGACTTTCTCTGCGGCGGGAGAAAAACATTTTGGCGGTGACCTTGCCGGCAGGCTGATTGTCAGCGGCGGCATGGGTGGCATGGGCGGCGCGCAGCCGCTGGCCGCGACCATGACCGGCGCGGCGTTCCTGGGAATTGATGTCGATCCGGAGCGAATCAAGAAGCGCCTGAAGACCGGGTATTGCGACTTCATGGTGACCACGCTGGATGAAGCGTTGCGCATCCTGAAGAACGCGGTGCGGAAGAAGGAGAATGTATCGGTCGGGCTGGTGGGGAATTGTGCCGACATTATTCCGGAGCTGGCGGAACGCGGCGTGGTGCCGGACATCCTGACGGACCAGACGTCGGCGCATGATCCGCTGAACGGGTACGTGCCGAACGGCATGAGCCTGGAGGAGGCGCTCGAACTGCGGAAGCGCGATCCCAAGGCGTATGGAGAGAAGTCGCTGGACGCGATGGCGCGGCATGTGGAAGGCATGCTGCGGCTGCAGAAGATGGGATCGGTGACGTTCGATTACGGCAACAACATCCGCACGTTCGCGTTTCAGCGCGGGGTGAAAAACGCGTACGACTTTCCGGGATTTGTGCCGGCGTATATCCGTCCGCTGTTTTGCGAAGGCCGCGGGCCGTTCCGCTGGGTGGCATTGTCGGGCGATCCGGCGGACATTCACGCGACCGACGAACTGGTGCTGGAACTGTTTCCCGAGAACCGGATTTTGAAACGCTGGATTGAGTTGGCGCGCAAGCGGATCAAGTTTCAGGGGTTGCCGTCAAGAATCTGCTGGCTCGGGTACGGGGAACGGGCGCAGTTCGGGCTGGCGATGAACGAACTGGTGAAGAAGGGAAAGATCAAGGCGCCGATCGTGATTGGGCGCGATCACCTGGATTGCGGATCGGTGGCGTCGCCATTCCGCGAGACGGAGAGCATGCGGGACGGTTCGGACGCGGTGGCGGACTGGCCGCTGCTGAATGCGCTGCTGAATACGGCGGCGGGGGCGTCGTGGGTGTCGATCCATAACGGAGGCGGGGTAGGGATTGGGTACTCGCTGCACGCCGGACAAGTGACGGTGGCGGATGGCACGGAAATGATGGCCAAGCGCATCGAGCGTGTGCTGACGACGGACCCGGGGATGGGAATCATCCGGCACGTGGACGCGGGGTATGACGAGGCAAAGGAGTTTGCGAGGAAGAAGCACGTAAAAGTGCCGATGGAGGGGGACTCTAATACGTAAGCAACAAGCGGTCCGCAACGTGTTCTTTTTCTAATGTGAGACCGTCCATTTGAAACCTTTTGAGCATTGACCTACCGCAGTCAACGAAAACTTCGCGTTCGAACAGATCTGTCGGGATGGGAAGGTCGCAGTCCACTTTCCCGGATTTCTTTGTTCCGTCGATGCTCAGCGCAACGTATACTCCACGTTTCTTGCAATCAGCAGCGATCTCGAACAACTCCTGAAGCTTAAACCCTTGGGCTCCATAGAGGATAGCCTGACTATGTGAGTATGGAGGATCACAATAGATGAGATCACCGGCCCGCGCTTTTGCCATCGAATCTTCGTACGACATTTCCACGAAAGTTGCGCCTGACGTGCGCGCGTGCCAGATATCTGTACGCTCGGCAAACCGAGCAGGCGGGATTGGTGCATGAATTCCGCATGGCGTTGACATGTATCCATCAGCCTTACGAAAGCGAACCACGCCGCCATAACACGAGCGACAGAGGAACAATAGATCAGCGCCGTTTGGCTTTTCGTTGTAAGAGGCCTTAATCTTTTCGTATTCTCTTAATTTGTCCCCTGACATCATTTGATGCCAACGTTCTGAGTACCAACGGATTAGCTTCTTTGGGTTCTCTCGAAGCGCGCGCCAAATCTCGATCAGGGGTCCAAAGTTGTCTGAGCCTATCGCTTTTGCAGGAGCTAGCGTACCGAGAACAGCTCCGCTTCCAAGAAATGGCTCGTAGTAATTCCCAAATTCTTCTGGGAAATACGACACAATCTCATGAGCGAATCTCTGCTTGTTGCCGACCCACTTCAAAAGCTGCGACGTGAAAGGTGCCGTGAGCCTACTGCTGGTGGCAGGGTCGAATAGCAGTGTTTGCATGTGCGTCTGGACTAATTTTCTCATAATGCATTAATCTTGGCCGCAAGCCATTTCGCGACAGAGCCCAGATGATTCCTGATAAGAGATTCCTCCGTCAGCCAAAGCGATTTTGGGCAAACGTACGCCTACTAAGCCAGTACATCGGGTATACCGCACGTTCAGGAAAACGAGGTGCACAGAGTGGAGGCATTAAGATACCCAATGTCAATGAAGTCATCGCCGCTTTCTCCGCGATGGATTTATCCTCAAATCACGTCTGCACGTTCCCATCCAAGCTGACGCCCTTTGGTCACACCCTCTTTGAGTATTTCCAGTACCGGGCTCAGGTTCTCAACGAACAAGTCAGCCAACACTTGATGAATGCGATTGAGGCCAAGCATGAATTCGACAAATTGAAGAAGAAACTTAAGCCGAAGTGTTCGATTCCAATGAACAAACAAAAAGGTGCGAAGAAAGCGCCAGCTTATCTTTCGGGGATTGTGAACATGCTCGTTGAGGCGAACGCAGCGGGCTTGCCTTGCAACTACAATCCACTAGAGCTCACCACTTTCACTCGAGACCGGCAGCCAATTCGGACCTTAGCACGGCGGGTGGATGGAGCATTTCCCAGCACGGTAAATCCGGTTGCATTATGGGAAATCAAGGAGTACTACTACACAACCACATTTGGTAGCCGGGTGGCTGATGGCGTGTACGAATCCCTTCTCGATGGGTTGGAATTGGAGGATTTGCGAGAGGAGGAAAATGTAAACTGCCGTCACTATCTCATCATCGATGCTCGTGACACGTGGTGGGATGACGGCAAGTCATATCTGTGTCGAATCATAGATATGATGCACATGGGATACGTGGATGAAGTGCTGTTCGGGCGCGAGGTTGTTCAGAGGCTTCCCGCAGTTGTTCGCGAGTGGGTCAGTCTAGCAAAGCAGCGGATGAAATCCGCAGATCCGCCCGCTATCACACCAGCGACTGTAAATGACTAAGAAGTAACTACTACCGCCGAAACAACTTCGCCACCGTCCTCATCGGGAGAAACAGCTTGCGTTTGTTTTCGGCAGCTCGATGAAGCCATATTTCCGATAGAAGTCCCTAGCCGCATCATCAATGGCATCCACGAACACAGCCCATAACGCCACATCGCGGGTTGCGGTCGGATTCTTTTCCGGCGCGTTCAGCAAGGTAAGCGCGACCAGACCCCGGCCTCTGCATCCCTCATTTACCGCCAGCCTGCCTCACAGTGTCACGCCGACGTATTCGCGAGCAGGCATCGCAGGATGTCAAACGCGGGCTGGCAGCGCTTTTTGTCTTCACCGCCAAAGATGCGCCACCAACTATTCTCTCCCACTACCCGCCGTCGAGCCGGGGGTTAAAGATCGGGCAGCTTCCCCCGGAATTCGCCAGGCGTCGAGGAAGTATGGATTGTAGCGGTCGACGGCCGCATTGCCGCACAGATCTACAGGCCTGCAGTGGACGACAATTACTCACCCGGAAACAAAATCATCACGCCTTAGAGCAGCCGGCCCATTTACCGGCAGCGTCTATGTCTTATTCGATTCACAGCGCCCTGCACCGCGCCCAAAGCTCCGCCCGTCTCCTGCTAGACTGCTAGTGGTGCCATCCCCTGCCAAGACGCAGCGCACAACGCCGAAGCCACTGCTTCTCACCAACATCGGACAGCTTCTCACCCTGCGCTCGAACCAACCCGGTCTGCGACGGGGGCGTGCGCTCTCCGAGCTAAGCATCCTCGCAGACGCCGCCGTCCTCTGCCACGGCGGCAAGGTAGTTTCCGTCGGCAGAACTAAAGATGCGCTGCGCGATCCCTGGCTGAAGAAGAACCGCAAGAACATCACGGAAATTGACTGCGCGGGGCAAGTGGCGCTGCCGGGGTTCGTAGATTCGCATACCCATCCGGCGTTCATGCAGCCGCGGCTGGTGGATTTTGAGAAGCGGGTGAGCGGAGCGACGTACGAGGAGATTGCCGAGGCGGGCGGGGGAATCCGGTCGAGCCTCGAGGCGGTGAGGAAGGCCAGCAAGGCGGCACTTGCGGACCGAGTGCGGGCAGCGCTGCGGGAGATGGCCGAACTGGGGACGACGACAGTAGAGGCCAAGTCGGGCTACGGCCTGACGTTGGAATCGGAGATAAAGTCGCTGGAGGCGATCCGGGAAGCGGCGGCCAGCTGGCCGGGGACGGTGGTTTCGACGCTGCTGGGAGCGCACGTGGTGCCAAAAGAATTCCAGGGTTGCTCACCAAAATACGTTGAGATCGTCTGTAAACAGATGGTGCCGCTGGCGGCGCGGCGCAGGCTGGCCCAGTTTGTGGACGTGTTTGTCGAGCGGGGCGCGTTTTCGAGCGACGAAGCGGAGAAGATTTTTGAAGCCGCGCGCGAACACGGGTTGGGCGTGCGGGCTCATGTCTGTCAGCTAAGTGAGACGGCATTGTGGCCGCTGCTGCGGTTTCAGCCCGCCTCGCTGGACCACGTGGATCACGTGGCCGACGACGACATTCCGCAGCTGGCGAAGCGTGATGTGGTGGCCACGCTGGTACCGGGAGCGAACTATTTTCTGGGCCAGGGGAAGTTTCCGCCGGCGAGACGGCTGATCGATGCCGGCGTGGCTGTGGCGCTGGCTACGGACTTCAATCCCGGGACTTCGCCCACGGCGAGCATGCCGTTTGTGCTGTCACTGGCGTGCACGCAGATGAAGATGACGCCGGCGGAGGCGGTAGCGGCGGCGACCATCAACGGCGCATGGGCACTGCGCTTGCAGGAGCGCAAGGGATCGATCGAGCCGGGCAAGGATGCGGACCTGGCGGTGTTCGAGACAAAGGATTATCGCGAGATTGCGTACTGGTTTGCCTCCAACCGTTGCGCGTTCACCGTCCTGAACGGAACAGTTTTCAGGGGCGGGTGAAACAGCGATGAACTTTCCGGAGAGATGCTGCGTATAAGGCTGTGGAGCATCAGCCTGTTCCCGCAAGCGGTATGCGCAGGCGACATTGCAAGGAAAATCGAAGAGCCACCGAGGAGATTATGAAGCGAACCGTTTTGTTCGTCGCATGCGTATTGATTCTGGCGGGCGTGGGAGCGGCGCAACGCCTGCCCGGCGGGGCAATTCCGCAGAATTACAAACTGACCTTTACCCCCGATCTCGAGAAAGCCACGTTCGCCGGCCAGGAGACGATCACGATCCAAATGGCTAAGCCGGCAACCGAGATCGTGTTGAACGCGGCCGACATTACGTTTCAGAGCGTGACGATCACGAGCGGCGGGATGACGCAGACGGCCAAGGTCAGCGCGGACAAAGACAAAGAGATGGCGACACTGACGGTAGAGAAGCCGCTGGCGGCGGGGACGGCGACCGTCCAGATCCAGTACACCGGCATTCTCAATGACCAGATGCGCGGCCTTTACCTGGGCAAGGATGGAGCCGGACGGAAGTACGTTTCCACGCAGTTTGAATCCACCGATGCGCGCCGGGCTTTTCCGAGTTTCGATGAGCCAGCGTACAAGGCGACGTTTGATATTACGGTGATCGCGGACAAGGGGCTGGTGGCGATTTCGAACAGCAAGGTGGCCTCGGACACGCCCGGGCCAGGGAACAACCAGCACACGGTGCGGTTTGCCACGACGCCGAAGATGTCGACCTATTTGGCGGCGCTGGTGGTGGGCAATTTCGAATACATCGAGGGCGAGGCGGACGGCATCCCCATCCGGGTGTATGGCACGCCGGGCACGAAGCAGCTAGGGACATTCTCGCTCTCCGCGGCGGAAGCCATCATGCGCTACTTCGATCGCTATTTCGGAGTCAAGTATCCGTATGGAAAGCTGGACTTGGTCGGCATCCCGGATTTTTCGGCGGGCGCCATGGAGAATACCGGCTGCATCACGTTCCGCGAGGTGGTGCTGCAACTGGATGAGCAGCACGCCTCGGCGAGCCTGAAGAAGACCGTGGCCGAGGTGATTGCTCACGAGATGGCGCACCAGTGGTTTGGCGACCTGGTGACCATGCAGTGGTGGGACGACGTGTGGTTAAACGAGGGGTTCGCCACCTGGATGGAAAGCAAGCCGGTGGAGGACTGGAAGCCGGAGTGGCATGTGGAACTCGACGACGTGAGCGACTCCTACCGAACGCTGGGCGGCGATTCGCTGGCGAATACGCGGCCGATTCATCAGCCGGCAGATACGCCGGCGCAAATCCAGGAGCTGTTTGACGGGATCGCCTACGGGAAAGCGGCTGCGGTACTGCGCATGATTGAAGCCTATATCGGGCCGAAAACCTTTCAGGCCGGAGTGAATGAGTACATAAAAGAACATGCCAACAGCAATGCCACGTCGGCGGATTTCTGGAATGCGCTGGCCAAGGTTTCCAAAAAGCCGGTGGACAAGGTGATGCCCACGTTTGTCAAGCAGGCGGGCGCCCCGCTGGTAAGCGTGAAATCGCAGTGCACGGGCAATTCGACCTCGGTAACGCTCTCGCAGCAACGCTACTTCTTTGACCGGGCATTGTTCAATGCGGGCAGCAGCGAGGTGTGGGAGATCCCGGTTTGCCTGAAGTCAAAAGGAGCGGACGGCAAGAGCACAGACAAATGCGAACTGCTGACACAGAAAGAAGAGAGCTTCACGTTGCCGGGCTGCGCTTCGTGGGTGATGGCGAACGCAGGGGCCTCGGGCTATTACCGGTCTGCCTATGAGCCGCAGGCGGTGGAAGCCCTGGCGAGGGACGCCGAGTCCGTTCTGACGCCGGGGGAACGGATTGCGCTGCTGGCGGATACGTGGGCCGCGGTGCGTGTGGACCGGCAGCCGATCGGCGATTACCTGATGCTGGCGGCAGGCCTGCAGGCGGACAGGAACCGCGCTGTGCTGGACGATCTGCTGGCGCAGTTGGATGCGATCGGCACCAATCTGCTGACCGACAGCGACCGTCCCGCCTATCAACAATGGGTGCAGCGGCTGCTGACGCCGGTTGCCAAAGACGTGGGATGGGAAGCGAAGCCGGGTGAGAGCGACGAGCAGCGCACGTTGCGTGCTCGCCTGCTCTATACCCTCGGCTATACGGCGCGCGATCCGGAAGCGCTGGCGGTGGCGCGCAAGCTGGCCGACCAGGTACTGGAGAATCCGGCGTCAGTGGACAGGGAACTGGCCTTCAGCGCCCTGCCGCTGGCAGCGCTGAACGGTGATGCGGCGCTGTATGACAAGATCCTGGAAAAGACCAAGCATGCCAATTCGCCGGAAGAATATTTCCTCTACTTGCAGAATCTGTCGCGGTTCGGCGATCCGCAGTTGCTGCAGCGAACCCTGGACCTGGCCATCTCGGGCGATATTCGCTCGCAGGATGTGCTGCAAGTGGTCAGCGGGGTGATGCGGAATCCGGCAGGGCAGAAGCTGGCCTGGGACTTTGTGCGCTCGCACTGGCCTGACATGGAAAAAGTGGGCGGGCCGTTTGCCAGCGCGCAGATCGTGGGCGTGGCGGGTTCGTTCTGCGACGCGGGATTGCGGGACGAAGTGAAAGACTTCTTTTCGGCCCACAAGGTTCCGTCGGCGGAGCGAACGTTCAAGCAGTCGCTGGAACGCATCAACTACTGCGTGGATCTGAAGACGCAGCAGTCCACGCAACTGGCTTCGTGGCTCGAGCATAAGGGCGGGTCAGCGGGAAAATAAGGGAGTTCATGCTGAGGGCCGGAATCGCGTGATTCCGGCCTTTTGTGTTTTTGCGCTGTTGATCGGTTCCTTGCGGCGCAGGATGAGATTTCGAGACTTGCGGTGATTGCGGGCGAGCGTTGAGGGAAAAGGTTGGGGTTGCTATAATCGGGCTGCCCAAGCTTCCAGCGTTTGACTGCCCGCCTTGGCCGGCAATTTGGTCCCAAAGTTGGCGTATCGCCCTGATGCGCAAGGCAGTCACCGGTTGTGTAAGCCGAACGTGGCCAGGTAGCTCAGGTGGTAGAGCGCAGCCCTGAAAAGGCTGGCGTCGGCGGTTCAACTCCGTCCCTGGCCACCATAGTTCAGGCAAATGATCGAGGTTAGCTCGCCCTAAGAACCTCGCCCACAGACGATGTTCGCCAGCAAGGAAGCCAGCGAGTGTTCGCGCGGGATTCCTCCACTGCTCCGGTCGGGATGACAGAATTGTGAAAATCCCCACCCAAGCCAAAGGCGGGCTTGAATGGGGCACCCGGCAAGTTTTCGCGCGAAGTCCCTCCACTGCGCGGGTCATCGCTTGCGATGATCCGCTCCGGCCGGGATGACAGAATTGCGAAAAATCCCCGCCCAAGCCAAAGGCGGGCTTGAGTTGGGGCACCCGGCGGTAGGGCCAAGAATCGTGATCGCGGTCACTGACCAGGTGTCAGGCAATGGGTACGCTGTACTTATTCTGGGATGCAAAATGGAAATCCCAGTTCGATTCCCAGGAGACCCAGGAGGCACGGTAATGTACCGATCCCTCGCAATTGTCCTAATCGTGTGTTTTTGCTTTGAGGCTCTGTGTGCAGGTGTGGACAGCCAAAAGACGATGTACTTCGGAGGCACCGTCAGCTCAATCAAGGAGCAAACAGAAGGAGTGTCATCCACCAGCGACGAGAAGGTCTTCCTGTTTGACTACGGCACGGGCAAACTCCAGATTCCTTACGCTCGAATCGAGAGCCTGGAGTATGGACAGAAGGTTGGCAGACGTGGCGGGATCGTCAGCCGATGGGTTATCACGAAGAAGCGCAAGCATTTCCTGACAATCGGTTTCACAGACGAAAACGGCCAGCAGCAGGCGGCGGTGCTGGAGCTCGGCAAGGACATTGTTCGCGTAACGCTCGCTGCCCTGGAAGCGCGCAGTGGCCGCAAGATCGAGTACCAGGACGACGAAGCGCGGAAGAGTGGCAGCGGAGACTAGCACTGAAAGACCCACGATTCAATGGAGCGGCGCGGCCTCGGCGTTGCTGCTGGGGGAATTCGCAACAATTGCTCTGCTACTGGGTGTTACTTCCTTCGTCCAGTCAAGGAAAAATGATTTCCTGTGACGCAACTCCCGATTGACGGGCAATGCGGAAATTGACGTCACCTGGACTACTCAGCACGAACCGTGCGCTGCTGTTCTTCGGCTTTCTTAGCATCGCCGATTGAACTGCGCTCCTTTAGCATCATCAGCCTTTCCAAGTCAGCTTTGCGCTCGTACCACTGCTCAAAGGCTTCTGCCTTCAGCTTGAGTAGTCGGTCGCGTTCTTCACAAGTACTCATGGTCTTAGTTCACTGCTTACGCTGCCCGACTGCAGGATAGCGTCGAGCACCTGTCCCTGAACACCCCGTCCGCAGGTTGCGAATAGGGGGTCGTGTTCTTCCATTCCTGCATGGCTTCAGCCAGTGTGAGCCCTTCAGACGCCAGCGCGTCTGATGATTCGGTTCAAGTAGTGGTCGCCAGCCAGAAGCAACTTGATTGCTTCTTGGTAGCTTCCTTTTGTCGAACCCAACTGAACTGCCCAGCGTAGAAGGTCTGTCATTTTCGCTTCAAAGGTCTCGCCATCACCCCATACGCTTGGTGCAAAGACAGGCCGGCCTGACTGGTAATGCACCGCGCCAAAGAGCTTGTTCTTGTCGGAATCCCACAAAGAGTGATGTGTTTCCTTGTAGGCCGCGTAGTTCATTCCGTCAATCAATAGCTCTTTGGCTTCATCAACGGTCAAGCGTTCCTCCCATGTTCAGTTCACTGCTGCGCTGCCGAGTTGCAGTATAGCGTCGAGCACCAGTCCCTGCGCTGCGAGACGAT
>Ga0335077_10010880_pt1 | contig 11369 bp, 11 predicted proteins | sample Lox_Sample_31_FD_207151 | JGI IMG/M metagenome (GOLD analysis project Ga0335077, IMG submission 207151) | Soil microbial communities from Loxahatchee National Wildlife Refuge, Florida, United States - Lox_Sample_3.1 | ecosystem: Environmental > Terrestrial > Soil > Wetlands | place: USA...
CCAGCCCGTCGATCTCGGTCATGAAGTGCGGCAGGCCGCTCAGTTTCGTCTCGCACCGGCGCCAGTCATACTCCGCCGCCCAGTAGCGCGCCAGTTCCTGCATGACCGCCAGCTTCGGGCCCTGCGAGTGATCCGCGACGGTTTCCTGGTCGGGCCAGCGGGCGGCCGCGACGCGCGCACGCAGCGCCTCCAGTTCCGCCTCGGGGGTGACCGGGACCGTGAACGGCCGGATCGCTGTGGTGCCAGCTGAGTCTTCGGTTGGGGCGGACATACGGGCCTCCTCGGCTTGCGTGGTGGTCGGCGCGGACCAGGCCGTTATTGACGAAACCGGGGCACTCCGGGCCTGGCCAGGCGGCCCGGAAATCAGCTACCCCGGCCGGGGCGAACCGCCTCATGGCAACCCCGCTGGATCACTCCAGCCCAACATCTTCACCGAGGGACGGCAAGCCCGGTCGCAGGGTGAGACAGTAATCAGGCAGGAAAAGGGGAATTAGGTTAACCGCGGGTTAAGCCCCGGGGACAACCTGGACCGGCGGGTCAGCCCCCGGCCGGGCCGGCCAGCCAGGTCACCAGGTTGGCCCACAGCGGCGCGTAGCCCGGCCAGTCCATGAACCCGGGCGGGCCCCAGTGCGGCGCGCAGTCGGAGGTGAACACCGCCGCCCGGCCCGCGTGGTAGTCACCGCACGCGATCAGCGGATCGCCGCCCACGCTGACCACGACGGTCGCGCCGGGCCGGGCGGTCACCCGGTTGTAGCCGAGCAACGCCGGCCAGCTGCCGGGCAGGCCGGCCAGGACCGGATGGCCCGGGCTGGTGACCGAGGGCACCACGCCCTGCGGCATCTCCGCCCGGTCGTCGGTCTCGCTGATCGTCACCGGCAGGGCATCCTCGACGGCCGTCCGGTGGTAGCGGGCCTTGCCCTCGATGCCCGCGAACGACAGGTAGCCGCCGATCATCAGCAGCCCGCCGCCGTCGCGCACGTAGCGCCCGAGCTCGTCGAGCCGGTTCGGCGCGACCGCCGAGCGCTCGAACGTGTCCGGGGCCAGCAGCAGGCTGTTCGCGCCGATATCGCTGAGGATGACCGCGTCGTAGCCGGCCAGGACGGCCGCTGACCCGGGGAACTGCCCGGGCACCAGGTGCCCCGGCAGGTAGTCGGCGTCGATCCCGGACGCGGCCAGCGCGGCGCGCAGCCGGTCCGCTCCCTCCACGTAGGAGCTCGTCGTGAACGAGTCGACGCCCTTGATGTGCAAGCTGTGCGTGACCCAGCTCTCACCGCAGAGCAGCACCCGCATGTCGGCCGTCCCTTCGTTACCGGCCGGCCGGCGGCGGGCCGGCCGACTCGCGGATCACCAGCTCCACCGGCAGTACCTCGGTGCGCGCCGGGGCTTGCGGGTCGGCCAGCCGCTCGAACAGCAACTCGACGCCGACCTGGGCCAGGCGGTCGAGCGGGGACCGGATCGTGGTCAGCCGCGGCCGCACGTACTGGCTGAACCGGATGTCGTCGAACCCGACGATGGACAGGTCCTCGGGTACCCGGATGCCGTGCGTCTCGGCCGCGGACATCACCCCGAGCGCGATGTAGTCGCTGGCCACGAACGCCGCCGTCGGCGGCTCGGGGGCGGCGAGCAGGTGCGGCAGCACGCTCATCCCGAACTGCTCGGTGAACTGGCCGGCCTGGCTGACCTGCGCGGACGGGTCGATGCCGGCCTTGGTCAGCGCGTCGGCATAGCCCCGGTAGCGTTCCTGCACCGAGCCGAGCTCGGTGGGACCGGACACGAACGCGACCCGGCGGTGGCCGAGCGCCACCAGGTAGCTCGTGGCCTGGTAGCCGCCCGCGTAGTCGTCCATCACCACGGTGTGCACCGGCGGCAAGCCGGAGATGGGCTCGTCCACGACCACCACCGCGAGCCCGTCGGCGATCGCCCGGGCCAGGCGCTCGTTCGACCGGAACGAGCCCAGGTAGAGCATGCCGTCGATGGCCCCGGACGCCAGCAGCTCGATGTAGCTGGATTGGCGCACCGCCTGGCTGCGGTGCGAGCACAGCAGCACCAGCCGGCCGTGCCGCTCCACCGCCTCGACCACGTAGTCGGCGATCGCCCCGAAGTAGGGGTTGCTGATCTCCGGCACGACGAAGCCGATCACGCCGGACCGGCGGCGGGCCAGGTTCCGCGCCTGGGCGTTCGGCACGTAGCCGAGCTCGCTGACCGCCTCGAGGACCTTGGCCTCGGTGGCCGGCGACACCCGGAGCTGGCCGTTCAGGTACCGGGAGACGGTCGAGGCGGCCACCCCGGCCGCGCGGGCGACGTCCTGGATGGTGGTCACGTCCCGCTCATCGCTCCCTTGCGGCTAACCGCTTGCGTAAACGATACCGGCATAAGGATATCGAGGCCCGGGCGCTTGCGGATCTTCCCCTCTTGACGCTCGGTTGACGCCGCCCGATCATTGTGCGAAACCGGTTGCGCAACGAAGGCGGTCCTCCCCATGGCCACTCAGGCAGCCAGCCCCACGGCGACCTCCCAGCTCCGGCGCAACGCGCTCGGCCTCCCGCAGGTCGTCTTCCAGGGCATAACGCACATCGCGCCGTCGATCAACGTGGTGTTCACGTTCCCGGTCATCGCGCTCAAGGCCGGCCCGACCATGCCGATCTCGTTCCTGCTGACGACGATCGTGTGCTTCTTCATCGCGAACACCGTCTCGCAGTTCTCCAAGTACATGCCGTCCAGCGGCGGCTACTACTCGTTTGCCACCCGCGGGCTCGGCGCCCGCAGCGGGTTCATGACCACCTGGAGCTACCTGATCTACGACATCATCGGGCCGGCCGGGGCGATCGGCTTCCTCGGCTACCTGGCGTCGAGCACGTTCCAGATGGCGGCCGGCGTGAACATCCCGTGGTGGATCTTCGCCCTGGTCACGTTCGCGATCGTCTGGGTGCTCACCCATTTCGGGATCCGGCTGTCGATGCGGACCACGGCCATCTTCGGCGGCGTCGAGATACTGATCATGCTGGCCCTGGCGATCACCTTCCTGGTCCATCCCGGGCACGGCTCCTCCTACATCGCGCCGCTGCAGCCGAAGAACGCCCCGAATCACTACGAGGGCATCCTGGCCGGGATGGTGTTCTCGGTGCTGGCGCTGAGCGGCTTCGAGGCGCCCGCGCCGCTGGCCCAGGAGACCAGGCACGCGGGCAAGTTCATCTCCCGCGCGGTCATGCTCTCGCTGGTCCTGATCGGGATCTTCTACGTCTTCACCTCTTACTCCAGCGCGATCGGCTGGGGCACCGGCAACATGGCGGCGTTCGCCTCGAACGCCAACCCGTACTACGCGCTGGGCCACTCGCTGTGGGGCGTGGGCTGGTGGTTCATCTTCATCGCGATCGTCAACAGCGCCATCGGCTGCGGCCTGGCCTGCACCAACGCGGCGTCACGGGTCGCCTACACGATGGGCCAGGCGGGCACGCTGCCGGCCCGGTTCGGGAAGATCCACCCGGTGCACCGGACCCCGACGTTCGCGATCGCGGTGCAGCAGATCATCGGCATCGTCGCGATCCTGCTGGTGGGCACGCTGCTCGCGCCCGACACGATCTTCGGGTTCCTCGGCACGATCACCACGCTGGCGGTCATCGTCCTGTACATCATGGCCAACATCGCGCTGACCGCGTACATCCGCCGCGAGCACCGCAGCGACTACAACCCCTGGCGGCACCTGGTGCTGCCCTGGATCGGCACGCTCGCGCTGCTGCCGGTGCTGTGGATCACCGTGTACCCCGTCCCGCCGTGGCCGTACCGGATCACCCCGTACCTGTTCGTTGCGGCCCTGATCGTCGGGTTCGGGTACATGCAGTGGCGTGAGCGCCGGAACCCCGGCGCGCTGAAGCGCGGCGCGACCATGCTGGTCGGCCCGCCCGGCGACGCGCACGGCGACGTGGACTGGGACGCGGCCGGGGCGCCCGCGCCGCAGGCCGACGCGTGAGGACCGCCGGCCTGGCCGGGGCCGAGCTGGGCGCGGTGGAGCTGCCGGCCTACGAGCTGCCGGCCGAGCCGCCGTCGGTACCCGCCGCCACCTACCTGGCCCGGCTGGCCGCCGCGGAACGGGCGGCCGCCGGGGCGGGCCTGGACAGCCTGATCGTCTACGCCGACCGGGAGCACTTCGCGAACCTCTCCTACCTGACCGGGTTCGACCCGAGGTTCGAGGAGTCGCTGCTGATCCTGGTGCCCGGCCGGGCCCCGGTCCTGCTGGTGGGCAACGAGGGCGCCGCTTACGCCAAGGTCGTGCCCTCCGGCGTGGACGTGCAGCTCTACCAGAGCCTGAGCCTGGTCAACCAGGACCGCTCGGCCAGCCCGCCGCTCGCCGACATCCTGCTCGACGCCGGGCTCGGCCGCGGTGCCGCGACGCGGACCGGGATCGCTGGCTGGAAGTACTTCGGCCCGGCCGAGGCCGAGCGGCCCGGCGAGTGGATCGAGGCGCCGGCGTTCATCGTCGACCAGCTGCGCGCCCTGGGCTGCCGCCCGGTGAACGCCACCGCGCTGTTCACCGAGCCGGGCCGCGGGCTGCGCCTGGTCAGCGACAACGACCAGCTGGCCTGCTTCGAGTTCGCCGCGACGCACGGCTCCGAGGCGATGCGGCGGCTGCTGCACGGCGTCCGGCCGGGCATGACCGAGCTCGAGGCGTTCTCGCTGTTCCAGCCGACCGGCCTGCCGTACTCCTATCACCCGGTCCTGCTCAGCGGCGAGCGGGCCGCGCTGGGCCTGGCCAGCGCATCGGGCCGGGTGCTGCGCCGCGGTGACCCGGTGAGCGCGTCGCTCGGCTACTGGGGCAGCAACATCGCCCGGGGCGGGTTCCTGGCCGAGGGCCCGGCCGACCTGCCCGACGGGGCCCGTGACTACATCGAGCGCCTGGTCGCGCCGTATTTCGCCTGCGCCGCCGCCTGGTACGAGACGATCGGCATCGGCGTCACCGGCGGCCAGCTGTTCGACCTGGTCTCGCGGCGGCTGGGCGACCCGTTCTTCGGCGTGCACCTCAATCCCGGCCACTTCATCCACCTCGACGAGTGGCCGAGCTCGCCGGTGTACCGGGACTCCGGGGTGGTGCTGACGTCGGGCATGGCGCTACAGCTCGACATCATCCCGGCCACCGGCACCGCCTACCACACGACGAACATCGAGGACGGGGTCGCCCTGGCCGACGAGGCGGCGCGCGCCGACCTGGCTGCCCGCTACCCCGGCCTGTGGCAGCGGGTGACCACCCGGCGCCGGTTCATGGCCGAGGTGCTCAGGATCCGGCTGAAGCCCGAGGTGCTCCCGCTGTCCAACCTGGCCGGCTACCTGCCGCCGTTCTGGCTCTCGCCGCGGCTGGCCATGCGGCAGGCCTGAGCCGGCCCGGTCAGGAGCGCTTCGGCATCCAGGAGAATGTCCGCACCGCGATGAGCAGCCCGGCCACGCCCCAGGCCGCCACGATCATGACCGGAACCAGGGCGAAGCGCTGGCCGCCGTTGGTCGCGGGCACGAACGCCGCCTGCAGGGCCACGGCCAGCGGCCGGACCGGGAGCACGTTCGCGACGTCCAGCAGCCAGTGCGGCAGCTCGTCGTCCGGGACGTAGATGCCGGAGATGAAGTACACCGGCAGCGTGGTGAGCTGCACCACCGGCCCGGCCGACTCGGCGTTGGTGACCACGCCGCTCAGCGCGTACGCCATGCAGCAGAACGCGGCCGCCCCGACCACGGTCTCGACCGCGGCCACCCCGAGCGCCGCGCCGCTCACGGCCAGGCCGTAGCCGATCGAGCCGATCGCGACCAGGACCGCCACGATGACCAGCGACGACAGGATGCTGGTGGCGGCGTCGCCCGCGATCAGCACCCAGGACGGGACCGGCGTGGCCCGGCGCCGCTTCAGCGAGCCCGACTCGCGCTTCGCCACGAGGGTGATCAGCAGGTTGATCAGGCCCGCTCCCACGATTGCCATCGCCGCGATGTGCGGGACGTAGTAGGCGGCGATCTTGACGGTGGCGCCGCCCGCCTTGACCGTGCCGCTGTGAAACAGGGCCACCAGGATCAGCAGCAGCAGCACCGGCACGGCCAGCGTGAAGATCCGGGCCCGGGTGTTGCGCCGGAACGCGCGCAGGTCATAGCGGGTCTGGTTGGCGACCAGCGACGCGGCGCCGGCCCGGCGCGCCCTCGCCGCGGTGCCGGTCCCGCGGTCGGTCGGCATGACGCTCATGTCTGCCCCTCGGTGAGCCTGAGGTAGATCTCCTCCAGCGTGGGCCGGTGCACGGACAGGTCGCTGAGCGGGTAGCCGCGCTGCAGAGCCCAGCTGGTCACCGCGTGCAGCACCGGCAGCGGCTCGTGATGCACGATCTCCACCGTGCGGTTACGGCCCTCGGTCACCGGCGCGGGCAGGCTGGGCAAGTCGGCCGGGGTCAGGCCGTCCGGGAGGGTGAAGCTGACCGTGGTGGACTCCCTGGCCCGGCCGCCGATCGTGGCCGGCGTGCCGGAGGCCACGATCTTCCCGGCCGCGATGATCATGATCTGGTCGGCGAGGGTCTCGGCCTCCTCCATGTAATGGGTGGTCAGGAAGATGGTCTTGCCCAGGTCGCGCAGGCCCGAGATCACCTCCCAGGCGGCGTGCCGCGCCGACGGGTCGAACCCGGTGGTGGGCTCGTCCAGGAACACCAGCTCCGGGTCGCCGATCAGCGCCAGGGCCATGTCGAGCCGGCGGAGCTGGCCGCCGGAGAGCCGGTCGCAGCGGCCGCCGGCCTTGTCGGTGAGCCCGACCAGATCCAGGGCGCGCCCGACCGGCAGCGGGTTCGGGTAATACCCGGCGTACATGGATACGCACTCCCGGACGGTGAGCCACGCCTCCGGCGCCGACTCCTGCAGCACCACCCCGGACCGGGCCCGCCACGCCGCCCCGGCGTGCGCCGGGTCGGCCCCGAGCACCTGCACCTCGCCCCCGGTCCGGGTGCGGAAGCCCTCCAGGATCTCCACCGTGGTGGTCTTGCCCGCGCCGTTCGGCCCGAGGAAGGCGAAGATCTCGCCGCGGGCGACCTCGAGGTCGATGCCCCGCACCGCCTCGTAGTGCCCGTAGCTCATCCGCAGGCCGCGCACGCTGATCACCGCGGGCCCGCGGCCGGCCGCCGGGCCGGCGCTCCCGGGGCGCGGCTGCGGGCCCGCCGCGACGGCGTCGGCGGCCCGTGCCGCGGGGCCGCCGGGCTCAGGCATCGTCACGGAATCCTTCGTGCTCGCCCAGGGCGGCGGCCACCCGGCGGGCGATGCCCCGGTTGTTGAGGACCCGCGTCGTGACGAACAGCAGCGGGATCACCGGGCCGCCGCCGCGGACGTTGAACACCGTCCCGCCCGGCTCGGAGGCGATGCTGACGTTCGCGCGCACTAAGAAGCTCTTCGTGAGCTCCAGCTCGCGCTCCCCGTTGTCAGTGATCTGGAGGTTGTCGCCCGGGAGGCTGCTGCGGATCACCGCGGCCGCCTCCTCGGCCGTTATTCCCTGGCGCCTGACCTTGACCTGCGGCATGTCCGCCTCCTCCGTCGGCCTCGCCCGTCCCTCGTCCGGCTCCCGGCCGGCCCGCCCACGCGCGCCCAACACTATAGATCGATTCGATATGAGGGAAGACCCTTCATTAGCCTGACTTCGCCGGGACGGTCCCGGTTTGCCGGACCGCTGGCGCCGACGGCGGCGGGCAAACCCGAGAATGCCTTATATCGATTCGACTTATTGGAGAACTGGCTCAGGACCTATGCTCTGGTCATGTCCGGACGGCATCTGACCGACTTCGAGCAGGTACTGCTGGCGATGATCGCCGCCGCCCCGTCCACCGGCTATGACCTGAAGCTGGCCTTCGCCACGACGCCGCTGGGGATATACCAGCCAAGTTCCGGGGCGCTGTACCCCGCGCTACGCCGGCTGGAGCGGGCCGGGCTGCTGCGCACCGAGGCGGGCAGCGCCGGCGACCAGCCGCGGTCGCGGCGGCGTTACGTCTACCATCTCACCGAGCCGGGTCGCGCCGCCTATGCCGCCTGGGTGCGCCGGCCGGTGAACCCGGCGACGATCACCAGCGACCTGCCGCTGCACCTGATGCGTTTCGTCATGATGGAGCCGCTGATCCCCCGCGCCGACGTGCTGGCCTTCCTGGCCGACCTGCGCGACGCGCTGGCCGCCTGCCTGGACGGGCTGGAGACCTACGCGGAGGCCACGAGCTTCGAGGACCTCCACACGCCGCTGGCCCTCGACCACGGGATAGCGATATACACCGCCAGCCTGGCCTGGGCCAAGCGGACGATGAACCTGCTGGCCCGGGAACCGTCCGGCCCGCCGGGCCGGCTGCACCGTCCCCGGCCGGCGGGCCGTGATCAGCGCGCCGGCTCGAACGCCCACCACTGAACAACCGGGCTCAGCTCCACCTCCCGGTCCAGCGGCCAGCGGCCCGCGGCGGCCCAGGCCCGGACGGCGGCGCACGCCTCCCGCATCTGACCGGCGGTGTACGGCCAGGTCCAGGCGTCGACCTGGCCCTCCCAGCGGCCGAGGTCCTGGCCCAGGCTGCGCCGGACGGTCATGGCGACCGGCGTCAGCGGGCGCGGCCCGGCCCGTCCGGCCAGGTGGTCGGCGACGTCCCCGGGACTGGACACCCCCGGCCTGGTGTGCCTGATGCCGTGCCGGTGCAGGATGTCCTGGACGGGCTCGCTCCACGGTGCCGGGGTTCCGCCGCCGAAGTCGGCCAGCAGCACGCCGCCGGGACGCAGCACCCGCACGGCCTCGTCGACCGCGGCGCGCCAGTCCGGGATCAGGTGCAGCACGTGACTGGCCAGCACCGCGCCGAACGAGCCGTCGGTCAGCGGCAGCCGGGTCGCGTCGGCCTGCGCCAGCGGGAACGGCGGCCCCCCGCCGGCGTTGGCGACCAGCCGCCGCAGCATGGCGGGGGCCAGGTCAACGCCGGCCAGCGCCACGCCCCGCTCGTGCAACGGCAGCGCGATGCGGCCGGTGCCCACGCCTATCTCCAGGCCCGGACCACGTCCGGCCATCTCGGCCGCCAGAATGTCGGCCAGGGCGTCCCGGGCCGCGTCCGGCAGCGCCCGGGTGGCGTCGTAGAAGCCTGCGGCCCGGTCGAAGGAGACCGACGGCGGCGCCACCGGGTTCAGTCCCGCCCAGTCACCGCCATCTCACCGAGCTCGGACCAGTCGTCCTGCGGGATCGTGAAGTTGATGATCCGCGGCGTCTCGGCGAGGTGCGGCGGCAGCGTCTGCCGTGCGGTCTTGAAGTGCTCGGACTGGACGTGCGCCGCCCCGGCCGCATCGTCGCGGAACGCCTCGACCAGGACGTACTCCGACGGATCGGCCACGCTCCGGGACCAGTCGAACCACAGGCATCCTGGCTCGCCGCGGGTGGCCTCGGTGAACTCGCCGGCGATCTCGGGCCACCGGTCGGCATCCTGCGGCAGTACTCGGAACTTGGCGGTGATGAAGATCATGGGTTCCCTCGTTCGGTCGCGTGGACCACCATCGTCCCGCAGGCCGCGCCCGCCACGCTAGGCGGCCGTGCCTGCCGGGCTCGGCCGGACTGCCGCGCCTATCCTGGCCTGGTGCGCCTGGTGTCCCTGCTGCCGTCGGCTACCGAGATCGTGTACGCGCTCGGGCTCGGCGATGACCTGGTCGGGGTCACGTTCGAGTGCGATGAGCCGCCGGCCGCGCGGGCCGAAAAGACGGTGGTCGTGGGTGGCCGCGACACCCGCGGGATGACCCCCGGCGAGATTGACGGCTACGTCCGGGGCCAGCTGGCCGCGGGCGCGGACCTCTACACGCTGCATGCCGACGCCCTGGCCGGGCTGGATCCGGACCTGATCCTGACGCAGGACCTGTGCCGGGTCTGCGCGCTCCCGTCCGGCCACGTCCAGGACGCGCTGGGCTATCTGGGCTGCCGGGCCGACGTTCTGTCGCTCGACCCGCACACGCTCGACGACGTGCTGGCCTCGATCCTGGCCGTCGGGCAGGCCACCGGCACCGCCGGCCGGGCCGCGCGCCTGGTCGGGGAGCTACGCGGGCGGCTGGCCCGCACCGCCGCGAGGACCGCCGGCCGACGCCGTCCCCGGGTCGCGGTGGTCGAGTGGACCGACCCGCCGTTCACCGCCGGGCACTGGGTGCCCGACCTGGTGCACGCGGCGGGCGGCGAGCCGGTGGCCGCTCACCCGGGCGCGAAATCACGGCCAACCGGCTGGCCGGCGATCGCCGCCACGGCACCGGAGTTCGTGATCGTCGCGCCCTGCGGCTATCACCTGCCGGGCGCGATCGAGCAGGCCGCGTCCGTGGCCCGGGCACTGCCGTCGGCCGCGGTCTGGGCGATCGACGCCGACGGCCTGGTGGTCCGCCCGGGCCCCCGGCTGGTCGACGGGGTCGACGCCATGGCCTCGATCCTGCATCCAGATCAGCGGGCCGCGCCGCATCCCGGCGTGCACCGGGTCACCGGCTGACGGCCGGGGAAGGTCTCGCCCGACGCTTCGCCGGATGCCCGGCTGAACTGGCGGTTACGATGACTTCGTCGCCAATGTTGGGGGAGTCAGCATAATGCCAGGCGCACAGGACCGGTGGGATCAGCTCACCGAGCCCGGCGCGGCGACCCAAGGGGATCATCCGCACGCTTCTGACCGGCCCGAACGCGGATCGGTGGCGGAGTTGCGCCTGCGGCTGGAGCGGCTGCCGGCCGGCCACCCGTCGTCCCCGTATCACGACGACCTCACCCGCAAGCCGCCGGTCACCCGGCTGAAGGACCTTGAGCTGCCGCTGACCGGCTATCCGGCCGCCAGTAACGGCTCAGGCCACAACGGGGCCGGCGGCCGGGCCCCGGTGACGGAGGAATCCGGCGCGGAGAGCTGGAGCACCACCGCCGGGCCGGCCAGCACCCGCCGCACGATCAGTACCGCCAGCGCGAACAGCATCCCGGGCACGACCAGCACCCCGGGCGGGAACAGCACGGTCAGCTGGAGCGGCCCGGCCTACGGCGACAGCGCGCCCGGCGGCGGCACGGTAGCCGTCGGCGGCGCGATGGCCCCCGGCCGACGGGCGGCGAACGGGAACGGCACGACCATCGGCCGCGGAGCTGCCGAGAGCCTCAGCGCGGCCGCTGAGCCCGGCCCGGACGGCGACTTCGGGGCCGACCGCGATGTCGGCGGCAACGGCGATCCCGGGACCCACGGCGAGTTCACCGCACCCGACATACCCGGTGCCAGCGACCACTTCCTCGCGCCCGACCCGCTCCGCTCCGGCAGCCATTTCCCGGCGCGCGATATAGCCGCCGCCAGCGATCACTTGCCCGCGTCCGACCTGCTCGGGGCCGGCGATCACTTGCCCCCGCCCGACCTGCTCGGGGCCGGCGG
>Ga0335077_10010881_pt1 | contig 11369 bp, 9 predicted proteins | sample Lox_Sample_31_FD_207151 | JGI IMG/M metagenome (GOLD analysis project Ga0335077, IMG submission 207151) | Soil microbial communities from Loxahatchee National Wildlife Refuge, Florida, United States - Lox_Sample_3.1 | ecosystem: Environmental > Terrestrial > Soil > Wetlands | place: USA: Florida...
TTCTCAAACGGCTTCAAAAAAATTTGCTTCTTGAACAAGAAATCTTGCATCGGCTTCTTGTCTTCTCTTTCAAAAACGCGCGCGGCAGGCTCAATTGTGTCAAAAAACCGGTTCCAATATGTTTTCGGGTCGTTTAGCGCCTTAGTCACCGTCACCGCACTCAATCTGACACCATGCTTTTCTTTCAAAAACCGGCTAACGGCTCTCGCGCTCATCCGTTCATGCGCCCCGAAGATAAACGGGAACAATTCCACCACGAGACCCCGTTTACGATCCAAATCGGATGATTTCGAGTGCTCGATCAGGTCTTGACCAATGGCCGCAATGCTAACAGGACTTTTTTGTTCGCTCATTACGAAATTAACTTAACAAGTGTTAACACTCATTGTCAACAGCTATTTCAGCTATTTTTTAGGAGTTCGGCAGATTCCGTTTCCCCCTCTAGCGCAAAGACTTTCAGGTTGACTCGCTTCACGGTCACACCAAAAGACTTTGCGCCGACCCGATGTTGGCGTGACCGAAGCGGCGTTGCCATTCTCCGAAACGCTCCGCTAAGTCTCCGAACCGCAACGCCGCTTCCGTCACGGAAATCAATACACAAGCACTAACACCGCCGCATCCTGCGCCTGCTTCACCACGTCCTCAAACTTTTCATCCGCCGTATTCGGCTTTTTCAGCATGGCCTCCACGCCCGGCGCCGATTCCAGGAAGCTCAACAGCAGACTGCTCTTGACCGCGTAATTCACATTCTCCGGCAACGCCCCGCTCGCCGCCAGCGCCGCCCCCGCATCCACCTGAACCACCTTGGTACAATCAAACCTGCGCTCGTGAGCAAACGAACCTTCGTCGCATCCTTGACCACATGATAATTGGAAATCAAATAACCATCGTCCGTGATGAAAAAGCCCGTGCCGGTCTGTCCCAATGCTAGGGCTGGTGTCTTAACCGAATGTCGCCCGAACCAAGCGGTTCTCCACCCTAGATTGAGTCGTATGAAAATTAGGAATATACTTTCGCAATTACTATGGTGGGCGACAATCTTGGCGATTCTCTTTCTATTTGCGGAACCGCTGCACTAAGTATTTTTTCTGTCACGCTAGCTTTTGGATGCGCACCCAATTTATTTCCTCGGATTGCGCCGACAAAAATCCATGCCTATTTCAACAAGCCTCTTTGCAAATTCATCAGCAAGCTCTAATGGAACATCATTGATGGATGGATTTTTAAACTCATTCCCTTTTTCGGAACAACCACGGCTTAAACATAACTCTCGAAATTGATTTATTCCCTCAGCATCAAGCGAACGTGAATCATTTGGTAATTCCATCATAAAGTTTGCACTTTTTCTAAACTTGCGAATTCGGACATATGGCTCATTGGTCTGATAGCACCAATTGTAAAAAATTTCGTCAATTTTTGGTGACGTTGAGCTTTGCCAAGTAATTGTCAGCGTTTGCTTACAACGTTCCAATTCCTCTGTTTCCTTTTTTGTCAAAGTAATACTCATATTTGATTTTCTGCTCATCCGGTTCACTGACAAATCCAACAAATTAACCAAAACCTACCTATGTTTATAACCTATATGCGCTCATAATGTCATGCGTTCGGTTTCGCTGATGACTTCAAAACCAATCCTAAAACAAATAGAATACCGGATGGAACGAAAAAACAGGACGCTTCAAAGTGTCGGTCTGATTGCATTTTATCCAACTGTTCTTGAGCTGCTCCCTGATCCGGATAATCGACCTCGTTTTGAGTATCCACAATTCTTTGTTGCGATCTCTCTATATCAGATGGCTGGACGACAATAAAACCAATGATGACCCCAAGGATTGCAAGAACAATAAAGAATGTACCAAGGCCGGATTTCGCTGGATTGGCTTCCCTGACGATTGGAATATCCATATCTTTTGGCGGTGGTTTGATTGGACAGCCACAGTGGGGGCAACTTGCGGCTTCAGATGAAACCTCTTTTTGGCATTCTGAGCATTTGACTAACATAAATGATGTTGTCCTATGGGTTTCTTTTCTTCTCTTCCTCGCCTAGGATTTGAGTCGAGTTCCGTGGTTTTCTAACATTTCCTCTCATAAACGACGATTAAGGGTTAAAAGGAGCATTTTGTCAACCGAACGGATAAGCACAACGATAAGTCCGATTTCCGTCATCGCCCAGCCTCGTGCGTGAGCCACGCGCCCCGTTGCCCCGGCGGCATTCGGAATGTGGAATCAGGATTCCATTTTCAACACCACCAAATTCATGGTGCCGGAGCGAACGCGGTAGAAGATTACTTTTCTCCTATCTGTCACCGCATAGAAAATCAGCCAGCGCGGAAACCCGCGCACCCGCCAGGAACGGATGCCCACCGGGGTCAAATCTTCCCGCTCGCGGCCAGCATGGGGATTCTTTTTGATGAATTGAATCGTTGCCAGCAATGCCTCATACCAGCGTTCGGCCACGTCAGCCCCGGCGTTGTCTTTCAGCCAGACCAGTTCCTCTGCCAAATCCAGCAGGAATTGCGGGCGCTTGACAGCGTTCACTTTTTGCCCCTCAACACCCGGTCGCGGATAGCGTCCATCTCCTTTTTAGTCAAAGGTGTTTCCGGCCCGCTGGCAATGGCCTCATCAATCCATCGTTGATCGCGTTTGGTGTTCAGCGCGGCATCAATTTGAAACGTCCGCTCAATCCGGCTCATCGCTTCCTGAGTGATGCTGCGGAAGTTCGCGGCAGCCTCGTTTTTCAACTGCGCGTGTAGTTCCACCGGAATGTCTTTCAAAGTGATGCTTGGCATACTCCGCAACCATAATACCACCACTCCGGTTTTGCAAGGTTGTTGTCTCATTCAAAACGGATTTTCCGACGTTTCAAAAAGGTCGTTTTCCGCTTCCGTCACCGGCCCGACATCAATGTTGTCGGCTTCCGGTTGCTGTGTTTCCTGCCAGCGCATTGCTGCCGTTTCATCGAACGCCAGTTCCGTGAATTTCCGCAGCAAAGCCGAACGCACCGCCGTCATTTCCTTCTTTGTCGCCTCATCCAGATACGGAAACGGGTTTTCCACAAAATCATTCAACAATTTTGCCGCGATTCCGCTTTCAAAATAGCCTTTGGCAAACACCATCGGCACCGGAATTGCCGCGATGATGTCCCGCAGGTAGTAATTCCAACGCGGCCCGAAGTAATCCGCAAAGTCCCCGTAATCCTGATAATGCAGCATGGACGCCGCCAGTTTGAGCCGGGTCCGGTAAATCAAATTGCCCAGGCTGAACACCGAAAAACGCATGTTCAGATTCCGGCTGATACCGCGCGAATACCGAATCAGCCGATGTTTGCACCCGGGCGGCACGAGCTTGAACGACTTGCTCAAATAAACGGCCAGATAACGGGCCAGGGCCGGGCCGGTTTTCTTGACCGGCAGCAGTTCCACACGGCCAAACCGATATTTGCAGCACGTTTCCCGCAGAGCCCGCCATTCCGCCGCCAGTGCTTCATTGCGCAGATGCTTTCCCCGGCGGATCCAATACGGCAGCTTGTAATTCGACAGCGTTTCAATGTCCGTGCCAGTGCGAATGTCCTCTTTAGTCGCCACGACCACATGGAGATGCCAGACGCCGTCTTTGTGCGGTTCCAGAATACAAATCCAATCCCGATAACGTTTGGAGGTAACATTGGTGTTGAACGAGTGCCAGCGGCTCTGAACGAATTCCAAATCTTTGGCTTGCTCCCGTAGTTCCCGCGTGGCTTCCGATCCTCTGCCACTGCCGGGGACGCCAAAGGACAAGGTGAGCAGACCGACATGGTTCTGACCGTATTTCTTAACCATCCATTCCACGGCCATGATGAGGCGATGACGGCTTTTCTTCCGATAAGGCGAAAGGGATGCAGACTTGGCTCTTTTCCATTCAATGCAATTATCACTACTTTGACAAGGAAGGGCGGGGGCGGGCGCGGCTTCGCCGCGCTCCGCCTCCCGCCCATCCCTGTGTTCGTGCGTCCCCCCGGTAAGAGCAGAAGATGAAGTCAGGCTTTCCGACTTGTCCCCACCGGAAAGCGATGCCGACGACCCACCTCCTTGGCTTACAATTTCTTCTCGTGGTTCCCCAATGGTAGAAAGCTGGCTATCATGCGTGTTCATGGCCACCTCCCCCACCGCAGGCTGTCCACAATTGCCAGGACAGCCGCTTTAAGCGGAGAGGGGAGTGATGGCCAAGCCGTGATTACTTTTTGGAGATTAGAATCCGCGACGACACAATTCTTGTGTGCGTTTTTGTGTGCACTGTGTCGAATTCCTTTGTGTTTGTTGGGGCTATTGTCAGGTTCAACTCCTGATGGGTGCGCCAGTTGACACGAACCGGGTCCAATAATGTTGAGTGATTCAATCCTTTCCCAATAACATGGCATCAATATGAATCGAAAACTCCGCAAAATCATCCGCCCGGCGTTATTGACCGGATTGATTTCCCTTGCCTCGCTGGCCAGCGCGCTGGCGTCGCCCACCCGGCTGGCTTGTGTGGGCGACAGCATTACCTGGGGCTATGGCATTTCCAACCGGGAACACAATTGCTATCCGGCACAGTTGGCCGTCATGCTGGGGACAAATTGGGAGGTGCGCAATTTGGGCGTCAACACCACTACGCTTCTGCATCAGGGCGACCTGCCTTACGTCGAACAGCCGGCCTACACCCGGGCGCTGGCATTCAAACCGGACGTGGTCGTCATTGATTTCGGGGCGAACGACAGCAAGCATCCGGGTGACGGCAGCCTGGACGCAAAAAACGCCGTCAACAACTGGCAATATAAAACCAATTTTGTCCACGACTACGAGGAAATGATCGCCGCCTTCCGCCAGGCGAATCCCAAGGCAAAAATCTTCATCTGCCTCCCGACGCCGGATTACCCGGGCCGTTGGGGTATCAACGACAAGACCATCCGCGTTGAAATGATCCCCATGATTCGGCGAGTAGCGAAACAGTCTGATGTCACGGTCATTGACCTTTACACGGCGCTGAGCGGCCGGAAGGAATTATTTCCCGACACGGTGCATCCCAATGCCACCGGGGCCGGGCTGATGGCGGCGGCGGTTTATCGCGCATTGACCGAACACGCCCCGCCTGCTGGTGCGAAGTGAACCGGCAGGCGCCTCCAGCTTTCGGCAGGGTGGCCGGACGATAAGGTAACCGCCGTCAGGCAATCCGTCTGCAATATCGCCGCCCGTTCTGGACAGAGTTCATCATGCCGTTTCATCAATTCATTTGGCGCCGCCCTGCATAAAGAATCGCGCGGTGGCAAACCAGAGGATGCAGCCGGCGAGCATGAGGTTTTTCATCAGCGGCCCGGCCATCGAATGAAACATGAACATCAGCGGCGGCATAACGGTCAGCGCCAGCGCCAGCGGCCCGAGGATTTTGACGGTGAATTTCATAAGCGCGCGGGTTCGGTTTGGGGTTGCGGTGGCTGGCGGTGCAGTAGTTTGGCAGCGATGATGTATATCGCGCCGGTCAACAGATAGACGGGCAGCGTGAGGTAGGAAGGGAAAATATTGAATTTCAGAAAGGCCGCGTAGAAACAACCCAGCGGAATCAGCCACGCGAGCAACACGGCCAGGTTAAAACTGCGGCCAGTCTGTTCCGCCCAATTGCGCGTCAGGCCAAACTTTTTGGCCAGATAAACTTCAACCAGAATCACGGCGCCCACCGGCGCCAGCGTCGTTCCGTAAAGGCCGACGAAGTCCAGCAGTTTCATCGCGATCGCTGGAAACAACCCGGCCAAAGTACAGGCGCTGCCGGCAATCAGCGTGGCCGTGGCGCGCGACATTTTTGGGTAAAGGGATTGAAACGCCAGGCCCGCCCGGTAAATCGTGGGATTGGCCGTCGTCCAGCCCGCGACAATCACGCAGACCAGTCCGGCCCAGCCGACGGCATCGTAAACCATCGGGCCCGGCGCCATGCCTTTGGCGGGGTCCACGCCGTGCGCCCGCACCCAGAACACCAGCAGTAGCGCGGCGCAAATCCAGGCAAGGTAATGTCCCAGGAACATGCCCGCCGATGATGCCCAGCCGTAAGCGGGTTTGCGGGCGAACCGCAGAATGGAGAGGTCGGACATGCCGATGTGCATGGCGGCGTTGCAAAACCAGGCAAAAAAAACCACGCCCCAAAAACCGATTTGAGCGTGGGTTCCCGCCGCGGGTGTGAGCAATTCGACCAGGTTGACCGAATGCAGTTTGCCCATCATCACCAGTCCGCACGCGAGAAAAACCAGCAGCATCCATGGCGCCGAAAGGTGGCCGACGCGCGCCACAAAACCATAACCTTTGACGGCGACGAACGTCATCATGGCTCCCAGGATCAGCACCGCCAGGCACCAAGCCGGGCCGGTGGGCAGCAGGTCGGTGAACGCCGGCATTTTAATCCCGGAAAATGGCACGCCCACTGCCGTGGCCGACACCGTCACCATCGCCCCGGCCAGGAAACAGAACAAAATGCCGTTGGCCAGGTTGTAGAGGACGACCAGTTTGCGCCCGCAAATTTTTTCCAACTGATAATACAGCGTGAGGCGATGACGAGTGGCAATGGGCGCCGTTATGAAACGCCAGCTCAACACGGCCAGCAAATTTCCCAGCAGCAATCCGAAAATCAAATCAAAGGCGCTCACACCCCAAGCCACAAACAGAGGCCCGATCATGAACTCGGTTCCGGCGGTATGTTCGCCCGCGTACATGCCCCAGAACGCGCTGGGACCTTTCAACGCTTTTTCGGGAATCGGCTCGCGCTCAAACTCATTTCCGCCGTCCTGGTATTCGTCAGCCATGGGATGCAGGTTTTCCGGTTTGCCATCGTTTGGAGTCAGCCGCGCCGCGAAAGCACCTCTCTTTCGTATCGCTTTACTTCCGCCAGCCAGGCGTCGCCGGCGGGAACGTTTTTCGATTCGCAATAAAAGTCCCAGACCGCGCCGAACGGCAGTGACTTGATTTCCTCCTGCAACGCCAGGCGTGTGGTGTAATCGCCTTCCGCCTCGGCGGCGCGCAGTCTGGCCGTCGGTTCGAGCAACGCGAGGAGCAGCGCGCGGAGCATATTGCGTGTGCCGATGGTCCAGGCAGCCACCCGGTTGATGCTGGCGTCGAAATAATCCAGGCCGATGTGGACGCGGCCGAGGAAACCGTTCGCCACAATCTCGCGCGCGATGGCCAGCAAATCATCGTTCAAAATCACGACGTGGTCGCTGTCCCAATGGACGCCGCGGCTGACGTGCAACAGGATTTCCGGCAGGAACTGCAGCACCGACGAAATCTTGTCGGCGATGCCTTCGGTGGGATGGTAATGCCCGGCGTCCAGCGTCAGCAGCTTCTTCCGGCTCACCGCGTAGCCGAGATAAAATTCATGCGAACCGACGACGTAACTTTCCGACCCGATGCCGAACAGTTTGGGTTCAACGGCATCGAGGTTGAGTTTCGGCGAAATCGGCTTCTTGAAAATGACATCAAGTGAATCAGCCAGGCGCGCGCGCGGCGCATTGCGGTCGGCGGGTGTGTCCTTCATGCCGTCGGGAATCCAGAGGTTGGTGACACAAGTTTTGCCGAGCGCTTTGCCGATGGCCGCGCCGATGTCGCGGCAGCGGACGCAGTGCTCGATCCAGAATTGCCGGATGGCCTTGTTCTGATGCGACAACGTGAAACCGTCCGCCGCTTTCGGATGCGAGAAACAGGTCGGATTGAAATCCATGCCGATGCCGTTCTGCTTCGCCCAGGCGATCCAGTTTTGGAAATGGGCCGGGGTGATTTCGTCGCGGTCCACTTTCCTGCCGCCGAATTCGCCGTAGCAGGCGTGGAGATTCAGGCGGTGTTTGCCGGGAATGAGGAAAAAGCTTTTCTCCAAATCGGCGCGGAGCTCGGCGGGCGTGCGGGCCTTGCCGGGATAATTCCCGGTGGCCACCAGCCCGCCGCCGAGTGGCGCGCCGAAATTTTCAAACCCGCCGACGTCATCGCCCTGCCAGCAATGCAATGAGATGGGAATGGTTGCCAGGGTTTTCAAGGTGCGGTTCACATCCACACCAAGTCCGGCATAACGTTCCCCGGCCAGGGAGAAGGATTTTTCAGTTTGGCGGCTCACGTGAACGAAAAACTATCCAAAAAAAACGCCGGAGAAGGCAATCACCATTTTGGGTTATGCAGCCCGTCTAAAAACCTTCCTTTCGCAACAGAGCCGGCTCAAGTCGGCTGCCGCACCACGCCGGATTGTTATGGAGCGGGCGGTCAGAGCTTCCCACGTGCGCTCACTGCCCGTTGTCCAGGTAACCCGGCGCGCTGCGTTTGGGAAAATTTCCCGGGCGCATTGCCGCATCGGGCCGAGCGCCAAACGTTTGGTCTTTTCATCTCACGTGGCGTAGCCGGCCATGAAATCCCCCGTTTGAAAGATTCCCGCAAAATTTCTTTGCTTCGCATTGACATCACGGTTTTCGAGGGTAGTCTTTTTTGCTTTCCACACAAATAGTGCGTGTATATTTGAGACGTGGCTGAAAAAGACGATTATTTGGCAGACGTGCTGGTGGACCTGGGCATTGTGAATGCCGACCAGGTCGCCAAAACGCGCCGGGAAGCCGAGACTTCCGGCGTGGGCGTGGTGGACTTGTTGCTGGCCAACAAGCTCGTCCGCCCGGCGGATGTCACCCAGGCCAAGGCCGCGCAGTTCGGCGCGGAAGTCATTCAGCTCGGCGGTGTGCGGATTCCCGACGACGTCATTTCCATCATTCCCCGCCACATTGCCAAAAAATACCGTGTCGTTCCCGTTTTCAAAAGCGATGGCAAGGTCGCAGTGGCCATTGCCGACCCGTCCGACCTGAACACCATTGACACGCTCACGCACCTGCTCAACGCGGAAATTGAGCTGCGCGTGGCGTCGGAACCGGACATCGAAGCCGCGCTGAACAAGTATTACGGCGGCTCGGGCCAGACGGTGGTGGACAAGGCGATTCAGGAACTCACCGAAAGCGAAGTCGAGGTGCCCCAGGGCGCGCTGGATGACGACAGCGCGGTGGTTGACGCGGACGCGCCGCTTATCCGGCTTGTCAATCAAATCATCGTGGACGCCTTCAAGATGCGCGCTTCAGACATTCATCTGGAACCGCTGAGCAAACGGTTCCGGCTGCGTTACCGGATTGACGGCGTCCTGCACGAGATGAAGGCTCCGCCCAAACGGTTGCAGGCGTCCATCATCACCCGGTTGAAGATCCAGTCAAACATGTCCATCTCCGAGCATCGCATTCCGCAGGACGGACGCATTCAGAGCAAGGTAGGGACCAAGCTCATTGACCTGCGCGTGTCGTGCCTGCCGACGAACCACGGCGAAAGCATCGTCATGCGTATCCTCGACAAGGAAGGTCTGCGGCTGGGCCTGCCTGAACTGGGATTTTTCACGGACGACCAGCAGACGTTTGAACGCATGATCGGCCTGCCCGACGGCATCCTGCTGGTGACCGGGCCGACTGGTTCCGGCAAAACCACCACCCTCTATTCCTGCCTGCACTTCATCAACCGGCCCGACCGCAAAATCATCACCGTCGAGGACCCGGTGGAATATATTCTGGCCGGCATCAATCAGGTGCAGGTGAATGAAACCGTCGGCCTGACGTTCGCCACCGCGCTGCGTTCGATTCTGCGCCAGGCGCCCAACGTGGTGATGATCGGTGAGATTCGCGACCTGGAGACCGCGTCCATCGCCATCAATGCGTCGCTGACCGGCCACCTGGTTTTCTCCACCCTGCACACCAACGACGCGCCGACGGCGGTCACCCGTTTGGTGGACATCGGCGTGAAGCCGTATTTGGTCGCCTCGTCCACGCGCTGTCTCATGGCGCAACGCCTCGTGCGCAAGGTCTGCCGCCGCTGCGCGCAGCCGTATCAGGCGACGGAGCAGGAATTGCGCGCGTTGAGTCTCACGCCGGACAATCTGCAAAATGCGACGCTGCAAAAGGGCCGGGGGTGCAGCGATTGTTCGAACACCGGTTACCGCGGGCGCATGGGTATTTTTGAAATTTTCATCATTGATGACGAGGCGCGGAAACTGGTTTACGACAAGGCGCCGTCGTCCGTCTTGCGCGCCCGCGCCCGGGAGATGGGCATGCGCACCCTGCGCGAGGACGGCATTCGCAAGGTGCTCGCCGGCTTGACCACGCCTGAAGAAGTCATCCGGGCGACCATCGGCGATGAGAGCTAAAATGACGTTGAAGTGTTATATCGTTGAAGCGTTGAAGCGAGGAGGCCCGAAGCCCCGCGCAACGATTTCGCTTCAGAACGGTCAAACTGGTCAAACGCTTGAACGCTTGAACACTTCAACGCTTTAACGAATATGTCCTATTCCATGTCCGATTTGTTGCAGTTGGTGGTGTCCGAAAACGCCTCCGACCTGCACATCCGCGTGGGCACGCCGCCCACCATCCGGGTGCACGGCATCCTGCACCGCGTCGAAGGCCCGGCGCTCAAACCGGAGGATTCCGAGGAATTGATGCGCAGCATCACGTCCGAGGAGCACATTCAGAGCACGCGCGAACACGGCGGCGCGGACTTCGGTTTTGCCTTTGGCGACGTGGCGCGCTTCCGGGTCAGCGTCTTCAAGGAGAAGGGCAATTTCGGCATCGTGCTCCGGCAGATTCCCAACAAGCTGCTGACGTTTGAGCAGATCGGCCTGCCGCCCAGCACCAAGGAACTGCTCTATAAACCGCGCGGCCTCGTGCTCGTGACCGGGCCGACCGGCTCCGGCAAAACGACCACGCTGGCCACGATGATTGACATCATCAACCAGGAGCGCGACGAGGTGCACATCGTCACCATCGAGGACCCCATCGAGTATTATCACAATCACAAAAAGGCGCTGGTCACGCAGCGCGAAATCGGCGTGGACGTGCCGAATTTCGCCGAGGGTCTGCGCCGCGTGCTGCGCCAGGACCCCGACGTGATTCTCGTGGGTGAAATGCGCGACCTGGAAACGATTGACGCGGCCATCACCGCGGCGGAAACCGGCCACCTGGTCTTCGGCACGCTGCACACCACCGGCGCGGCCAAGACGATTGACCGCATCGTCAACGCGTTCCCGACAAACCAGCAGGAGCAGATTCGCATTCAGCTTTCCACCGTGATGCAGGCGGTCATATCGCAATTGTTGATTCCGCGAATTGACAAACCTGGCCGCGTGGCCATTTTTGAAGTCATGATCAACACGCCGTCCATCGCCGCGCTGATCCGCGACAACAAAACGTTCCGCGTCCAGTCGGACATCCAGACCGGCGCGAAATACGGCATGGTCACGCTCGACTCGTTCCTGCTGGACAAATACCAGCAGGGCATGATCGCGCGCGAGGAAGTGATTACCAAGGCGCAAGACTC
>Ga0335077_10010882_pt1 | contig 11368 bp, 2 predicted proteins | sample Lox_Sample_31_FD_207151 | JGI IMG/M metagenome (GOLD analysis project Ga0335077, IMG submission 207151) | Soil microbial communities from Loxahatchee National Wildlife Refuge, Florida, United States - Lox_Sample_3.1 | ecosystem: Environmental > Terrestrial > Soil > Wetlands | place: USA: Florida...
GGCGCTCATTTGTTTATTGTTACACCAAGTTAATAGATTTTGAGTTCTTCCAATTCGCCGACCCGCGCTGCGGGCTCGCAGGCTTGACCGGAGCGAAACCGCCCGATAGGCTGCTTGCTTTCGGTACAAGTGCAGGAGGTCCCATGGGCGGGAAGCAACTCGATATGGCCACACAACTGGTCCACGCGGGTGAGCGGCAGGTTCCAACGGCGGTGCCCGTCACGACTCCCATATATGCGTCGGTGACATACACCTACGGTTCCATGGCCGAGGTGGACAAGGTCTTTGGCGGTGAGGTCCCCGGTTATGTCTACAGCCGTTACGCCAATCCGACGCTGACCGCGCTGGAGAATGCCGTGCACGCGCTCGAAGGAGGCTTCGCTGCCACTGCCTTCGGCTCCGGGATGGCCGCCTTGCATGCCGCTTTTCTGGCTTGCGACATCGCTTCTGGTGTGACCGTCCTCGCTTCCCAGGACCTCTACGGCGCGACCACTGGGCTGCTGAACAATGTCTTCTCCAACTTCGGCGTAAATGTGGTGACGGCTGACTACTCCGAACTGGACGCGCTCGCGCAGAAAGCGCGCGAGACCAAGCCACGCATCATGGTCGCCGAGACCATTTCCAATCCGCTGCTGAAAGTTTGCGATTTGGCCTGCTGCGCCGAGATCGCCCACGCCGCCGGCGGCAGGCTGATCGTGGACAACACTTTCGCCACACCATACCTTTGCCGTCCGCTGGAACTTGGCGCCGACATGGTTGTACACAGCGCCACCAAGTATCTGGCCGGGCATGGCGACGTAATGGGCGGGATCGCAATCGCGCGCGAGGAACCGCAACACACCGCGCTGCGCAACATTATGAAGCTGGCCGGCGGCATCATGAGTCCCTACGACGCCCACGAGATTCTGCGCGGCCTGAAGACGCTGGCGCTGCGCGTGGAGCGCCAGTGCGCGAACGCCCGCACCATCGCCGAGAAGCTCTCGGCCGATCGCCGCGTCGCGCGCGTTCACTATCCCGGACTCGCCACCGGCGATGCCCGCCGCCGGCTGGAGCGCACGTTGCGTCCCGGCTATGCCGGCGCCATGGTCGCCATCGAGCTGGCCAACAATACTAAGGAAGGCGCCTTCCGTTTCATGGACGCGCTCCGGCTAGTCGTGCGTTCCACCAGCCTGGGAGACGTCTTCAGCAGCGCGTTGCATCCGGCAACCGCCTCGCACCGCGACGTGGCGCCGGCCCGCCGCCGCGCTCTCGGCATCAGCGACGGCCTGGTGCGATTGTCGATCGGAATCGAGCACGTCGACGACCTGCTTGCCGACTTGCATCAAGCGCTGGATGCCAGCGCGGCATAGATGTCTGCGTTCAAGCGAATTTGCGTCTTCTGCGGATCGAGCGTCGGCGCGCGGGCGTCCTATGCCGCGGCGGCTTGCGAACTGGCACGCCTGCTGGCACAACGTGGCCTGGGGATCGTCTTTGGTGGAGGCAAGGTCGGACTGATGGGCGTGCTTGCCGATGCCGCGCTCGCCGCAGGTGGAGAAGTGATCGGCGTCATTCCCGAGGGACTGGTGGCGCGCGAGATCGGACACAACGGACTGACCAAGCTGCATGTGGTCCGCTCAATGCACGAGCGGAAGACGCTTATGGCCGACCTCGCCGATGCCTTCATCGCCCTGCCGGGTGGCTATGGCACGTTTGAGGAGTTCTTCGAAGCTGTCACGTGGATGCAGCTTGGCATCCACCACAAGCCCTGCGGACTGCTCAATATCGACGGCTACTATGACGCACTACTTGTCCTGCTCGATCGCGCGGTGGTTGACGGCTTCATCCGCGAGGAAAACCGCTCTCTCGTCCTGCAGGCGGCTGATATCCCCACGTTGCTCGAAAAACTGGCAAGCTACTCGGAATTGAGGACGCGCCAACCGGCCGGCCGCGCCCCAGCGCCTTGAGTTACCTGCCGACGCGGACTACTGCACCGTGAAGTTCACGCTCGTCTGGTGCTGCAAGCTGCCGTCTGCCGTGCCCATGACGACGACGCTGTAGGTGCCTGCAGGCGTCCCCAACTGGGGCTGTGGCGTAACGCCCGCGCTTCCTCCGCCGCAAGAGACCACAACCAGCGTCAGCCCTACCAGCAGCAGGAGCAGCAGCGCCGCACTCTGCTTGCGCGACCGACGGCGCGCGCCCAGTCCCACCAGAACGATGGCCGGGAACGGCATCCACAGAGCGTAGAGCGGAGCCCGGTTGCCGTGACGAACTGGCCCCATCAGTGCGGCCGTGCGTGGCGTAGTGGTGATGCTGAGCGCCGCTGCTGACCCACCGGCATTCACCGTCGCGGGTGAGAAGCTGCACTGCGCGCCCTGCGGCAGTGCGAGACAGGTGAGCGAAACCGTCGCGGAGAATACCCCGAATTGCGGGCTGGCGGTAACGTTGAATTTCACTGAGCTGCCGGCGTTGATGGTGGTCGGACCGGCGGGCGCAGCAGCCACGCTAAAGTCCGTGACGGTGATGACCTGCTGCGACGGGGCTGAGTCGGCCTCGCCATCGTTCACCACCAGCGTGAGGCGGTCCACACCTGCGGGCAGGGTGACCGTCGGGCTCACTCCGGTGACCACGCCGTTGCCTTCAGGGAACGGCCCCGTCCAGCGGTAGGTCAGCGGATCGTGATCGGCGTCGAAGGAAGCAGAACCGTTGAGCGTCACTTTCGCACCTTGGGCACTGGTGGCGGGGGTAGTGAGGTCCGGACCTGCTTTCGCGTCCGGAACGTGGTTGACCGGCTCGAACAGAGCGAAGGGCGAAAGCGACGCTACTAGGGCGACGGCATATCCGCCGGCCGGGTTGATGGCGACCGTGCGGTCAACCCAGGCGCCATTCTCGTAGTGGAACAGGCGAACATTTGCCGGATGATGGAAACTCACGCCATTGAATCCCAGTGCCACGCTGATGGTTCCTGAGTATCCCGCCGTGGTGCTCAGGTTGTAGAAGACCGCGGGCGTGCCCGTGCGATAACCCACGGGCGGCGTCGCACCGCTGGCGGAGCTGGCAAGGCTCGTGTTGCCGCCGCGGGTAACGCTGGCAAAGGTCAGCACAGCGGGGTCCGTGCCGCTGGTGCTGTCCACCGGCTGTACCGCGACGTCGGAGCCTGTGACGGTGTTGCCGCCGGCGGCCAGCTTCTGCACCGGCGCGGCGTTGTTCGTCGGATTTGGATCGGCTACCGGCGATGTGGCGTGAACCGTGTTGCCGTCCCAGCCCGCTCCCGTCAAGTTCACAGTGATGTTGACCACCGCGCTCGAACCGTTGTCCAACACCGCCTGCGTGCAAGCGAGGCTGCTCACGCTCGGCGCCGGGCAAGTCATGGTGGGCGAACTCGCCGAGGCGAAGCTGGCGTTGCCGACGATCTGATCGGTCAGGCTCACCGAGGTGGCGGCCGACGGGCCATTGTTAGTAACGGTGACCGCATAGGTGATCGTGGTGCCGCTGGAATCCGTGGGCGGTACGACGGCCACCGCGACCGCCAAGTCGGCGGACCCCGTTCCGATGTTGGTCACGTCATTCGCCGTGTCGTTGCTGGTGTTTACTTCACCGCCGCCTGCGACCGTGGCCGTGTTCGTTACCTGCGATGGTGCGTTTGCCGCCACATCAGCCGTCAGCGTGATGGACGGATAGCTCGCGCCTGCGGCCAGCGCGTCAACGCGATTGCAACTCGTCAGGCTGGTACAGTTCCAGCCTGTCCCGCCGATGGCCGTGGCCGTCAAGCCCGTCGGCAACGTATCGTTCACCGTGACGGGCGCAGTGGTCGCGCCGGTACCGCTGTTGGTTACGGTGATTGTGTATGTCGCGCCGGTCTGTCCCTGCACGAAGTTGCCCGAGTGGGACTTAGTGATGGTCAAGTCGGGGGTCAGGACCGTGATACTCGTTAGGACCGTCGCCGTGTTGTTCGCCAGGTTCAAGTCCTGATTGTTGGGGACGGAAACCACGGCAGTATCGGTTGCCGTGCCGGACGCTGTCGTCGGGATGCCCGCCTGAATTGTTATGACCGCATTCGTTCCGTTTGCCAGCGATCCCACGTTGCAGGTCACTATGACGGGTTGTCCCGCCGGCGCGCAGATATTGCTGGGTGCTGCGGAAACGAAGGTGAAGCCCGCCGGCAAGGTGTTCGTGACCGTCACACCGGTTGCCGCATTCGGCCCGAGATTCGTTGCGGTCAGCGTGTAGGTGATGGTGCTGCCGGTCGCGGCGGATTGCGGCCCGCTCGCGCTGATCGCCAGGTCGGCGGACGACTGTACCGTGCCGCCTCTTACCTGGAACACATAGCGTCCCGGTTGGGTGCTGTTCAAGGTGTTGTAGATCAAGCCGCTCGTGGGGTTGGTGTCCAGGAACGACCCGGGAACGCCTGAACCGGGCAGTTCAAAGAACGAACCTGCCGTTTGTGAGCCATTCGAGTAGCCCACGCGGGCCGAAGATCCTCCCAGCCCACCACTGCCGCCGCTGGCGTCGCCGGTCTCCCACTGGATCTGGTCATAGTTGAATTCAATATCGAAGTCGCCGGCGCCCACATCAGAACGGTCCACCAGCAGCAACTGGAACAAGTTGAACTGGGTTGTGTCGCTCCCGCAGCAATATTCGACGTTAGGCCAGTTCACCCCAAAGGCTGGACGTCCGTTCACCGTATCGTTTCCATAGGTAACTTGGCCGGACGTGGCGAAGGCGGTCTCCACATCGGCGAAGAACGGAGCGATGATCGGCACGTTCGTGCTCGTCAAGGGGAACGGCGTGAAGTCGCCGAGCGCCGAGTTGAAGGTGACGTTGCCGTTGTTGTTGACAAAGACGGTGCTGACCTGCAGGCCGAAGAAGTTGAGATTGAGGTTCATCGGCACAGGTCCAACCGAGTTGTCGTCGTTCCCCGGCAGCACATTGGCGAAGAGGCCGGGCAGAGTTCGGAAAGCGCCGCCGCCCGGCAGGGTCGTGCCGGTGACTTGTACCGTTTGGGTTGCGCTGTTGTTGGACGGCGTCGGATCGGACTCGTTGGCCGCGACCGAGGCAGTGTTATCGAATGTGCCCGGACCCGCGGGCACGGCCAGCGGCACCAGGATCAGGTTGATGGTCTGGCCGCTGCTAACACCAAGGCTACTGAAGTTGCAGGTCAGCGTGCCGTTGGACACGCGGCAGTCCGTAAGGTCGTCGATACTGGCGAAAATGGTGTTCGCCGGTATGGTGTCGGTCAGTACCACGCCACTGGCGGGATTCGGACCATTGTTGGTGACCGTGATCTGGTAAGTGACGCTGCCCAGCACCGGTACTGGCGACGGCGACGCGGTCATTGCTACTGCCAAGTCAGCCAAGAGCGGAGCCGGGCTAACGCTAAAGCTGACGGCGTTCGACGTGCCACCACCCGGCGCTGGGTTGGTCACCGTGACGTTGATGTTGCCTGCGGTAAGGATGTCCGAGGCCGGGACCAACGCGGTGAGTTGCGTGGCGCTGACAAAGGTGGTCGGCGGAGCGTCGGTGCCGAAGTTCACCGCCGAGGTCGAGAGAAAGCCGGTGCCATTCACCGTCAGGGTAAACGCCACACCGCCCGCCGTGGCGCTGGTAGGCGAGATGGTGGTGATCGTGGGCACCGGGTTCGGCGCGGAAACTGAAAACACTGCCGGCGCCGAGGTCCCTCCACCCGGCGCCGGGCTGGTCACCGTAACGTTGAAGTTGCCGGCGGTGGCGATATCGCTGGCCAAAATGTTTGCGGTGAGCTGCGTCACGCTGACGAAGGTGGTCGCGCGAGCGCCCCCGTTGAAGTTGACCGCCGAGCCAGCTACGAAGTTGGCGCCATTCACCGTCAAGCTGAAGGCAGCCCCACCCGCCACCGCGCTGGACGGAGACAGCGAGGCGATCGCCGGTACCGGGTTATTCACCGTGAAGGGAATAGCGTTCGACGTTCCTCCGCCCGGCGCCGGATTGACCACCGTTACGTTATAGCTGCCGCCGGTGGCGATGGCGCTGGCCGGAACGCTCGCGGTCAGCTCCGAGGTATTGACGAAGGTGGTCGGGACCGCGCTTCCATTGAAGTCGACCGTCGAGCCATTGACGAAGTCGGGTGCGGTGGCGGGGGCCACGTTATAAGTGACCGAGTAAGATCCAGAGTTGTCGTTATAGGAGCTCGGCGCGCCGTTGTAAAAGGCTGCGTCGCTGATGCCCAGGTAAAGCTGGGCCGCGCCGAGGGGAACGTTGAAGATCTGGGTCGCGCCGGTGCCGTCGCCGGTAAGGCCGTCACCGATGAAGAACACCTGGTTGAGCAGCGGTGAAAGCGTGGTGAAAGCCGTACCCAGACCGGATGAGGTGAAGTCGAGCGCAGCCGGCGCTGTTCCTGAAGGCCCGCCCGCTGCGATGAACACCCCTACCAGATAGCCCGCTCCCGGCCCAACCATCCCCGAGATGCTGCCTGATCCGGTCTCAGAGGACGTGGCGGGCGCTGCGAAATTCCCGTCCGCATCGTTCAGGTTGCCGCCGCCGTTGACGGTGATGCATCCCTCCGGTGAAGCGCACCCGGTCGTGAGCGATCCCGTAACGCTGGAGAAGGTGACGGAGCTGGCCAGTGACGGAAGCGTGATCGCGTTGGGTATCGTGCCTCCGGCGCCGCTGGCCACTCCGCTCTGGTTGCCCGCTGCATAAATGACGTCGGTTGCCAGCACGGTTGCGTTGCCGCTTGTGGTCGTCGCCGGACCGTTGACCGTGAGCGTGAAGGGGCCGCCGCCCGCCGTGGCGCTGGTGGGTGAAATGCTGCTGATCGTGGGAACTGGGTTGTTCCCGGTAGTCTCCGCAGTCACAACGACGGAAGTGGCGTTGTACGCAATTTGCCAGCTCGCGCCGGGCAGGTTCACCGTGGCAAAGGTGCCCGACACCGAGCCCGCCGTCAGAATAGTGAACGGCGTCCCTGGTGCAGGGGTGAACCCATTGATCAGGGTCACATTCAGGGTGCCCCCCAAGGTGGCAGTGCCGGGGACTTTCAGTTGCGAGAACTGTGTCCCTACGCTTGTCCCTCCAATTGGGATATTGAGCGTTCCGGCTGAGATCTGCGTGTAATTGCCGTTACTGACGGTGAGAATGCCCGGCGAATCGCCCGGCTGGACCACGCCGCCATTGCTTACGGCGCCGCTGACGGTTCCGCTGCCGATCAGCGTGCCCGTGCCGCTGACGGTGACACCACTGCTCAGCGTGCCGTCTACCTGCGCCGTGCCGCCGCTCATCGCGAATGACGACATCGAGTCGCTGGTCGCGGACGGTATGACGACAGAGCCTGCCGACTGCGTGTACACGCCGGCCCCTGAGACATTGACGGTGATCGTCCCCTGATTGGCGACTGCCAGGCCGTTGTTGCCGAGCGTGCCCTGTCCTTGAATCGTGTTGCCAGCGTTGACCAGGGTAGCGCCGCCTGAAGTCTGGTTGATGATCGCTGTTCCGCTGCCGGCAGTGGATAGTGTCACCGTGCCGGCTCCTGCCAGCGTTACGTTCTGGCCGCCAGCAATTTGCAGCAGGGTTATGTTATTGGCCGCGCTGATCTGGATGTTGCCGGTATTGTTGATGGTCCCCACCAGCACGGTAGAGCTGGTGTCGGCGCCGATGTAGGTTCCGGTATTAGTGACCGGTCCGCTGGCGGTACTCCCGTTCAAGGTCACGGTATTGCCGCTTGCAGTGCCCAAAGCTGCGCCGCCGCTGGTACTCAGCGTGCCGCCCTGAAGGGTCGTGCCGGTGAAGAATTGCACGGTGGAGCCCGTGCCTGCGGCGGCGATCGTGCCGCCCGGGCTGCTGATGGTGGTGTTGGTCTGCAGTGTCCCGCCGCCGGTAGCTTCGATTAGGCTCTGATTGGTAACCGGGCCGTTGATGATCAGAGGCCCGGCCGCATTGGCGTTGATCGTCCCGCCCGCCTGATTGACCAGCGTCAGACCGTTGTTGCCGATTTGTCCCTGCCCCTGGATCAGGTTGTTCACGTTGGTCAGGGTGCTGCCGCCGGACGTCTGATTGATGATGGCAGTGCCGGCCCCCGTTGTAGAGAGCGTCACCGTGCCTGCTCCCGTCAGGGTTACGTTCTGTCCACCCACGATTTGGAGTTCGGTTACGTTGCCGACGGCATTGATCTGGATGGCCCCGGTGTTGTTGATCGTCCCCGCGAGGATGGTGGCGCTGTTATTTGGGACGACGAAAGTCCCGGCAATCGTCAGCGTACCGTGAGTGCTGCCGTCGAGCGTGATGTTGTTTCCCGGCGCGGTCTGCATCAGGCCGCCGCCTGCGGTGGCCAGCGTACCGCCCTGAATGGTCGCATTGCTGGCGAACTGCACCGCCGAGGTGGCGCCGTTCACCACAATCGTGCCGCCCTGGTTGTTGACGACGTTGTTGGTCAGGTTCAGGATGCCCCCGCCAGTGGCCTCCAGGGTCCCGGCGTTGGTGGGAGTGGTGGCGTCGACGGTCAAGGTCTGGCCCGCCACGTTGGCGTTGATGGTTGCCTGGTTAATGAGCACTAAACCGTTGTTGCCGATTTCACCTTGCCCCTGAATGGTGTTATTGGCGTTGGTCAGCGTGGAGCCGCCTGAGGTCTGGTTGATGACGGGCGTACCGGCGCCGGAACTCGACATCGTCACCGTGCCACCCCCGGCCAGGGTCACGGCTCCTCCGCCACGAACCTGCAGCAACGTGGCGTTACCGGCGGCACTGAGCAGCAGCGACCCCGTGTTGTTGACCGTCCCCACCAGGATGGTTGCGCTGTTATTGGCCGCGGTGTAAGTGCCGGAAAGCGTAATCGGCTGGCCCAGCGTGCTTCCATCGAGCGTGACAGTTGTGCCGGCCGCCGTGCCGAGCAGCCCGCTGTTGGTGGCGACCAGCGTCCCGCTTTCAATCGTTACGCCGTTCGTGAACTGGACCTGCGAACCGTTTCCATCGGCGTGGATCGAGCCGGACTGATTATTGATGGTGGTATTGAAAAGGCTCAGAGTGCCGCCGCTGGTCGCTTCCAGAGTGTCGTTATTGGTCAGGGAACTCGGGTCCACGGTGAGCGTCTTGCCGGAGACATTGGCATTGATGATTCCCGAGTTGACCAGAGCCAAGCCGTTGTTGCCGATCTCGCCGGATCCTTGAATCGTGTTGCTGGTATTGGTGAGCGTGGCCCCGCCCGAGGTCTGGTTAATGACCGGCGTACCGCCTCCCGAGGAGGACATGGTGATGGTGCCGGCGCCCGTCAGGCTTGTATTCTGACCGCCCGCAATCTGCAGAAGCGTCGTGTTGGCGCCCGCCGAGACCAGGATCGTCCCGCTGTTGTTAATCGTGCCCTCAAGAATGGCCGTGCTGTTGTTGGGTACCGTGAAGGTCCCGCCGATGTTCAGCGTGCCCTGATGCGTGGATATTCCGTCCAGCGTTACGGTCGCTGATGGGGCCGGGCCCAGCACTCCGCTGCTCAGCGTATTCAGCGTCCCGCCCTGGATAGTGGTGTTGGTGAACTGCACCGTGCCGCCACTGGCCACGATGGTGCTCGCGTTGTTGTTGACCGTGGTGCTGTTGATGGCCAGCGTCCCACTGCCCGTGGCTTCCATCAGGTTCTGGTTGGTCACCGCAGACGCATCGATCGTCAGCGTGCCGGCAACGTTGGCATTGATCGTTCCGCCCGCCTGGTTGACGAGCACCAGGCCGTTGCTGCCGATCTCACCCTGCCCCTGGATGATGTTATTCACGTTAGTGAGCGTGGCGCCGCCGGAAGTCTGGTTGATGACGGCTGCCCCACCACCGCTGATCGAAAGCGTCAGCGTGCCTCCGCCTGCCAGGGTTGTGTTCTGCCCGCCCGCAATCTGCAACAGGGTAGTGTTGGCTCCGGCTGCGAGCTGGATGGCGCCATTGTTGGTGATTGTTCCGCGCAAGATCGTAACGGTGTTGTTACCGCCGGTGTACGTCCCCGCATTGGTCAGCGCTCCTTGAGTGCTCCCATCCAGGGTGATGGTCTGCCCGTTTGCGGGGCCCAGGTTCCCGCCGCCGCTCGCGTTGAGCGTGCCGGCCTGAACCGTGGTTCCGCTCAGCAACTGGAAGCTGGAGTTGGCGCCGGTCGAGGCCAGCGTTCCGCCGGAGTTGTTGATCGTCTGGGTTGTCTGCAGCGTTCCGCCGCCGGTGGCTTCGATCAAGCCCGCGTTCGTGATCGCGCTCGCGTTGATCAGAAGAGTGCCCGCCGCATTGGCATTGATGGTCCCGGCCGCCTGATTGACCAGCGCCAAGCCGTTGATGCCGATCTGCCCCTGCCCTTGGATGGTGTTGCCCGCGTTGGTGAGCGTCGCCCCGCCCGAAGACTGATTAATGAGGGCGGCCCCGCCGCCGGCGCTGGCAAGCGTCAGCGTGCCCCCGCCGGAAAGCGTCAGATTGTGCCCGCCGCTGACCTGCAGGGTCGCATTGTTGGCGCCGGCACTCACCGAGACCTGGCCGGCGTTCGAGATATTTCCGGCGACGATCAGCGTGGTGTTGCTGCTGATGGTTAGGCTGCTGCCGCTGTCGATATACAGGTTGCCCACCGTGGCGTTGATATCGAGTGTGACCTGGGACGCCGATCCACCGTTATCGATGCACACGTTCACCGAAGAACTGTTGGGAACAACGCCGTTGCTCCATTTGGTGGTATCGCTCCAGTTTCCTGCCCCTCCCACCCAGTTGGTGGTGGTGCCGGTGCAGCTCGTCGTGCCTGAGGCGGCAATGGGGGTGGTGACCGCGGCGGCGTTGTTGGCGGTATTGAAGTCAGTCTGGTCTTCCGTCACCGAAGCGCCGGTAACGATGCAGCCCAGAGCGCTGTTGGCGCACGTGTCGCCGCTGGCCGGAGCGACTGCCACGATGGTGATTGTGACGTTCGTTCCCTGGGTCACCGTTCCCAAAGTGCAACTCAGGCTGTTGAGCGAAGCCGGCAAGCCGCCGGCGCACGTCCCCTGGCTGGTGGTGGCGCTGTTCACGGTGAGGGATGGCGAGAATATGTTTTCCAGCACCACGTTGGTGGCGGGCGTGCTGAGCAGGTTGCTCACGGTGATGGTGTACGTGATGGAGCCGCCGGGAAGCACCCCGCCGCTGGGATTCGCAGCGATGCTCACTGCCAGGTCAGGTTGCACGCTGCTGCCGCCGGTCTGGATATCGCTGAAGATGATGAACGGCGCCGTGCTCGCCGGATCGGCGTCGATCACGATCTCCCGGTTAGGGTTGACGAAATAACCCACCCTCGGGCTGGTGCCGGTGGTACCGGAATTGAATGTAAAGCGGCCGCTGAGCTGGTCGATGTCGGTGACCTCGAAATTGGGAAGGACCACGCCCTCGTGCAGCGCGCCGCTTACGCTGTTGGCATCCGCCGTGACGTTGGTGACAATTCCGAACGTGT
>Ga0335077_10010883_pt1 | contig 11368 bp, 11 predicted proteins | sample Lox_Sample_31_FD_207151 | JGI IMG/M metagenome (GOLD analysis project Ga0335077, IMG submission 207151) | Soil microbial communities from Loxahatchee National Wildlife Refuge, Florida, United States - Lox_Sample_3.1 | ecosystem: Environmental > Terrestrial > Soil > Wetlands | place: USA...
ACCGGCAAACTGACTCAAGCGGAACTCTCCGCGGTCGCCTATTATGTCCGCGGCTACTTTCAGCCGAATAACTCGAGCGTGGCCGAGGCGAAGCCGTGATTATCGACATAATCGTCTTTTCGTCGATTGTGTTCGCCGTGCTGTTTTTCGCGGCCTGGCTTGCACTGCCGAACCTGCGGGCGTGGATCGAGCGGCCCAAGTACCGCTTTCAAGCGAATGTGCAAAGCTATGATAAGGTGCAGGCAGCCCGTGTGAATTCCGGGGAAAGGAGCGAGTCCAGATGAGCCAGAGCGAGCGGGGAGGCATGGGCCTGGTCCTGATTGCGTGCTGCGCCATCGGAGTCATCACCGTCGGCGCTACGTTGACGCTGGGACGCGGCAGCCTGGCGCTTGGGAAGGCAAACTCCGCCGTGGCCAACGTGCCGCTCATCGCTACCGAAGAGTACGGAAAGCGCCTGCTGGCGCAGACATCCGAGTTGCTCGGCCCCGAGGCGCCCGATCCGAAAATGCGTTACTCGGGCAGCCATCTCGCCTGCGGTTCCTGCCATCTGGGAACCGGTACGGAGCCGGGCACGTTGACTTTGCTGACGGCAACGCAGCACTACCCCAGGTTCTCGCCACGCGTGGGTGGCACCACGACCATTGAAGATCGCGTCAACGAGTGCATGCAGCGCAGTATGAACGGGCGTCCTTTGCCGCGCAACAGTCCGGAGATGATTGCGATGGCTTCCTACATCCGTTCGTTGGGCGCGCGAGAAGAAGCCATGGGCGCAAGTCAACGCAAGGCGAGTGAGCCAAGCGCTTTCAAGACTCCCGCGCGCGCAGCCAGCATGGAGGCCGGACGCGCCGTTTTCGAGAAACGCTGCTCCATCTGCCACGGCAACGACGGCTCAGGCCTTCTGGCTACGGCGAATCCGATTCACGGTTACGTCTTCCCGCCGCTCTGGGGGCCCGACAGTTTCAACGATGGCGCCGGAATGCACCGCGTCCTGACGGCGGCCCGGTTCATCAAGGCGCGCATGCCGCTGGGCCGGCCCGATCTTACCAATGATGAAGCCTTCGACGTGGCCGCGTACATCAACGCGCAGCCCCGGCCCGAGATGGCGCACCTGGATCAGGACTATCCCGACCGGTCCGCGAAGCCGGTGGACAACGCCTATGGTCCGTTCGCCGATTCGTTCCCGATCGAACAGCATCGCGTCGGCCCTTATCCGCCGATTGAAGCCTATTACAAACAGCTCAAGAAGAAGTCAAAGTGAAAGGCAGGCTCTGAGATGACATCTAGAACATTGGTATTGCTTTTTGTTGTTCCCCTGCTATCGGCCGCGGCGCCGGCCGTGAGGTCGGACATGCTGGTGACCACCGACTGGCTGGCGCAGCATTTGAACGATCCGAAGATCGTCGTTGTTCACGTATCCCGCGACCGCACCGCTTACGATGCCGGCCATATTCCCGGAGCGCGCTTCCTGGGCTTGTCGGAACTGGTGATCACGCGCGAAGGCATCTTGAACGAACTTCCTCCCGCGGCCGACCTGAAGAATTCATTCGAACGTGCCGGAATATCGGATGACTCGCGCGTCATTCTTTATGGCGATACATCCGTGCTTCCCGTCACGCGAGCTTATTTCACGCTCGACTACCTAGGGCACGGCGAGCAGGCCGCGGTACTCGATGGCGGGCTGCCGAAATGGCGCACCGAATCGCGAATGCTGACCAAGGATGCCCCCGAAGTGAAGCAGGGGCGGTTTACGCCGCGCCCGAAGCCGGAGGTCAAGGTTGAAATCGAGGCTGTCAAAGATCTCTCCTGGGCCGCGACTAACGGAGCAGCTGGAAGCGCGGTCTTGGTGGATGCGCGCCCTGCCGACGACTTCAGCGGAAAAACCGCCGCCCAGGAAATTACTCGTCCCGGGCACATTCCAGGAGCCGTTAACATGTTCTGGATGCAAGGACAGGCCAGTAAGGACGGCATGACGCTGCTGCCCGAGCCGCAATTGCGGAAGATATATGAGCAGGTCGGCGTCACGCCCGACCGTCCCGTGGTGACGTATTGCAACACGGGCATGCAGGCTTCAGAATCTTACTTCACGCTGAAGTACCTCGGCTACGACGTGCACATGTACGATGGATCGTTCTCCGAGTGGAGCAGCGCTAAGGGAACCGCGGTTCAGAAGTAGCAGGAAGTCTCGAGAGTATGGCGTCCTGGATTTTCTGCTTGTTGGTGTCTCTGGCCGGGTGGGTCGCGGTCGCCCAAAACCCGGCGGACCCGCCGTCCGCACCGAAGGACGTCAAGCCTGGCAGCATTACTTACGAAGACGTCGCCTATCCATATCCGGTCCAGTTCATGCCTTTGACCCTTTACGGGCAAGACATGCGCATGGCCTACATGGATGTTCCGCCTGCCGGTCAGCCGAACGGCCGTACGGTGATGCTTTTCCACGGGATGAATTTCGGCGGCTTCTATTTCTCTGGACCGATTGAAGTCCTCCGCAACGAAGGATTCCGTGTTGTCGTGCCCGACCAGATTGGCTGGGGCCGTTCCTCGAAGCCAATCATCCCGTACAACTTTAACGACATGGCCCTCAATAGCCGCAAGCTGCTTCAGTCGCTCGGTATTTCCAAGGCGGCGATTGTGGGTCACTCCATGGGCGGGATGCTCGCGGCACGGTTCGCAGCATCCTATCCCGATATGACCGAGCGCGTGGTGATATACAACCCGATCGGGCTCACCGATCCGCGCTACGAACAACCTTGGCGCAGCGCCGACGAGGCTTACAAGCGGACCATGTCGATGACGCAGGATCAGCTTTATCAGGGCTTCTACGCCACGATTCGCCGTTACTTCCCGACCCCAGGCTCTTGGAAGCCGGAATACGAGAAGTATCCGCGGATTATGTACGCGCCCACGCTGAGCGGCGAGTGGCCGCGGCTGGCCATGGTTCGTGCGATCTATCAACAGATTCCTTATCTCGATCCGGTCTATTACGACTGGGCCAAGATCAAAGTCAAGGCGTTGGTTCTCGGCGGCGACAAGGATACGCCCGACTTTCCCGAGCGCGCCAAGCACATCGCCGAGACGATTCCTGGCGGGCAATTAGTGCTGCTTCCAAATTTGGGCCACGTTCCACACTTGCAGGCGCCGGAGGTGTTCGACGCGGCTCTGCTGAAGTTCTTGAAGGAAGACACAGGCGCGTCCCCCGCGACCTCGGCGAGCCGTCAGTAGGCACAAAGGTTCAGCACGCCGCAGCGAGCGTGATGGAATGGCTTCGGCGATTGCACATTTCATTGTTGGCGCTTCTGTAGCGCTACCGGCGGTCGAGTCCAAGGCAATCAACACGGTCCTGCCGAAATGGACGATCCCGGTGTCCGCGGGTCTCGCCGCCGTCGTCCCTGACGTGGACACGCTCGTGATGGAAATGATCGGGGTTCCCTACGCGAGTTTCTTCGGTCATCGCGGATTCTTTCACTCGCCATTTTTTCTGCTTGCCTCCTCAGCGATTTTGGCCGCGATTGTATTTCGCGGGAAGCCGTGGCCGGCGATTGGCCGGGTTGCGGCGCTTTGGGGAGCCAGCGCCGTCACGCATCCGTTGCTGGACGCCATGACCGACGGCGGCTTGGGCGTCATGCTTTTATTCCCGATTTCGAGCGAAAGGCTGTTTTTACCTTGGCGGCCCATCCATGTTTCGCCGCTCTCCATTCGGAGATTTTTCGATAGCGCGGGGTACATCCTCGAATCGGAATTGCCTTTTTGTGTCTTGGCGGCCGCGATCGGATTGTTGGGACTCTCGGCGAGAAGGCTTAAGCTATCACCACTCCGTCCCAAGCCGCCATCGCGCAACGGACGGCGAAATTGAGGTCTTTGCGCGAGGCGCCGTCCCGTGCCTGAATGGCCAGCCCGTCCACCACGGTCGCATAGAAGGAGGCGAGCGCGCCGAGATCCAGACCAGATGGCAGCTCACCCTCCGCCAAGCCACGCTGCAGCCTCTGCTGGATGACCTTTTGCCGGCGTGCGCGCAGGCTGCGCAAATGATCTTGCACACTCTTGTTAGCGGGCATGCTGTTGATCGCTCCGAGCACGAGCAGGCAGCCGCGGGGCTTGCCGGGTTTCAGGAAGGATTCCACGGCGGCTTCGAGCAAAGCTTCCACGGACGCGCGCGCCGTCGGCCCTTCGGCAAGCGCCTTCATCATCGGAAGCCCGAGAGTTCTGCTGTAAAGCTCCACGGCTTCGCGGAAAAGCTTTTCCTTGGAGCCGAAGGCGGCGTAGAAACTCGGTGCGGTGATGCCTCCCATGGCGTCCTGAAGATCGGTAAGCGTGGCGCCCTCATATCCGAGGGCCCAAAATACTTCCATCGCCTGCCGGAGGGCATGTTCCCGGTCGAAACTGCGGGGGCGGCCTCGGCGCACCATTTTCCTTCCTTTCTGTAGAGAGCACTATATAACCCTTGACGCGCTGGAGGTGCCCATGTCACTATTCTATAGTGAGCGCTACCGAATTATAGCAGAACCTCCATGCCAGCGAGATCAACGATGGAACATAACCTTCAAGACACGATATCGCTTCTCAGTTGCACGCCTGCCGCTTTGAACGCGCTTTTACGGGATTTGCCGGAAACGTGGACGCTCCGAAACGAAGGTGAAAATACTTGGAGTGCGTTCGATGTCGTCGGTCATCTGATTCACGCCGAACGCACGAGCTGGTTGCCGCGCGTGAAGATAGTGCTGCAATTTCACCAGACCAGGACGTTTGATGCCTTCGATCGTTGGGGACACGTCCGGGAGAGTCAAGGTAAATCGCTGGGGCAGCTATTGGATGAATTTGCCCGTGTGCGGTCGGAAAACCTGAGCGAACTGCGTGCGTTGAATTTGCGGCAAAAGGACTTCGAGCTTCGTGGACGCCATCCCGCGCTCGGAACCGCCACTCTGTCAGAGCTGCTGGCCGCCTGGGCAGGTCATGACTTGACTCATCTGCATCAAATCTCGAGGATCATGGCCCACCAATACCGCGAAGCAGTGGGTCCGTGGAGCAGATATCTTGGAGTACTACAGTGCGCCGGTCACGGCTCGCCTTGAACCGCAGAGCGGGACTCCAGCACTAGTGGACTAGCTTTTCCAGATGCCAACCATCGTCGCCCTGGCGGAACAGAAACGAGGGTGGCGTGTCTTCGCGAAAATTGCCGTGTTTCACTCCCATGATGGGGAGGGGATTGGAGAAACAGGAGTGCTGCAGTTTGATCCCGGCTTTTGCATCCACGAGTTTTGTGCCGGGTGCTTCGCCGTCTCGAATGCCCGACACTTCATCCACGGCGAGCAAAAATGCGCCGCGGACCTGTGCGTAGGGCAGATGAAAATTGGGTTCTATCGCCGGATCGTCACCGAAATTGAGCTCGCGGCCCTTGGAAGTCAGGCGAGCGGTGGTCCTGTCCTGCGATACCTGCGCCGGCGTCTCCCACAACTCCGATTGCACGCCGCAGTCGAGCTGCATTTGGCTAAGGGTGACTTGTTCTCCGTCCAAATTCACAGAATTGGCTTCGAGGATCGACTTTGCTATGCCGCCGTCGAATCCGGTGGATTTGCCTCCGCAGGCCAGCGAAGCCAGACAGAGCCCGAAGACAGCACTAAAGAGCAAACGATGCTTCATGATCCTTCTCGCAACCTATTCCGCGGCGCCAACCTCGAGCGGCCGGGCGACCGCCATTGATGCTTTCCACTTTTTTATCGACGGAGCTCAGACTTGACTTTAGCCATTCGCGCTGCCTCGTCCTGCTTTCGATCCGTGCGGCGCGTGCCTACGCCAAAGCTCGCTTGGCCAATTCAAAGCATTTCTTAACTTCTTCGATGCAATTCCCTTTTCCTGGATATTCGTACTCAATGTAGGCGGGGATTGGGTATCTGTTTGTCTTCACCAGCTGAAGAACAGCTTTGATCGGCGTGTCGCCTTGGCCCCATTCAACGTTCTGGCCGCCATTCTTCTTCCGATCCTTAATGTGCAGGTTCGTTATATGATCGTGATTCTCACGGATGAAGCTCACCGCGTCAAAGTTCGCCGCTGTGAAGTGTCCGATATCGAGGTTGATCCTGATGTATTTTGACCGCGCCAGTGCAGCTTTCAGGCTCGCCGGAGTCGCGAATTCATTCGGGTCCTTGAGATTTGCATGATTGTGGACCGCGAGGTACATTTTGTGCTTCTCGGCAAACGGAGCGACTCGCTGGGCCACCGGTAGCGTCGTCGACGCGCTAATAATATTGACCCCAAGTGCGTTGGCGTGCTGGAATCCGCGGTCGATTTCATCGTCGGTAAAACTGTCATCGAAGCTGAGATTGTATACGTAGACATTGATGCCGGCGGCGTCGAACTTCTTCCGCACATTTCGAAAGTGATCTAACGGCACTTCCAGACGCCACTTGCGCAGGTCATCGCGCGCCTTCACGATTTCCGCCTTCTTTGCTTTGGCGCGGAGCTCCTCCTGGTACAGCCCGCCGTCGGCGCCGCTTCCCAGTGTTTTTGGATCTGCGGCCGACCAAAAATTCGTGGCTGGATTCGGAGGTTCCACCTGCTGAGCGAACAGCTCGCACTCGGCCAAGCCGGTTTCGCTCATCGCCTTGATGATGGAGTCTACTATGCCATCCATCGGCAGGTCTCGGTAGCTATAGGTCTGGACACCGAGGCGCACGCCCCCGATCGTCGAATCGAGTTTTGCCGCGAGCGAGGAGGCTAGCGGCAGCCCGGCCAAAGTCATTTTTCCGAACTCTCTTCGCGTGAACATATTCCTCCCTTACTGCAGATAGAATGCGTACAAGCTGTCGCCCGCAGCGACAACAACGTACTGCTTGCCGTCGAGCATGTATGTCTCGGGGGCATTGCTTGCCGTGCCGATGCCGGCGTGCCAGAGCGGGTGGCCGTTCTCGGCATCGAAAGCGATGAAATTACCGGCGCCGTCGGTGCCGAAGAGCAGACCTCCAGCGGTGCTCAGCAAACCCTGCGGTCCGCCGGTTGTGGGCACCTTCCACTTGAGCTCTCCGGTCTTGTAGTCCAGCGCCCGGAGATAATTGCCGGCCGTCGCGAGGCGCCGTTCGATGGCGCCGTAGCCCTGGGGGCGGTTCGTCGTGTCAGTCAAATAATAGATGCTGTAGGTTTGCTCCGTGCCGACATACAGCAGACCGGTATCGGGACTGAACGAAGGCGCTGGCCAGTTCGTGATTCCAGTGGAAGTCGGCGATACCAGAGTGCCGTCGAGTTTCGGATCCTTGTCGGGGTTTGGTATCGGAGAGCCCTTCGCGTCGACACCTTTGAACCAGTTCAGCGATTCTGCGAACGGTTTCGAGATGAGGTTCTTCCCATTGGTCCGGTCCAGCAGGAAGTAAAACCCGTTCCGGGCCGCTTGCGCGACCAGCTTGCGAGGCTGACCGTCGACAATTCCGTCGATCAGCACCGGCACCTGTGCGGCATCCCAGTCGTGCGTGTCATGCGGCGAAGTTTGGAATGACCAAGCCATTTTCCCCGTGTCGGGATTCAGCGCGACGATGGATGCCGTCCATAGGTTGTCTCCCCTGCGGCTTTGGGCTGCCATCACCGGGTTCGGATTGCCCGTCGGCACGTATAGCAAGTTGAGGTCGGGATCGTAAGTGGGTGGCTGCCACGGCATTCCGCCACCGTGCTCCATTGAGTAGGCGTCCGGCCAAGTTTCTGCGCCGGGCTGGCCGGGCCGTGGCGTTGTATACCACTTCCACTGGATGTCACCGGTTTCCGGATCGCGCGATTCGAGCCACCCCGGAACATCTAGCGAATCTCCACCCATACCCACCAAAACGTGCTCGCGGACGATCACGGGCGCGGGCGTGCAAAAGTACTCCTGCTTGACGTCGGCGATCATCTTGTGCCAGCGCTCTTTGCCGGTGGTTGCGTCGAGCGAGACCAGGTAACAATCCGGTGTTTCAAAGAACAGCCAGTTGTTGTACATGCCCACGCCGCGATTGCCGATGTGGATTCCGCCTTTGGTCTTCCAAAAGTAGTGCCAGATTTCCTGGCCGGTCCGAGCGTCCACGGCCCAAGCATTGTCTGGCATCGAGACGTAAATGATTCCGTTCACCATCAGCGGAATCGCCTTAATGGACTGCGGCCCCAGATAGGAAAGCCAAATCGGCGTGTCGCCCTGCTTTACCTCCCCGCCAGTGATCGCACCGGCCTCGGCGGTGTTGGCTCGGTAGACCCAGGCCAACGACAATGCTTTCACGTTGGACCGATCGATCTGGTTGAGGGGGCTGTAGTGCCGCCCGGAGTAATCGCCGTGATAAGTCGGCCAACTGTCTATGGCGGACTTGAGAAGCAATTTGGGATCGAGCGGGCCCTGCGCCAGAGCCGCAATACTGAGAGCAAGAAGAATGAGGAGTCGTCTCATTTCAGTGTCACCAGATAAGCGGTGATGTCGTGCATGGCCTTGTCCGTCATTTTGCTTAGATTTTCGAAATGGCCTTGCAAAGGGTCTTTGACCTCGACTTTCGGAACGTCTCCGTTGCGCGCGAATGTGTGCCGCATCCCTTGGGCGTCGCGCAGAGTGACGTGGAACAGAGTTAGGCGGATCAGCGCGCCCTCAAACTTCTCGCCGGATGGCAACGTGACCATCACGTGCTGCTGTGGACCTGGCGGCGGTCCGCCGAATCCGGTTCCGCCTCTCGGCATTATAGCTTTGTCTTGCAGCGTGACCGGATCGTATCTCGATCCGATCCCCTTCAGGTCGCCAGTCACCGAGTGGCAGGTCTTGCATTTGCCTTCACCGTTGAAATAAGCCTCTCCTGCCTTCGAATCCCCGGTAACAATGTTCACCGCCACCGATCGCGCCGTCACGGCGCCCAGAACTTCAGCGTGTAGGAAGGTCGCGATATCCTTGGCCTGTTCCTCAGGTATGCCATTGAACGCGGGCATTCCTTTATCCGGCCGGCCGTTCTGGAGAAACTGCCGGAGGTCCTTCCCGTTTTCGTCGCTGAGAACAACCACCGAGTGGAGCAAGTCGGGTCCGCCTTCCCCGCCGCGCGCATTTTGCCCGTGACAGAAACCACACGCGGCTCCGAAAGCCGTCTTCCCGCGATCGCGCGAAGCAGGGTCGTATTTCGGAAGCACGCGCTGCATCTGAGCAAACAGCGGAACCGCGAGGAATAGCACGCACGCGTTCTTAGCCTTCATAGGAATTGATCCTCCAACTCCTCGTGAAAGAGAAGTTTAAATTTGCTGGTTGCGTTTCGGTTCTTATACTCCGTCTCCGCCTCCGAGTAGATTTGCCTGGCGGCGCCTGGGTCGAGCGGTGTTTTCATGTGATCGGTGGGATCGAGAATCGCGAGCGGGCGCGGAGCGATCAGCGCCGCCACCTGAGGCAGGTCGAATTGCTTCAGAACCCCGGGAACGAACTGGCTGGTCGCCTGCATGTAGCGGCCGTGCGTAGTCAGCATTTGAAATGACGCCAGCCCACCCTGGATTGCGACACTGGCGATGCGTGTGTCCACGGCTCCCGCCAACAGCGCCCAGAGAGCGCCCATGTTCGTAGCGGCTATTCGAACGCGGCCGAATTGGGATGCGTATTCGACGGAGCGCAGCAGATCGCGAATCCTCATTGCGAGCAACGAATCGCCGAGCGACCAAGCCAGGTTGGCCACGGCTACGTCGGAATTGTGCAGGTGCTCGTAAGGCCCGCGAATATCGCGGCGGCTTGTGGCGGGTCTCGTTCGCCCGAGTCCCCGGACATCCACCACCAGCACCGTGAAATTCTTGCGCGCGAGAGCGTTGGCGAAATCGTGCGACGGATCGCGATCCTCGTCGGTGTGGGCGCCGGGGCCGCCCAGGTCGTCGTCTACTTCGGAAACGAAGGTAGTTACGTCGCCGGTTGTATAGACGATGCATTCGCCGTTGGGCCGATTGGGCCGGTACAAGCGTGCCGGAACGTAGATTCCCGGTTCGGATATGAACTCGATGGTGCTGAAGCGGTAACCTTCGAGACGATCCGATGTGATCTCGCGAGCATTCAGAGGCGCAGCCGCGGCAGGCAGCCCCAGTATCCTCAGAATCGCTTTCTTCCGTACGACCGGATCGGCCGGAGGCGGCAGCTTCGAGGCGCGGTCCCGAACTATCGAGTAGATCGGTCTCCCAATCTTGGATTCCCGAAGCGAACCTTTCGGTGTGACGCTCAGGGCCGAGTATGTCTCGGGCCTGACGTCCTTTTCCACAACAGCTTCCACAACAGCGCTTCTATCGCCGTACAGCCAGCGTCGAAACCATTGGACCGTGGCGATGCGGAGCGCTTTGGGCCAATCGTCGCCGGCATGCGCCTTCCCGACGGAAAACCGATCCGATGCGTCCAGCAGACGATATCGATCGCCAATGTGCGCGCCTGTGTGATTGAACTCGCCGCCGGAATCTTCCACCAGAACCTGTAAAGGCCGTGGGGTGAGTGCTGCCATGATGTCCGGCAGATCGATGCCGTAGTTCGCTGCAGGGAATAGAAACTGCTCCGGATCGTCGCTGACATTCCAGGACGCCAGGTCTACGGGCCAGCGGCGGCCGGGACCGCTCGCGTGAATCGAGGCGCATTGAACGCGCTCATCCAAGGCGCAATGAAACAAGACGTTCCAGCCGGTATCGGTGTGATCGGCGCAACCAATCTTGGTGCGATTAACTTCGGGCCGCTCCATAAGATAATCGACCGCGCGCATCGCATCCCAAGCGAACCATCCCGCGGCGCTTTCCCCGAGCAATGAAAGCAGGCCACCGATGGCGCAATGCTCGAGTGTAGGAGAGAGCAGCTCGTCAAATTCATCCGTGCCGGCTTCGTAGTACTGCCGGCGCTCGCCTTGTCCGATAGGATCAAACGCGAGCACAACAAATCCGTTCTTCACCAGGTCGAAGTGGAGCTGCTGGTAGTCGGGAGACATCCGGACCGGATCGAAATGCCCTCGCTGTAGGACAACTGCCGGAAACGGGCCAGCCGCCCCGGCCGGCACATACACGTTCGCGGGGATCCAGTAGCCAGGCTGGCTCTGGAACAATACGTTCTCGATCCGGTAGCCGGGGCGCTCGATGGTGCGGGCTGTTCGAGCGGCAAGCGGCGCTTTCGGCGGGAAGGAGCCGGCCATCTCACGGATTTTCGCGAGCACGAACTGATTGCGCGCGTGCACGTCCGCCGCGGTTTGAATCTTTGCGCGTTCTCCATCCCAGCGCCGGCGTTGTTCGTCCAGCCGGCGCGCAAGATACGTCACCAGCATGTTCGGCATCTCAGCCGAATAGGAGCGAACGCTCTGAGCGCGCAGCGAGCCGATGGCGCTCGCCGCCAGCACGAATTGGCGCCGATTTAGAGGGCTACTGAAGATAGAACGCATACAGGCTGTCG
>Ga0335077_10010885_pt1 | contig 11366 bp, 11 predicted proteins | sample Lox_Sample_31_FD_207151 | JGI IMG/M metagenome (GOLD analysis project Ga0335077, IMG submission 207151) | Soil microbial communities from Loxahatchee National Wildlife Refuge, Florida, United States - Lox_Sample_3.1 | ecosystem: Environmental > Terrestrial > Soil > Wetlands | place: USA...
GCACCAGCACAAGCTGCTGATCCTGGCCTGGACGGTGAACGACGGCCAGCGCCTCAACCAGCTGGTGCGGCTGGGCGTGGACGGCATCACCACGGCGAATCTGGCCATCCTCCAGGCCCTTCGGTGACCGGATCCCGCCTATCATCGGGGGCATCCCTTCTGGCCCGTGAAGGACGGTGCCTGATGTCAGCCGAACCTCCGGCGGCCTCCGGGCCGGTCTCCGATGACCCGATGGGTACCCGTTACCCCAACACGGCCCGCATCTGGAACTACCAGCTCGGCGGCCGGGACAACTTCGCGGTCGATCGGGAGGCGTCCGAAGCGGCCAACGCGATGGTGCGGGAACTGGGTGTTCCGGCCGGCGCCGACACCGCCATTGAGAGCCGCCATCTGCTGCAGCGGATGGTCGACTACCTGCTCGGCCAGGGCGTCCGGCAGTTCCTCGATCTTGGCTCGGGCCTGCCGAGCATGGCCAACACCCACCAGATCGCCCTCCGGGCGGCGCCCGAGGCGCGCATCGCCTATGTGGACATCGATCCGCTGGTTCCGGCCTACGCGGCCGCGCAGGCGGCCGGCCCGAACGTGATCACGCTCCGGGCGGACCTGCGCGAACCGGAGCAGGTGCTGGGCGACACGCGGGTACGCGGCCTGCTCGACCTCGGCCAGCCGGTCGGGCTCATGTTCATGTGTGTCCTGCACTGCCTGTGGGACGAGGAAGACCCGTGGGGGGTCGTCGGGCAGTTCCGGGACGCGGTGGCGCCGGGCAGCTACCTGGCCCTCAGCCATATGACCAGCGAAGCTCACCCCGAAGCGGCCGAGGGGCTCTTCCGCATGACCCAGGAACTGCACTGGAATACGCCGCTCATCTCGCGTGACCGGGCCGGCGTCGCGCGATTCTTCGACGGTTTCACGCTGGTGGAGCCCGGCCTGGTGGCCCCCGCGCAGTGGAGACCTGACCTGGACAACCCGGTCCGCAGCGGCCGGGATCCCGGGGGCGGCGGCGAACCCGTGCTCAGGCCGGTCTCCCCCGAGCCGCCCGCCGGCGATCGCGGGATCGGATGGCACTTGTGCGGGGTCGGCATCAAGGACCAGGCCTGAGCCATCCCTCCCCCGCCGGGCCAGGACGGTGCCGCCACCCGCGCGCTGACGGCATCGCCGTGTCTCATAGTGAGCCCCGGCCGGCTGGCGGGCCGGCCTAGCGTCGGCAGCGGAACAGACACGTGATGACCGTCATGGTCCCGGAGGTCGCTGTGAAGGCACTGGTGTACCACGGCCCCGGCCAGAAGTCCTGGGACACCGTCCCGGACCCCAGCCCGGCCGAGCCCACCGACATCGTCGTCCAGGTCGATACGACCACCATCTGCGGCACTGACCTGCACATACTCAAGGGGGATGTGCCCGCGGTCGTGGACGGCCGCATCTTAGGCCACGAGGCGGTCGGCACGGTTGTGGCGGTCGGCTCGGCGGTGAACACCCTCGCCGAGGGTGACCGGGTGCTGGTGCCGGCGATCACCTCCTGCGGGCGCTGCTCCTACTGCAAGCGGGCGATGCCGAGCCACTGTCAGGCCACCGGCGGCATCGGGTGGATATTCGGTCATCTGATCGACGGCACTCAGGCCGAGTACGCGCGGGTTCCGTTCGCGGAGACGAGCGTGCACAAGGTGCCGGAGGGCGTCGGCGACGAGCAGGTCATCTTCCTGGCCGACATCCTGCCGACCGGCTACGAGGTCGGAGTCAGGAACGGCCGGGTCAAGCCGGGAGATGTGGTGGTGGTCGTCGGCGCGGGACCGGTGGGGCTGGCCGCGATCCAGACCGCGTCGCTGTCCGGCGCGGCCAAGATCATCGCGCTGGAGCCCGCCGCCACACGGCGTGAGCATTCGCTGCGCTTCGGCGCCGACGTCGCGATCGACCCGGCCGATGCCGACGCTGAGGAGCAGGTCATGGCGCTGACCGACGAGGGGCTGGGCGCCGATGTGGCGATCGAGGCGGTCGGGATCCCGGCCACGTTCGACATCTGCACCCGGGTGGTTCGGCCCGGCGGCGTGATCGCCAACATCGGTGTGCACGGAGCGCCCACGACGCTGCACCTGGAAGACCTGTGGATCAAGAACGTCACGGTCACCACCGGGCTGGTCGACGGCACCACCGTGCCCATGCTGCTGCGGCTGGTCAGGTCGGGGAAGATCGCGCCCGGCCTGTTCGGCACGCATGACTTCACCCTGCAGGACATGATGGCGGCCTACGACACCTTCGCCGAGGCGGGAAAGCACAACGCCCTGAAGGTCGTGATCCGGAGGTAGACCCGGCAGCAGAGTCCCCGGCGGCCGGGGCCGCCCGGTGCGGGAGCCGCACGGGGCGCAAACATGACCGGCCGCTGCCCCACCGCCGGCGCAGCTGATGAAACAGATCGGGCACCTGCGTGCCGTCACTCACGACATATCTTGCTTGCGGGACAGACGCGATGTATCTTGATGGGCACTGTGGCGCCGCCGGACTTCGAAGGGCGGAACGGGGCATGTTTGAGCGGTTTACCGACCGGGCGCGGCGGGTGATGGTCCTGGCTCAGGAAGAGGCCAGGATGCTGAACCACAGCCACATCGGCACCGAGCACCTGCTGCTGGGCCTCATTCATGAGGGTGAGGGCGTGGCGGCCCAGGCGCTGCAGTCGCTGGGGGTCAGCCTGCCGGCGGTGCGCCAGCAGGTTGAGGAGATGATCGGCCAGGGCCAGCAGGCCCCGGCGCAACGTATCCCGTTCACGCCGCGGGCCAAGAAGGTGATGGAGCTGTCGCGGCGCGAGGCGCTGGCGATGGGCCACAACTACGTCGGTACCGAGCACATCTTGCTGGGGCTGCTGCGCGAGGGTGATGGCGTGGCGGCACAGGTGCTGGTGCGCATGGGCGCGGACCTGAACCGGGTCCGCCAGCGGGTGATCCAGCTGCTGGCGGGCCACCAGGACAGGGACGAGCCGAAGAGCGGGCGCGCCGCACGGCGCGCCGGCAAGGCCGGCCGGCGGCAGCACGGCCCGCTGCCGGAGATCCTGGGACGGGTCGAGTCGATCGATGCGCAGCTGTCGGCCATCGGGCAGCGCGTGGGTGCCGGGCCGGACGTGAGCGGCCTCGACCAGCAGATCGCGCAGGCCCGCCGGGACAAGGAAGCCGCCGCTGGCGCCGAGGACTATGAGGGCGCGGCGGCGCTGCGGGACCGGGAACGGCAGCTGCTGGCCGACAAGACCGCCCGCCAGCAGGAGTGGGCGTCCGAGCATCTGGACCTGGCGTCCCTGGCCGAAGAGCTCCGCCGGGTGGGTGAGCAGGTCGGCCGCCTCCGGGACCTGCTCCGCCAGCAGGGCACCGGCCCGCAGGACGGCGCAGCCTGATCACCCGCCCCCGGCCGCGGCGCGCCACACACTCAGGCAGCGCATGAGCTGGCGAGCGCCTCTCGAATGTTCTGGATAGAACATCCCCCTGGTAAAGAAATTGTAAAGTTGGCGCAGTGCTGAGGCAGGGCTTGGCGTCCAGCAGAGACAGACGGTCATAGCCGCGCAAAGTCAGGAGGCAATGTCGCCACGGACGCCGCCAGGCACGCCCAGGAACGAGGCCCACCAACCCTACGACGAGCAAAGCCAAGCCAAACGGGAGACCTCATGAGCATCACGGAGCACTGCCGTGGCTAGCGGCCCGGGCAGGGTCCTGGCCGACGGGGAAGCGCAGGTCGAGCGCTACCTGAGCGCCGAAGGTTTCACCAAGGACGAGATCGAGGACGCCCTCGACCTCGCCGCCGAGACAACGCCCTCGTACGTCATCGTGGGCGCCCGGCCGGACGCCCTCTACTTCGAGTACGGCGACTACCGGATCGAAGAGGGCGGCGAGTACCTCGAGAGCGACGGAACCTGGGACAACTGACCTGCCAGCGCCGTGAGAAGGACCCCGGCCTGGGGAGCGGCCGGGGCTCCTGCGGTCAGGTCAGCCGCCGCTCGGTCGCCCAGCGCGTCAGCTGGTGGCGGGTGGAGAGCTGGAGCTTGCGCAGCACGGACGAGACGTGGCTCTCGACGGTCTTGCCGGAGATGAACAGCTCGCGCGCGATCTCCTTGTAGGTATAACCCCGGGCGATCAGGCGCAGGACCTCGCGCTCGCGGGGGGTCAGCTGATCGAGCTCGGGGTCGAAGGTCTGGCGTCCCACGTCGGCGGGGGTGAGGGCCGCGAACGCGTCGAGGACGAAACCGGCCAGCCGGGGCGAGAAGACCGCGTCGCCGGCCGCCACCCGGTACACGGCGTCCACCAGTTCCGCGCCGGAGATCGTCTTGGTCACGTAGCCCCGCGCGCCCGCCCGGATGACGGCGATCACGTCCTCGGGAGCATCCGACGCGGACAGGGCCAGGAAGCGCACCTGCGGGTGGGCGGCCTTCGTCGCCGTCACCACGTCCTGGCCGCCCCCGCCGGGCAGGTGCACGTCGAGCAGGACGACATCCGGCAGGTGCTCCGCGATGAGGGCGATCGCCGGCCTTACGTCCTCCGCTTCGCCGACCACATCGACCTGGTCACCGAGCTCGGACCGGACCCCCGAGCGGAACAGGCCGTGGTCATCAACGACGAAGACCCGCGGCCGGGTGCCACCGGGGGCGGCCATGCTCACGCCCGGGCCGGGCGGCTCGGCTGGCGCCTCCCGGCATCGCGGGGCATCGTCAGCGACACCTCGGTGCCCTCCCCCGGAGCGCTGCGGATGGCCACCGATCCCCCGTGACGGGCGACCCGGGCGCGGATGGACTCGGCCAGGCCCTTCCGGTCGCCGGGCACCGCTACCGGGTCGAAGCCGCGCCCGCGGTCCCGCACGAACAGCACCACCTCGGCCGGCTCGACCTCGGCGAAGAGCGCGACGGCCGGGGCACCCGACCACTTCGCGGCGTTGACGGTCGCCTCGCGCGCCGCCGCCAGCAGCGCGTTGAGGTCGTCATCCAGGTCGCAGTCCCCGACGGTGACGGCCTCCACGGTGATCCCGTGCTGGGCCTCCACCTCCTGCTGGATGAGCCGGACACCGCCGGCCAGCGTCGTGCCCTGGCCGTCGGCCGAGCCGGGCGGCAGCCCGTCGAACAGCCACGAGCGCAGCTCCCGCTCCTGCGCCCGGGCCAGCTGGATGACCTGCTGGGGCTGGCCGGCGCGGCGCTGGATCAGCGCGAGCGTCTGCAGCACCGAGTCGTGGAGGTGGGCGGCCATGTCCGCGCGCTCCTCGGCCCGGGCGCGGGCCTGCCGTTCGAGCACGAGGTCGCGGGCGATGCGCAGCCACCACGGGCCCAGCATGATCACGATCGCGGTGATCACGAGCAGCAGCCCGGCCAGCGGGGCCAGCAGGGCGTGGGCGGAGCGGCCGGACACCAGGGCGGCCAGGCCGATGATCAGCATCAGGAGCGATGCCCCGATGCGCAGCAGGGGGCGGCGCCGGCCGCCCCCTCCGGCCAGGCCCAGCACGGGATCGGCCAGGCGGCGGAGCACCGCGTGCTCGTCCGGTGGGCTGTTCCGCCAGATCAGCGTGATACCGACCACGCTGACCACCAGCGCCCACGCCACCGAGTTGAGCCAGCGGGCGCCGAGCGCGGAGGCGATGATCAGCATGACGACCAGCAGCGACCCGAGGCCGGCGGCCAGCGCCAGGCCCCGCCGGTCGTTCAGCGCCCTGCTCGCGATGCTGCCGTCCGCACCCTCGGCGGGCAGCAGCAGCCAGCCCGCCACATAGGCCGCCACGCCGAAGCCGCCCAGCAGGGCCGCCACCACGAACGCGAGCCGGACGAGCGTGACGTCGATGCCCGTCCGCGCGGCGATACCGGCGGCCAGCCCGGCCACCAGGCGGTCCTCCCGCGTGCGCCGCAACGGCCCGGTGCCGTGCGGCCTCCCCACCCACTGGCGGTGGCGCCAGCGGCGCCACGGACGCCCGCGGCGCGGCCAGCCGTCCTCCGGGGCCGCGCCATCATGGCCCGGCCACGGCCGCCACGGCTCACCCTGGCCGTCGGCCAGCCCCGGCGACGCCGGCCCGCTGCGTTCCTCCACGTATCCATCATCGCGCCGCAGGCGTGCGCTCCGCCATCCGGGCGAACCCTGATCCGGCGGGCCGGGGATCAGGGTCGGATGGGGGTTCTTCCCGATACCCGTGCCCGGCCCGGCGCCGCACGCTGGTGACATGGAAACCACCACAGTAGAACCACAGGACCAGACCAAGCCGCAGACACTGAGCAGGCCCGTCCAGGACCGGATGCTCGGGGGCGTCGCCGCCGGCATCGCCCGCTACCTCAGTGTGGACGTGACGGTCGTGCGGATCGTCTTCGCCGTCCTCGCCATCATGGGCGGCGCCGGCATCCCGCTCTACCTCGCCGGCTGGCTGCTCATTCCCGAGGAGGGCGCCGGGCAGTCGATCGCGAGCGACCTCATCCAGTCCCTGTCCTCCCGGTCCCGCTGAAGGAGGCCGCCGACATGTCAGCGCATAGCTCCCGGTGGGCGCGCGGATCCACGGGCGCGGCCGGCCCTCAGATGAGGATCTCCGACGCCGAACGGGCCGAGGTGGCGGACCGCCTGTCCAAGCACTACAGCGACGGGCGGCTCGACCAGGCGGAGTTCAACGAGCGCCTGGACCGGGCCATGAACGCCAAGACCCAGGCCGACCTGAACGGGCTGTTCGCTGACCTGCCGCCCACCGACGAGCCCGAGAGGGCGGTCAAGGCCGCGCGCCAGCCGGACCGGCGCCCGAAGGACCGGCGCCCGGTTTCCCGCATCATCGGGCTGATCCTCATCGCCGTGGTCGCCGTCTTCGCCGCGCGCGCCCTGATGTGGCCGTTCTTCGGGCTCTTCTGGTTCGCCGGGCACGTCCTGTTCGTGCCCGTCCCGTGGATCCTGGTCGCGGCCGTCGCCTTCCTCTGCTGGCGCTACGCCACCAGGCACCGCCGCCGGCCCTGACGACGGAGAGACCGGAATGCCCGCGGGGGCGGGCATTCCGGCATGTGCGCGGTCTGCCATGATCTGTACCCGGAGCCGGGGGCAGGGAGGGCGCTGAGCATGCCAGGCGAGCGGTTCACGGGCAGGACGGTCATGGTGTTCGGCGCGGCCGGCGCGCTCGGGGCGGGCCTCGCCGCCGCGTTCGCCGGGGAGGGCGCCAATGTGATCGGCGTGGACCGGGCCGTGCCCACCGGCGACCGCCGTCTCGGGGGTGCCCGGTACCACGCGGTCGACGTGCTCGACGACGGCGCGCTCGCCGCGCTGTTCGACGGCGGGCCGCCGCCGTGGGCGGTGGTCAGCACCGTGGGCGGTTTCGCCCCGCACTCCCCGCTGACCGGCCTGGACCCGGCCGAGCTCACCGGCCAGCTGGAGCTGAACCTGCTGACGGCCGCGCTCGTCACCAAGCACGCGCTGCGCCGGCTGGAGGCCGCCGGCCAGGGCCGCCTGGTGCTGACCGCGAGCCGGGCGGCCGTGGTGACCCGGGGCCAGGGGTTCGCGTATTCGGTCAGCAAGCTGGGCGTGCTGCACCTGGTGGCGATGGCCGCCGACGAGGTCCGGGGCAGCGGGATCACCGTGAACTGCGTGGTTCCCAGCATCATCGACACCCCGGCCAACCGGGGTGCGATGCCGGACGCCGACCACGCCGCCTGGCCCAAGATCCCCGACATCGCGCAGGCATACCTGTTCCTCGCGTCCCCGGCCGCGCACCTGGTCTCGGGGGCGTCGGTTCCGGTGTAGGGCGGTGCAGGGCCTGGTCTCGCGGCGCCGAGCCATGGCTGGTGGCTTACGGCCGCCGCCCGCGGTACCCGGCCGGCCCGCGGCCGGGAATACTGCAAGCATGTCGGTACGGTCCGGGCAGCACGAGGCCGCCACGGCCCCGGGAGGCGCTGGCGCGGGTGAGCGCGAGGCGCCCAGGCCGGGTCCGCGGCATCCGGTGGCGTTCCTGCGGGCCCGCGATCCCGGGCTGGTCACCGTCAAGCGGTCGGTGCTGGCGGCCGTGGTGGTGCCCTCGATCTTCGCGATCGCCCGGGCCATCACCAGCAACGCCCAGGTGCCGCTGTTCGCCTCGTTCGGCGCGTTCGCGCTGATGCTGTTCGTCAGCATCCCCGGCACCAGGTCGGACAAGCTGCGCCACTACCTGGCCCTGGTCGTGACCGGCGCCCTGCTGATAGTCGTCGGCAGCCTGTGCTCGAACAGCGACGCGCTGGCGGTCGCCGGCATGGCGGTGGCGGCCTTCGTCGTCCTGTTCGCCGGCGTGCTGAGCCCGACCGCCGCGCTGGGCAGCACCTACCTGCTGCTGGCGTTCGTGCTGCCGGTGAACGTGCCGGTACCGCCCGGCGAGATCCCGGCCCGGCTCGCCGGGTGGGGGCTGGCGGCGGCCGTGGCCCTGCCGGCCGTCCTGCTGGTCTGGGCCCGTCCCTGGTACGACACCCGCCGCGCCGCCCTGGCCACGGCGGTGAAGCGGCTGGCCGGCCTGGTGCAGGCCCACGCGGAGGGCCACCGCGACCCGCGGGCCCATGCCGCCGCCGACAGCGCGCTGCACGAGCTGAGGAAGGACTGGGCGGCCACGCCGTATCCGCCCACCGGGCTCGCCCCGGCCGAGGTCGCGGCGGCCAAGATGCTGAGCCGCGTCGAATGGGCCGGCGCGCTCGCGGTGGTCGGGCCCGACGAGGTGGACCTGATCCTGAACTCGCCCACCGCCCGGGAGCTCAACGCCGCCACCGCACGGGCGCTGCGCTGCGTGAGCGCGGTGATCGGCCCCACCGCCGAAGGAGACTCGCCCGGGCCCGACGTGGCCGCGGAACTCACCGCGGCGCTGGGGGAACTGCACAGGGACCGGCGTGAGTCGCTCCGGTGGGCGGTGGACCGGCTCGTCAACCAGGCCACCCTCGGATCCGGGATTCAGGAGTCCGAGATCCAGGAAAAGGCATCAGCCTCCGCGCTGGCGTTTGTCGATCCCACCTTCCGGACGCGCAGGCTGGGCCTGGCCACCGAGGAGATAGGCGCGCTGGCGCTGGAAGCGGCGGGTTTCGGCGTCCCGCCGCAGCAGGACATCGTCGGTGTCCGGCCAGCGGGTTTCCTGGCCGGCGCCCGGGCGCTGTGGCAGCAGGCGGCGCTCCACCTGACCGTGCGCTCGGTATGGCTGCGCAACTCGCTGCGGGGAGCGGCCGCCCTGGCGCTGGCGGTGGCGGTGGCCAGGACGACCGGCGTCTCGCACGCGTTCTGGGTCGCGCTCGGCACCATGTCGGTGCTGCGGTCCAACGCCCTGGGAACGGGCGCCACCGCGCTGCGGGCGGTGGCCGGGACCGTGGTGGGCTTCGCCGTCGGGACGGCGATCATGCTGGGCGTCGGCGCCCACACCGACGCGCTCTGGTTCCTGCTGCCGCTGGCCGTGCTGGCCGCCGGCGCCGCCGCGTCGGTGTTCTCGTTCGCGACCGGGCAGGCGGGGTTCACCGTGTTTGTGATCATCCTCTTCAACCTCCTGGTCCCGGCCGGCTGGAAGGTCGGGCTCGTCCGGGTGGAGGACGTGGTGCTCGGCTGCGCGGTCAGCGTCGTGGTGGGGCTGCTGTTCTGGCCCCGGGGCGCGACGGCCGCCTTCGGCCAGGCGCTGTGTGATGCCTACCGGGCCGGCTCCCGCGCCCTGGTGACGGCCGTGGACCGGCTGGTCTCCCCCGGCCTGGACGTGCCGATGCAGCAGGCGGACAGCCGGTCGATGGCCAGCTACCACCTGCTGGAGGAGGCGTACCGGCAATTCCTGGCCGAGCGCGGGGCCAAGGTGATCCCGCTGAGCACGGCGACTGACCTGGTCACCGGGGCGGCCCGGCTCCGGCTCGCGGCTCACACGCTGGCTACCCTGCCGGTTCACTCGCTGCAGCTGGGGCAGCAGCCGGCCGCGGCCAGCATTTCTCCCGCCAGCGCGGCCGTGGCGGTGGCCCAGGCCGAGGTGCAGGGCGCCGCCCACCGCGCGGACGCCTGGTACGACGGCTTCGCCGCGGTGCTGAGCGGCGAGCATGAGCAGCTGCCGCCGGCCGGGCAGGACGATGGGGAGTTGCGGGGGCATCTGGTCCGCGCCTTCGACCTGGCCAGCGAGGAACACGACGCGGCCAGGGTGCGGATGGCGCTGCGGCTGCTGTGGGCCGATGAGTACCTCGACGACGAACAGGAATCGCAGCGCGACCTGGCGGACGTGGCCCACCCGCTCGCGGCGCGAGCCCACCGCCGCTTTCTCTGAGCGTCCCCGCACGCGGGTTCAGGGGCCGCCGGTGGGTCCCGGGGCGGCGGTGGGCTCAGGGCTCGTTGGCGCCCAGGGCGACATCCACGGCGGCCTGGGCATCGCCCGCCCCCGCCCCGGCCGGCGCGGCCGCCGCGCCCCGCGGGGTCCCGGCCGAGGCGCGGGTCATCCCGCCGCCGCCGGTCAGCCGGACCGCGATCGCCACCGGCACCACGGTCAGCAGCAGCACGAACGTGACCACGACGTTGACCTCGGGAAGCTGCTGGCCGAGCCGGATGGCGCCGAAGATCCACAGCGGCAGCGTGTTCTCCGCGCCGGCGGTGAAGGTGGTCACGATCACCTCGTCGAACGAGAGCGCGAAGGCGAGCAGCGCGCCGGAGATCACCGCGGTGGACATCACCGGCAGCGTCACGGTGCGGAACGTGAAAAACCCGCTCGCGCCCAGGTCGGCGGCGGCCTCGTAGACCGACCCGGAGACCCGGCGGAGCCGGGCGAGCATGTTGTTGTAGACCACCACGATGCAGAACGTCGCGTGCCCGATGATGATCGTGTACAGCGAGAGGCCGATCCCGGCGAAGTTGAACGCCGAGTTCAGCGCGATCCCGGTGATGATGCCGGGCAGCGCGAGGGGCAGCACCAGCAGCAGCGACACGGCCTCCCGGCCGAAGAACCGGAACCGGTGCACGCCGAACGCGGCGGCCGAGCCGAGCAGCAGCGCCACTGCCGTGGCGAGCAGCCCCGCCTTGAGCGAGAGCACGAACGCGGCCCGCACCTGCGGGTCATGCCAGGCGACCGTGAACCACTTCGTGCTCAGCCCGTGGATGGGCCAGCTCTGGACGTTCGAGGAGTTGAACGCGTACAGGCAGATGGTGGCGATCGGCACGAACAGGAACAGCAGCACGCCCGCGACCCAGATCCGCAGCCCGATCCGGGCCAGCCGCCCCTCCATCACATGGCCTCGAACGCGCCCGCGGCCCGCGCGCCCGACAGGTAGAAGATCATGATCACGATCGGGACCACGGCGAGCGCGGCCGCGAACGGCAGGTTGCCGGCCGTGCCGATGTTGGAGTAGATGACGTTGCCGATGAAGCTCGAGTTCGCCCCGCCGACCAGGATCGGCGTGATGAAGTCGCCCAGCGTGAGCGAGAAGGTGAAGATCG
>Ga0335077_10010886_pt1 | contig 11365 bp, 6 predicted proteins | sample Lox_Sample_31_FD_207151 | JGI IMG/M metagenome (GOLD analysis project Ga0335077, IMG submission 207151) | Soil microbial communities from Loxahatchee National Wildlife Refuge, Florida, United States - Lox_Sample_3.1 | ecosystem: Environmental > Terrestrial > Soil > Wetlands | place: USA: Florida...
CTGCAAGCAGTAGCGTACGCTGGCTATAGCGGCCGCGAAGAAAGGACGCACTGAGCCCGAATTTGAGCAGCGCCGCAAAAATGTAGAGGAACGGAATGAGTTGGAGCACCACGGCGAGCGAGAGCAGTTTTTGAAACGTCTCCTGCACGCCGGTTTCGCTGGCCGTCAGGCTGGCGACGCTAAGGCCGAACGTCCTCATGACCCCCGCGACCGCGGATAGTTGAATGAATCTGTTCCAGAGCCACCAGCCCGCGAAGTTGAGCACCACGAGAATCATAGAAACTATAGCGTGCACGGTAAGCGCGGCATAAGGTGTGGCGTATTTGCTGTGAATTCTCCCCATCCAGGCGGGCATATAGGAGTCGAGGCCGGCGACAAAGGGAATGCGCGCGGAGCCGCCCAGCCACGCGGAGCCGATGCCAGCGATGCTTAAGCTGAGCAGAAACGCGAAGAGTGCGGTGATCCATGCGGCGCCAACTCTAGCCGCCATGTGGCTAACGGCCTGGACGATGCCTTGCAAGACGCTGATGTCTTTTTTGCTGACAGCGACGAGCAGCGTGAGCGTTGCGCCGAGATAGAGAAGCCCGGAGAGAATGCCGCCCCAGGCGACCGCGCCGGCCAGCGTTCTTTCCGGTTGTCCGATTTCGTCGCCCATGATCGAAGCAAGCTCGAGCCCGACCAAGCCAAAGCAAATCACGCCGAACGCGTTGAAAACGGAACGATGGTCGGCGGGAATCTGGAAGTCAGACCAGGTAATGGACGTGCCGAAACGAAGAACAGTGATGACGCCGAGACCGATGAGCAGAGCGGCCGCGATAAACGTGCCCAAGCCACCGACGTTGTTGATCCATTTGCCGACGCCCAGGCCGACGATGTTGAGCACGACGAGGACGAGCAGGAGAGCGACAGAGGCGCTGAGCGCGAAAATACGATTGTCGGCGAGACTCGTATGCGATGGGCCGAGGACAAACACGGAGACACCTACGAAATAAAGCATGACGGTGGGGACGTACATCATGTTGTTGGTCCAGTAGCACCAACCGGAGAGGAAGCCGTGAAAATCGCCGAAGACTTCCTTGGCCCAGAGATAGACGCCTCCTTCGCCGGGATAGCGGTGGGCGAGTTCGATGACGGCGATGCCCTGCGGCCAGAAAAAGAGCAGCAGCGAGATGAGCCAGAGCCAGATGGTGACGCCGCCATTCGCGGCGACCGACGGCAGCACGTTGAGATTGAAGACGGCGACAACGAAAAGCAGGATCAGGTCGCGCCGGCCAAGCACGCGGCGAAGATGCGGAACGACCTCCGCGGATGGCGCGGAAGCGCTCGCGGCGATGGCGGCCTCATTTTGCAAACGGCAACTCCTGCGACCCAAAGAAAAAGCGGACTAGTCGCGCAAACAACGCGGTGGCGGAGAGTTCCTCGACGCACTAGAAATAAAGTCTGCCGTCGCTCCGCAGCGCGCCGCCTACGCTCCTTCTGCGCTCAATCGACAGCGGCCAACTAATGCCCGGCCGCGCCAACGTAGGCCGCGCCGCGCTCCTGCTGAGCTTTGGCGAGAGCGGGGCAGATCTCGTCGAAAACCGCGAGGTGCTTGTCGATGTCGGCTTCCGTGTGCTGTACGGAAATGGTCCACTGTTCGTCCCACCAGTACGGCTGCGCCAGCACGCCGCGGTTAACCATCGCGAACCAGTAGTGCCGCCAGAGGTCGCTATCGATTTTCGTCCAGTCGCGGTAGTTCTTTATTTCCTGCGGGAAGAGCATCAACGCGCCATTGGCGCCGGCGCTGATGACGTAAGCCTGCAGGCTATTTTTTGCGACGATGCCGCGATAGCCTTCGGTAAGTTTCTTGCTCAGTTTTTCTACGTGCGCGTAGTTTTCACGCGTGAGCACTTCGCGGAAGGTGGCAAGTCCGGCCGCCATCGCGACGCGGTTGGTGTTGTACGTGCCGCCATGAAACACTTTGTGCTGCGCGATCAAATCCATAGTGGCGCGGTTGGCGCCGAAAGCTCCAAGTGGCAGTCCGCCACCAATGGATTTGGCCAGGCAGATCATGTCGGGCTTCACCCCGAAATACTCACTAGCACCGCCCCAAGCAAGCTTCGCGCCCGTTTTCACTTCGTCAAAAATCAGCAGGCTGCCGTTCTTGTTGCAGAGCTCACGCAATCCTTGCAGAAAATCGGGCTCCGGCATGCACAAGCCGACGTTCATCAGGATGGGTTCGAGAATGACGGCAGCGATCTGGCCTGGATTTTCGCGGAACCGACGCTCGACACTGGCGAGATTGTTGAACGCGGCAACGGGCACATTCGCGAGTGAAGCCTTCGGGATGCCGCCACCACCGGGCACTGAGGTAGGCGCTTCGGGATCGCCGTAGTCTTCCGCTTTGGGCTTGACGCTCACCAACGCGGTGTCATGCAGCCCGTGATACGCTCCTTCGAACTTAATGATTTTTTCGCGATTAGTCGCGGCGCGAGCAATGCGGCAAGCATGCATCGTCACTTCGGTGCCGCTGGAACCAAATCGCACCATTTCCACCGGATAACGTTTGCAAATCTCTTCGGCCAGTTCCCATTCCTGGTCATGGGGCATGCCGAACGTCGTTCCTTCGTGCAGTTTTTGTTCGACGGCTTTCACGACGGCCGGATGACAGTGTCCGGCCATCAGCGCGCCAAAGCAGAGATTGTGATCAATATATTCGTGGCCGTCGATGTCATGGATGCGGCCGGCGTTGCCGTCTTTCACAAAAATGGGATACGGCTCGTAGTGGCGATAATTGCTGGCGACTCCGAGCGGAATACGTTGCAGGGCGCGCTTGTGCGCGTCGGCCGATTTCGGCGTGCGCTTTTCGTAAGTGGCGATTTCCTTTTGCAGTGCGTCGTACATGGCGTGATCCAGTTGCCGCATCGGCTGTTCTTACGGCCAACGGCTTGCAGGTCTGTTCCCTGCGGTCAGATTGCGTGACGAAAATCTGCGTCCTTCTTCGGCCCTCAAAATCCACGGCCCGCAAGCAGGAACGGGCGCTGGAGCCTCAGAAACGGAACTTCAGCGAGAACTGTACCAGTCGCGGATCATGGACGTGCTGCACCTGACCAAACGTGCTGCCCTGATCGGTGACGTCGCCGTCGACACTGTAAAACTGCGCATGATTCCAGATATTGAAAATATCGGCGCGGAATTCCATATTCCAGCGTTCGCTGAAAGACGTTTCCTTCATGAAACTCATGTCCCAGTTGTTGAGGCCCGGTCCGCAGCAGATCGTCCGCGGCGCATTGCCGATTTGTCCCGCTGGCACCGTATCGTTCGTAAACAGGTTGGGGTCGAAGACGAAGCCGTTGTTCCGTCGAATGTTCTGCGTGCGGAAAGGACCGGTGAGATTCGGTTCGCCGGGGAACTCGAAAAGATCGGTGGAGTCGAGTTGCTCAATGTCATCTTGCGAGGTAATACGGATCGGGAAGCCGCTTTGGAAACTGGCGATGCCGGAAAATTGCCAGCCGTCCAGCAGTTTACCTTTCCAGCCATCGTACTTCGGAATAGGAAGGTCCCAGACATAGTTAAAGACGAAGCGATTGCGCGCGTCGTAGTCGGAAAGGCCGTAGGTCGCGTTGAAATTCAAAGGATTCAGAGCGCTTTCGAAGCTGGACGCGTTGTCCATGGTTTTGCTCCAGGTGTAAGACGCCTGGAACTGCAGCCCATGCGACACGTTCTTCTGCAGCAAAACTTGCAACGAATTGTAGTTAGAACGCGCTACCGTATCTTCACTGAAGATGCCGGAGAAAACCGGCGTGCCATCCGCGGGGCAGCCGCTGCCGGTGAGCGGATTGCACAACGGCGAAGAGTACTTGCGAATGCCGACGAGCGTGATCGGAGTGCCGCCCGGCGCGCCAGTCACGATGCAGCTGGCAGGAATATTCGTGACAGGACAAGGGGTGCTGGTTCCGTTGGGGCCGCCGGGTGCGTAAGGCAGATGAAACGTGTCGCCTGCCGGAAGAATAAAGGAGTAAGCGCTGTCTTCTCCGAACGGACCGCAGCCTTGGCCTTCCGCGGCGAGATCATTGCAGGTGAGCGGATTGCCCGGGTTGGCTTCGTAGCTCGCCAGCAAGCGATGCCCTTGTGAGCCCACGTAGCCAATCTGGAAAAGCACGTCGTGGGGCAATTGGCGTTTGATGGTCAGGTTGTACTGATCGGAGTACTGCAGCCGCAGATTCGGCGGAAATTGCCCGAAGAACGTCATCGGCCGGAAGGACGCCCAATCGATGGAGCTGCCCCGCGCTGGACTGAGAATGCCGTTGAACGGATTGGGAAAAACATCGCCGCTTTGATCGACATAAGGTGTTTGCAGCAGTGAATTGACGATGTTGTTGCTGCCGCCAAACGGAGGTTCGGCGCTGAACTGCTCCAGCACGAGCTGCTCGATGGGATTGTAGAAAATCCCGTAACCCATGCTGACGCTTGTTTTGGAAGGGCCGCCGGTAAGCTTAGCCAACCAACCGTCCTTGGCACCCGGACTCCAGTTGAGGCCGAAACGCGGTGCGAACCCTTTGTAGTACGTGTTCGTGAGCGCCTGCGGAACTCCCTTGTCGCCTGGGAAAACCAGGCCGACCGGCGTAACGCCCGCGGTATCGCAGTCGGTGACGCTGCCGGCGACAAAGAGCGGATCGGTCGACGGAAGCGTGCACGGATAAATCGATGTGAGTTGACCCGGGCGGAAGGTCTGCACTTTTTTTCCGATGTCGGTAAGCGGCGTGTTCATCTCCCAGCGCAGGCCGTAGTTGAACGTCAGATTGGATTTGATCTTCCAACTGTCCTGCGCGAAGAGGTAGAGGGACGTGCTGCGCACGAGCTCGTGCTGCGCGGAACCCTGGAAATAGTCGTTGCCGAGTCCGAGAAAATAATTGGGATAGGCGTCGGAGGCGCCGAGGTCGTTGCCGGAAACAGGCGTGCACGTGGTGGTGTTGGGATTGGCGAGGCCGCAGATGTTCGAATCGCTGGTAAAGCTCAAGTCTCCGTTGATGTCGAAATAGAGCAGCTGATCGAACTTCTGATAGCGCGTGTCCGCGCCGAACTTCAGGCTGTGATTGCCAATGATCTTGCTGTAGTTGTCGCTCCACTGATAGGTGTTGCCGATCTGCGGAAGCTGCCCATTGAAATTGTTGCCGATGGAAAAACCACCATCGACGGAAATGAGCGGAACGCCTTCCTTCGAAGCTCCGAGTCCGGAGTGAATGCCGTAGTCGGGACTGGTGCCGAGGACCGTCCCATCATCAGCGACGAGCGGGGTGTCGGACGTCCCCGTGAAGCAAACTGCTGCGGCCGCGCCGCTGTCACACGAAGCGGTGATGGCGTTGGTGCGCGTTGGTGCGTCGAATTTCAGCTGGCCTTCGCGGAAGTAGCTGAAGCGGAATTCATTGACGGACGTGGAACCAATGGTTGACGTGTGAGTGACGTTGAGCTGTTGTGTGCGCGTCGCATAAACGCCGGGGAAATTGCCGGTGGTGGCGCCGGACGCCTGGAACTTCGCAAAGGGATCGAGCGTGTTGTCGTCGTCGAAATAATAGTAAACGGCGGTTTTTTGATTGTTCGAGAAGTTGTGGTCCACCCGGACTTGAACCTGGTCGCCGCGATCAGTTTTATTTGGAGTGACCTGCACACCGCCGCTTCCGCCCGCACCGGGAACGTATTGCAGCAAACTTACGGCAACGGGGTCAAAACAGCCGGTAGGGATCTGGTTGTTGGCGAAAATTTGGGAGTATGGAACCGGACCGCCACCTGCCGCCACGCCGGCAACCAGCCCTTGCGCGGCTGGCGTAAGTTTCTGAGCCGCCGTTAACGAGCCAGGCGCGCCTGAGCCGCAGCGATTCTCGAGAATGTTCGCGACCGTAGCATCCACCAGCGAGCCGGTGAACGGCTGCCCGGCGGAGAAATCACCGTTCGTCAATTCGGCGGAGGTGGGCACACTGATCGGTTGCGACAAAATGCCTTGCACGATCCGCCGGCCTTCGTAGGAAGCAAAGAAAAATGTTTTGTCTTTCTTGATCGGTCCGCCGATTGTGCCGCCAAACTGGTTTTGCTTGAAATCCGGTTTTGGCGCTGCAAAAAACTCAAACGGATGCGCGTTGAGTACATCGTTCCGGAAGAATTCGTAGAAGCTGCCGTGCAGACTGTTGGTACCGGATTTCGTCACTACGTTCACGATCGCGCCGGAATTGCGTCCATATTCCGCATCGAACGAATTACTGATTACGCGAAACTCTTCAATGCTGTCCGGCGAAGGTTCGATCGCCGGAAGGTTCGCGAACAAATCGTTGCCGTCACCGCCGTTGACCGAATAATTGTTCGAACGGCCTCGGCCGCCGTTTACGGTCACCACTCCGGGCTTGTCCGAGCCGTAAAACAGATCGTTGCCGAGCTGTGACTGCACTCCCGGCTGCAACTGCAAAAGCTGATAGACATCGCGTTCGTTGAGCGGCAGTTGCGTCGACGCCCGTTCGTTAACGATTGCTCCGAGCTGCGTGGAAGTCGTGTCAATGACCGGAGGAGCGCCGGTGACTTCGACCGTGTCGGTCGCAGACCCGACCTGCAGCACGATATCCACGCTGATGACCTGGTTCAGGTCCAGGGCGATCCCTTTGCGCGCAAATTTCTTGAAGCCTGCTTGCGCCACGTCGATCTCGTACGTACCCACAGGCACTTCCACGAACACGTACTCGCCGCTGCCCCCGCTTTGCACGTCGCGCGATGAATGAGTCGCTTCATTAACTAGTGTGATCGTTGCAGCGGCTACGGTGGCGCCGCTTGCATCGCTCACGGTGCCGCGGATGCGGCCGCCCGTGCTCTGCGCGCGAAGAGCCGGCGCCAGCAGCAATCCGACTAGCGCGGCAAGAGTCAAAGGAGTTTGCGAACGACGATTCGATCTCCTGAATTGTTCGGCTTTGTACGCGTTCATGAACCCACCCCTGAGTTCTGAAGAACCTTCGCCAAAAGATTCTTCGAGGTTGATGCGCCCCACAAACCTTACTATAATCCAGCAAACTTAGAGAAAGCCGAAACCCGTGTCAAGCGGAAAGAATTTCTCGAAGCCATCGGCGAATCACGTGGGGCGGCCCTTGCTGCGAATCAGCGAAGTAGCCCGGCGCGTGGGTATTTCGTCTTCGGCGCTACGTGCTTGGGAAGCGTTGGGGCTGATCGCTCCACAGCGCACCAAGAGCCGCTACCGGATGTATGGCGAAGCGGATGTGCGCTTGCTGCAGCGCGCCGTATTCCTGCGTCGCGCTCGCGGCTTGAACCCGGCGGCCATTGTTCATGTACTGAAGCGCCAGGGCGTAGTCTCGGCGCCGGCAGAAAACGGGGCGTTGCCCGGCCAGCGGTTCCGGCGGCTACGCGTGCGTCGTGGGCTCTCCCTGGCCCAAGTGGCAAAAGCGACCGGGGTTTCCGTGGGTTTCCTCAGCGCGCTCGAACGCGGCCAGATGCGCTCTTCGATTTCTACCTTGCGGCGCATTGCGCGCTTTTACCGCACCAATATTCTCTCCCTGTTCGAAACCGCCGCCGAGAATCCGCGCCTGGTGCGGCCTCGGCAGCGAAAAATTCTGCAAACTTCACCTGCCGTGCGCATGGAGCTTTTGGCCTGGGGACAAACAGCCATGGAGCCGCATCTTTTTCGCATCAAGTCGGGCGGCGGCAGCGGTGAATCCTATTCGCACGAGGGCGAAGAGTTCCTCCACGTGCTGCGGGGCGAATTTGAAATCTGGCTTAACGGCCGCGAACACTACCGATTGCAACCGGGCGACAGTCTTTATTTTGAAAGTTCGACGCCGCACCGCTGGAAAAATCCCGGGCGCGCGGAGACGTGGCTGTTGTGGGTGAATACGCCGCCGACATTTTGATGGGCATGGTTCTACGCGGCGGATTTTTCCAGCTGCGGAACTCGCGACGCGTAGGCCAACAGGAGCGCAGATGAACAGACGCGCAACAATTCTGGCAATTCTGGCGCTGGGATTGCTTTGCTCAGCGTGCCGGCAGAAAGAAGAGAGTCTCAGCCTGCTGGTCTGGGAAGGTTACGCCGATCCTTCTTTCATCAAGGCGTTCGAAGAAGCGCACCACTGCAGAATCACCGCCTCCTACATGGGCTCGAGCGACGAACTAGTCGCCAAACTGCGCGGCGGTAGCGCTTCCAACTACGATGTTATTTCGCCCTCGAGTGACGTGGCCACCTCCATTGCACGCACAGGACTTGCAGCGCCGCTCGATCTGACTAAGTTTCCTTCCTATAACCAGCTGTCAGCGCGGCTTCGCAATTCGCCCCTGGTAAAGATTGCCGGCCAAACTTATGGTGTCCCATTCATGTGGGGGCCCAATCCTCTGCTATACGATTTTAAAGCGATCGATCAGGAGCCAAACAGCTGGGCCGCGCTGTGGAATCCCGCCATCAAAGCGAAAGTCTCTTTGTGGGACGACCTCTCCAGCATCTACATGGCCGCTCAGGTATTGGGCTATGACAAACCGGATCCCGCGCAACTCTATAATCTGTCCGACCAACAACTCGAAGCCGTAAAAAAGAAACTCATTGAGCTGAAGCCGAACATCCGCAAGTACTGGTCGACCGGGGGAGAACTCACGAACCTCTTTCAAAACCACGAAATCGTGATCGCCATGGGCTGGCCGCTGATGACCAATCAGCTGCGCAAAGCTGGATTCCCCATCAAAGAGCTCATTCCCAAAGAAAACACCACCGGGTGGATCGATCACCTGGCGATTACTGCCGCCAGTCAACACAAAGCATTGGCCGAGCAGTTTCTGGAATACATGATCGAAGCGCAGACCCAGAAGAGAGTGACGGACGTTACCGGTTACGCGCCCGCGAATCCCGGCGCTACCAATTTCATGACGGAAGAAGAAAAAAAGAGTCTCCACATGGATGATCCCGACCCCTATATGGCGCGGATCTACTTCTGGCAGGATGTGCCGCGCCGGCAGAAGTACAACGAAATCTGGAACGAGGTGAAGGCCGCGCAGTGAGCTCCACGCCCCCGCTCGGTCCTGCCCCAGGTGCAGAAGCGCCCTTATTGGAATTGCGCAACATTGCGAAGCGATTTGGGCCGCGTGAGGTGCTGAAGAGCATTTTCCTGGAAATCGCCGCCGGCGAGTTCTTGACGCTGCTTGGTGAGAGCGGTTCAGGAAAAACCACGCTGCTGCGCTTGATCGCGGGCTTCGAGCAACCGACTAGCGGCGAGATTCGAATGGGTGGCGAGGGCTTGGACCTGCTGCCCCCCTACAAGCGGAAGGTGAACACGGTTTTTCAAAGCTATGCGTTGTTCCCGCACCTGAACGTGCGCGAAAACGTGGGATACGGCTTGCGTGCAAACGGAGTCAGTAAAAACGAGACGGCCGAGCGCGTCGAGCAGGCACTAGCCATGGTCAAAATGCAGGATTTCGCGAACGCTCGCCCGGCGCGCTTGAGCGGTGGACAGCAACAACGCGTCGCACTCGCGCGAGCGCTGGTCAATCGGCCGGAACTGTTGCTGCTGGACGAACCGCTGTCCGCTCTGGACGCCAACCTGCGCAAGCAGATGCAGAGCGAATTAAAAGCGCTGCAACGCGAAGTCGGCATCACCTTTCTCTTCGTGACGCACGATCAGGAAGAGGCCATGGCGCTTTCCGATCGCATCGCGCTGCTCCGCGAAGGCGCGTTGGAACAAGTAGCATCGCCCCGAGAAATCTACGCGCATCCGGCCACCGCGTACACCGCGCAATTCATCGGGCAAACCAATTTGCTGCGGGGAGAAGTCCGCAACGGCATTGTCAATTGCGGGGTTCTGCGCTGGCCACTCGAAGAAGCCGACGCGAGCGCGACCTTTTCCCTACGGCCGGAGGCGATTCGGCTGAGCGTCGACGGCGCGCGACGCAACACCGAGGTCAAATTCCGCGGCGCCATCCGCCAACAGTTGTACGCTGGCGCATCCGAACTTCTCGAAGTGGACACCGGAGCAGGCCAGGTGCTGCGCGTTCGCGTTCCGGCCTGCGGCCTGCTGACGGGCGAACACGAATTCGTATTCCCGATTACCGACGCCGTTCGCTTAAAAGACGCATAGATGTACTCGCGAAGCTACAAATCGCTGGTCTCAGCCCCTCCTCTCTTGTGGGTCGGGCTTTTTCTTCTCGTCCCCTACGCACTAATGTTTGCGCACAGCCTGTGGCTGGTCCGCGACGGCGTATTACTCCATCAATGGACTCTCGAAAACTACCGGAAGCTGTTCACGAATTATGTGTATCTCGAAGTGTTGTGGCGTACCGCTCACATCGCCGCTTCGGTCATGCTCTGCTCGATTCTCTTGAGCTATCCGCTGGCGTACTACCTCTCGTTCCGAGCTCGCGCACGAAAAGAGTTGCTCTACCAATTGGTGATTGTGCCTCTCTGGGTCAGCTACCTGGTGCGCGGCTATGCCTGGAAAACGATTCTCGGCAGCGACGGTGTACTGAACGGCTTTCTGCAGTACTTGCACATCACGCATGGGCCGGTAAGCTTTCTGCTGTACAGCCCTTTCGCCGTAGTTCTAACACTCACGCACATCTACACACCCTTTGTTTTTCTTCCCGTCTACGCGTCGCTCGAACACATCCCGCGGCAGTTGGTCGAAGCATCCCATGACCTCGGTGCCGGCCCGCTCGCAACGTTCTGTCGCGTAATTTTGCCGCTCTCGCTGCCGGGCCTGCTCGCTGGAGCAACGTTTGCCTTCGTGCTGTCGCTCGGAGATTTTCTCGCGCCGTTGCTGGTCGGCGGGTCGTCAAGCACGATGATCGCTAACATCGTGCAGTCGTTGTTCGGCGCAGCTTACGATTGGCCCCTCGGCGCTGCGATTTCCGTATGTATTTTGCTGCTAGTGATAGCGCTGCTCTTTCTCACGGAGCGCCTGGAAAAACGGTGGGCCTTCAAATGAGCGCCAGCGGGTCAACCCGCCGTTTGCCGCTGCTCGCAGGCTACGCGGCGCTCGTGTTCACCTTCATCTATTCGCCGATCCTCGTTTTGATCGTCTACTCCTTCAATCGCGACGGCGTCGGCGGTTTTCCTCCTCGAAATTTCACGCTGAATTGGTACGCTCAGCTTTTTGCCGACAGCGCGATTTGGGATTCCGTTTGGAATAGCCTGTTCGTTGCTGCTGGCGCCGTGGCGGTTGCGCTTACGCTGGGCCTCCTGGCCGCTCTGGCACTGGACCGGGCCGATTTTCCCGGCAAAGGCCTCTTCCGCAGGCTGGTTCTTCTACCGCTGATTCTGCCGGGAATTATTACGGGTCTTTCGCTGCTGATGTTCGCCAGCATCGCGGGAATGCAGCTGAGTCTGACCACTGTCTTGCTGGGCCATGGCACGGCGCTG
>Ga0335077_10010888_pt1 | contig 11364 bp, 6 predicted proteins | sample Lox_Sample_31_FD_207151 | JGI IMG/M metagenome (GOLD analysis project Ga0335077, IMG submission 207151) | Soil microbial communities from Loxahatchee National Wildlife Refuge, Florida, United States - Lox_Sample_3.1 | ecosystem: Environmental > Terrestrial > Soil > Wetlands | place: USA: Florida...
TGAACCCACTAGCGCCTTACCCCGGTCCCCACTTCGGCGCTAGGCTCTCCTCAGGACGGGCTGTCCTGAGGAGAGCACCCATGCGTCGAGCCATTGTCGCCGTAGTCGCGCTGCTGTGGACGGCTTCTGCTTTAGCGCAGGATTTTCCAAACCGGCCTATCCGCATTATCGTCCCGACACCCGCCGGTGGCCCGGTCGATGTGATGGCGCGTGTGCTCGCCAATGCTTTGCCCGCGGTCATTGGGCAGCCCGTCTTTATCGAAAACAAACCGGGCGCGGGCAACACCATCGGCTCGCGCCAGGCTGCGGCCGCCGACCCCGACGGGTACACGCTGATGGTTTCGGCTGCGAGCGGCCTCATCATGAGCCCGATGATTGTCAAGAACGCCGGCTATGACGCATCGAGCTTTGCGCCAATCGCGCTCGTTGCGGAGACGCCGCAGGTGCTGGTCATCAATCCGCAGCTGCCGTTCAAATCCGTTGCCGAGCTCGTTGCCTACGCCAAGGCCAATCCCGGCAAGCTCAATTACTCGACCGGTGGCATCGGCACGCTGCCGCATCTCAATGCCGAGCTGTTCAAGGCTGCGAGCGGCGCGAACATCTTGCACGTTCCCTATAAAGGCGGCGGCCCCTCGCTTATGGCGGTCGTGGCCGGCGAAGTGCAAATGACGTTCGATACCGTGAGTACTTCGCTACAATTGATCCAGGACGGAAAATTGCGTGCGCTCGCGATCGTCGGACCTAAACGCGCGCCGGAATTGCCTGATGTACCGGCCATGCCGGAGATCGGATTTCCGGCCGTGAGCAGCGGCGCCTGGACCGCATTGCTGGCGCCGCACGATACGCCGCCGGCGATCATCGCCAGGCTCAATGCCGCAACCAACGCCGCCCTTCAGGGCGAAATCATGAAAAACGCGCTGGAGAAGCTGGGTGCACAGCCGCGCGGCGGGACGCCGCAGGATCTTGCCAATCACATCGCGCGTGAACAGACGAAATGGAAGCCGATTGTCGAGACGCTTCATTTGAAGATCGACTAAAAAACGGCCATTTGCGCGCGCCACCGACACGCCTGGTCAGGACGAAAGGGTGCAGCTCCCGCGCTAATTAGACAAATTCTTAAACGCTTATGTGTAAAATCACATTTACCTTCCGTTAACAGACGGCGCCGATGACGCGGCAGGGCCTGAATTCGGCTTAAGCAAAGCACAGTTGATGTATCAGCATCGGTCACTGATTTCTGAGCTCGAAGAGGCCGTACGGCGCGGCTCCCGGGACAAGCGCGTTGAGACGCTTCGCCGTGTTACCGACCTCTTTCTGGGCGAAAAAGAACGGCTCAATGAAGAGCAGATTCAGGTATTCGATGATGTTTTGGGTCACCTGATCGCGCGGATTGAGTCAAAGGCCCTGATCGAGCTCAGCGAGCGTCTTGCGCCGGTCAACAACGCCCCGATCAAAGTCGTGCATACGCTGGCCTGTGACGATGAGATAGCCATCGCTGGGCCGGTTCTATCGCTGTCGGATCGGTTGACCACGCCTGACCTTATTCAAATTGCGCTGGCCAAAAGCCAATCGCATTTGCTGGCCATCTCCAAACGAAGCAGCCTCAGCGAGTCCTTGACCGACGCCTTGATCGAACGGGGGGATCAGGACGTTATCAGCAAGCTGGCGGAAAATGCCGGGGCCCATTTTTCCGAAAAAGCATATGCCCGTCTCATCGATCAATCCGGCGCCGATGAATCACTTTTGGAAAAGCTTGGTTTGCGCCTCGATATCCCGTTGCATTTATTCCGTCGCCTTCTGGAGCGCGTGACCGCGGCGGTGCGGGAGCGGATCATGGCGCTGGCTACGCCCGAAAAACGGGACGACATCAAGGAAATTCTTGCCAGCATTTCAAATGACGTCATTGATAATAATGACAAGCTCAACCATGACTTTGCGGCCGCGCAGCGTCTTGTCCAGACCATGAATGAAAGTGGCGAACTCGACCAGTTCGCGCTGCTGGAGTTTGCGAAAGCGCGCCAATTTGCGGCAACAGTGACCGCACTCGCGACGCTGTGCTCCGCACCGATCGACATGATCAAGCAGATGCTGAACGACGGCCGCAATGAGCCGCTGCTCGTCCCGTGCAAGGCTGCCGGCCTCTCATGGCCCACCTTACGCGCTCTGTTGCAAGACGATTTGCTCGGGCGAGCAGCCAAGGACGATGAGATCAACAAGTTGAAAAGTGACTACATAAAACTGTCGCACTCGACTGCGAAAAAATTGCTCGAGTTCTGGTGCGAACACCAGACACAGCAAAAGTCATAGATCTGTTGATTGCCGCGTGAGTAAATGCGGCTGGCTTAGTCGATGACTTCGTCCGCGCGGTTGAGCAGCGAGGTCGGTACGGCAAGACCGAGCATCCTGGCGGTCTCCGCGTTGATTACCAGCTCAAACTTGTTCGCTTGCACAATCGGCAATTCCCCCGGTTTCATGCCTTTGAGTATGCGGCTGACATAGTGACCAACCTGACGGTAGGCATCCACAATGTTGGATCCGTAGCTCATCAGGCCGCCTACTTCGACATATTCACGCCCCGCGTATATGGCCGGCAGTCGGTGAAACGCCGCCACCTGAGCCAATTGGACGCGCCGGCCGTTCAGGAACGGAGTGGTCCCGACAAGGACGGCATCGGGGCGCTCGCGACCCATTGTTTCGAAGGCGGCATTGATTTCGGCGCTCGTGTCGGCGTTGTAGGACTCGATTTGCAGTCCCATTGCGCGGGCCACCGCATTCACATCCTTCAATTGAGCTTCGGTAAGCTTCGCATCCGCCGGATTGACGAGCATAGCAATTCGGCCGGCGCCGGGCAGCAGATCGCGAATGAGCTCCAGCCGCTTTGATGCCAGTTCGGAATTGAAAATGTTGATACCCGTCAAGTTGCCCCCCGGACGCGCGAGGCTTGCGGCTAAACCAAGTTGCACGGGATCGTTGCCGACCAGAAAGACGATTGGGATCGTCGGGGTTGCCGCTTTCGCCGCGAACGAAGACGGCGGGCCTGAAGCAACGATCACGCCGACCGGACGGCGCACCAGGTCGATCGCCAGTGCCGGCATCCGGTCAATTTGATCGTCGCCCCATCCGAATACGATTGTTACGTTCTCGCCGTCGACATAACCGGATTCCTTCAGGCCCTGTCGAAATCCGCGCAGTCTGGCGGCGACCACCTCAGGCGTTCGGGGATCGAGAAACCCGATAACGGGCAGCGCGGGCTGCTGCGCCTGCGCTACCAGCGGCGAGCCAACGGTTGCGCCGCCGATAAGGGTCAAGAATTCCCGGCGCCGCATCTGCTTTTCCCCTTCGGCCCAACCCCGGGAACAGTGTAGCGGCTTAATCCGGCACCGTGGAGGGGCTGCGAACGTCCGACACAGGCGCGACACCCTGTGGACTTTCAGTCAGGGCAAAGAGCACCTATCATCTACTGGAAGCCGCGGTGAGACCAGAATGATCTTTCGTCAGCTTTTCGATCAGGTTTCCAGTACCTATTCCTATCTGCTCGCAAGCCGTGTGGGCGGCGAAGCGCTGATCATCGATCCGGTCCTGGAAAAAGTCGATCGTTACCTTCAGCTCATCAGAGAGCTTGACCTGAAACTTGTGAAGGCCGTCGACACCCATTTGCATGCCGATCACATCACCGGATTGGGGGCGCTGCGTGATCACACGCATTGCATCACGGTGATGGGTGAGCAGACCAAGGCCGACGTCGTCTCGATGCGCCTGACCGATGGCGAGAAACTCACGATCGAGGGCCTCGCGCTCGACGCAATCTACACGCCGGGACACACCGATGATTCATACAGTTTTGTCATGCCTGATCGTGTGTTCACCGGCGACACCTTGTTGATCCGCGGCACGGGCCGCACGGATTTCCAGAATGGCGATGCCCGCCAGCAATATGAATCGATTTTCAACCGGCTGCTGAAACTGCCGGACGCGACGCTCGTCTTCCCTGCGCATGATTACAAGGGCGATACGGTTTCAACGATTGGCGAAGAAAAGGCCTACAATCCGCGGCTGCAGGTTAAATCGCCTGAGGAATATGTTGCGCTGATGAGCAGTCTCAAACTTTCCAATCCGAAAATGATGGACGTTGCCGTGCCCGCCAACATGAAAGTTGGCCTGGCACAGGAAAAGATCGCGCTTCACGGCTGGTCACTTTCGGCGGCGGAGGCGCTTCCACTTCTTGGCAAGCCGGACGTCGCGCTCATCGATTTACGTGAGCGCTCGGAGCGGGAGCGGCATGGCACCATCCCCGGCTCGCTGCACGTGCCCTACCCGGCTTTGCAGGAAAATATCGGTCCAGGCGGCATGCTCAACGAGCTTGCCAAATCGACTGGCAAGCGCCTGGTGTTTTACTGCGCCTTCGGCGAGCGTTCCGCGATGGCCGTCCAGGCGGCCCAAGACGCCGGGCTTGCGTCAGCCTGTCACATCCAGGGCGGTATCGACGCCTGGAAGAAGACTACCGGACCGCTCGAGCGCTAGTGCGCGCGACCTGACACCCTTACTGCAGGTCAAGCGGCTGATAATGCCCATTCGCGTCGAGCTGCGAACCCCATACCTTGTGCACGCCCTGGTGCTCGGACCGACCGAAGGTCACGGGCGTCCCAAGTCCAAGATCAAGGTCGCGGAGATTTTCGAGCGTTGCTATCAGTTTCTCGGTGTCGAGATCGGGCCCATTGCGCCGCAATGCCGCGATCAGGACGTTGGCCGCCACATAGCCTTCCAGCGACACGTAGTCCGGAGATTCGCCAGGAAAATATTTGGCAAGCGCGTTTTTGTAATCGAGCACCAGCGACGAGTGGCCGTCGACGGCCGGCACGACCTGCGTCACGATCACCCCGTTCGCAAACCGCGGGCCGAGAAGCATCAGCTCATTGGCCAATGCCGTGCTGCCCACGAACGAAACGCTGGTGTAGATCATGTTCGGGTAGAGGTCGCGCGTCTTCTCGATGAATTTCGCCGCCGCGCGATAGGCGGGCACCATAATGACGGCCCTTATCGGGATGCGGTGCTTCTTCAGGTCCTCAACTGCGGCGTCCACATCGACGGTGTTGCGCTGGTAGTTGAGCCGCAAGATCGCGGTGTCGTCACCGCCCAGGGCGCGAACGGCCTTGGCGACGCCGGCAAAGCCCGCATCTCCGTATGCATCCTGTTGAGCAAAGACCGCGATCTGGTTTGTCTTCAGTCGCTTGACCTTCACCAGATATTGCACCACGGCGTCGGTCTCTTCCATGTAACTCGCGCGGTAGTTGAAGACATACCGGTCGGGCGGATCGCTCCGCAGCAAGCCGGCCCCGGTGAATGCACCGAAGAACAGCATCTTGCGCTCCAGGGAATAAGGAAGCGCTACTGTTGCTGTCGGTGTTCCCACATTGCCGACGATTCCAAACACCTGATCTTTCTCATAAAGCTGCTTCATCGTGTCGGCGGTGCGCTTCGGTTCGTAACCGTCGTCCGCCGCAATCAATCGCAGCTTCCGGCCGTAAACCCCGCCATTCGCATTGGCCACCGCGAACGCAGCCTCAATGCCGAGCTTCATGTTCTGGCCGAGTTCCTTGGCCGCGCCACTAAACGGCGCGGAAATTCCAAACCGGATTTCGTTGTCCGTGATGCCGCGCGCAAAGACGCGTTTGGATTCTTGCGCAGGCGCGGCCGATTGCGACGGTGAATCCGTTGCAAGCGCCGCTTGCTGCTGCACCGGCGGATTCGCGGGCGGCTGCATTGTCGCTGGCGGCGGCGAGTTTGTGGAAGCCTGCCCGGTGGTAAGCGCCGGCACGGTGGCCGGTGCTCTTGCCGGTGGTTGTGGGGCAGGCAATTCCGGTCCGGCAGTCGCGATCTTGGCGGGGGCAACGACCGTTCGATCCGGCGCTGCGCCGTTCGCTAACTGGTTCGATTTTGAACTTTGCGATGATGGAAAAACCACATCGAGCATCGCTTGCGCGCCCTGCCAGATCGGCTTTGCAAAGACGGCCACCAGGGCGAAGATCGCCGCAAATGTGGCGACCATTGCAATCCTGCCGATCAGCGTCGACGTTTCGTCTAGTCGGAGTGGCGGCTGCGGAACCGGTTCCGGTCCCCCGGGAGTGTCGGACATTGTTCGTCGATCCTGAGGCGCGCGTGACGACAAAGGCACCGTTGGTGCCGATGACACGAAAGGTGGTTTGACAGGATACAATGGCGGTTCATCACGAAGCCGCCTGGGCGCATACTTGCTGAAATCTGTTTCGTCGTCGTTGTTGCTGCTGGGCTCAGCCATGACCGGTCCCCTACGCGTTACATTCTGATCATTGGCCGACTAGGGCCGACCAGAAACTCTACTGAGGCTGATGGATAATCACACGTTAATTTTATTAACCTAGGTAAAAGTCTACCTTAGGTCCACATGGTTAACGACCAAAGCCGCGAACACAAAAAGGCCTTTATATCCGCGCGAACGCCGCATTTCGGGGCAGAATGACCCTGATTTCGGTGAATTCACCGGGCTGCGTATCGACTTCGATTGCGCCCGAATGCTGTTTGACGACGATATCGTGGCTGATCGAAAGACCAAGTCCGGTCCCCTCACCCGCCGGCTTTGTCGTGAAGAAAGGGTTGAACATCTTCTCCTTCACCTCCGGTGCAATACCGGTGCCGTTGTCGCGGATGCTGATCTCCACGCGGTCGCCGAGGTTTCTGGTCGCCGCCGCCAGGACAGGCTCCCTGCCATCACCGCCCGGCTGCTCCTTGCGCTTCGTTGCCGCATAGAAACCGTTTGCGATCAGGTTGAGCAGAACGCGAGTGATCTCTTGCGGAAACAGATCGGCTTCGCCGGCAGCCGGATCGAAGGATCGTTCCAGCGTGATATTGAACCCCTGCTTCTCGGCCCGCGCGCCGTGATAGGCGAGGTTGAGACTTTCTTCCACGACAGTATTGATATCGACCCAACGATGCTCGCCGGCGCCTTCGCGCGAATGCAGCAGCATATTCTTGACGATTGCGTCCGCTCGCTTGCCGTGCTGCACGACCTTGTCGAGGTTGCCTCTTAGCGTATCGGTCAGCTCGGTGATTTCAGCCCGCGCTTTCTCGTCGGGCAGCAACTTCTCCAGGGTGTCCCGCAATTCGTCAATCAACTCACTGGAGACCGTGGAGAAATTGTTGACGAAATTGAGCGGGTTCTTGATTTCGTGGGCGATGCCGGCGGTAAGCTGGCCGAGCGACGCCAATTTCTGTGTCTGCACCAGGCGGTCCTGCGTCGCCCGCAAATCTTCCAGCGAAGCGGCCAGCTCACGCGTGCGTGCCTCGACGCTCCTGAACAATCGGACATTCTCGATTGCGATCGCGGCCTGGTCGGCAAAAGTGGTCACCAATTCGATCTGCTTGTCGGAAAAGGGCCGCACCTCCTTGCGCGTCAATGCAAGAACACCGACTGGCACGCCCTCCCGCAGCATCGGAACGCCGAGGGCGGTGCGAAAATCACCCGAATCGAGTCCTGGTGAAAACGTGTATTCGCGATCAGCCTTGACATCGATAATCTGAACGATGCGGCCCTCCACGAGCGCGCGCCCTGCAATGGAACTGCGATCCATCTGCACCGGAGTGTTGTGGATGAATTCAGAAAGCGCGGACGAGTAGCCATAGCTTGCGGCCCGGAAGAAGGCGCCGTCGATCTCGCGCGTAATGGCACCTTGGTCGGCATCGCACATGCGCCCCGCGGTCTCAATCAGTGCATCCAGAACCGTCTGCAGATCAAATGTCGACCGGCTGATCACCTTGAGCACGTCGGCGGTGGCGGTCTGCTGCTGCAAGGACTCAGCCAGGTCACGCGTGCGCGTCTGCACTTCGTCGAACAGACGCACGTTCTCGATTGCAATCACAGCCTGGTCGGCAAACGTCTCGATCAGTTCGATCTGCTTGTCGGTGAACGGCTTTGGCGAACGGCGCATCAGCAGGACGACGCCGATCGGCGATCCTTCCCGCATTAGTGGGACCCCCAGCGTCGCGCGATGACCCGTCCGTTGTTGAGCATCGGGAGCGGCGTACTCCGTATCCGCGAGCACGTCCGGGATATGAACTGTCTTGCATTCTTGCAAAACGCGCCCGACCACGGTTGCGCGTCCCGGCAGCATCCGGATATTTTTCATGATGTATTCGGCGGTTTCCGGCGGCAAGCCGTAGCTTGTCGCCCAATAGTTGCCGTCGCCTTTCTGGCGAATGATACCGGCTATGTCCGCCTCGCTCAGCCGCGCCGCCGATTCAGTCAGCGTGTCGAGAACCGGCTGAAGATCAAATGTCGACCGGCTGATCACCTTAAGCACATCTGCGGTCGCGGTCTGCTGTTGCAGAGATTCGCGAAGCTCGCTGAGGAGGCGCGTGTTGTCTATGGCAATGACCGCCTGCGCGGCAAAATTGGCGGCCAGCTCGATTTGCTTCTCGGTAAACGGGCGGACCTCTTGGCGGAACATCGTGATCGATCCGATGAACTCATCGTTCTTGACCATTGGAGTGACGAGAAGCGTTCGGATGCCGACAAGCTCGACCCCGGCAACGACCATCTCATCACGCTCGAGGTAAGCCTGCTCCTTGCTCAGATCGAGAACGTGGACGATCTGTTTTGTCCGGGCCGCACGCATAATAGGGGCGTTCTGCGTGGGACGAAGTCTCCCGCGCCTGACCAGATCCACGATCGGTTCCGGCACGCCGAGCATTGCAACCGGCACCGCCACGCCGTCTTTGACCTGGAACACAAATCCAAACTGTGCCTCGCATAGCCGCGTCGCGTTCTCCAGCATGGCCTGGAACACCGGCTGAAGATCGCCGGGCGAGGCGCTGATAACCTTGAGCACCTCGGCCGTGGCCGTCTGCTGTTGATGGGATTCGCGCAGCTCGCGCGTGAGTCGCGCAACCGTGGCGTTCACGTCCTGGTCGGCGGGGCCTCGCCGACGCGGCGTCATTGCCCCGCGCGCGCGAGGCGCGCGCGGCTTGCGGCGCTTGGCCGCCACCTTGCCTTTCCGATTACGCCGCGCCATTGCCGCCCCCGAAGGTCGCTCTCCCCCAAGTTTTACTTAATCTTGCGGCCGATGCCCATAAATTCGACCTCAATAACCGCGCGGCGAAACGCCCGGTCAGCAGCCAAATTTCGCGATGTGCGGACTATTCGTCGTCTTCCTCTTCGCTCAACCGCTCAACCGAGACTACGCGTTCGTCCTCAGCGGTGTTGAGCACGATCACGCCCTGCGTCGAGCGTCCGGCGATGCGGATGCCTGACACCGGCGTGCGGATGAGTTTGCCGGCATCGGTGACCAGCATCACCTGATCCGCCTCCTCCACCGGGAACGATCCAACGATACGGCCGGTCTTTTTCGTCAATGACATGGCGACTATGCCTTTGCCGCCGCGGCCGGTGGTTCGATACTCATACGACGACGAGCGCTTGCCATAGCCGCGCTCGGAAACGGTGAGCACGAATTGCTCGGCCGCCGATAGTTCCACGTACCGCTTTTCGCCGAGCTCGATCGCGCCGACCGCCTCCTCGGCATCGGCCGCCGCCTCCTCCTCGCCGCCCCCGCGTCGTACGGCACTGGCGCGCTTGTGATAGGCAGCGCGCTCTTCCGCGGTCACGTCGACATGGCGCAGGATCGACAGCGAAATCACGTGATCCTTTTCGGCGAGCGTGATGCCACGCACGCCGCGCGACGTGCGGCCCTGGAACACACGCACCTCCGGCACCGCGAAGCGGATGCACTGGCCGCCATTGGCGGTGAGCAGGACGTCGTCCTTTTCGGTGCAGATCTGGACGTCGACGATCGCTTCGCCATCTTCCAGCTTCATGGCGATGATGCCCGACGGCCGCACTTCGACGAAATCGGAGAGCTTGTTGCGACGGACCGTGCCGCTGGTTGTGGCGAACATCACGTCGAGCTCGGCCCACGTCGCCTCATCCTCGGGCAGCGGCATGATGGTGGTGATGCTTTCGCCCTGCTGCAACGGAAGGATGTTGATCAGCGCCTTGCCGCGCGCCTGCGGCGCAGCGATCGGCAGCCGCCAGACCTTTTCCTTGTAGACCTTGCCGCGCGACGAGAAATACAGAATCGGCGCGTGTGTCGACGCGACGAACAGCCGCGACACGAAATCCTCTTCGCGCACCTGCATTCCACCGCGGCCCTTGCCGCCGCGGCGCTGCGCACGATAGGTCGAAAGCGGCACGCGCTTGATGTAGCCCTGATGCGAAACGGTCACGACCATTTCCTCGCGCGTGATCAGGTCTTCCTCGTCCACGTGCCCGGTGGCCTCCGCAATTACGGTGCGGCGCGGCGTGGCGAATTCCTTTTTTACGTCGGCGAGCTCTTTTTTGATGATTGCCTGGATGCGCGCGCGCGAGCGCAAGATTTCCAGGTAGTCGGCAATTTCGGTCTTGAGCTTGTCGAGCTCCTGCTTGATCTCGTCGCGCCCGAGCGCGGTCAGTCGCTGCAGGCGCAGGTCGAGAATGGCCCTTGCCTGCTCGGCCGAGAGCTTGGTGGTGTTCTTCGGGCTCACCTTGTGGCGTGGATCATCGATGAGCATCACCATCGCCGCCACGTCCTTGGCCGGCCAGTCGCGCTTCATCAGGGCTTCTCGCGCCTCTTCCGGATTTTTGGAGGCCCGTATCAGCTTGATGAACTCGTCAATATTGGCGACCGCGATGGCAAGGCCGACCAGGACATGGGCGCGGTCGCGCGCCTTGCCAAGCAGGTGCTTGGTGCGGCGAGACACCACCTCTTCGCGGAAGGCGATAAAGGCGCTGAGCAGTTCCCTCAGCGTCATCACCAGCGGGCGGCCGCCGTCGAGCGCGACCATGTTGGCGCCGAATGACGATTGCAGTGGCGTGAAGCGATAGAGCTGATTGAGCACCACGTCGGGCACTGCCTCGCGCTTGAGCTCGACCACGACGCGGTAGCCCTGACGGTCGCTCTCATCGCGCAGATCTGCGACGCCATCGATCTTTTTGTCGCGCACCAGCTCGGCGATCCTTTCGACCATGGTCGCTTTGTTCACCTGGTACGGAATTTCCGTGATGATAAAGGCTTCGCGTTCCTTACGGATCGTTTCGGTCTCGACCTTGCCGCGCATGACAATCGAGCCGCGCCCCTCGGTATAGGCCGAGCGAATGCCGTCGCGGCCCAGAATGATACCGCCGGTCGGGAAATCCGGGCCGGGCACGATCTTGATCAGCTCCTCGATGGTCAGCGCCGGGTTATCGATGAGTGCAGTCGCCGCGTCGATGACCTCGCCGAGATTGTGCGGCGGGATGTTCGTCGCCATGCCGACCGCGATTCCGCCGGCGCCATTGACCAGCAAGTTCGGAAAACG
>Ga0335077_10010890_pt1 | contig 11362 bp, 10 predicted proteins | sample Lox_Sample_31_FD_207151 | JGI IMG/M metagenome (GOLD analysis project Ga0335077, IMG submission 207151) | Soil microbial communities from Loxahatchee National Wildlife Refuge, Florida, United States - Lox_Sample_3.1 | ecosystem: Environmental > Terrestrial > Soil > Wetlands | place: USA...
CGCTACGACGCCGAGAAGAGGACGATGGTCGTCGCGCCCGGTACGTCCGGCGTATCCGCCGCGCCGAGCGAGCTCGAAGGCACCTACGCTGAATCGTGGGGCAAGAACATCTGGGCCGACATGCTGGCCTGAGCCTGGCCCCCTGTCCCCTTGCGGGAGAGAGCCTGCCCCGGACGTGATCCCGGGCCCGGGGACACGAATCGGCGCGTAAATAACCACAGCGCATTAGGTAGGAACATCTAAGTAGTTCGGATTTGGCGCCCGCCGCAGTATCGTTGTATGGACGCCAGCCGGGAACCCGCGGAGGCACATCAGCTTCAGTGCGCTGTGACGGCGCGAGTTCGCAGTCTGACGGTGCTTCTCCGCTTCTGCTTGTTTGACCCCTCCGAGAACTTGCGCGGGTCCGGGCTGACACCTGGATCCGTTTTTCTTTTTGGTGCGGCCACGTTGATGGGGCTTCCAACCCGATGAGTGCGGCGGTATGGCAGTGGCGGCGCCCGAGCGTGCTTCCTGGCTTCGGCCTGGCGCTCGGCTACACGATCCTGTACCTGTCTTTGATCGTGCTCATTCCCTTGTCGGCGGCGTTCTTCAAGACCTTCGCGCTTACCTGGACCGCATTCTGGGAAACGGTGACCGCTCCCCGTGTGGTGGCGTCGCTGCGTCTCACCTTCGGCGCCTCGTTGATCGCGGCGGCGATCAACGGCATCTTTGGCTTGCTGGTGGCTTGGGTCCTGGTGCGCTACCGGTTTGCCGGCCGTCGCATCGTGGACGCGCTGATCGATCTCCCCTTCGCACTGCCGACCGCGGTTGCCGGTATCGCGTTGACTGCGGTCTATGCGGGCAACGGGTGGATCGGCAGGCTGCTCGAGCCGATGGGTATTAAGGTCGCGTTCACGCCGCTGGGGGTGATCGTCGCGCTGACCTTCATCGGGCTGCCATTCGTCGTGCGCACGGTGCAGCCCGTGCTCGAAGATCTCGAGCCGGAGCTGGAGGAAGCGGCCGCCACCCTCGGCGCCAATCGGTGGCAGACGTTCCAGCGCATCATCCTTCCGGCGATCTGGCCGGCGCTGCTGACCGGATTCACTCTGGCGACAGCCAGGGCTGTGGGAGAGTACGGGTCTGTGATCTTCATCGCGGGCAATGTGCCGATGGTGTCCGAGATCACCCCGCTGCTGATCATCACCAAGCTCGAGCAGTACGACTATGCCGGCGCCACGGCGATTGCCGTAGTGATGCTTTTGATCTCGTTCGCTCTGCTGCTGCTCATCAACCTGCTGCAGTGGTGGACCGGGCGTCGGATGGTGAGGATCTGACCCGGTGAGCGACGTATTCGCCCTTCCCGCGCCGGTCGCCGCACGACGCCGCGCGACGGCCGAACCGGTGCTGGTCCGCGCTGGGCTGATCGGCATCGCCATGGTGTTTCTCGGCGTATTTCTGGTCGTCCCGCTCGCAGCGGTCTTCACCGAGGCTTTGCGCAAAGGCGTGCAAGCGTATTTTGCGGCGCTTACCGAACCCGACGCGCTGGCGGCTGTCCGGCTCACTATCCTGGTTGCGCTGATCGCAGTGCCCGCCAACCTGATCTTCGGCGTGGCGGCATCGTGGGCCATCGCCAAGTTCGAGTTCAAGGGCAAGAGCGTGCTGATCACCCTCATCGACTTGCCGTTTGCCGTTTCACCCGTGGTGTCGGGGCTCATCTATGTGCTGCTGTTCGGCCTGCAGGGATGGTTCGGCCCGTGGCTGCAGGCGCACGACATCAAGATCATCTTCGCCGTGCCGGGCATCGTGCTGGCAACAGTGTTCGTGACTTTTCCCTTCGTAGCGCGCGAGCTGATTCCCCTGATGCAGGCGCAGGGCAGCGAAGAAGAGGAGGCCGCGCGCGTGCTGGGCGCCTCCGGCTGGCAGATCCTCTGGCGCGTGACCCTGCCGAACGTCAAGTGGGGCCTGCTCTACGGGGTCATTCTGTGCAACGCTCGGGCGATGGGCGAGTTCGGCGCCGTGTCTGTGGTCTCCGGGCACATCCGCGGCCTGACCAACACAATGCCGCTATACGTTGAGATTCTGTACAACGAATACCACTTTGCCGCCGCTTTCGCGGTCGCTTCCCTGCTGGCGTGTCTCGCACTCGCCACGCTCGCCCTGAAGGGGCTGGTTGAATGGAAAGCGAGGCAAGAGCAGGACAACGGCGAACCCGTCTTCGAGTATGGAGCCGCGACATGAGCATCGAAGTCCGTCAGATCGAGAAGCGCTTCGGCACTTTCACTGCGCTCGACGACGTCAGCTTGGAGTTCGCTTCCGGTGAGCTGGTCGCGCTGCTTGGGCCTTCCGGCTGCGGGAAGACGACGCTGCTGCGCGTGATCGCTGGCCTCGAGATACCGGATTCCGGCAGCGTCCTGTTCCACGGCGAGGACGCCGCGCAGCGGGACGCGCGTCAGCGCGAAGTCGGCTTCGTGTTTCAGCACTACGCGCTGTTCCGGCACATGACGGTGTTCGACAACGTGGCCTTCGGCCTCACGGTGAAACCGCGTGTGCTGCGCCCCGATGCCGCCCAGATCCGGCGCAAAGTGCACGAGCTGTTGCAGCTCGTTCAGCTCGATTGGCTGGCCGACCGCTATCCCCACCAGCTGTCCGGCGGGCAGCGGCAGCGCATCGCGCTGGCCCGCGCGCTGGCGGTAGAGCCGAAGGTGCTGCTGCTCGACGAGCCGTTCGGCGCGCTCGACGCTAAGGTCCGCAAAGAGCTGAGGCGCTGGCTGCGGCGGCTGCACGATGAGCTGCACATCACCAGCATCTTCGTCACGCACGATCAGGAGGAAGCGCTGGAGGTGGCGGACCGCGTCGTGCTGATGAACAAGGGGCGCGTCGAACAGGTGGGAACGCCCCAGGAGGTGTACGAGCGTCCGGCGAGCCCGTTCGTGTACGGGTTTCTCGGCACCGTCAATGTGTTTCACGGCCGGGCCGACGCGGGCCGTCTGCATCTCGGGCCGGTGACCGTGGCAGCGCCCGAGCACTCGGACGCGGATGATCGGCCGGCTACCGTATATGCGCGACCCCACGAGATCGAGATCGAGCGCTTTTCGCCCGGCCAGCCCGGCATCCCCGCCGTGCTGCAGCGCATCCTGTTGATAGGCCCGACCGCTCGCCTCGAGCTCGAGCGAGACGACAGCACGCAGATCATCGAAGCCGAGATCGCAGCGGAGCGTGTGCGCAGCCTGAACCTGAGGCAGGGAGAAACGCTCCTGATCCGCCCGAGCCGCATGCAGGTGTTCCTTGGCGAAAAGCGAGGCTCGGTGTATCCAGGCAAGGATGCAGCGCCGGCACCTGCGGCCCCCGCCGATCCCGCCGGCTGGCTGGCCGCCTCCGGCAACGTAATCTGGTAGATACCCCCTCTCCCTTGCGGGAGAGAGCCCGCCCCGGACTCGATCCGGGGTGAGGGGCGGTCGTTCCACGTCGATCCTTGGCGCGTGGTATGGTGCAGTTCCCCATTCCTTCGCGCCAAGGAGAACCCCATGGCGACGATGTATCGGTATCAGCTGCCCGTCGAGCAGACCGGCTGGAAGCTGAACGGCCAGACGCAGACCTCCTTCACCTGGGAGTATGAGGACGAGCGCGAGAAGCTGCTCGCTCTCTACGACAAGGGCAAGAAGCAGCAGTGGGATGCTGCGACGCGTATCGACTGGTCGCTCGACCTCGATCCGGAGAATCCGCAGGAGATCGACGATCGTCTCATTCCCATCTTTGGCTCCCCGCTCTGGGAGAAGATGGACAACCACGAGCGCGTCCGCGTGCGACAGCACCAGCAGGCGCAGTCGCTGTCGCAGTTCATGCACGGCGAGCAGGGCGCGCTGATGGCGGCAGCCCGCATCGTGCAGATGGTACCCGACCTCGACGCCAAGTTCTACGCGGCGACTCAGGTGATGGATGAGGCGCGGCACGTTGAGGCGTACGCGCGCCTGCTCAACGAGAAGCTCGGTATCGCCTACCCCATCACGCCGGGCCTCAAGTCGCTGCTCGAGACGACGTTGACCGACCGGCGCTGGGACATGACCTATCTCGGCATGCAGATCCTGATCGAAGGGCTGGCGCTGGCGGCGTTCCAGCGCATCCGCGACTACGCGAAGAATCGGCTGGCCGCCTCCGTGAACGCGTATGTGATGCAGGACGAAGCGCGCCACGTGGCTTTCGGGCGGCTGGCGCTGCGTGATTTTTATCCCGAGCTCACTGAAGGGGAGCGCAACGAGCGCGAGGAGTTCGTCGTCGAAGCCTGCTACCACATGCGCGACCGCTTCAATCAGAAGGAGCTGTGGGAGCACCTGGGCCTCCCGGTGGGGCAGGCGGTCGAGGCTACGATGTCTTCCGAAACGATGCGTCTGTTCCGCCGGCGTCTGTTTAGCCGCATCGTTCCCACCGTCAAGGACATCGGGCTGTGGGGCAAGGGCGTGCAGAAGGCGTTCGCCGACATGGGCGCGATGGAGTTTGCCGACGTCGACGGCGAAGCGCTCCTCGAGCACGACAACCGTGTCGCCGAGGAGTTCGACGCCGGGCAGTTCGTGCACCGCGCGCTAGCTTGAGGCCGGGGCTAGCTGCTCAAGCGGCGGCCGCACGCGCGGCCTGCGCCAGTTCCTCCCAGCTCTCGCCGCATCGCACCGACAGCGCGATCGCTTGCTCGTCGGAGTACCAGTGCAGCCACCCGGCACCGGCATCCGCGTCCGGCACGCATCTCACGTAGCGGATACGCTCATCGTGCAGGTGGATGTCCATTTCATCATGGAGCACGTTCATCCATCCGCCGCGATCCGAGCGCTTGACGCGCTCGACCGCTCTGCTGGTGGAAAGCGTCGCGGCTTCGTTGCGGACCACAAAAGTCAACAGCTGCCGCAACTGCTCAGCCATGCCGAGAAATGCCGTGAGCCCACCGAGAGGCGCGGCCGGTAGGCGCTGCAGCGGACTCCCGGACTCTGTAGCCGGGTGTTCGATGTTTTCCAGTTGTGATTGATCCGGATCGGCAAAGGTGCTGACTAAATTTGCGAAGGCGCTCAAGTTGCTGCTTGGGCGCAGGAAGAACTTTGCCGCCGAGGTTCCTGCGGCGGTGAAGAACTGGACGCTCTGCTTGACGCCTCGGCTGGTCTCCTCGCGCAATGCAAATGCTTTACTCCAGCGCGGCGCTTGGCACATCAGCTCGAAATGGTCTGCCTGAACCAGGACTACGCCGACAGCAGCAGTCTCGCTTCCGCGCACTGTGCCCGCGCGCTCGATGACCGCGGTCGGATTGCGGACGATTGCTTTGATCTCACCCAGCGCTGGCAGCTCGCGCAGCAACGGTAGCGTGTCAGGCCGCAGCCGCGTCACGAAGCGGCCGCAGGCCGAAGCGATCAACTCCGCTTCGGTGACGCCGAGCTTGGCGGCGACGGCGCGGTTGTTGAGGCCGTCGGCGCGCGCCTCACTCCACGCGGTCAGCAACTGATTCGCATCCATGCGTTTTCTCCCTCCTTTTCAAGGAGGGCTGGTTTGCTACCGTCCCGGCTGATAGATTTGATCGAACACCCCGCCATCGTTGAAGTGCACTTTCTGCGCTCTCTGCCACCCGCCAAACACCTCATCGACGGTGAACAGGGTGAGCTTGGGAAACTGCTTCGAGAATTGTGCCGCGACCTTGGCGTCGATCGGACGATAGAAATTGCGTGCGATGATCTGCTGCGCCTCAGGCGTGTAAAGGTATTCCAGATAGGCTTGAGCCACTTTGCGGGTGCCGCGCTTCTCCACCACCTTGTCCACCCACGCTACCGGCGGCTGGGCAAGGACGCTTGCCGAAGGAGCGACAATCTGAACTTTGTCCGGACCCAGCTCTTTTACCGCGAGAAACGCTTCGTTCTCCCAGGCGAGCAGCACGTCGCCGATGCCGCGCTCCACGAACGTGGTGGTCGAGCCGCGAGCGCCTGAATCGAGCACCGGGACGTTCTTGTACAGGCGAACGACGAAATCCCGCGCCTTGGCTTCATCGTTGCCGTAGCGCTTGAGGGCGTAGCCCCATGCGGCGAGATAGTTCCAGCGGGCGCCGCCGGAGGTCTTCGGGTTGGGCGTGATGACCGCAATTCCCGGCTTGACCACGTCATCCCAGTCTCGAATCTGCTTGGGGTTGCCCTTGCGCACGAGAAATACGATGGTCGAGGTGTAAGGAGAACTGCCATGCGGCAAGCGGCTTTGCCAGTTGACCGGCAGCAGCTTCGCCCGCTCGGCGATCTCGTCGATGTCATAGGCCAGCGCAAGCGTGACGACGTCGGCCTCGAGACCATCGATGACCGCTCGCGCCTGCTTGCCAGAGCCACCGTGAGATTGCTTGATGGTCACCTTCTCTTTGTTCTTCACCTCCCAGAGCGCTGCGAAGCCGGCGTTGACTTCCTGGTACAGCTCGCGTGTCGGGTCGTAGGAGACGTTGAGCAGGCTGACATCGGCGTGCGCCGGCAGTCCGAGCCCGCAGATCACTGCCAGGACCGCGGCGGCGAGCTTACGTTTTGGTGGAGCGCTGTGCATGGTTCGAGGGGTCAGAGTGCATATTGAAAGCGAGTGATCAGCACTTTCTCGTCGGGCCTGTTGGCGCCGTTCGCCGCACCGCCGTCGAAAACGGTCTGATCGTAGGTGAACATGATGCGCACTTCCCGGCTCAAGTCCCAGCTCAACCCGATGCCGTAGTCGGTGGCCCTGTTGGGCTGTGTGTTGAGGTTGGCGAGCCGCGTTGCCGCCGTGCCTGCAAAGGCGTCACTGTCAACGTTGAGCTGACTCACCCGGCCAACCAGCGTCAGGCTGCCCCAATGACCGCCCTTGAGGCTGAAGTTCTGGCTTGGAGTTACACCCAGGTATGACGCGTCCTCCCCGCTCAGGACCCACGCGAGCTGGACCTGCCAGGCGGTGTTCGACACAGTCTGGGTGTTGGCCCCGCGCGTGAAGACCTGCGCGGTGTTCGTCCACTCACCCAGCAGTCCAAACGGGCCAACCGAGTAGTAGAGCTGCGGCGTCCAGCTCTCTCGCCGACCGTTGGCGAATGTCCCGGCGTTGTACGCGAACCAGGTCTGTTGGCCAGGGGTTGTATAAGTGGGCACAGCCGGCGTCGCCACGCTGCCCGATTGGATGCCAAATCCGTAGCCGACGCCGAAACCGAGCCCGCGCAACGCCTTGAGATCGGTGTTCTTCCACGGTTGTGCGAACACGCGCGCATTGACGTCCTTGCCGTTGTTGAAATCCCCGCTGCCATCGTTGGCGCTGTTGTTGTCCACTGCGCCGTTGAACACTCCGGCAGCATAGCTGACCGTGCGGCTGAACAGGGCGCCCGAGGCCTGCAAGCCGATGTCGCGGTTTGGAATCAGTTCCGACGGAAAGGCTCGTTCGGGAAAAGCGATATTCACGTCCTCCTGGAGCTCCTCCAGACCGAGCGGCGCCTTCATCTTGCCCACGCGGGCATTGAACTCGGTGTACGGCGTCCAGTAGATCCATGCGTCGAAAATCTGCGGCGTCGGCGCGGTGCTCGGCGTGGTGTTCGAGCCGTTGCCGAAGTCCGGCATGATCTTGAAGCCGAAATCGTCATAGCCGCCCTCGAGGATCGGCCTGATACGGCGCAGCAGGAAAGTGTCGACGCCCGACTGCGGCGGAGGCGAAGGCTCATCGAAGAACTGGCGATAGTCGACCTGCACCACCGCTCCGAACCGAAGCTGAAATGGTGAGCTGGGAGAGGTCAGGACCAGTCCGGGCCTCACTCCCGGTGTGACTGGCAGCACTGTCTTTTTCTCTGTCACACTTTCGAGCGACTGCTCCTTCTGCTCGAGCGCCTTGACCTGCTGATTCAGCTGGTCGATCTGCTTCTGCGTCGCCTGCTCTTGAGCGGAAGGGGCTTCCGCGGGCTGAGTCGGCTGCGCGGCAACCGGCGGCGTTTCGGGCCTGGCCTGCTGATTGAACCGCTCCTCGAGCTGCTTCAACTGGCGTTCCAGGTCCTCTACGCGCTGGCGCAACGCCTGCTCCTCGGGCGAAGGGGCCGCCTGCGCATGCGCGGCTTGACATGACAGCGACAACACAATGACGGCGATGGACGCGAGCGTCCCATATCGCAACGACCACATGGAAGGATCTCCGTAACTGCCTGAAGAGACCTTCCGATGGTTCGGTCAGCTCGCTTCGATGCTTGTTCTTCTGATCGCCTCCAGCGGACTGGTCGGCGTGATTTGACGGCGGCTCGCGCTACTCTCTGCGCGCCGAATCCGACGGGCCGAAGCGCACCTTCTCCCTGCGCTCGATCTGAGTGACGCGTCCGTCGTGCACAACGATCTCGATCGAGCCGAAGCGCACCTCGCGAATCAGGCGCGCGAGCGCGCCCAGAACCTCGTCCGGCAGGCTCTGCCGCACGTCAGCTGGCTTCTCGGATGTCGCGATCCCCACGTCCCGCCCCGGATATGCTTCGACCAACGAACTGTAATACTGCTGCAAGAGCAGAGGAACGAATCGCGAATTCTTTGCTTATATCGCCACGGCCCTCAGGCCAGCTTGGCGTGGGGTGCGGAGAGATCAGCCGTGTGGCCGGGCTCGCCGCTCTGCTCCGCGCGGGATGCCGGCCGCAAAACTTCACCCAGCACGAGAAGCGTCGGGCCGCCCGGGGGAAGCTCCGCCGCGCGCTGCGGCAGATCCTGCAACGTCGTGTGCAGTGTCGTGCATGCCGGCGACGAAGCGTTCTGGACGATTGCGACCGGCATGCGCCCTGACATTCCGGCCTGTCTGAGCGCGCTTGCCAGCAGATCCGCCTCGCCCACTCCCATATAGAGCACGGCCGTATCGGCTGCGGCGACGCCGTCGGCCCAACGCCCCGGAGGCTCTTCGGTTCCAATGCGCGGGGTCGCGAGCACGACGCTGCGGCTGACTCCGCGCCGCGTCAAGGAGATTTTCAGCTCGGCAGCGGCGGCCAGCGCGGCAGTCACTCCAGGTACCACCTCGCAGTCGACGCCATGCACGGCAAGCGCGTCGAGCTCCTCCTGGGCGCGTCCGAACACCATCGGATCACCGCCCTTGAGCCGCACGACGACGTCGTAGCGCGCAGCGGCTTCGACCAGTGCGCGGTTGATGAAGCGCTGATCGGTAGAGATGCGGCTGCAGCGCTTGCCGACCGGAACGATGCGGGCGCGAGATGCGATCGCCAGTACTTCCGGATGCACCAGGGCATCGTGAAACACGACGTCGGCCCGTTCCAGGAGGCGCGCCGCACGCACAGTGAGAAGATCGGGCGCGCCCGGACCGGCCCCGACGAGATAGACTTTGCCCATCAGTCGATCAACCCCGCGGCCACCGTCTGATTGGTGACCTCGTCGATGAGGATGAACGCGCCGGTCGCACGGTTCACGGCGTACGAGTCGCAGGCGATCGGCTGCTGCAGGGCGAGGTGAGCGTGCACGATGTCGTTCATGCGGAGCTCGCCGGAAAAGGCATCGCGCTCGAGCGTGTGGATGTTCACGCGCGCGTCGATGTTGCGCAGCTGAGCTTTGACCGAACGGGTGGTATGGCGCAGCAGATAGCGCCGCTGCGGCTCGAACGGCTCCGCGCTCAGCCAGCATAGCCGCGCGGTAATCGATTGCCGGACCGCTGGTGGCTCGAAGCTGCCGGCGATCATGTCACCGCGCGAAACATCCAGGTCGTCGGCCAGCACGAGCGTGATCGAATCGCCCGCGACCGCCTCGGTCATTTGACCTTCGAGCGAGATGATGGCGCGGATGCTGGTGCTGTGACGCGCCGGCAGCACGGAGACGCGCTGCCCGCGCGTGAGAATGCCCGACTCGAGACGTCCCAGGTAGGCGCGTGCACCACCCAGCTCTGCAGCGTCCGGCCGGCTTACCAGCTGCACCGGAAAGCGGGCGGGAAGATCCTGCAGGCTGCGGGTCGCGTCGACCGCTTCCAGCGCTTCGAGCAGCGTAGGGCCGTTCCACCAGGGCAGGTTTCGCCCCCGCTCGACCACCATGTCTCCGCGCAGCGCGCTGATCGGCACGAAGCTGACCGCTTCTGCATCGAGGCGCGCAACGAACTCCAGGACCTCCTTACGAATGCTGCGGAAACGGGCCTCGTCGAATTCGACGAGATCCATCTTGTTCACTGCGATGATGATCTCCGACAGGCCCAGCAGCGCGGCCAGATAGACATGCCGGCGCGACTGCGGCAGGAGCCCTTTGCGGGCATCGATCAGCACGACTGCCGCATCGGCCGTGCTGGCGCCCGTCACCATGTTGCGCGTGTACTGCTCGTGGCCAGGCGTGTCGGCGATGATGAACTTGCGCCGCGATGTGGCGAAGTAGCGGTAGGCCACGTCGATCGTGATGCCCTGCTCGCGTTCCGCTTCCAGCCCATCCGTGAGCAGCGACAGATCGACGAACTCCTGCCCGCGGCCGCGCGAGACGCGCTCCACCGCGGCGAACTGATCCTCCAGGATTGCGCGGCTGTCGTGCAGCAGTCGCCCGATCAGCGTGCTCTTGCCGTCGTCGACGCTGCCGGCGGTGATGAAGCGCAACACGCCGCTGGCGGTCGGCGCGTCGGTGCGCGCAGCCTGAAGCGCGGTCGCGCTCATCAGAAATACCCTTCCTTTTTGCGCCGCTCCATGGAGACGTCGGAGGTCTGGTCGTCCATGCGCGTCGCGCCGCGCTCGGTGATGCGGGCGCCGGCTGTCTCCGCCACGATCTGCGCGACGGTATCGGCGTTCGATTCGACCGGGCAGGTGCAGGTCATGTCGCCCACGGTGCGGAATCGCACGCTCAACTCTTCCACCACTTCGCTCGGCTTTGGCGGCGTGACGGCGGTGACGGCGACCAGAAGACCGTTGCGGCGGATCACCGCGCGCCGATGCGCGAAATAGAGCGGCGGCAGGCTCAGGCGCTCGCGCTCGATGTACTGCCACACGTCGAGCTCGGTCCAGTTGCTGATCGGAAACACGCGAACGTGCTCGCCACGGTGAGCACGCGCGTTGTACAGGTTCCACAGCTCGGGCCGCTGGTTCTTCGGGTCCCATTGGCCGAACTCGTCGCGGAACGAGAACACGCGCTCTTTGGCGCGCGCTTTTTCCTCGTCGCGCCGCGCGCCGCCGATGCAGGCATCCAGCCCATGCGCGGCAATGGTCTCGAGCAGCGTGATGGACTGAGCGGCGTTGCGGCTCTCGTCGGGGCGGCGCAGCCTTACCGTGCCGCGGCGGATCGACTCCTCCACTTCGCCGACGATGAGCCGTACTCCGAGCTCCGCCACGCGCGCGTCGCGGAACTCGATCGCCTCGGGGAAATTGTGCCCGGTGTCGATGTGCAGGACGGGAAAAGGAATCGGCCCCGGGCGGAACGCCTTCTCCGCCAGCCTGAGGACC
>Ga0335077_10010891_pt1 | contig 11362 bp, 9 predicted proteins | sample Lox_Sample_31_FD_207151 | JGI IMG/M metagenome (GOLD analysis project Ga0335077, IMG submission 207151) | Soil microbial communities from Loxahatchee National Wildlife Refuge, Florida, United States - Lox_Sample_3.1 | ecosystem: Environmental > Terrestrial > Soil > Wetlands | place: USA: Florida...
CACGAGTGCCCGTGCCGCATCGCCGACACGGGTATAGGCGAGAGTACCTGCGACTTTTCGGGCTGCCCTGCCTTTCCCCGGCGTTTAGCGGGCGCCGATACGCAGAAACTGCCCGTCTGGAACGGACAGGTCCACATGGTTCATCGGGTAGGGGCTTAATTGTTGTGCGGAAGCGATCGTGCAGCCGGACTGTTCGGGTTCAAGTGATGCAATGATGATATAGCCCCTTTGGGCCAAGCTCCCGAGGAAAGTCGCGTTAACAAATCTTTCGAATGTTAATAACTTCACAACTGTTGCATGAGCCGATCGGTCAGGCAGCGACGGCGTCGACGGATGGCGCCAGTGACTGGGTGCCACAGGTGCTCGCAGAGCGCTTCCGAAGCCTGCAGACTCGTGGCTAAAAGTGTAAAAAGATTCGAGTTGGGCGTCAGCCACGGAGCACTTACTGTATTCTGTGAAAGCATGAGGAAAGCAGCCGTTTGTTTGATTCTCGCTCTCTCGCCACAACTGTTACCAGCCGCCACTGGCTATCTGGTACACAATCTTGTCGCCGACTCCAAGTCCACAGCCACTGCCGATAACTACGATCCGAGGTTGGTTAATCCGTGGGGTAATGCCTTCTCGACGGGCAGCCCGTTCTGGATTTGCGACTTTGGCGTATCGACCCTCTACACGGTCGCGGATACCGGCACAGTGGTCTTCGGTACTCCCAATGCCACGACGCAGCCGCTGGTGCCGGGTGCGGGCGGCGCACCCAACAAGGGCAGCTGCACCGGCATCGTGTCCACGGCAGCACTCGGAGTGACCGCCACAAACCCGCCGGCTTTCCAATTCAGTGCCTCTGGCAAAGGTCCGGCCACCGCGAGTTTCATTTTCGCGACAGAAGATGGAATCATCTCCGCCTGGTCCAGCACGATCGATGCCACGCAGGCCTTCTCGATGATCGATAATTCCAAGACCGCCGTCTACAAGGGACTGGCTATCTCCGGCGCGCCCACGCCGCAACTGTATGCCGCTAACTTCAAGGCTGGAACGATCGACGTGTTCGACGGCAACTTCAAACCGGTGCCTCTGTCGGCGACGGCGTTCAAAGACCCCGCCATCCCCTCCGGTTTTGCGCCGTTCAATATACAAATGCTCAGTGGCAAATTGTATGTGACTTACGCGAAGCAGGACAACCCGGCTAATGCGATGGATGATGTGGCGGGCCCTGGCAACGGTTACGTGGATGTCTACGATTTCACCGGCAAACTCCTGCAGCACCTGGTTTCCGGCGGTCCGGGCTTCTTCGGCGCGCCGGGCGCCCCGTTGAATTCGCCGTGGGGCATTGCGATCGCCCCCACGACCTTCGGAAAGTACGCCGGCGCCCTGCTGGTCGGGAATTTCGGTGACGGCACGATCAGCGCTTTCGACGTCAACAGCGGCGTCACGCTCGGCACCCTGGCGGACGGCAGCGGAAACGCGATCAAGATTCCCGGGCTCTGGTCCATCAACTTCGGAAACGGCGGCAGCGGCGGTGACAAGGATGCCCTCTATTTCACGGCCGGTCCCGGGGGGGAGCAGCATGGGCTGCTCGGCAGTATCACCGCGAATCCCAACATCACCAGTGCCGGCGTGGTGAACGCGGGCCAACCCGCCGCTGGCATGGCACCGAACACCTACATCAGCATCAAGGGAAGCAACCTTGCGGTGACCAAGCGTGCCTGGGCGACAGGCGATTTCGGATCCACCGGCAAGGCCCTTCCGACCACGATCGATGGCGTATCGGTCACGGTGAATGGCGAATCGGCATTTGTCGAATTCGTGAGCCCGGTGCAGCTCAATATTCTGACGCCGCCCGACCTGGTGACCGCCGGCCAGATCCAGGTGGTGGTGACCGAGGGCGGCTTGACCAGCGCCACGGTGAACGTCCCGGCGCAGTTGGTGGCTCCTGCGTTCTTCCTGGCGGATGCCGCCGGGCACATCGCGGCGGAGCACGGCGGCGGGGCGGTGGTTTCCACGACTGCGCCGGCGGCTCCCGGCGAAACCATCGCGTTATATGGCACCGGTTTTGGCGTGACCAACCCGGCGGTGACCAGCGGCCAGATCCTGGCGGGTGTCTCTCCCCTGGTGACGCCTCCGACCGTTACATTCAACGGAATCAACGCCAACGTGGTGTTCGCGGGTCTGACGGCAACGGGCCTGTATCAATTGAACGTGACGGTGCCCTCGGGTTTGCCCGATGGCGACGCGGCGGTGGTGGCATCGCTGGGCGCTTTTGCCACGCCGGCCGGGGCGTTGATCACGATCAAGAACTAGCCGGCTTAGCAGCTTCGCTCATACAGCAGCGTTCTCTCGAGGTTTCCGGAACACGGCGGATACCAGGGCATCCGCCGTTTTCGTTTATTCGCCAATTTCCAACCGAACCGTGACGGTTTCCGGCACGCCCAGGGCTGGCCATTCTGGGAGGGATGAACTTCGACGGAGCCGGCAACATCAGCAGACCGTACACCATGGTAGTGGGCTCGCCATCGCGGCTTCGCAGAATTCCCGAGCGAGGAGCGGGAACTTCACGGGAACCTATTCCGGGAATCCCGACGGCACCCTGACCATCCCAACCGACGCGGGCGTTACCAATCCCGTTTGCCAGCGTGATCACGGAAGGCGGCAAAGGCTTGCAACTGACCCCCACGGCGTGTACCTGCAGCATCGCGTGGACCGGGATTCCGCTGCAGGGGAATCACGCAAACCCTCACCGGGGCGCTTCCCATGTCTCTCTTACTCGGCGGCGCCACCGGGACGATTCCCGTGACCCTCACAGGCGATATACAGCCGCCGGCGCGAAGGGCAGCGGGCCGGTGCCTTGCAGCGATGGCAGCACCGGTATGTGGAATGCCTCTCTGCCCGCGCTTACGGTGGTCACCCATCAGCTCTTCGACGGCGTTTTCGGCACGGGGCTGGGCGATTTTGTTCTGGCCGTGTCCTACACGGCGTGCGGAGGCTCCAACCCGCTTGGCGCAGACGATGGAGGGAGAAGTGAACGGCACTGCCGGCCCGGCCGGCGCCATTAACCTGGTGTTGCAGGGGGCCGGTGGCGCTGAGCGGAGCCGCCCGCGCCCTGCAGCCCGGTGCATCGCGGAGTGGCTCCTACGGATTCCTGTTTGCCAACGGTGCGGGAAATGTCACGGCCCGACAGCCGCAACAATGCGGCCGTGACCTTCGGAACCGCGCGTATCCAGTAGGCCCGGGGAGTTCGATTTCAATTATTCCCTGTAGTTGAATTCGAGAACCCGGCAGAGAGCGGAACAGATTCACTTAGGAGCGAACACGACCCGAGCTTACTGCCGGGTTCCCACGAGTCACTCTAGCACACCATCATGGCGGTTGCGGAGTTTTGTGGGGAGGGCCCATTCAGACATCCCGCTGCTATAATCGTATTTCCTCATTCCCTGGTCGAAAAGGAGCTTGCTTTGCGAAAGAAAGTTACGGTTGTGGGCGCCGGAAATGTCGGCGCGAATTGCGCACTGCGAATTGCCGATAAGGAACTCGCGGATGTGGTCCTCGTGGATGTGGTCGAGGGCGTCCCACAGGGCAAGGGGCTTGATCTGCTCCAGTCCGGTCCCGTCCAAGGTTATGACGTGCAGGTCACGGGCGCAAACGATTACGAGCCGACCGCGAATTCCGATATCGTCATCATCACCGCGGGCTTTCCCCGCAAGCCGGGCATGAGCCGTGACGACCTTCTGCTGGCCAACTACGACGTGGTCCGCACAGCCACCGAGCAGGCAGCCAAGTACTCTCCCAACTGCATCCTGATTGTCGTCACGAACCCCCTGGACGCTATGGCGCAAGCGGCTTACTGGGTATCGAAGTTCAGCAAGAATCGGGTAATCGGAATGGCCGGCATCCTGGATAGCGCCCGTTTCCGGACCTTCATCGCGCAGGAACTGAACGTGTCGGTTGAAAATGTCACAGCCGTGGTCATGGGCGGGCACGGCGACACGATGGTGCCCGTGGTCCGGCTCAGCGGCGTTGCCGGTATCCCGTTAACCGAATTGATGGATGCCGCCACCATTGACCGCATCGTGACCCGCACACGCAACGGAGGCGCAGAGATCGTGAAATACCTGAAGACCGGCAGTGCCTACTATGCGCCCTCGGCTGCCGCGGTGGAGATGGCCGAATCGATCCTCAAGGACAAGAAAAAAGTGGTGCCTTGCGCCGCCTACCTGGAAGGCGAATACGGCATCCACGGACTGTTTGTGGGGGTGCCCGTGAAGATTGGGGCGCGCGGCATCGAACAGATCTACGAGATCAAGCTCACGGACGAAGAACAGGCCATGCTGCAGAAGAGCGCCGACGCGGTCCAGGAGCTTGTGGACATCCTCAAGAAGAAGTAGCCTGGTTCGACCTCAATAAGCCTTGGCAGGCGCCGCCTCGCCTGCAACGGTGGTAGCGGCCCTCCAACGCTCCAAGCGGCGTGCCTTCCAGCGGGTCGCGCCGGCCGCAAGCGCGACCATCAACGCGACAACCGTGAGCGTAGCGAGGGTAGTCTGCGGAATGCCGAGCATGCGCTGCAAGGGTTTGGACGGCGTGCCATAGACGAGCGGGAGGTGGGCCCAGTAAACCAGCAGCGAGTTGCGGCCGAGGCACTGCATCCAGCTCCAGGCGGGACCCACGGCGTACTCGGTCCACAGGTAGGCGCCGGCCATCAGGCAAATGGAGACGCCGGCGCGGATCAGCGTCAGGGCGGGGCTGTCGATCCAGAAGTTCGTGTGGCCGTAAATCGAAAATGGGAGGTTGGAGGAGTATTGCGCGGCGAAGGCGAGCCCGAGACCGATTAACAGGGACCACTGCATCAGGCGTTCGAAGAGCTGGGCGGGCGCGCCCTTCACCAGGACGCCGGCCGCGACTCCAAAGGCAATGTAAGAGGAGTAAGGGAAGAATCCAAAGATCCCGGGGTCGGCCGAAGGAGCCAGGTAATCGCGAACCAGCGCCGGAGTGCGGCTCCAATCGAGGGCGGACACCACGGGTGCCGCGGCGGCAATTGCCAGGCCGCCGGCAGCACCGAAGCGCGCGCGTTCCTTCGGCCCGAACACGGCTGCCACGGACAGCGCCATCAGGCCCACTCCCATGCAGTTCAGGATGTCCACCCTGGTGATTTCGCGGGTGTCGGCATGCGGCAAACTGAATAGCCAGTTACAGAGGCGGAGCGCAAACGCGACGGCCAGAATGTATCCGGCCCGGCGGAGCGACACCAGCCAGCGGAGAATGCGGGACGGCTCGCGGCGATCGAGGCTGTCCATCTGAAGAGCGAGCGTCATTCCCGACATGAAGAGAAACAGCGGCGCCGCCATCCCGCCCAGGAATTGCGACCACCGGTACGGCCCGCCTTCACGCAGATCGGCGCGAGTGAACGAGTTGAAGGCGTGGCACTCGATCATGATGATGATCGCGAGGCCGCGCATCCAGTCCAGAAATGCAAATCGCTTCACGGAAAGAGGCCCGATTCCGGCGAAACTGAAGATTCATCATAGCCCAGCGAAAGCGGCGAAGGTTCGAGACGGCAGCTTCGATAACGGGGCGCCAAGCGCCGGCACGAGTCGCGACGCGGCAGCCTCGAATGCCTGGCACGAGCGCCCGCGCCACATCGCCCGGCGCGGCCCTGGGTAGGCAGGAGTGCCCTCGCCAAAGGCTCGGGCGATAATGAAATTTCCCCCCATCGCACAATCCGGGGTTCAGGAGATTTATTTGTCGCTGGAAGACGAGCTACTCAAGCAGCGCCTCTCGCGGGTCCGCGAGCTGGAATCGCTGGGACACCGGCCTTACGGCCGGCGATTCGACTTCACTCATACCGTTCCCGCCATCCTCGAAGCCTACGGCACGAAGGCCGCCGACGAGCTGTCGCCCGAGATGCGCGTCCGGATCTCGGGCCGTGTCATGACGCTGCGCCACATGGGCAAGGCCGGCTTCGCCCATTTGCAGCAGGGCGGGGAACGGCTGCAGATCTACGTGAAGAAGGACGCTGTGGGAGAACCGGGCTTCCAGCTTTTCAAGCTCCTCGATATCGGCGACGTGGTTGGCGTCGAAGGCTACCTCTTCCGGACGCGCACCGGCGAGCTCAGCGTTCACGTCGAGAGCCTCGAGTTTCTCTCCAAGACGCTGCTGTCCATGCCGGAGAAGTGGCATGGGTTGGAGGACGTCGAGATCCGCTACCGGCAGCGGTATCTCGACCTGATCGCCAATCCCGAGTCTCGAAAGGTCTTTGTCACGCGCGCGCGCATCATTGCCTCGCTCCGGCGGCAGCTCGAGGCCCGCGGCTTCATCGAAGTCGAGACTCCCATGATGCAGCCGCTCTACGGCGGGGCTGCCGCCCGGCCTTTCGTCACCCACCACAACACCCTCGACATGGATCTCTACCTGCGCATCGCGCCGGAGCTCTACCTGAAGCGGCTGATCGTGGGCGGGCTCGATCGCGTGTACGAGATCAATCGCAACTTCCGCAACGAGGGGCTCTCCACGCAGCACAACCCCGAGTTCACCATGCTGGAGTTCTACCAGGCATACACGGATTACCAGGGGCTGATGGACTTCTCCGCCGAGCTCCTGGAGCAGGTGGCGCGCGATGCTACGGGCTCGGCCGAAGTGGAGTACGAAGGCCGCAAGCTGGACTTCAGCCGCGTCGAGCGCTATACCATGCGGGAGGCTGTGGTCCGTTTCTGGGAAGGCGCGGGCTGCCCCACCATGGAGCAGGTCAGCAGTCCGGATTGGCTTCTGCACCACTCCGGCAAGTCCACGCCGGGCGAGGCCCTGGCCGATGTTTTCGAGCGGCATGTCGAGGAAAAGCTGATCCAGCCGGCCATGATCTACGACTACCCGGTGGAGACGTCGCCGCTCTCCAAGAACAAGCCCGAAGACCCGGCCTTTGTCGATCGCTTCGAAATCTATGCGGCGGGCATGGAGATCGGCAACGCCTATACCGAGCTGAACGATCCGCAGGAGCAGCGGCGCCGTTTCGAGATGCAGCTCGCGATGCGCGAGCGCGGCGACGAAGAAGCGCACCAGATGGATGAGGACTACGTCCGCGCGCTCTCTTACGGGATGCCGCCCACCGGAGGCGAGGGCATCGGGATCGACCGCCTCACCATGATCCTGACCGGCTCGCGCTCCATTCGCGACGTGATCCTGTTCCCACTGCTGCGTCCGGAAGGCCCCATCGACCTGGTGAAGCAGTTGCGCGATCTGGAAAAGCCGTGACCTCGGGATTCGAGCTGTTCATCGCCGGCCGTTATTTGCGGGCACACCGCAAAGAAAAGGTCATCTCGGTGATTACCGTGATCTCGATCCTCGGCGTTGCCGCCGGGGTGATGGCCCTGGTGATCGCCTTGGGCGTGAACAACGGCTTTCGCAGCACGCTGCAGCGCAACCTGCTGGGCGCCATGGCGCACATCGGGGTGCAGCCGCGGCAGCCCGGCGACGGCATCGAGAACTGGCGCGAACTCTGCGACCGCCTGCGCAAGATGCCGCACGTCGTGGCAGTGTCGCCGGCGCTCTACGACACGTTCTACATCAGCGGACCGCTCCAATCCACCGGCGCGCTGATCAAGGGCATCGATGTGGATGCGGAGCTGTCGATCAGCGACGCCCTGCGCCACCTGACCGCCGGTTCGCTCGACCGGTTGCGCGATCCGAATGCCGACCCGCCGGGCATCATTCTGGGTGCGAACCTGGCGGATGACACGGGGCTCACCAGGCTCGATGCGGTGATCAAGGTCATGAACCCACAGGGAGGGACCTTGACTTTCGCCGGGCCGATGGGCTCATTTCAGAAATTCAAGGTGGTAGGCTTCTTCAAGTCCGGTTTCTTCGAGGTGGACGACAAGTGGGCGTTCACCTCGATCCAGGCGGCGCAGAAGATGACGGGCAATCCCGACGCCGTCAATCGCATTGAACTGAACGTGGATGACTTGAACCGCGCCCCGCAGTACGCCAAGGAAGTGGAATCCATCGCCGGTCCGAAGTACACCACCACCACCTGGCAGGAACAGAATCAGCAGTTGATGAGCGCCTTGAATATGGAGCGCGTGGTTACGTTCATCACCATCGGGCTGATCGAGATCGTGGCCGCGCTCAATATTTTTATCACGCTGGTAATGATGGTGATGGAGAAGTACCGCGATATCGCGGTGCTGATGTCGATGGGCGCGCGCCACGCCCAGATCCGCAGGATCTTCATGATGCAGGGCGTGCTGATCGGGGTGGTCGGCAGCGTGATCGGGCTGATGGTGGGTTACACGCTTTGCTATTTCGCGAACCGTTACCAGTGGATCAAGCTCCCGGAGGCGGTTTATGCACTGCCGTTTGTTCCGTTCGAACCGCGCTGGGTGGATGGAATCTGGATTGCCGCGCTGGCGATCGCGGTAAGTTTTCTGGCAACGCTGTATCCGGCGCGAAACGCGTCGCGCATCGCGCCGGCAGAGGTGCTGCGGTATGAATGACTGCCTTCCGATTTGGGTTGCGAAGCCTGCCCAGGCCCGGCCCTTGTCTATGACGACTCGATTCATGGCCGCCGGCCTCTGCATAGCGGTCCTAACCGCGCTCCCTTCGGCGCTCGCGCTGCAGGCCAGACGGACGACGAGCGCGCAAAGCCGCATTCCAACCGGAAATGCGTCGTCGCTCTATTCTCGCGACGTGGGGCAGGGTGCGCCGATCATTGTCCTCCACGGTGGGCCGGATTTTGACACGAGCTATCTCTTGCCAGACTTGGATCGATTATCGGATTCGTACCGGCTCATCTACTATGACCAGCGCGGGCGCGGAAAATCCGCGGATCGCGTGACGCCCGAGGAAATCACGCTCTCCTCCGATCTCGATCGAACAGCAGATGACGGTTCACCGCAGTCTTTGCACTGACGGTTCAGTGGTTTACCCTTTCGGGACGCTGCTGGGGGGAATGGCTCGATGATAGCCGTAGCCGTCGCGGATGTTGGGGACTACGCGCTGGAGACAGCCAACTCTGTGCCGAAGCGGCATTGACGAGTCCGGAGAACCGTGAAATCATTGCCAAATCACCCGCCAGTGCCTTCCGAATTCACGCGACTGCCACAGCTCCCCTGGAAATCGGATTTGAAGACGGAACTTATCTGAGCAGCTTCCGGTTTGGCGAATCCTGCGGTAGAGGTGCGGCCCCCCGAATGTTCACCGATCGGCCCAATTGAGCGAGACGACGACTACGAGGCCCGCACTCTTCGCCCTACGCCCCAGACTGCTACACCCAACGCAAGGCCAACGATCAGTCCCATGCCAGCGATCGCGAGGCGGTTCGGGCCGATCGGCCTCTGCGGCAGATTGGCCGGATCGAGCACCTCCATGCGCTCCGCCGGGGCCTTCGAGGTCTCCGCACTCGAGAGATTCAACCAAATCAGCCGGGAGGTCAGATCGCGTGTCACCGCCTGGGCTCCCGCCGGGTCCGAGTATTGAAACGCGAGCTGGAAGACATTTGACTCGGGCGTGCCGCGCACCGGCGTGATCTGAATGTCGCGATTCATCGACAGGACTACGTCCTCCAACGGCAGATTCTTTAGCTCGCCCCGGTAGAGGTTCTGATTTTGAATGATCTCCGACAGCGACCTCCTGTTTAGAAGATCTTCCTGCAACGATCCGAGCCGCTCCGCTACGAAGCGGCTGTCCGTCTCCGCGCCGTCCGGGCGGCTGACGCGCAGGACGGCGTATGACACGTAACGGTCGTGCACCTGGAATGCGCCAACGGTGGCCAGGATGATGCCCGCCAGTCCGCCAATCGCGGTCACTTTCGGAAGGCTCCACATCTGCATCTGCATCTCCAGTGCTCCTCGCGCCGCATCCCAGAAATCGCGCCAGCCTGGGCCAATGTCCTCCAGCAAGGCGTCGAACTCCGCTCCATACCGCCGGCGCCACTCCCGCGGGTAGAGCGCCGCGGCAACCCGCATCCAGCGCTTCATGCGTGTTTCAACCGTCGCTGCGCCGTCTGCACCACCTGGTGGAGGGCTGCTATCTGGCCTTCCAGGTACCGCCGGCCCAAGGCTGTGATCGTGTAAGGCTGGCGCCGGTCTTGCGATTTCACCGCGCTGATCCAGCCGCGCTCCTCCAGCCGCGTAATCGCGCCGTAGAGCGTGCCGGGTCCGAGCCGGATGTTCGCGAACCGTTGAATGTCTTCCATCATGGCGTAGCCATGCTTGTCGCCATCGGCCAGGCTGGCGAGGACCAGGAGCGTCGGGTCAGACATCGCTATTTCGTCTCACGTAGTATCGTACGACGTAATAAGGCGGACGTCAAGACCTCTGACAAAATGCCAAACTACGATATGCGCACCGTTCCTATTGCGGCTCTCGCGGTTGCCGCGGCCGCCTTCGCCGCCGACACGCCCAACCTTGCGGAGCAGTACCGCTCCGTGGCGAACCGGCTGATTGACGCGGCTCTGGCCGATACGGAGGGGTACCAGCGCCTCACCTACCTGTGCTATCGGATCGGCAATCGCTTGAGCGGTTCGGCGGGCCTGGAGAAGGCCATCGCGTGGTCAGTGGAACAGATGAAGAGCGCTGGTCTCACGAATGTGCGCGTGATCCCCACCAAGGTTCCTCACTGGGTGCGAGGCGCGGAGTCGGCCCGCATGCTGGCGCCGTTCGACAAGCCGCTGCACATGCTGGGACTGGGCGGAAGCATCGCCACGCCGCCCGGTGGAATCACGGCCGACGTGGTGGCAGTGGCGGACTTCAACGAGTTGGACCGCCTGGGGCGGGACCGGGTGCAGGGCAAGATCGTTCTCTACAACCAGGAGTTTCAGGGGTACGGCACCACCGTGACCTATCGGACCAACGGGGCTTCCCGTGCGGCGGCTCTGGGCGCGGCGGCGGCCCTCGTCCGCTCGATCACACCGCTGGCCATGCAGATTCCGCACACCGGCGCCATGAACTACGATCCCACCCAGCCGAAGATTCCCACGGCCGCGGTGTCGCCCGAGGATGCCATGATGATGGCCCGGCTGGTGGCCGATGGCGTTCCGGTGAAGGTCCGCCTCGAGATGAGCGCCCACATGGAGCCGGATGCCGACAGCGGCGACGTAATCGGCGAGATCCGCGGCCGCGAACTGCCCGATGAAGTTGTGGTGATGGGCGGGCACATCGATTCGTGGGACGTTGGTCAGGGCGCGCAGGACGACGGCGCGTCGATCATGGCCTGCCTCGAGGCGCTCGCTCTGATGAAGAAGTTGGGCCTCGAACCCCGACGCACGATTCGAGTGGCGTTCTGGGTAAATGAAGAGAACGGCGGCAGGGGCGGCGAGGCGTATCGCGAATTCGTGGGGGACAAGATCCGGGAGCAGGTGGCGGCCATCGAGATGGATGGA
>Ga0335077_10010893_pt1 | contig 11362 bp, 10 predicted proteins | sample Lox_Sample_31_FD_207151 | JGI IMG/M metagenome (GOLD analysis project Ga0335077, IMG submission 207151) | Soil microbial communities from Loxahatchee National Wildlife Refuge, Florida, United States - Lox_Sample_3.1 | ecosystem: Environmental > Terrestrial > Soil > Wetlands | place: USA...
AACTTGCGCGAACGATTTTGGTGCCACCGATGACCAAGGCTGCACGTGGTTCCCTGCTCGGCATCGAACACCTGGAGGCGGCCGATATTCTAGGGCTGCTGAAGCAGGCCCGGCGCATGAACCCGCTGAGGCCGCGCCCTTTGTTGCGCGGCAAACGCGTGCTGCTGCTTTTCTACGAGCCTTCCACCCGCACCCGGGGATCGTTTGAAGTTGCCGCCAAGTCGATGGGCGCCATGACCACGCTGGTGCTCTCCAGCGGCTCCAGTATTGAGAAGGGTGAATCGCTGCTGGACACCGGCTACACCTTGCGCGCCATCGGCGCCGACGTGATTGTGATCCGCCATCCGCACGCGGGAGCGCCACAACTGATGGCTGCCAATCTCGACATTCCGGTGATCAACGCAGGCGACGGCATGCACGAGCATCCATCGCAAGCGTTGCTCGATGCCTATACCATCCTTCGTCACAAGAAGACGTTGAAGGGCCTGCAGGTGGCGATTGTCGGAGATATCCTGCACAGCCGCGTAGCCAGGTCGGCGATTCACCTGTTGAGCAAGTTTGGCGCGCGAATCACGCTCTGCGGCCCGCCGGAATTCGTGCCCGAAGTCGCTACCACGCTTGCACCCGGCCTGCACCTGACTCGCCACACCGAAGAAGCGGTCCGGGGAGCCGATGTGATCACGGTGCTGCGCGTGCAGAAAGAGCGCTTGGCGGGAATGAAGATCCGCTTGCAGGATTACATTGCGAAATATCAGATGACGATGGAGCGCCTGAAGCTCGCCAAAAAAGACGCGCTTGTCATGCATCCCGGCCCCATCATTCGCGGACTGGAGTTGACCTGGGAAGTTGCCGATTGCCCGCAGTCCGCGATCGTAGAAGAAGTAAAGAACGGGGTGCCGGTGCGGATGGCGATTTTGGCGAAGGCGTTAGGAAAGTTGAGATAGGAGTCCAAAGAAGCAAAAGCAAGCCTCATTCCGAAGGCCCGCGCCTTCTCCAGCCGGGCGAGGAGTGTGGCGTGAAACGATTCAGAAATAAGGCGGCCGCACCAAATCCATGCCCCGAGATAACTCCAACCCAACTTCGTTGCTGATCAAAGGCGGACGCCTGATCGATCCCGCGGGGAATATCGACGCGCTCATGGACGTCCTGCTGCGCGACGGCCGCGTCGCCGAAATCGCCCCGCCGAATAAAATCCGAGGCGGCGCGGACGAGAAATTCGACGCCCGCAACCTGATCGTTGCTCCCGGCTTTATAGACCTGCACGTCCATCTTCGCGAGCCCGGGCAGCCGTATAAAGAGACCATCGCCACCGGTACCGCGACCGCCGCGGCCGGGGGATTCACCTCCGTCTGCTGCATGCCCAACACCACCCCGGTGGTGGACTCCTCCGAGTGGGTCAACTGGATCCAGCAGCCGCAACGCGGCGCGATGGTAAACGTCTTTCCCATTGCCGCCGCCACCCATGCCAGCAAGGGCGCGGTGCTCACCGATTTCCGGGGACTGCAGCGCGCGGGCGCGGTTGCCGTCACCGACGACGGCAGGCCCATTCTGGGAGAGGCGGTCATGCGCGAAACGCTGCGCGTCGCCGCCGAGATTAATATTCCCGTCATCCAGCACGCGGAAGATACGCGCATGACGGAAAACTGCTCCATGAACGAAGGGCCGACTTCGTTCCGTCTTGGCTTGCGCGGCATGAAGACCGCCGCGGAGTCGGCGATCGTGGAGCGCGATGTCCAATTAGCCCAGCAGTTCACCGGAGTACGCCTGCACGTAGCTCATCTCTCGACCGCGGACGCGCTAAAAGCCGTGCGCCGGGGCAAACGCAGCAAGGCCCGCGTCACCTGCGAAGTCACGCCGCACCACTTCACCCTGACCGACGCCGACGTCGGTGATTACAACACCCATTGCAAGATGAATCCGCCGCTGCGCTCCGCCGCCGACCGCGAAGCCCTGTTGGTCGCGCTCGCCGACGGCACCGTGGACGCCATTGCCACCGACCACGCCCCGCACGGCGCGCACGAGAAGATCATCGAATTCGAGCGCGCTTTGTTCGGCATCACCGGCCTGGAAACCGCGCTAGGCCTGGCCATCACCCGCCTGCATCGCGATGCCAAGATTCCGCTTGCGCGTATAGTTGAGCTCTTCACCGCCGGTCCGGCGCGGGTTGCCAGCCTCAGCGGACGCGGCACACTGGCCCGCGGCAGCTTTGCCGATGTCACCATCTTCGATCCCAAGAAGCGCTGGACGTTCGAAGCGGAGAAGTCGCGGTCGAAGTCGCGCAATACGCCATTCGACGGCTGGCAGCTAACCGGGAAAGTAGCGGCGACGGTGGTTGGTGGGAAGATTGTGTATCGGGGAGGTTGAAGCTCTTCAAGTGGCCCAAGCCAGTAGCGAAGCGACGCCAGACACTAGCCCGGCCCGTGAGTACTGGGGCGACGGATCAGACCAAGTCAAGTCCCCTCCAGGGGACTGCAGCCTCGTGGCTCAAGCCATAATTCCCATTCTCTTCCCGACTCTCTTCAGAACTTCCAACGCCCGCTGCAACTCCCCCTGCGTATGCGTCGCGGTCATGATCGTGCGGATGCGCGCTTTGCCCTCGGGCACGGTGGGAAATGCGATCCCGGTGCCGAGCACACCTTCCTTGAACAGCTCGCGGGAGAAATCCATCGTCAGCTTTCCGTCTCCGATGATGATGGGCGTGATTGGGGTCTCGCTGGCGGGCGTGTTTACTCCTCCAATATTGAATCCAAGCAAGCCCAACTCTTTTTTCCAGAAGCGCGTGTTCTCCCACAGCTTCTCAATTCGTTCAGGCTCCTGCTCCAAAACATCGAAGGCGGCGATGCACGTCGCAGCCACAGACGGCGGGTGCGAGGTGGAGAACAGGAACGGCCGCGCGCGGTGGTAGAGGAAGTCGATCAGGTCACGGGTGCCGCATACGTAGCCTCCCAGCGCGCCGATGGCCTTCGAGAGCGTTCCTACCTGGATGTCCACGCGTCCGTGCATCTTGAAGTGGTCGATGGTGCCTCGGCCGTTGCGACCCAACACGCCTGAGGCGTGGGCGTCGTCGACCATCATGATGGCGCCATATTTCTCCGCCAGCTCGCACAGTGCGGGCAGAGGGCCGATGTCGCCGTCCATGGAAAACACGCCGTCGGTGATCAGGAGCTTCTTGCCGGGCTGATCCTTGACGCTGGCGAGTTGTTCCTCGGCGTGGGCCATGTCTTTGTGGTTGAAGACCAGTATCTTGGCCCGCGACAGCCGGGCCCCATCGATGATCGAAGCGTGATTGAGCTGGTCGGAGATGATGAAATCCTCCTTGCCCAGCACCGCCGACACCGTGCCCGCGTTCGCCGCGAATCCCGACTGAAAGACCACGCAGGCTTCCACGTCCTTGAAGCGCGCAATCTTCTCCTCCAGCTCCATGTGGATCTTCATGGTTCCCGCGATAGTGCGCACCGCGCCCGAACCTACGCCATATTTGCGCGTAGCCTCCAGCGCGGCCTCGCGCAGCTTGGGATGCGTGGTCAGCCCGAGGTAATTGTTCGACGCGAGGTTGATGACCTTCTTGCCGTCAAACGTACACTCCGGCGCCTGCTCGTCTTCGAGCACTCGCAAGCGGAAGTGCGTGCCCTTTGCCTTAAGTTCGTTGAGTTGGTCGGTAAGGTAGGAAAGCGGATTGGTGCGGACAGGAGTCTGTGTAGGCATGGCGTTGATAGTGTAATACCGGGATCGATTTCGTTCGAGCGGATGGCCTTTCGGCAAAAAACTGCATCCTGGGGGAATCGAAATCACGGCGCTTTCTGCGCGCAGTGAGCCGCGAATTGCTCGCCGATCCCGGTTCTTTCCTATTGCCACGGCAGCAATAATCCGGGCCTCTGTATTATCAATAGGGTGAAAAATAGAGAGCGTGGTACCGGGCTTCGCATCCTGCATTCCAGGAACCTCGATAAGACTCCCTGGCTGATTCACGGCTTCAGCACCCGTCGCGGCGGGAAATCGAGGATGCATGGGGGCGCATTAAATTTGGGCTTCACGAAACAGGATTCCCGCGCAGCCGTGGACGAGAATCGACAAGCATTCTTGAAACAACTCGGAGCTTCTAAGGGCAGACTCCTCTGGCCCCTGGTCACCCTGCGCCAGATTCATTCGGACATCATCCATCGGGTGAGCGAGCGACCCGAGCACCTGCTGCCGGGGGATGGACTAATCACCAACACGCCCGGACTGCTGCTGGCGGTTCAGACCGCGGACTGCCTCCCGGTGATCCTGGTGGATACCAAAACGCGTGCGGTGGGCGTATTTCACGCTGGCTGGCGCGGAACCGTGAAGCGAATTGTCGAAAAAGGTGTCGGCGACATGCGGCGCTGGTTCGGCACCCAGCCGCGTTATGTGAAGGCCGCGATCGGGCCCGGTGTTCATGGCTGCTGTTACGAGGTTGGGCCTGAGGTACGACAGAAGTTCGAGTCGCAATTTGCTTATGCAGAGAAGCTCTTCCGCGAGGTAAAAGAATCAGACCAGATTCGCGAGAGGTATCCGCTTTTGTTTCTGACGGCTCGGGCTCCCGGGCACAGCGAATTGCCGAAGAAGCTATTCCTGGACCTGGTAGAGGCCAATCGGCAGCAACTCCTGGCAGCCGGAGTATCGGCTAAGAACATCGAGGCCTCCCCGCTCTGTACCTCGTGCCGCACCGACCTGCTTTTCTCTTATCGGGCGGAAAAAGGGATGACCGGACGGCTGATGGGCGTCGTTGGCATACGCCCATGAAGCTGCTTACTGCGCCGGAGCAGCAGGGCTCGGCGGCGGCGCCGGAGCACTGACGGCTTGCGCCGCCGCATTGTTCACCAGATCCTTCAACTCCTTGCTGGGCTTGAAGAAAGGAATCTTTTTCGCGGGAACCTCCACCCGGTCGCCGGTCTTCGGATTACGTCCTACCCGCGGTTTGCGCTGGCGCGTCCGGAAGCTGCCAAAACCACGAATCTCGATCTTGTCACCCACCCGGAGCGAGCGCACGATGCTGTCAAATATCGTCTCGACGATGACTTCACTGTCTTTACGGGTCAACTCCGCCAAACGAGAGACTTCATCGATTAGATCGGCTTTTGTCATAGGCCAGTTCGCTCCATCGCTGAATCAGGAAAGCGGCTTCGTACAACGAAGCCACCATAACCTTCTCAAATTTCAGGGGTTTTGTGCAAGAGGCTGGTTAGATTCTTGCCTGGGAACAGGATCTCTGCATCCGGGAAGCAATTTCACGCAAGCCTTGGGTTCTCTCTGCTACCTCCAGAGATAGTAAAACCCGACATGCTGTTCCAGCAGCTTTTCGCGCGTTGGAATCCACTCGGAAACATCTCCGAAGAGCAAGTCCAGCAAGGTTTTACGCTCTTTTTCAGGACGCACCAGGACCGGCTCACCCTTTATGCCCACCGCCCGGGCAGTGTCCTTGACCGCCAACTCGAAGTCGCCCACCTGGTCGATCAATTTGAGGGGCAGAGCCTGCTGGCCGGTCCAGACCTTGCCGTCGGCAATGGCCTTTACCTGATCGAATTTCAGGCCGCGCCCGTCGGCCACTGCCTGAATGAACTGGGTGTGCATGTTATCAATCAATCCCTGCAGGTAGGCTTGTTCCGCCGGGGTCAGATCGCGCGTCGGATTACCGGTATCTTTGAACTCCCCGGCCTTCATAGTGATGTCCTTCAGCTTGGCCCAGCGCAGCAGATCGCCATAGTTGACCCACTCGGAGATTACGCCGATGGAACCCACAATGCTGCCATTGTCGGCAAAGATCTTGTTGCAACCGGCCGAAACGTAATAGGCCCCGCTCGCGCCCAGGGTTTCGATCGAAGCTACGATCTGTTTTTTCTTCTCGTCCCGGATGCGCTTGACCTCGCGGTACATCTCTTCGGACGCAGCCACGCCTCCACCCGGAGAGTTCACGTGCAGAATGATGGCCTTGATCGAATCGTCGTCATTGAACTTCTTGAGTTGCTTGACCACGATTTCCGGGGAGATCAGCACGCCTTCGATGTCCACCACGCCAATCTTGTCCCCGAAGCTGCTGATGGAGGTTTCTTCGCCCGTATGCAGGGTGACATACACCAGCGTAAACACGGCCAATACAAAGAGGAAGAAAGCTCCTCCCCCAATCACAACCCAAAGCAAGGTACGGGAACGACCATTGTCAGGCATAGAGTTCAGGGTAGTTTAGCACCGGGGGAGTTTCCAGTTCACGGAGTTATGACCCGCAAGACCTGCGCAGCAATGGAGACCTCCACAGGCGTCTGGCAGACGAATTCGCCATCGGCGTAGACATCCAGAGAGGCTTTCGTTTCGATACGCAGCCGTGTCGTCCGGAAATATTCAACATCTTCGAGGCCCAGGTGCTTGCCGAAGTACACCGAAGGAAACAGGCAGAAGAGTTTGAAGCGGTTCACATCGGTTACGAGGCAGATGTCGAGCCTTCCATCGTCCATTTCCGCATCGGGGGCAATCTCCATGCCTCCACCGTAGTTGGGCGTGTTGGCGAAAGCCACCAGCACCGTCGCCTGCGAGCTCCGCAGCGTCAGGTCGCCGTGATCAGTTCCGGCTGAGGATATCTCCATGGGAAGCGCCGCAAAGCGCGCCAAGGCGGGAGGAAGAGCCAGAGCATAGCCGCCGAGGCCGCGCAGCCAACGGGGGAGTTGATTGGCCCGGCGCGCAACCTCGGCATCCAGGCCGACACCGCCCACACAACAGAAGTACTTGGTCTCCCTCCGCTGAAAAGAACGATCCGTAACAACGCAACCCGCTGCGTTGGAACCGAGGTTGGTGGGTCCGACGCAGCAGGCTGCGTCGCTACCGAGCGGCGTAATCACGCCCAGGTCGACGGTCCGAATCCTCCCCGCGCTGAAGACAAACCTCCGCCAGGCGGCCACGGAATCGCGTACCCGGCGCAAACCCAGCGCACGGGCAAAATCGTTCCCGCTACCGCGCGGCACCACCAGCACAGGCAAGCCGAGCTTGACCAACGCTTCCAAATGCCGGTGAATGGTGCCGTCTCCGCCCAACACCAACACGACGTCGGCCTCGCCGGATGACTCCGGAAGGCCAATCACCCATTCGACGGACGAGCCTTCACGAAAGGGCCTGAGATCTTTCTCCTGGCACCCTAAGCCGAGAATCGCGGCAGCGCGCATGTGCGCGGGAAGAGTATCAGAGGCTGAGAGAAAAGAAAGGGCGTTGACAAGTTCTCAAACCGTCTGCCAAAGTCGCACGGCGGAATCCTCCGTGGAGGGAACGACCGTGATCCTGGGCGCCCATGTTCTTCTTTACAGCGAGAATCCGGAAGCGGACCGGGCTTTTTTCCGTGACGTTCTGGATTTCCCCTATGTTGATGTCGGGCACGGCTGGCTGATCTTCCGTCTACCGCCGGCGGAAGCAGCCGTCCATCCAGCCGACGCCACCACCAAGCCCGTCGTGCACGCCGACCGGCATCTAGCTCAGGCCATCCTCTACCTAATGTGCAACGATCTGAAGGCTACCATCAAATCCTTGGCGTTCAAGAAGATCAGCTGCACGGCTGTCGAAGAGGCACCGTGGGGAATCAAGACGACTATTGTGTTGCCCAGCGGCGGTGAGATCGGCTTGTACCAGCCGAAGCATGAGATGGCCCCCGGGCTGAGCAAGGAGAAGCCGCCGCGACGAACTCCACTCAGAAATTGATCTTGTCATCCTGAGCGTAGCGAAGGAGGACAAGCTTCCAGGAAGGATGACAAGTTAAACGACGATAGAAACAATCTTAAGCTTGCGGCCTACTTTCACGGTCGCTTCTGCAGGAACGCTCACGAAGGCAAAGTAGCGCCCCTTCATCTGCTCTCCCTTGATAACAACTGCACCTTCCTTCAGCTTCCGACTTGCTTCAGTTTTTGATGATGCGAATCCGCCCTCCACAAGCAGTTTTTCAACGCTGACGATTCTGATCTTATGATTGCCATCTACTACCGTGCCCCAGTCTGCTCTGACGGTCTCTTCATCAGGGACGTAAAGGTGCTTGACCAGCGGTTCCTCATACGCCCACGGCGGTTTCTGCAGGTCTTCAGTGCCCTTGGCCTCAACTGACAGAACATGGATAGTCCTGCGTTCCACTTGCTCGGGAACAGCATCCTTCTGAAACTGTTTCGCCCAGTCTTCCGCGGCTTTCGCGGCGGACTCCGCCGAATGGAAATCTCTCACAATGCGTTGCGCCAAGTCTTTCTTCGCCTGCATGGGATGCGCTTCACGCTTCATCTTCTCGATATCGGCGATCGACACATCCGTCAGCAGCTCGTAGTAGCGCCACATCATCTCATCCGACACCGACATGATCTTCCCGTACATCTCGAGCGGCGGCTCGTGAATGCCGATGGCGTTGCCCAGCGACTTCGACATTTTCTGCACGCCGTCGAGGCCCTCAAGAATGGGCGTGGTCAGCACTACCTGCGACTCCTGGCCATAGGAACGTTGCAACTCGCGGCCGACTAACAGATTAAATTTCTGATCTGTCCCGCCAAGCTCTACGTCCGCTTCGAGCGCGACCGAGTCGTATCCCTGGGCCAGCGGGTAGAGCAACTCGTGCACCGCAATGGGCTTCTCTTCTTCAAACCGCTTGTGGAAGTCTTCCCGTTCGAGCATCTGTGAGACCGTGTATTTCGCCGCGAGGCGGATGAAATCTTCTGAACTGAATTTGGAGAACCATCGGCTGTTGAAGTCGATGACGGTCTTTTCCGGATGCAGAATCTTGAAGACCTGGGCCTTGTAGGTCTCCGCATTCTGCTCAATCTGTTCGCGGGAGAGCGGCGGGCGGGTAACCGAGCGGCCCGTGGGATCGCCGATCATTCCGGTGAAGTCGCCGATCAGAAAGATGGCGATGTGCCCCATGTCCTGAAAGTGTTTGAGTTTCCGTAGCACGACGGTGTGGCCAAGATGAAGATCCGGCGCAGTGGGATCCATTCCCAGCTTGACCCGCAGCGGCTTTCCGCTGGCGCGCGATTTCTCAAGTTTGGCGCGCAGTTCGGACTCCTTCACAATCTCCGCTGCGCCCTTGGTGATGTATGCGAGTTGTTCGTCGACGGAAGGGAAATTGGGCATTTGGGGCATTATAAGGAATGCAGAAGTGAGAAGTCAGACCTGATCGACTCACTGCGGGTGGCGCGCCAATAACTGCGCCCGGGCGATCAGTCTCTTTAACTTGCCTTCGATCGCCGCATCGCCTACCTGCTCGTCCTGCAGCACACCATCGGCGTCAATAGTGAAGGTGTGAGGAATCGCGTGGACATTGAACAAGTGCGCGATGGGACCGCCGAATCCTCCGTCAGAGTATTGCAGCCACGTCATGCCGTTGTCGCTCACGAATTTTTTCCATTGCGCCTGGTCGTTATCCAGATTAACGCTCAAAACAACCAGAGGCTGGCCCTGGAATCTTCGGGCGATGTCGCGTATCCGCGGCATCGCGGCGCGGCAGGGACCGCACCACGTCGCCCAAAAATCAAGCAACACGACCTTGCCTTGCAGATCGTCTATCGAAATGTGCTGACCATCCAGCGTCGTAACCGAGAATGCTGGCGCCATTCGCGCACGCGCCAGGTCAGGTTGCTCGATGAAACGCAAAGCGCGCTGCCGCTTAGGATCGTCTGCGGGCGTCATTTTCACGAACTGCTCAAATCGTGCCTTAGTTTCCTCGTCGCGATTCAAGTGCGCCAGTACCTGGCCATCGGCATAAATAGCCTGGGGAAAGTTCGGATAAGATGCCAGCGCTTTGACGAGCTCGTCGTGCGCCTGCGCATACAAATCCTGTTTGTTCTTGTGTAACGCCTCATCCATGATCACGAAGGACAACTGGTAGTGCGCAACCGCAATGTACTTGTCTTCTTTTGCCTGCGCCAGCAATTCTTCGGCGCCGGCCCGGGCAGCTTTCCAGTCCTGTAGATCAATTCCACATGTGATCATTTCCTTTTGGCAGCCAAGGCAATGTCCACTGTCCTGTTTGTCGGCTTTCTTGAAGGCGTCCAGTGCGGCTATCGTCTCGTGCTTCTGAAGATGGTCCAGGGCTTTCTTGTAGGTGGCTTGTGCCTTGGCATCGGTAGGACTCTCGGACGGCTCCTGGGCTGCGGTTAGACCTACGGCACAAGCCAATATCGCCAAGACGTGGGTGGCGCGCATGCCTCTATGCCACAGCGACCTTCCGGACCAGCCGTCTCCCGACAACGTCATAATTGCCTTCCAGCACGATGTTGATCGCTTCCGAATACGCGATGTGTTCCTGTTCCAGAATGCGGGCGGCGAGGGTCTGCTCGTTGTCTCCGTCGAGCACGTAAACCGCCCTCTGCACAATGATCGCGCCGTGGTCGAGTTCCTCGTCGACGAAATGCACCGTGCAGCCGGAAACTTTCACTCCGTAGGCGAAGGCCTGCTCCTGCGCCTCGAGGCCGGGGAAGGCCGGCAACAACGATGGATGAATATTCAGAATGCGGTGGGGGAATTGTTGCACAAACCACGGGGAAAGCAGGCGCATGTATCCGGCTAGACAGACCAGATCGACGGCGTTGTCCTTGAGTGCGGCGACGACCTCGCGGTCATGGTCTTCGCGAGGCTTGCCTTTGGAGGGAATGACGGTTGTAGTGATGCCCATCCGATGGGCAATTTCAATGCCGCCGGCATCGGGCTTGTTCGAGATGACAACCGCAATTCGCGCGCCGGCAATTTTCCCGGCATTGATGTTCTTGGCGATGGCTTCAAAGTTCGAGCCGCGTCCGGAAAGAAGAATTCCCAGGTTTTTCATGAGTAGTCCTCAACTGTTGGCTGTCAGCTTCAGCGGTTCAGCAACCATGATAATTCACCGTAGAGACAGGGAGGCACAGAGAAGAGTTTACGGCTGCCGGCTTCCGATTGCCGATTTGGGAAGCCGGGGGCAAGTAGGGTTACCGCCGAAAAGGCTGGCTTCTACGTGTACATCACCTTGCGGTCGCCTTTTACGATGCGGCCCACGGTGTAGCCCTTCTCTCCAGCGCGTTCCAGCAGGGTCTGGACTTTCTTGAATTTCGCAGAGGGGATGACCACCAGCATGCCGAGTCCCATGTTGAAGGTGCGAAGCATTTCGGCTTCGGGAACGTTGCCGAGCGTCTGCAGGTGCTCGAAGATCGGCAGTACGGGCCAAGTTCCCAGTTCAACAACTGCAGCCACTCCCCGGGGCAGTACCCGGGGAAGGTTCTCGGTGATCCCCCCTCCGGTGATGTGGGCCAGGCCAGAAACGCAGTCGTTGTCGATCAGCTTACGCAGCACGGACCAGTAGCTCTTGTGACTGCGCATCAATTCGTTGCCGACCTTGTTCTTGATCTCGTTGACGTAGGTT
>Ga0335077_10010894_pt1 | contig 11362 bp, 11 predicted proteins | sample Lox_Sample_31_FD_207151 | JGI IMG/M metagenome (GOLD analysis project Ga0335077, IMG submission 207151) | Soil microbial communities from Loxahatchee National Wildlife Refuge, Florida, United States - Lox_Sample_3.1 | ecosystem: Environmental > Terrestrial > Soil > Wetlands | place: USA...
TGTTCAGTTCTGGTTTTGGCAACGTTATCGGATCGATAACCACCGGCCAGTTCAGTCCGCCGGTGCTGGGGACAGATGGCGCGGCCAGCCTCTCCAACGACCTCAATCTTTTTGCCTTCCTTCCGGGGATGAACCTGGGCGGCACCCTTAAGGCGCTGGAGACGAGGGGCCTGCTCGAAGTACTGGCAGAACCCAACGTCCTGGCTGAAAACGGAAAACAGGGTAGTTTTCTTGCCGGCGGTGAATATCCCTATCCAGTCGTACAGGGATCAGGCAGCGGCCTGCCGACTGTCACCATTCAGTTCAAAGAGTATGGCATCCGGCTGAGTTTCATCCCCACCGTCACGCCGCGCGGAACCATTCGGCTCCAGGTGGCGCCGGAAGTGAGCGCACTCGACTTTACAAACGCGGTTGAGGTGTCCGGATTCCAGGTGCCGGCCATAACGGTGAGAAGAGTCAAAACCGAAATCGAACTGGAAAAGGGACAGAGCTTCGCCATCGGAGGGCTGCTCGACAATTCGGAGACGGAGACTTTCCAGAAGCTGCCATTCCTTGGAGACATACCCGTTCTGGGCAAATTCTTTCAATCGATCGACAGGACGAAGTCGAACACCGAACTTATCGTGATCGTTACGCCCGAGACCGTGAACCCGATTCCGGCAGGGGTTCCGTTGCCGCAGCCGAAGTTTACGCAGCCATTCCTGGAGCCCAACTCGACCGTACCGATGCATAATCCGGAACCGACGCCCGGGACGCAAAATGTGCAGGCTCCGGCCTCAATGCCTGTCGAGAAACTAATCGAGAGCATGAAACCGGAGAAACCGCTGGTCATCAATGATTCCTACGGACCAAGCGGCGGGGGCGGTTCTGGTGGCGGGTCTTCGGGGCCGCAATAGGGCTGGTTCGAAACTGGTTCGGGTGATTCATCCCGCTGCCAACGAATACGACAGGAGTTCATGGGCGCGGAACGTTTCAGCGTGAGTTCGATCTTGCGGCGGCTCCAGCCAGGGGCTGCGGAAGCCGCCGTGCCCACCCTCACGATTACCAATATCACTCGGCACACTCAGCTGGCCGCCAACGTACAAGTCGCCGGCGACGGCAACCATCGGCGCAAGGGCCTGCTGGGGCGGGAGCGCCTGGCGGAAGGCGAAGGACTCTGGATCGTTCCTTGTGAGGCGGTTCACACGTTCTGGATGCAATTCCCGATAGACCTCATCTATCTCGACCGCAAGCATCAAGTTGTAAAAACCAGGAGCAATGTGCGTCCGTGGCGCCTGTCTGCCTGTCTGCGTGCCCATTCCGTTGTCGAACTGGCAGCCGGCGTCATCCGTGGAACGCACACCATGCCAGGCGATCGACTGAGCCTCGAATCCGGGACTTGATACCGCTCGTCACAGCAGAATTCCGACCGGCATAAAACCGGTTGCGGGCCCCATTTGTGTACGGCAGAATCTCAACATCGCCCCCGTGTGAACGATCGTGTACACGTAGCGTACATCGCCAGCATTCGTAACCTATTGCAGGCAAGTAACTTAAGCGAATAAAGGCGGTGGTCCTAAATGGCAAGCCACGTGCAATTTTCGACGTATCCGCTAGGCAAGGGCCACCAATTCACGAGTCTCACGGGGAGAGCAAATGAAGCAAATGCTGCTGAGTCTCTATATCAAGATGCAGAATCTCCTGAGGGAAGACGATGGCCAGGATCTGGTGGAGTACGCCCTGATTGCCTGCATGATCGCCCTCGGGTGCGCCGCCGGATTGAACAGTTTTGCAACTGTTATCAACCAGGCCTTTTTCACGAACGCCACTTTAATTAGAGGCGTTGCCCTCCATGCTCTCATCCGGGGCAAACAGGCCTTCGTCCGGGAGATGCTGGCAAGTGTCTTAGGTCTAGAGGGGGGCTAGAGGCGCCTTTGCTTCTGCCAAGCCTGTGAAAGACCTTCCGAATTGATTCCAACACTGCCACAATTGCTGGCTCTTTTCCGGTCTCCGCGATCACATCCAGATTTCCGGTGCGGCACTGACTGCGTTAGTGCACGCCTGGGTTCCCCGACAGGCTGTCTGTCTCCCCCTGAAAACTCCGCAGCAGGGCGGCCAAGTCGATCCGTGTACGCAGCTATTCCCTACCCGTCCGCCCGTCAACGGTGGTGCACACGTAGCATACGTAATTTACATCTCGCAATCCCATGCAGACAGACAGCTTACAAGATCGACGCGATTGGCGCAGAGTGGCAAACCGCGTGCAATTTGTTAGCGTGCCCAGCACGGGCGGGCAAACCAAATCCATAGGTTAACGGGGGGAAAATGAGGGTTATGCTGCTGAGCCTCTATTGCAAGATCCAGGCTCTGCTCGTACAAGATGATGGCCAGGACTTGGTAGAGTATGCCTTGATCGTGGCCTTGATCGCTCTGGCGTGCTGCGCCGGAATGAACAGTCTGGCTTCGGCCATCAACTCGGGTTTCAGTACACTCGGTTCGACGCTCACAAGCGACCTGTAAGAGCGGCGTCCTCTGCTCTGCGTTTTCAGCCCGGAACAGGGAGCAGAGGACCTATTCATGAATCGGCGCCCTGATTGTGCTTCACGCGCCTTGCGCGATGTCGCGCCAGCAGCTGGCGATCAAGATCGGGTTTCCCTATTCGCCTGAGGCTGAAAGCGGGTCCTGCCAGTCGCAGGGAGCATTCAGGTCATTGAATTCTTCGCAAGCGAAATCTTTGGCGGAATCCGTCCATTCCTTCGCGACCGCAGCTAATCCACTGAATACAGTAACTGCAGCAAAGGCCTTCAGGATTCCTGAGTGTTCGATCAGGAATTGGAATCGAAATCGCACAGCGAGAGACCAGCAGAGTCCGATGGCAAGGAAGCAGGCCGCGGACCTAAGCCGCTTATGCCCTGAAAGGGCGGCAAAACAACCGAATGCAACACCGGCAACCAAATCAATGGCGTAGTGTTCGCCGGTGGACAGCGTAGCCAAAGCGGTCCCGATAAGCATCGCCAGCGAAGCCATGCGCCATCTCATGGTGCGTGAAAAGAACACAAAAACGACGGCGGTCCCCAAATGAAGAGACGGAAATGCATTGGGCATTCCGCTCAACCTGATCGGTTCTGCGTGGACGGCTGAGGGATGAAGCCATGCTGCATGAAGTGCGTATAGAGGCCCGCACGCCGGAACAATGGCGTACAGCAACGGTCCAGCGAGCATTTCCGCGATGTATGCGAGAACGATGGAGCCTGGCCCTTTCTGATGCCGGCTGGCGAGATACCAGACGATCATCATGGGGACCATCAGTTCGTACACAATCCACAGGATCAGCCGCCATCCGCCCTGCAGGGACGAAGCAATCCCAGGGGTATTCACGCCCAGAGAGGCGTCGAGCCCAGCCAGTACGTGATCGTATTTCCAGGGAAGCAGCCCGTTCTCCCGTCCCATAACAACATTGAGCAGGAAGCCGTAAAGGAGATTGATGACGAGAGCGATGACCAGGACGGGGCGTGTCTTGTCGCGTTCATCTCTGAGCATCCAGACAACGGATAGGAAGAGTGCAACCAGGCCGATTATTTGGGGATTTAAAAGGTAGACTGCGAGCTTCATCTCCGCGTGGCCCATCCTTCAGCATTTCGGAAGAGCACGCTGGATGCCAATTCGGTCCACCCGTCGCACGCCACCGTAACTCCCTGATGTGGCGCGCGATACTCCATGGGTAATGTCAACGCGGTTGCTCGATTGATGAGGCCATGTAAACGATCGTTCACATGTACTATACATAAGCTCAAAACAAAACCTCGGTGGAAGTGGCTGATAAATTAATGGCTTACGGGGGCGAGGAGAAATGGCAGCGCAGTTGCATGTTTTGAGACGTGCCCGGTTGGGTATTGCACCACAAATTCTAGGGGGGAACACAAATGAAAGACATTCTGCTCAAACTCTACGTCAAGGTCCAATGCCTGCTCTCGCAGGAAGAAGGCCAGGACTTGGTTGAATACGCGCTCATCGTGGCTCTGATCGCTCTGGCGTGCTGCGCCGGAATGAAGAGCTTGGCCACTGCAATCAACAACGGGTTCAGCACACTCGGAAGCACCCTCACCAGCGACTTGTAATCGCGGCGTCCGGCTCCGCTCCCATTCAAAATGGGGAGGGGAATCGGTCAACGAATGCCTTTACATGTTCTCTCCAGACGTTTGTGCGGCTCCGCGGCTGGAGGACAAGTGAATTGGACTCCGATCTATATAGTGGTACAAAACCAGGCGTGAGGCGGCCGGAAACAGAACTCAAGTGCGACCGGTCATCTTCGCACCAGCCGCGCGACCGATTCGAAGGAAGGACGGGCAACTTTCTGTGGGCAGAGCAGAAGCCTTACAGGGATCGAGCCCCGTCCTTCTTTTCGGACCCGCTTCCTGCCGCGGCGTGGTTATCCATTCAATCTTCGAATCCTGAGAAGTCGTGACCCGAGACAGTCGCCGGACGCGACACATTCGATTTGCCAAGCCGACATGATTACACAGGCCAGTCCTCACCATTCGTTCGAATTGGCGCTCGTCGAAAACGGCATGTGCCTCGTCGGGTTCACTGTGGCCTGCTTTTGGCCTCGAACGTGCGCGAAGTACTTTGCGAGAGCCGAGCGAGTCTTCGCGCGAGTTGCCATGCGCCCTCGTCTGGCCATCGTTGTCGCCGGTCTATCTGTGGTTCTCCTTCGGCTTGCAATCCTGCCTGTCTGTCCGATTCCTCTGCCCTTCAACCCGGATGATTTCAGTTTCCTGCTGGCGGCGGATACCTTTGCCGCGGGCAGAGTCACAAACCCGACGCCGGTGATGTGGCCTCATTTCGAGAGCATGCACATCACCATGTATCCGACGTATGTGTCGATGTATTTTCCCGCGCAGGGCTTGCTGCTGGCGGCGGGCAAAGTGCTGCTCGGGCATCCATGGTTCGGCTTACTGATCGTCGACGGGTTGATGTGCGCGGCTTTGTGTTGGATGCTTCAGGCCTGGCTGCCCAAAAACTGGGCATTCGTCGGGGCAATGATCGCAGTGCTACGTCTGGGGCTTTTCAGTTACTGGATCAACAGTTACACGGGGGCGGGTTGTGTCGCCGCACTCGGCGGTGCGCTCGTGCTTGGCGCTCTTCCGCGCCTCATAAGGGGCGGGCGTCTCGCAAATGGCTGGTGGCTCGCGCTCGGAATCTCCATCCTGATCCTTAGTCGCCCGTATGAGGGCTTCCTTCTCTGCGTGCCGACAGCCGCGGTCCTGGGGCATTGGCTTCTGTTTGGCAAGAATCGTCCCAGTCCGGCTGCTATGCTGCGCGCCACCGCGCTGCCTCTGCTTGTCGTGGTCGTCACCGGTTCATGGATGGCGTATTACGATTACCGGTCCTTCGGCAGTCCGCTCACGCTTCCGTACACGATCGACCGGGCGCAGTACGCGGTGACTCCTTATTACGTCTGGCAGTCGCTGCGGCCCGAACCGGCGTATCGGCACGCCGTGATGCGCGACTTCTATACGCGCCAGGAGATGAAAGTCTTCCGCGAGGTCCATAACGTCTCGACCTTCGTTCCGCGCACCCTGGGCAAAGTGTTTGGGGCACTGCAGTTCTATGCCGGGCCCGCCCTCCTCATCCCGCTCATCATGATTCGGCGCATCTTGCTTGATAAGCGCATTCGATTCCTGGTGGTATGCCTGGCAGTGTTGTGCGCGGGCATGGTGATCGAGATCTATCTTGTTGCACACTATCTGGCCGTGTTTACCTGCGTCATGTATGCGATCGGCTTGCAGGCCATGCGCCACTTGAGGGTCTGGGAGCCGGGAGGACGGCCGGTGGGGTTGGCGCTGGTGCGAACCGCCCTGACCGTCTGCGTCATCATGGCGGTCATTCGTCTGGGAGCCAGACCTCTCGGGATCGCGCCTTTTGAACGTCCCGAGTCCGAGTGGATGGGCCTGTGGTACGGACCGGAGCATTTCGGGGCCGACCGGGCAAATGTTCAGAGTCAATTGGAACACTCGCCCGGAAAACACCTTGTTCTGGTGAGATATGACCTCGCCACGCACTGGTCTGTAGACGAATGGGTATCTAATTCGCCCGACATAGATAACTCGAAGGTTATCTGGGCTCGCGAAATGGACAAGGATAATAACCAGGAACTTATACGACATTACAGCGATCGGCAGGTCTGGTTAGTTCAGCCCGACCTGAGTACTGGCATCCTCACTCGCTATCCCGGGTTCCAGCGGCTTGGCTCTTCCCCCCCAGAGTTCGCAAGCTCAGACGCCGCACCAATTACTAAGTAAGTTCTAAAGGTACTTACTGTAGGCTTCAATTTGTTTGGCAGAGTAATCCCGCCTCTCAACGGGGGACGAGAGCACAGTTGACGTCGCCGTGGCTCCAAAGGCCGACAGCTTATCGATGAGCGCTTCCAGGTGGCGCACCGAGACCAAGTGAGCCTCGATGACGAAAGACTCGTCGCCGGTGATGCGGTGACAGCGGGTGATTTCGGGAAGCTCCTTGATGGTCGAGACAGTGCGCCCGATCTGCAGGTCGCCACCCGGGATGGTCAGTCGCATCACGACGTGAATGGGCACACCCAGCTTCGCCATCTCAACGGAAGCATGGTACCCGGTGATGATGCCGGCCTCCTCGAGGCGGTGGACGCGCTCCGCCACGGCGGGAGTGGATAGCCCGACCTTCCGCCCCAGCTCCGCGAACGACATCCGGGCCTGGTTCTGCAGGTTTTCCAGGATCTTCCATGCGATGGGGTCGAGTTCCAGCGTGTTTGGCGAAGTCTTGCGACTCATCTTCCAGCAATCCTTAGGTGCTCTACGCATTATGCCTAACGGCATTAGGTCCGTGCACATTTTTTCCATCGAATCCCCATTCTCTCTCGCGTTTTGGCGGACCTATCCTAAGCCAGGTCGGAACACTTCTTTCCCGCGCACGTTCCATTTCGGGTTCCGGCACCAAAAGGAGATGGTATGAACGCTTTCCCCCGTTCAGGCTCCGCATCGTCCATGTCTCATGCCGTCGCCGAAGTCAGCGAAGAGCGCGACTTTCTTCCTCTCCGTGGGACCGATCACGTTGAGTTCTACGTGGGCAATGCGCGCCAGGCCGCCTACTTTTATCGGGCAGCATTCGGCATGTCGCTGGTGGCTTACGCCGGGCCGGAAACCGGGCGTCGCGACCGCGCTTCCTACGTAGTACAGCAGGGAAAGATTCGTTTTATTCTTACCACCCCGCTCCGCTCGAGCGACCCGATCGCCGAGCACATCCATCGCCACGGAGACGGAGTGCGTGTTGTCGCGCTTTGGGTCGACGATGCCCGCCACGCATGGCGTGAAACCACCGGCCGGGGCGCCATCAGTGTGGCCGAGCCCAGCGAGCAGTCCGACGAGTACGGACGCGTCGTGATGTCGAGCATTCGAGCGTATGGCGACACCATCCACACATTCGTCGAGCGGGATGCATATGCCGGTCCGTTTCTTCCCGGTTTTCGGCCTGTCGAACACGACCACGTCGCGCGTCCCACAGGACTGCTGCATATCGATCACATGGTGGGCAACGTCGGCTGGCACGAGATGGACAAATGGGTCGATTTCTACGCACGCGTGATGGGCTTCCGCTTGTATCAGCATTTCGACGACAAGGATATCTCCACCGAATACTCGGCCCTGATGTCGAAGGTGATGGCCAACGGCAACGGCTACGTCAAATTCCCCATCAACGAGCCGGCCGAGGGCAAGAAAAAGTCGCAGGTAGAAGAATATCTCGACTTCTATCCGGGTCCCGGCGTGCAGCACATTGCGCTGGCCACCAATAACATCCTGCATACCGTGACGAAACTCCACGAGCAGGGGGTGGAGTTCCTGCACATTCCGCACAACTACTACACGGAACTGCAGCAGCGAGTGGGGGCGATCGATGAACCGGTGGAAGAGCTGGAACAACTCGGTATCCTGGTCGACCGCGACGATGAAGGCTACATGCTGCAGATCTTCACGCGACCCGTTGAAGACCGGCCTACCCTGTTTTTCGAGATCATCCAGCGCAAAGGTAGCCGCAGTTTCGGAAAGGGAAACTTCAAGGCGCTGTTTGAAGCTATCGAACGCGAACAGCGCGAGCGCGGCAACCTATAGCCGCGCGTCATTGCGCGACTCGATTGATGGAGATCATTATGGCTACGGCAACCCAGTCTCACGCGGCTCCTTACCTCATTCACCAGGATTACGACGCCTACACCGATGAGCGGCACAGTGTGTGGGCGGAGCTCGTCAGGCGCGTGCTTCCCGAAGTCGAGAAGCACGCCGCGAACGAATATCTCGACGGATTCCAGATCATTGGGCTGCAGCGCGATCGCTTGCCGGATTTGAAAGCGGTGAGCGCGCGCCTCCGGCCGCGCACCGGCTGGAACTCCGTGCCCGTGAGCGGATTCCTTCCCGCACCGGCATTCTTCGAGATGCTCGCGGCGCGGCGTTTTCCAACAACCACATGGCTGCGCAGCCGGGAGTCGCTCGAATACACGCCCGAGCCGGACATCTTCCACGACGTCTTCGGGCACGTGCCCATGCATGCGCACAGGGTGTTCGCCGATTTCCTTCAGCACTACGGCCGGGTGTGTGCGGGCATCGAAGACCAGGACGTGCTCGAGAGACTGGGCCGGCTGTTCTGGTACACGGTCGAGTTCGGCCTCATTCGTCAGAACAACGAGATCAAGGTCTACGGCAGCGGACTCATCAGCTCCCACGGCGAGTGCATGAATGTGATCGAAGGCAAATGCGCCGTCCACGATTTCACGCTGGACGAAGTGCTCGACACGCCTGTAAAAGTGGATGAGTTCCAGAAGCTGCTGTTTGCGGTGAACAGTTTCGATCAGATTTACGAGGCGATGCATGAAGCAGAGCAGCGAGTCGAGCGCAGTACTCTTTGACACGGAATCGGCGGGCGCCGAGCTTTCTTATCAGTCGGGATTTGGCAACGAGTTCGCAACCGAAGCGGCGCCGGGCGCGCTGCCTGTCGGGCAGAACGCGCCGCAGAAACATTCCTTGGGACTGTACACCGAGCAGTTCAGCGGGACTCCGTTCACGGCGCCGCGCGCCGTCAATCGCCGCACGTGGACCTACCGGATCAGGCCTTCGGTAACGCATCGTCCTTATGAAGAAATCTCGGCACCAATGATTCGCAGCGGGCCGTTCCTCGAGGCGCCCACCACCCCAAATCAACTGCGCTGGGATCCCTTGCCCATTCCCACGGAGCCGGCCGACTTTGTCGACGGCATCGTCACGCTGGGTGGCAACGGCGATCCCGCCATGCAGGCGGGACTGGCGATTCATCTCTATGCTGCGAATGCGTCAATGGAAGATCGCTTCTTCTACACGGCCGACGGGGAATTGCTGATCGTTCCCCAACTCGGTGAACTTCGCTTCCACACGGAGCTCGGAATTCTCGAAGTGCGGCCGGGCGAGATCTGCGTCATTCCGCGCGGGGTCAAATTCCGGGTCGTGCTCGTGGAGAAGCAGGCCCGGGGCTATATCTGCGAGAACTACGGCCTGCCGTTCCGGCTGCCGGAACTCGGGCCCATCGGCGCCAACGGCCTGGCCAATCCGCGTGACTTCAAGGCGCCGGTCGCGGCCTACGAGGACCGCGACGGCGAGTTCCACATCACGGCCAAATTTCTGGGCCGCTTATGGTCCGCGTTCATTGATCACTCGCCGCTCGACGTGGTCGCGTGGCACGGGAATTACGCGCCCTACAAGTACGACCTGTCTATGTTCAACTGCATCAACACGGTATCGTTCGACCACCCGGATCCATCGATCTACACCGTGCTGAGCGCCCCGTCGGCCGTCCCCGGTACAGCCAACTGCGACTTCGCGATCTTTCCCCCGCGGTGGATGGTGGCGGAGCACACGTTCCGTCCCCCGTGGTTTCATCGCAACCTGATGAACGAATTCATGGGTCTGGTATTCGGTGCGTACGACGCCAAGTCGGAAGGCTTCGTGCCGGGCGGCGCGAGTTTGCACAACTGCATGGCCGGCCACGGTCCAGATGCGGAGACATTCGAGCGCGCCAGCAACGCCGATCTCAAGCCGCAGTACCTGGCCAACACGCTCGCATTCATGTTTGAGACGCAACTTGTGGTGCGGCCCACCGAGTTCGCCATGAACACGCGCATCCTTCAGCATGAGTACTTCGAATGCTGGCAAGGGCTGAAAAAGCGATTCATTCCCGGAAACCATGGCAAATGATCGAGCAGGGATGCCCCAGGTCCGGGGCCCCCGCGAACGGGTCCATGTTCGTGGGGTGGAGGTCTCGATTTTGAGACCTGGGACCGCCATCGACGCGCTGCTCGCGGGGCTGATCGACTATGCCGGCCTTTACCCGCCTGCAAGCCTCGACATGCGCTCCGCTGTCGAAAACTACCGCAGGTATCGCAGCGGCACACATGCGTACGCTCTCGGGCGGTTCATCGTCGATGCTGCCCGGGTGGATGGACTCCGCGCGGTAGCTGGCAACATTGACGACCTAAAGCTAAGCGTGATCGTTTCTCACCCGGCGCAAACGCACAATGTGTCGAAGCTGATCGACGAGGGTGCGCCGATCGAGGCCGTCGAAGCCAAGGCCGCCTCTCCGGCTGATGTCGAACAAATCACGCGGAGCCTTCCGCTAGGCGTGCACGCATTCATCGAGACTCCCGGCGAGCCGCAGTCGCATCTCCTCCGAGCCATCTCCAACTGCGGCGCGTGCGCAAAGCTCCGAATGGGCGGTGTGGGGTCCGAAGCATTTCCGTCCATCGCCGCAGTTGCCCGAACGCTAGAGAGCCTCATCCGTGCCGGGCTTGCGTTCAAGGCCACTGCGGGGCTGCATCATCCCATTCGTTCCCGCCACCCGTTCACCTATGCGCAGGACAGCCCGTTGGGGATGATGCATGGTTTCATCAATCTGATCGGTGGCACGACATTGCTGCACTTCGGAGCAAGCGCGGCGGACGCCCAGCGGGTGCTCGACGAGCAGAATCCGAAAGCATGGAACGTGACCCCGCAATCGCTGGAGTGGCGTTCGTACCGTTGGACTACCGATCAGTTGTCCGGGATCAGGCAAAAATTCGTCAGTTTTGGATCGTGCTCATTTGAGGAACCGATTCGAGACCTGGAGGCGCTTGGATGGCTTTGAGAAGCTGGGTCGCGTCGGCCAACGATCCCGCCACCGACTTCCCCCTCGAGAACTTGCCGTTCGGCGTGTTCCGGTACGCGCACAGGAAGAGCATGGGCGTAGCCATCGGCGATCAGATCTTTGATCTGGGCAGGTGCGCGTCCGAGGGGCTGCTGAAAGACATGGCGAGCGAGATTGCCGACGCCTGTACGGCGCAAGTGCTCAATCC
>Ga0335077_10010895_pt1 | contig 11362 bp, 9 predicted proteins | sample Lox_Sample_31_FD_207151 | JGI IMG/M metagenome (GOLD analysis project Ga0335077, IMG submission 207151) | Soil microbial communities from Loxahatchee National Wildlife Refuge, Florida, United States - Lox_Sample_3.1 | ecosystem: Environmental > Terrestrial > Soil > Wetlands | place: USA: Florida...
AGAAGGATGGGAAAAGTTCCGGAAGCAAACGACACCTTCCTGTTGTTCTCATTCTTTTCCTCTGCGTCTCGGTGCCTCTGTATTTAGTCTCTCACACCTTCTGGCCTGTCAATGGGTGAGTACCTTGAAGGCGTGCGTTTATTGGTTTCTCAGGAGACCCGGAATGCACCATAACATGCAGAGCCGTTCCAGGGCCCGGGAAGCGACGATTCCTCCGGCCCGCAGACTGGTGAAAGCGCCGGTCGCGGTCCCCCCTCTCCCCTCGGAGAGGGCGAGCACGTCGTACACACAGTTCTCTATATTACCAGCGCACTAATCTGGGGCCTTGCTGATCAAAAGCCCGGACTCTTCTTCCGCAATTCCTCACGCCGCAGCCAGCCAGCTCCCGAGCGTTTTGAATGCTTAGCAGGGTGCTGAAAAACCCCGTTTCGAGCGGTCTTCGTAGCGGCGCCCTTTAGGGCGGCACTTTGAATTCAACAAGATGCCCGGCTAAAGCCGGCCTCTACGAGTGCCAAAACGGGTTTTTCAGCAGCCTGCTAGGCCGTCGCGAGGCAAACCAGTTGAATGCCTAACCCTCTCCCTGGGGAGAGGGTGGACCGCGACCGGCGCTTTCACCAGCCGGAGCGGGCTGGGTGAGGGGTTCAACTTTCGACTCTCGAATTCTCCCACTATCCACTCACCCACTCACCATTGCTTCTTTCGCTGCTCCCGTGGTGACGGCAAAGTGCCGCCATACCTCCGCTAGGCGATCGAGGGTCGCGCGGCTGACCGTTTCCGTGACGCAGGTCAGCAGGTGATTCTTGAGCTCCGGATAGAACCGTCCCAGATTCAAGCCCCCGATGATGTTATGACGACGAAGTTCTTCCAGCAGATCTTCCGCGTCGCCCGGCGTCCTTACCACAAACTCGTTGAAACCGGGCCCAGAAAACGGCAGCTCGGTAGCTGGGGCCTGGCGAAGCTGGTCGGCGGCATAGCGCGCCTTGGCAAGATTCTGCTCAGCCAGCGACCTCAATCCTTTCTTGCCCATCAGGCAGAGGTAGATGGTGGCGCAGAGGGCAAAAAGGCTCTGGCTGGTGCAGATATTCGAGGTAGCTTTCTCTCGGCGGATGTGCTGCTCGCGGGTGGCCAGCGTAAGGACATATCCACGTCGCCCCTCGGTATCCTGCGTCTGGCCCACCAGCCGGCCCGGCATCTGGCGAATGAGTTTTTCCCGCGTGGCCAGGAATCCTACGTAGGGGCCGCCGAACGCCACCGGCACGCCGAACGATTGCGCCTCGCCGCAAACGAAGTCCGCCTCGCTGGGTGGCTTGACAATGGCGAGCGAGAGCGGCTCGGTGATGGCGACGATGGCGAGAGCCCCGGCACGGTGGGCGATTTCGGCAATCTGGTGAACGCGCTCGAGCACTCCGAAGAAGTTGGGGGATTGCACCACCACGGCGGCCGTTTCCGGGTTGACCGCGGCTTCGAGCCGAGCGAGGTCGATCTGGCCCGTCGCCGCGTAAGGAACCTCGCCCAGTCCCACGCCTTGATGCTGGAGGTAAGTCTCCACCACCTGGCGGTACTCGGGGTGAAGGGTACGCGCCCACACCACGCGGTTGCGGCGGGTGAGGCGCAACGCCATCAGCACCGCCTCGTTGGTGGCAGTGGACCCGTCGTAGAGAGAGGAGTTAGCCACCTCCATGCCCGTCAGTTGCGCGATCAGCGTTTGAAACTCGAACATCGCCAGCAGGTTGCCCTGGCTGATTTCGGCCTGGTAGGGCGTGTAGGAGGTCAGAAACTCGCCGCGCGAAAGCAGCGTGTCGATCACCACCGGCCGGTAATGCGAGTAGGCACCCGCGCCCAGCAGCGAGACACAATCGCGCGCGCTCTGGTTGGCCGCCTGGCGAAAGAACTCCATCAGTTCCGGCTCCGACAGCGGCCCCGGAACGTTCAACCCGCGCCGTAACCGCAGCGCCTCCGGGATCTGGGCAAACAGCTCGTCGATGGAAGTGTGGCCGGTAGCTTCCAGCATGGCCCCGCGGTCAGCGTCCGAATTGGGGAGATAACGCATTGTTTTTCATTTTGGATTTTGGATTGAAAGAGGACCGCGACCAGAGCGGGTTCTTGAATCCAAAATCCAAAATCCAAGATCCAAGATTAGTTTAGTGGGTGGCCTCTTGAATGTACTTTTCGTACTGGTCTGCGGTCATCAGGCTCTCGGTCTCGCGCCGGTCCTTCAAGCGCACGCGGATCAGCCAGGCCGTATCGTGAGGGTCCGAGTTAAGCAATTCCGGGTTATCCTGAAGCTTCGAATTGACCGCCGTCACGTCGCCCGTCACCGGCGAATAAACGTCCGAAACCGCCTTTACGGACTCGACGGTGCCGAACGTCTCCTTGGCAGTGACGCGGTCGCCGGGTTTCGGCAGCTCGACGAACACAATGTCTCCCAATTCCTTCTGGGCGTGATCGGTGATGCCGATGGTCCCGATGGATTCATCCACGCGAATCCATTCGTGCTCTTTCGTGTACAACAATTCCGGAGGGTAAGTAGCCATGATTATGATCCTCCTGTCAAAAAAGGAGTCAGGAGACAGGAGTCAGGTTTTGACTGTCTTCATTCTGACTCCTGTCTCCTGACTCCTTCCTTCTAACCATTTCTTCGGTAAAAGGGCAACGGAACGATCCGCGCCGCTGCCAGACGGCCGCGGATCTCAATCTGGATTTCACGCCCCGGCTCGGCGCGCCCCGTCGGAACGTACGCCAATCCGATGTTCTTCTTCAAGAACGGCGCCACCGATCCGCTGGTGACGCAGCCGCACACTTCGTCGTCGATCAACACCGGGTAGCCGTCTCGGCCGATGTTGCGGTCGGCCATTTCAAATCCTACCAGTTTTTTGCGCGTCCCTTCGCTCTTTTGTTTCCGCAGCGCGTCGCGGCCCAGGAACTCGCCCTTCTCCAGCTTGCAGATCCAACCCAGGTTCGCCTCGAGAAGGGTGGTTTCCTCGTCCAGTTCGTGACCATATAAAGGGTACGCCGCTTCGAGGCGCAAGGTGTTGCGCGCCCCGAGGCCCGCCGGAATCAATCCTTCCGGTTGCCCGGCTTCGAGCAACGCGTTCCACACGCGCTCCGATTCCGCGAGCGGGAAGTAGAACTCGAAGCCGTCCTCGCCGGTATAGCCCGTGCGCGCGAGCAGGCCCTCGACGCCACAGCACTCGGCCCAGGTGAACCAATAATACTTGATGGCCGCCAGGTCGCAACGGATCACCTTGGCCAGGACGGTTGCCGCAAGCGGTCCCTGCAAGGCAAGCTGGGCGTAGTCCGCGGAGACGTTCCGCACATCGGCGCCGAATCGGGCGTTGTGCCGTGTGATCCAGTCAAAATCCTTGTCGGTGTTGGAGGCGTTCACGCAGAGGAGGTAGTGGCCTTCGCCCAACCGGTGGACAAGGCAGTCGTCCACCGCGCTTCCCTGGGCGTACATCAACGCCGAATACTGTGCCTGGCCCGTCTTCAGGCGGGCGACGTCATTGGAGGTCACGAACTGAAGCAGAGGAAGGGCCTCGGGGCCGCGTACTTCGATTTCGCCCATATGGCTGACGTCGAACAACCCGGCCCGCGTGCGCACCGCGACGTGCTCCTCAATGATGCCGGAGTACTCGACGGGCATTTCCCAGCCGCCGAACTCCACCATACGCGCGCCCGCCTTTCTGTGGGCCGCGTTCAGCGGCGTTCGTTTTAGGGTGGCCCCTGCTGTGGTGGCCAAACCCATTCTTCTCCAGTCGTAGAGTTACAGGTTGCGGTACCCGATCTTCTCCAATCGTGGGCGAACAGGCAACCTAACATAGTCCCCGAGAAGCGTCAAGAATCCCGCCTGGTTGCGGTCAGTCATGGCGCGAATGCACCGGAAGCCGGGCTTGTTTCAACCGAAGAGTCCGGCATTTCAAGCCTTGATTGCCGGGGAGGGAAGGCGGCAAGCACCGATTCTTTTTACCAAAACAACGCGATTCGAATCGTCGCCTGCCGCCCCCAAAGCAGCAACCAGCGTCAAGTGTTGGGTGATAGCTGGGTCATAGTCGTCGACGCTGGTGGAGGTTTCCATCTACCCCAATCATCGGTCGAACTAAGGCGCCACGTGAGCGCGGCGCGATGGTACTCGAAAGCCGCCCGAGGTAACCGGGGTATTAGGCCTTGTGACCGCGCCTCCATCGAACCTGGCGCTACCCCGTCGACGAGGTCGGCTGTGAGGACGCCGCCGCTACAGCCGACGCTGGCGCGAACCTCCCGGGGCCATACGGATCGAGCGAAACCGAACTGGAGCCGGTCAGCACCAACTCGGAGATCAACTGCGCCGTGATGGGCGCCAACAGAATGCCGTTGCGGAAGTGGCCGGTGGCGAAGATCAGATTGGAAACGCTGCCGTAGCCGAGGATGGGCCGATGGTCCGCCGTGTCCGGACGCAGCCCGGCCCAGGCGCGCCGGAAGCGAAGCCCACCCACCAGCGGCGCGATCCGCCCCACACCCTCCAGGATCGACCGCAGGCCTTCGCCGGTGACGGCTTTATCGAAGCCGACGTACTCGGCGGTGGTCCCCGCCAGGATGCGCGTGGCATGGGGCACCATGTAATGGTGGCCCGCACGCACCACCAAGGGCAGCTTGCGGTCTGCTTCGTCAGGTTCAAACTCGATCATCTGTCCGCGGCAGGGTTGCATGGGTAGGTCCACGCTGAACGAAGTGGCCAGTTGGCTAGACCAGGAACCGGCGGCCAAGATGAAGCAGCCGGCGGAGAGGCCGGACGAGCGGCCGAACGGGACACCGGACTGGACGATAGACCCCGCCGAGGCGGATTTGCCCTCCGCGCCGCCGGAGACCGAAATCTCCGCGCTCTCGATCTTGCCTGGGCGATCGCCGCGCTGCACGAGGCGGGTGACGGCCGTGTGAGTGTGAAACGTCACTCCCACACGCCGACCCGCGAGGGCCAGTGCAGATGCCAGCCGTTCGTTGTCGAGCCAGTGGTCGCCCGGAACGAAGAGCCCGCCCGTAATGTGAGGCGAGAGGCCGCGAACCCGGTGGTGGACTTCTTCCGGGGCCAGGCGTTCAAGAGGGAGTCCGTGGCCCGCCTGGGCGTGATAGATCTTGTCCAACTCCGCCTGCTGGTTCTCATCGGCAGCCAGCAGCAGCGCGCCCTCGTGATGGTATCCGATCCCGCCTGGGGCAAGACCGGCGAGATCCTCAACCTCCGCGACGAAGCTGGGATAGAGATCGCGGCTGGCCCGGCAAAGATCGAAAAAAGCGTCGAACCCGGTGGCTTCGCCCTGCGGAGCGATCATGCCGGCGGCCGCTGAACTCGCCTCGCCGCCCGGCTCGCCTCGCTCGATCACCACCACCCGCAGGTGCGCCATCGCCAGACGAAGCGCGATGCCGCAGCCGATCACGCCGCCCCCGATTACCAGGACGTCGGGCGAGGAGCTGGAATTCGTTGGCATAGGTTTGAGTGTAACTCAAAAGGCCGTCAGCCATCAGAATTGAGGAAGAAGTCGAGAGTCGAAAGTTGAAAGTCGAAAGTGAAGACGCCTTTGACACTTTACCGAAATTGGGTATCGGGATTGCTTTTTCACTTCCGACATTCAACTTTCGACTATCAGTTTCTTCCTGCCTGAGCTGAATGCTGACGGCGCTTCCACGACTGTAGTAAACTCTCTTGGCGGAGTTCTGCGGGAGGACCGGTTGGCTTGTCCTATTTGCCAGAAGCGCAAGGCGAAGCGTTTTTGTCCGGCCAAGGGCGAAAACATCTGCTCGGTCTGCTGCGGCACCGAGCGCGAGGTGACGATCGACTGCCCGTCGGATTGTCCGCATTTGATCGCCAGCCGCGAGTACGATTGGCACCGCCGTCGGCAAGGTGACTCCCCCGACTGGTCGCAGTCGCCTTTCCCCGAGGCGCGCCTCGACCGCGATTTCGTCGCCGACCACGCCGAGCTCACGTTCGCGCTTTCCTACGCCATTTCCCTGTTCGCGCGCGCTCACCGCTCGCTGGTGGATTCCGATGTGATCGCCGTCCTCAAGTCGCTGGCGGAGACCTACCGAACTTTGTCAAGCGGCATTTACTACGAGAAACTGCCGGAGTATCGGCTTCAGGCCGAACTCTACCAGGCCCTCCAGACGGCGTTGGTCGAGTTCAAGAAGAAGCAGGCTCAGGCGATGATGAGCAGCGTCCGCGATTCCGATGTCAGGGATGTGCTCATGTCGATGGCCCAGCTTGGCTACGTCCGCCAGAATGGTCGCCCGAAGAGCCGCGCCTTTCTCGATATGCTCCGCGGGCAGTTCAGGTCGCCTGAGCTGGAGAAGCCCGCCGCGTCGAATGTACTTATCCTTCCCTAAATGCGACCGAGGACCACCGAAGAAGAATTGCCGATTGCCGATTACCAACCGGATTGACTTGTGTCTTCACTTCCAATCGGCAATCGTCAATCATCAATCGTCAATCCAGTTCAGCCGCCTGGGGCCGCTCACAAACGGATTGCTGCGCTCATAAAAGCGAAGCAGCCGGTCGACCTCGCGCGTAATGCCGATGCGCACGGACTCACCAATGGCTCCGGCGGGCTTCACGGCGGCGCCGAGCCACAGCGGTCCCCGGGCGCACAGGTCCACGCCATCGTATCGCTTGTCAATCCGTAGCGCGGCGGCAAGCCGGCCCGGACCGCGGGCGAGGTCCAGCAGGCGTGTCGTGCCGCGGTGGCGCTCCATCGTGGCGATCCCTTCCAGCGGCTCGATGGCCCGCAGCAGGACCCCGGCGCCGATCCCGGGCGTCTCACTGGAAACGTTAAGCATCCACGACGAACCGTACGCAAAGTAGACGTAAGCATGCCCACGCCGGAGAAAAAGCGAGCGATTGCGTGGCGTTTGCCCGCGGAAGGCGTGCGCCGCCGCATCACCCACGACGTAGGCTTCCGTCTCGACAATACGTCCGCTCATCCTTTCCGCCAGACTGCCTTCCGGACCATTCGGGAGATCGTGCACCAGCGTCTTGCCGATGAGATAACGCGCCAAGGCGATCGTGTCGACGGGTAACTCGGCGCGGCGAAGGTGACGGATACGACGTGTGAACATACCCAAGAGTCCGGAAGTCACAGCTAAGCCGCCTCGATCAGTACCACGAGTTCGACTGCGCTACCTTCATCTTTTCCATTATGCCTGTCCTTGGAAGCCGAATGACCCGCCGTCCTATTGTAGTCTATCTTATTCGGCCTTGGCCCGCTTCGTAATGGGAGAGTTCGCTCCGGAAGGAATCCCACCAGCGACAAACCTGCTAAGGAGAACGGCGTGTGGACCACTCCCATGCCCTCCGCCCCCGAGCTTCTCCACGGTCCGACAATGGGGACCACGATGCCAATCATGATAGCGACCTCGGTCCCCTTGTCGATTCTGCGACGCGTGCGAGCGTGCGAGGCGCCGATTGACTTGGGGGCCAGCAGGCGCTACTCTTCTCTTGCTTAGGTCCTTGCTGGCGTTTTTTCGCACTCGCAAGGCTTCCTCTGGCCCAGCGGTAGGGACTGCCGGCCGGCACGGCGCAGAATCTCCGGGGTGAATTATGGAGAGGGCAGGCAGATACGAGATTGTGGAAGAGATCGGCCGGGGCGCCATGGGTGTGGTCTACAAGGCCTACGACCCGGTGATCGGCCGCACGGTCGCTGTCAAGACGATGCTCGCGCAGGGTCTGGCGGAGGGCGACTTCGAGGCGTTCCGCGCCCGCTTCCAGTTCGAGGCCCAGTCGGCGGGCACGCTCACCCATCCTAATATCATCACCGTCTACGACTTTGGCGAGGAAGAGGGCATGCTCTATCTCGCCATGGAGTACCTGCAGGGAAAGTCGCTGCAGAAGTTGCAGCAGGAGCAGAAGATCCTGCCCCTCGAGACCATCGCTCCGTTGGTGGAGCAGGTGGGCAGCGCGCTTGATTTCGCCCATCTGCACAAGATCGTCCATCGCGACATCAAGCCTGCCAACATTATGGTTCTCGACAGCGGGATGGTGAAGGTGACGGATTTCGGTGCGGCCAAAGGCGTGACGACCACGTTTACCACCCGAACCGGCCAACTGCTCGGCACGCCCCATTACATGTCGCCTGAGCAGGCCAAGGGGCGAACCCTCGACGGACGCTCGGACATCTTCTCGCTGGGCGTCATTCTCTACGAGTTGCTTACCGGTGAGAAACCGTTCTACGGCGAGAGCCTGACGACGGTGATCTACAAGGTGGTTCACGACACGCCCATTCCGCCGCGCGAGCTCGATCCCACCATCCATCCGGGTTTGAGCTTCGTGGTGAGCAAGGCCTTGGCCAAGTCGCCTGACGATCGCTACCAGAGTTGCAGAGAACTGGTGGACGACCTGAAGAACTATCGGAACCTGGGAGCGATGGCCGCAACGAATGAGACCGTGGTGCTGACCCGGCCCCTGGCCGCCACATCGGCGGTTGCCGCGGCGTCCAGCACGTCGGTGCGCGCCGCGGCCGTGGGTGGGACGTCCGCTCTCCAGCCTGCAGCCGCCGCTCCAAGCAAGGGATCGCTTGCAGCAACGGTCCCGCCCGTGGCCTCGCCACCGGACTCTGCCACATTCTCTGACACGCACGAGGAGAAACATTCGCCCTTGGTGTGGCTGCTGCCCGTGTCCCTGCTGGCGCTGGCGCTGATCGTTGGCCTGATCCTGTATCGCAAGCACGCCCCGCCGTCTCCACTTGGCAACCCGTCGGCAGATCATTCGGCCGCCCAGTCTACCAGTGAGCAACCGCAGCCCAGCGCGTCGCGTTCCTCTGCGACCCATCCAGCCGAGAGCAAACACCCGGCCCAGGAGACCAGCCCGGTAGCAAGACCAGTAGCAAGTCTGGAAACGCAGGAGTCCCGTCCGATCTCCAAGCCCGTTGCCGAAAAGGCTCCGAAGCCCGCCGGAATGGGAACGCTGAATATCCGGTCGAACGTGGCGGGTGCAAAGATTCTGATCAATGGCAGTATTAAAGACGGCTGGGTGACGCCCCGCGCGGCCCAGTTGCCGGCGGGAAAGTATCGCGTGTCGCTGGTCGCTGACAATTATCAGACCGCCTTTCAGGATGAAGTCGAGGTTGTAGCCGGAAGCGAACGATCGGTGGACATTCCACTCACGGCCGTGTTGGGAGGGCTCCGCATCGAAACCACCCCGCCCGGCCTCGAGGTCGTTATCGACGAAAAGTCGTACGGGCCAAGCCCGGTGACGGTGAGTCTGCCAGCCGGTCCCCACAGCCTCAAAGTGTCTGCGCCGCCGGGCATGGCGGCCCAAGTGGAGACGGTCCAGGTTCCAGCCAACGACGTTAGAACCGTGAGCCTTCGTTGGTGAATCTTGCCCGGGACTGCGCCGTTGCGAGCTGGTATCCCATATCTGCAACGCCTGATGCTCACAAGGTACTTCATGGAGGCAACTCTCGCTACCGTCGTCAAGTTCTCGCTGATCGCCTTTACCTCGATCTTTTTCCTGGTGGACCCCTTCGCCGTGATCCCGGCCTTCCTCACCATGACCGCCGATGAAGACCGCCTCTCGCGGCGCAATGTGGCGCGGCGGGCGGCGTGGACGTGCTTCCTGGTGCTGACACTGTTCGCGCTCACCGGCAGCCTGATCTTCAAAGCGTTCGGCATCACGCTGCCGGCCTTCAAGATCGCCGGCGGCATCATCTTGTTGCTCATCGGCATCGACATGCTGCAAGCGCGCCGGTCGCCCACTAACGAGGTCGAGGGCGAGTCGCAAGAAGCGTGCGACAAAGCGGACGTCAGCGTGATCCCCCTGGGAATCCCCATGCTGGCCGGACCCGGTTCCATCTCCACCGTGTTGGTGTTGATGGGCGAATCGGGCCGCTGGTGGCAGACCATTCCGGTGTTTGTGGCCATCGCCATCACGTCCATCGCCTCGTACGCCATACTGGCCGCCGCCGACCGGGTAAGAGGCCGCCTTGGCCATACGGGGATTCGCATCATGATGCGATTTATGGGGTTACTTCTGACGGCGGTGGCAGTGCAGTTTATCCTGAACGGACTCGGCGACGTGGGATTGATCCGCCACTAAGAGGAATTGCAGATTGCAGATTGACGATTGGAAAGCGAGGCTCTCAGCCATCAGCTGTCAGCTATCAGCAAAAAGCGGACTTCTCGGGCTGAGAGCTGACCGCTGATAACTGAAAGCTCGTTTCGATCGTCAATCTGCAATCGTCAATTCTTTTAAGCGCCGGGCTTCAGCCGGGCACCTTCCGCCCCTACGCGGCGTATGGCCTGGCCAGCAACTGCTCTTTGTTGACCCCATTCTCAGCGGCCCGCCGTTCAAAGCCCTTGCCGCCCAACTTGGTGTACATCAAGCGCCACACAGCCAAGGGCGCTAACGGGATCGGGTTCCTCGCGATCATCGTCATCGCCTGGCTCGGCACCGGCCGTCCTTCGGCCAAGGACAAGGCCGTCATATCCAAAGCCTGGATCACGTGTTTGACGGACAGACCTGATCGATGAGTTGCGTTAAGGGGCTCCCCGCTGCTGATGGCCTCTCCAGCACCCAGAGCCAAGCCGCCGGCCCAGGCGATGCCGCTCTGAACAGCAAATTGACGGCAGACGGCCAAAGCGACGGCATTCTGGTGCGCTTCGGGAAAGCCGTTGTTCACCAGCGCCACCAGCCGCTGCGGGAACTCGGTGGGGACGGCCCGCCGGTAGGCTGCGATCAGGTCCAGAGCCTTGGTCACGAGGAAAGGCAGCGCATCAACGTACAGGGGAAAGGCCAAGAGGATCAAGTCCGCGCGGTCGGCTGCGGAAAGCAACTCGGCTTGCCCATCGTGCCGCAGTAGGCTAGCCCTGAGGGTCAGCGATTCGGCCTGCCACCCACACTCCTGGAGGCGTTCCAGAAGGTAACTGCCCAAGACGCCTGAGGTGCTGCGGCTCTTGGTCTTCGGGCTGCCCACGATGAGCAAGGCCCGTCGCGCGCCGCCCCGGACGTCAATAGGGGACGCGTCCGGCATCGGCATCACCGAAGTCACCGCTTCTCCAAAGGGCAAGGCGTCCGACCGCGAAAGCAGCGTGTGGAAACGCTGGCGAAGCGTAGCGACATCATCGGCGCTGTCGACCACCTCTGCCGCGTAGCTCGCGGGATGCATATTGATCGCGTTGCGCCCGGCGAGGAGCCGGAAGATGCGGGCCTCCTCCTCGTTCGGGTGGCGCTGAACGCCGACCACTACCAGGCGAGGAACGCGGGCATAGCGAGGCGGATGGTGAAGCTCGCCGTGGATCACCTCGAAGTACGGAACGGTGAGCTGGATGAATCGGTCGACAGCCCTCTTGAGCTCCGGAGAATACCCCCCGAAGGTCACCGGCGTGAAGAAGACCACGGTGTCGC
>Ga0335077_10010897_pt1 | contig 11361 bp, 14 predicted proteins | sample Lox_Sample_31_FD_207151 | JGI IMG/M metagenome (GOLD analysis project Ga0335077, IMG submission 207151) | Soil microbial communities from Loxahatchee National Wildlife Refuge, Florida, United States - Lox_Sample_3.1 | ecosystem: Environmental > Terrestrial > Soil > Wetlands | place: USA...
CAGACACTGAGAGTATCGCCTTCGGCCTCGGCAGGGTCGCACCGATGACTGCCCACCGCTGCGTATAAGGGTTTACCAGTAAAGCGTTCATTGGATTCCCATGCCCAATGAACAAAGCTGGCATCCGCTCAGCCATTATTGATCTCTCGTGGTTATGCCGCCTTCTGCGCTTGGCCTGGCATGACGCCTATTTGTTTCAGCATGCCCATAAGATCGTAAAAAAGATTCTCTTCCACGATCTGGCCGTGTTCGTTCCAGTGCGCGACGGTACAGAAATCAATGTGAAAGCTCTTGCCCGTAGGCTGAATCACGGTTCCATCAGGCATCGTCATCGGACCTTTCATGGTGCCGGTGAAATCAGCGACCATACATGTCCATTCACCCTGCGCCAGCATGATCTTGTATGGGTTGTTGATGAGGTGCTGGTCGGGAAACATCTTGAAAAATGCAATTGCCTCCTGCTCGTGCGCGTCAACGCCGTGCGTTGGCGGCTGATTCGGCCAGCGCACAATCCAGTCCTTGGAGTGATAACGGCGGAACGTCGCAAGATCTTGCGCGTTCCAGGAATCATCCAGCCTCTTCATATTCTGGAGGTTCTTGCTAGCATCCATAACGTCACCTCAAAATTTTCTAGACTGTTCTGTGAACACTCGTCTCAGTTGCGTTTCAAGCCGCAACCTGTTCTCGACGTTTGCGTTGGACACCGTTAGCTGCCGCTAGATCGTCATTACCAAGTTCGTGGCCGCCTAGATGTCAGAACATCGAAACGTCTGCCCTTTCGCTCTGAGCGCGGCCGGTGAATACAGTTTGCTGGAAGGAACGAGCGGCAAAGAACGCAAACAGGAGATCTGGTTGCGCGAATGCCAACCCCAATATACTCCCGGTAGTCTCGGCGTGAAAACCTGCGCAGTTCAGGCCACAGTGGAAATAGTCGCTACACGGGAATGCAGGGCGTATGCTGTAAGTGTCCATAAAATTTTACGATGATGGAAGGTTTCGAGCACGGCGGCAGCAGGCACTCAGCGGGTGATCCGCTTCCGCCTAAGTGCGCGGTCATCGAAGTACATCTCGGGGAATTAAAGCAGTTGTTCAACTCTATCGACCCTTCTCCATTTCGTAACAGAGATCTTGATCCGAAGGCTGAGGAGTTCATTGTGGGATGGGCGAAGGATATGCCTCGGGATGCGGCGCTCGCGCTTCTGGTTGATCTCGATCGTCCTGCCGGACTGCCGGATGAGGCTGTCGTGCTGCGCGATGCCATCCACGAGTTTTTCCACCAGCGTGCTCAGGCATTTTGGCAGCGCCTACGCGATCTGTTCCGCGTGGGTCGTACCAGCCTAGCAATCGGCTTGGTCGCGTTAGCAGTTGCTATCGCGCTAGGCGATTTTCTCGCATCGTTGATGAAGGGCAGCCGATTTGGCGAAATCGTTCGTGAGAGCCTGACAATCGGCGGATGGGTTTCGATGTGGCGGCCGCTAGAGGTTTTTCTTTATGACTGGTGGCCGGTGCGCCGTGAAGCTCGACTTGCCGAAAAACTCGCGGTCATGCCCGTACGCATCCGATACATGGATACGGCCGCTCCTGAATCGTGGCGCGCCGACTGGCCAGCCGTGTCGCCCCAACGAGAACAAGAGCAAAAGGCAAAAGAAATTCGTACATAAGGTGTGATCTGATTCCATGGTGCGGTCCCAAGCGTTCATCTCTGGTAATTGAACTCCTGATGCAGGGGCCCCTCTGCGCGTATATTGCCGGCGTGGGGCGTGAACCGAGCGAGCGAACTCACGAAGACCTCTAATGCACAATGACTGTACGTTTCGGCACAGCCTCTCAGCGCTACGCGCACGGTTTCAGATCGCATGTTCCGCTACTTACGCCGAAATGCAGGATGAGGATTTTGGGACATAGCTGGACACGCCGCAAATCTGGCATATGCCCGGCAAAACCTGAGGGATCGGAACCGACGAAGGGGTGTTCTACCGAAAACGCATCCATCCTTATTGTTATGCTCATTCCCACCCAGATCCGCACGGGACATTCTGCGGCACACCTTGAAAAACACATTTCCATCGAGGACGTGTAAGTGATTGAGAACATAGGCACGTGCGAAACAGTCTGGAACAGCCAACTGATAATTAGGAGTCAGATCACGACTATCGTCCATCTCTCAGAAGGCCACACTCAATCAATAACTTACAAAGTCTTGCGCGCACAGAGGAATGCCTCCAAATGCTTGAAACGTTCGTCGTGTTTAGCAAAGTACAGCCACACTTACAGCCACACCCAAGTCAGCGCGGGCCGGATCGGCTTCTGCGCTTGCGTTTACAAGATCTTTCGTGTTTGCGCCGTTGCGCTCGCTAACGTCCATTCAGCGAAAGGTGTATTCAATTGAGATGTGAAAAGCTCCTGTCACGCCTGCCCTGTGGAAATCCGCCGGCGCTGCGGCCGTTCTCTTGATCGATCGCCCGGACCGCGGGCAGAGTGTGTACTACGCCCCTACCACTAACCTCGTTCCAAATCAGTGCCCGCGTTCAAGACTGAGTGCAGTTGTGATTTGACGAATCCTTTGTCGCGGCAGCCGAATTCATGCGCCATGAGCTGTCGCTGGCACCATGGCCAGAACGCGCACCGGACTCTCAGCGGCCTTGCTGTCCTTTTCAGGGGCAACGATGACTAGCGATCCGGTCTCAGGCAGGGCCGCCAGCGGCGTCGATTCCTCGACAACGTAATTCCCGTGCAGAGCGATCTGGAGGGAGAGCGTGCGATCAGAGCCGAGGCTCGCCGGACTTTCGACAATGAAGCCTCGTGTGTAGCGCGCATCCATAAGAAACTGGGCTGCATCGGCTGATACGGGGAATTGATCTGAGGAGTAGCTGTGGGTAGGTCCGGCACGCCGCACCGCAACGATCGCTCCCTGCGGCACATTCCCATGCTTTGCTTCCCAGTTGGCGATGTCATCGACAGAAATTCGTGCCGTCGGTGTATTCAAGTCCATCACCACTAGCGGTGCGATCAACCGTTCGGCAGGAATCTGCGCCGCTCCCCAGGTTCCGGGAATCATGGCGCCAGGGGAAATGATGCGTGTCCCAGCGTTTCTTTCTGAGCCCGCCTTTGCCCGCGCAGTGCGGGTCAGGTCCAACACTTGGGAGTAACGCTCCCGCGGACGAGCTACAGGCCGCCGATCGGCAAACAGCAACAGGGCCATGGCAAGCCCGCAAGCGATAATGGAACTGCCGAATCGCATATAGACCTTAAGTCGGGCGCAAGAAGAGAAGACAGGATCTGTCGATCCTAGTCGTAGTATTCCAGTCCCAGGTGCGTAATCAATTCTTCGCCTTTCAGGTGGCGCAGCGTGTTCTTGAGCTTCATCATCTGAATAAACAAGTCATGCTCGGGGTGTAGTCCGGGCGCGGCCATTGGCGACTTGAAGTAGAAGCTCAGCCACTCTTGAATCCCGAGCCGGCGCAGTTCCGGTGTCCGCTGCGCCAAATCGAGGAACAATACCAAGTCCAGCACAATAGGCGCGGCGAGGATCGAGTCGCGGCAGAGGAAATCGACCTTGATCTGCATTGGATAGCCGAGCCACCCGAAGATATCAATGTTGTCCCAGCCCTCTTTGTTGTCGCCGCGAGGCGGGTAATAGTTAATGCGGACTTTGTGGAAGATGTTGCCGTACAGTTCGGGATAAAGCTGCGGCTGCAAAATGTGTTCCAGCAGGCCGAGCTTCGATTCTTCCTTGGTCTTGAACGAGCCCGGATCATCGAGTACTTCTCCGTCGCGATTGCCCAGGATGTTCGTCGAGTACCATCCATTTACTCCAAGCAGGCGCGCCTTGAAGGCCGGCGCCAGGACTGATTTCATCAGCGTCTGCCCAGTCTTGAAGTCCTTGCCGCAGATCGGCAGTTCGCGCTCGTGCGCCAGTTCGTGCATCGCCGGAGTGTCGACCGTCAGGTTCGGCGCGCCGTTGGCGAAGGGCACGTCCTCCATCAGCGACGCGTAGGCATAAACCATCGACGGGGCTATGCTCTCGTCATTCTCCTTCATCGCTTTCTCGAATGCTTTCAGGCTCTGATGAGCGGCGGTCGGTTGAAGGAAGGATTCGGTCGATGCACACCATATCGTGATCAGCCGCGAGGCACCGCTCGATTTCTTGAAGTCGCGGATGTCCTGGCGCAACTGCTCCGCCAGGTCCATCTTGTTCTTGCCTTTCTTAACGTTCGGCCCGTCGATCTTCTTGACGTAGTTGTGGTCGAAGACGGCTTTGAGCGGCGTGATCGAACTCAGACGGCCTTTCACCTTGTCGAGCAGGTCGCGCTCCAGCACGCCGGCCTTCGTGGCGGCGGTGTGCATGTCGTCTTCGAAAATGTCCCAGCCGGTGAAGACCAGATCGTCGAGTCCTGCCAGGGGCACGAACTCCTTGATCTTCGGGGACCGTCCTTCAGTCCTCTTCCCGAGGCGAATCGTGCCCATCTGGGTAAGCGAGCCAACGGGCGAAGCAATTCCGCGCCGGACAGCTTCCACGCCCGCAACAAAGGTAGTCGCAACCGCTCCCATGCCAGGGATCATCACTCCCAGTTTCCCCCGAGCGGGCTGAATCGTAGAGGTGCGAGATCGACTTTCGTCTGGAATTTCCTTTTTGACTTCAGAAACGCTGTTCATAGTACGCCTGCCCCTCGAAGGTTCTTCCTAACCGGATCCGTCTCGCTCAAGCAGCGATCGTCTTCAACTAACTTTCGCTTCGCTTCATGTTGATTGATCACAGCCATCAGCAGGAGTTCAGCGAGGGTGAAGTAGCGAAGCGAGCTTTGCGTGATCTTGAACATGGCGGACAAAATCAGAATTCACATTGCAGGCATTGCAGATTGCCTGCCAATCAGATGTCCTTGCTAAGTGACTCATTAACTTGCTCAGCGATGAATCCGTGCCGACGGAACCATGCCCACACGAGGTCGGTGCCCGGATGTGGGCATCAGGAGGATCACTGTCCGGTCCATGCCGGACAGAACGCAACGCCTGTCACTCACACAGATGGAGGTTCGAATGTCTCAAACGGGCGGGATGTCCTTCGTGGACGTCGGTGTGACCACGGGGAGGGAAAGAAGCGAAACAACGGCAACCCGTGAATCAACGCGCGGCACTGCATGTCCTTTTACTTACTGGAGGAACGGCGGGTGGATGGTCACCCGCTGAATGTGCACCTCAACAAGAGTCAGCAGCGCAATTGTAATCACCAGCATGCAAGTCAAAATCCAGGGATTCCAATTGATCTGTCTTCCTGAAGAGCCCTTGCGCGGTTTAGGCGGTACTTTCCAGTTTACGACACCACGCGGATCACCCTTCTCTGCCGGCAGGCTCTGATGCCGGTCCCTGTCGAGTTCTCGGTCACAAACGCGCAGCATGGACAAGTTACTTTGATCAGACAGCGAAGCGGATGGCTTCATCGTTGCTCTGGAAGTTCGCGATTCTGAGCAAATGAATCCATCCTCAGAGATCTGCGACGTTTCCGTTTCGCAAGCCATCCGGGTCTTCGCCAGTCGTCTCCAACTAGGGGCCTGGCACGTTTGTAACCATATTGGTCAGCCGGCAACTCAACAGGTTGCAACTGCACGGCTGCTGGTGGCGCTCCCCAGGGCTGCCCAAATCGGGGCAGTGCCCTCAAGCGGTCGCCGATAACGCGATGTCATGTTGGCCGCGCAATGCGAAATAAGGACTTAGGGACCCACGAAATTGGTAAACGGTCTGCAGTCTAGACTGCGAAAGACCAATGCTTCCTGAACGAAACGGAACGCATGAGCAAAGGGCCTGCGAAGGGGGCTTTATGGACAGCGTGGTAGGGGCGCTTGACTTCCTGTTTGGCTGTCACCATCACAACCTGAGCCGGGTGTTTACGATCCACGGTCGAAGTTATCAGGTGTGTTGTGGCTGTGGCGCCGAATTCAAGTATTCGCTGACCAAGATGTGCATCGAGCGACGCCTGCCGCGTGAACCCATGCTGACTTGCCTTCGCATCGCGTGAAAACTGGAGCACCCATGAATACCCATGCAGTTATTGACGATGAGGGAGTTGACGAACATTTAACGGAGACCGCTACCACGATCGTAACGAGACCAGTTCCTCGTGGGGGTCAGAAGCCCCTGTTCGAGGACATTCTGCTTGAATCAAGCGGCGGGCAGCGCAAGCGGAGGACGTGGGCGACGTTGCTCTCGTTCTTTCTAGAAGCCATCCTCCTGGGTGTCCTGGTCCTGATTCCGTTGTGGTTCACTGATGTGCTGCCTAAGCAACAACTGCTGACTTTCCTGGAAGCACCACCTCCGCCACCGCCACCGCCGCCGGCGGCGCCTGCCCCGACGGCTGTCAGGGTGGTCAAGGTCACGAGCGATCTCGCGAATGGGCAACTGCGCACTCCCACTAGTATCCCGGCCAAAGTTCGAATGATCAAAGAAGATGACGCCCCACCACCTGACGTTACCGGCGGAGTGGTTGGTGGCGTTCCCGGTGGGGTACCGGGAGGCCAACTCGGCGGCGTGATCGGTGGAATTGTCAGTTCGGCCTCCAATGTGGCAGCGGCGCCCAATTTGTCTAAACCCGTACCGCAACGGGTCCGCGTCTCCCAGGGTGTGAGTAAGGGACTGCTTATTTCTCGGATTGAACCAACCTATCCACCGATTGCTCGGGCCGCGCATATTCAGGGAGTGGTGGTACTAACGGCAATCATCGACAAAGATGGCAATATTCAGAACCTGCAAGTCGTGAGTGGTCACCCCATGCTGGTTCCCGCAGCCATCGAAGCGGTTAAGCAGTGGCGGTACAAACCATTTCTACTCAACGGGCAACCGTTGGAGGTTGAGACTGCAGTCACGGTTACATTTCAGTTGCGGACGGCATGAAACGAAAGGGGTCCGCATCATGTTGCGAATTACGACTGAAGAGAATGGCACGCTGACCAGGTTCCGCTTGGTCAATGAAATCGTCCTTTGTCTGGCATCACGAGGCCAGAAGTCTTGAGACCCCACACGCGTCAGCGCTCCGCTAGCCAGAACGCGGACAATTCAACAATATGATCACGGCATAAACTCTTCCGCCATCTCGTATGCGGAACGCACGTCTTGGTTGATTCCTGCTTGATCGCTCTCGGTTTTCTTAGAGCAGATTTGCCGACAGCGGTGACAGTGAGGAAGGCGCTCTCCCCGTCTCCGAAGCCAGAGGCCCCCGCAGTTCTCACAGTACTTCAGTTCCAACCTGATAAGATTCACGCTTTTCATTGTAGTCTTTCCCGTCTGAGCGCTCGAACCTTCGGCTCTCTTCCCGCGAGCACATGCTGTATGCCGCCATTCTTGATTTCATCTAAGCCATCTGCAATGGCAATGCAGACAGCGTCGATGACTGCCAAAAAGAAGATGCATCCAAGGAGAACAAGCACTGCGATGAGGAGCTCTTTCGTCGTTTGGGCCCGGCGAAAAAGAACAACTGGACAGCTGACAAGAAGAAGGTTGCTAACCAGGAGGATGCACCAAAGGGAATTCTTACCTCGATTCATGACTGAGGCTCCGGAAGGACAGACTGCAGATCGACTACCATTCGAAGCGGGCTCCAAACAATTTGGTTTCCAGGGCGCGAACCGCTGTCGACGCGCGCTTCCATGCCCTTGATAGGGCCGCGCCCGCATGTGGGCACGGGAGCTCGCCTTCTCAGGAATCACAAACCCTTGATAGAGAACCCACTAGATCGCAATTCACGTTTGGCCGGACGAATGCACCTCAATCGAATGTTCCTGTGAGAAAGCCAGAGCCGTCGGAGCACGTCACAGGCACACAACATGTGGTGCACTTGGTACTTGGAGCCTTTCCCCAGCAGAACGGCACGAGGAGCATCGCACAGAAACCGGCGGCTCTGGGGGTTTGGGTTCCCGGTCATCGCATCAGGTTGAGATCGGCAATTCTTAGTCTCGGAGAGGTGGCAGGTTTATGAATATTCTTTACTTCAATCCAGGCTCCAAAGCTGGAGCAGAAAAGATGATGACCGGCCGATGCCACGACATCGTCTTCACGGCGGGCCAAGCTGACGCACTTCGTCTGATTCACAACCGGGCCTTTGACGCCGTTGTGATCGAAACCGAAGATGAGGGTAATGAGCTTCTCGACTTCACTTTGCAACTCTACAAGTTAAGGCCAAAGCTGCCGGTCTTCCTTGCAAACGATTGGGGAACAGAACTGCCGATGGGATTGAAAGGCCTTACCGCTGGCGCGTTCGCCTGGTAGGCGACGTTTCCATCCGAATCGCTCCTCCAGGACGAGACTCGAATTCTGTGAGCAGAGTCGCTTCTTTAGAGTCACTTTTTTGTGTGATATCGTTAGGCCCTACGCCGTCGGCTCTTGCGTTCGCGAGCGGCAGAATTGAGTCTCCGGGACGAAATTAAGGGAGCCGCAAGTTCGCGGTCGAAATCCAGACGGAGAAATCGACCTGACTGCGCGAACATCAGCATGCTCGCTTTCGTAGACCGACGGGAATCGGAGCAAAGGGCACCCGTGTCATGACGACCGCCGAAGATCGATATCGAGCTCTGTTGGATGCCTCCAGCGCTCTGGCCGATCAACCCACGGTTAAAGCCGTCCTGCATAGCCTCCGGGGCGTTCTGTCCAGTACTTCCAAATTGCACGGAGCCGAACTCTACGCCCTGAGCGATAACGGAGAGAGCCTATATAGTTTCGAGTTCGATCGAGATGCGGATGCCCCCGCAATCAAGCATGGAGCAAGGTTGTTACGCGTCGGCGTGGTGGCGCGAGTGCTAGACGAACAGGCTCCGGTCTTTGTTCCCGACCTGTCGCGGGAGATGTTGGAACACCCAGACCTGGCTCCATTTGCAGCCCAAGTCGCCGGACGGAGCACCTACCTGTTTCCCGTCTCTACCTCCAAGAAACAATATGGCATCTTGTCGACGCCGAAGCTGCAGGGCCAGCAATTCTCCCCCGAAGACGTGGATATGCTCCGTGCTTTGGCGTCGCACGTTGCGGTCGCGCTCGAGTGCGCGCTGGCACGGGACGCCGCCGAGCTTTACCAGCGAGAGGTCGTGCGGGAACGGGATCGCCTCAGCCTGTTGTTGGAGATCAACAATCACCTCGTCACCAAGCTTGAAGTGGAAGAACTCTTTAAGGCGGTGTCAGGATCGATGCGCAAGCACTTTGGCAACGATGCGATTGCATTCTGGGTCACGAACCAGCAATCAGGCCGAGTGGAACGTCGATTCCTTGATTTCCCGACCGGGAAAGGCTTTCTGGAGAAAGTCGACGCGGTCATTCCCAGCGATGTGATGACCGAGATGAACGAATGGTGGCGCCTGCGAACGGCGAAATTTTATGCACCGCACGAGACGCCAGACATACCTTCCGCGTTGCGCGAGGCGTTTACTGCGGAATCGCTGGTTTCGAGCGTTCTTGTGCCGCTGCTGGGAGTGAACGGTCCCCTGGGCGCGTTGACCATGAGTAGCCGAAGGGCCAATTTGTTCAACGAAGCGGACCGCGATCTGCTTTCCCAAATCGGGACCCAGATCTCGTTGGTGCTCGATAACGCTCTGGCGTATGGACGGCTTCGCGCATCGCGCGACGATCTGGAAGAGCAGCGGCTGTATCTGGAATCAGAGATCAACTCGGAATACAGCTTCGAAGACATCATTGGCAAGAGTTCAATGATGAAAAAAGTGTTTGAACAGGTGTCGATCGTGGCGCCGACGGACTCCACGGTGTTGCTGCATGGCGAGACCGGCACCGGCAAGGAGATGATTGCCCGCGCGCTTCACAATCTCAGTTCCAGGCGGGATCGGACATTTGTGCGCATGAACTGTGCCGCGATTCCTTCGGGATTGCTCGAAAGCGAGCTGTTCGGGCATGAAAAAGGAGCTTTTACCGGGGCCCTTATCCAAAGAAAGGGCAGGTTTGAACTCGCCGATCATGGCTCGCTTTTTCTTGACGAGATCGGCGATATCAGTCTGGAATTGCAGCCCAAGCTGTTGCGCGCGGTGCAGGAGCAGGAGTTCGAGCGTCTTGGGAGTGCCAAGACGATCCACGTGAACGTCCGGATGATCGCCGCGACGCACCGCGATCTTCCCGCCATGATCCGGGAAGGCAAGTTTCGCGAAGACCTGTTCTACCGGCTGAGTGTTTTTCCGATTGAGATTCCGCCTTTGCGCGAGAGGCAGGGCGACATTCCTCTACTCGTCAACTATTTCGTCTCCAAATCGTCACGACGAATGGGAAAGAGAATCGAATCGATCCCCACCAAGGCGATGGAGATGTTGACGGACGCGGAGTGGCCCGGCAATGTCCGTGAGCTGCAAAACTTCATTGAACGCGCCGTCATTCTCACGCAAGGCAACGAGCTGCACGTCCCGGTCGCAGAACTGAAGAAGGGCGTGAGAGCATCGCATACCAACGCTGCGTCGACCTCCGTGTCCACCTTTCAAGCTGCCGAACGACAGGCGATCATAGATGCTCTTGCAAGGGCGTCCGGAAAGATCGGTGGCGCAGACGGCGCAGCAGAGCGTCTCGGGCTCAAGAGAACAACACTCCAAAACAAGATGCGCAAGCTCAAGATTACTCGGGCTGACTATTCAGCCCGAGCGCAATCTTGAGCCCATTTGCTTTTAGGGGGACGCCAACGACGCGCGCTATCAGTTCACGCGTCGAACCCACCCGCCGACATCGGGTCGGCGCTGCAACTCGCGTTGAATCTGCTCCAACTCGGCAACGTCACTGAAGGTCAGTGCCATCTCGCCGGCCAGGATCACGCAGATCATGTCAATGAGCGTCTCAGTCGGGATGTTTCCAAGTTCTCCGAGCATCTTGCACCAACCTCACGCCTTTAAGAATTCGCCTACCTGACTGTGGATGTGCAAATTGCATGCCAGAGCTGAATACCCGCAACTGTCGGGAAATCATGCTTTTGAGATGCTTCGTCGCCCAAGATCATAGACTGCAAGCCCGCATGTGGTCATGGGCCCAATCCTGGGCAGCGCGAGTTGGCTGTCGGGAAAAAGTGCGGAGACCAGGTTAGTTTGACCGGTAGTCTTTGTTGGTAATCCCGAGACGTCTCATCTTGTTCTGCAGGGTCGTGCGCTTCAGGCCCAGGCGTTCCGCCGCTCCACCTCTGCCCGAGATTTGGCCAGACGTCGCTTTCAAGGCGTCGATAATTACATTGCGCTCGGCCTCATGGAAAGTAGAAGCTGGGACAGCAGCGCTGCAAGTGTAAGCGGTTTCCAATTCGGCGACCGGCACAACCAGTTGTTCACCCTGCGACAGGATGACTGCCCGTTCGATGAAATTCGCTAATTCTCGGACGTTGCCCTTCCACGGACAGTTCGTCAGTACTTC
>Ga0335077_10010900_pt1 | contig 11361 bp, 5 predicted proteins | sample Lox_Sample_31_FD_207151 | JGI IMG/M metagenome (GOLD analysis project Ga0335077, IMG submission 207151) | Soil microbial communities from Loxahatchee National Wildlife Refuge, Florida, United States - Lox_Sample_3.1 | ecosystem: Environmental > Terrestrial > Soil > Wetlands | place: USA: Florida...
CTCGCGAGGGGCCTCGAAGAAGAACGGGTCGGCGACGTAGCCGAGCGCGCCGAAGGGCGCCCGGACGGCGCGCACGTAGTCCACCTCTACGTAGTCGCCCGGCTCGAGGCCGGAGAGCGAAAGCGATCCCTTCTCGTCGGTCGCCCGCTCGGGCTCGACTACCCGTCCATCCGGCTTGATGGTGCGGGCGGCGATGACCTCGGCCCCTGCGGGGAGGGAGATCTCTCCGTGCTCGTCCACCCCGGCCTGATCGAGGACGTGGATCACCTGCTGGGTACGCTCGGTGGCCACGCCGCCCGGGTGGATGTCGACCGCAGCCGCATCGAGCACCAGGACCGAGGAGGTCCCGGCCCGGCGGCCCGCCGCCTCGTAGGCGCGGATCGCAGCGCGTGCATCCTCCGAGAGATCATCCAGGACCTCGCCTCCGTCCTCGAGCGCCAGGGCGCGGCGGAGGGACAGGTCGGCGCCGTCGAGGAGGAGGGCGCGCTCGCGGGCGGCGCGAGCTCCGGGCCGGTCGCCGGAGAGCTCGAGGGCGCTCGCCAACGCCGCCTCTACCCTGGCGCTGCGGGGCCAGAGAACTGCCAGCGCCGCCACGCGCTCGGCCGCCTCACGGGGCTTCTCCGCTGCCAAGAGAGCCTCGGCCCGTGACAGCGCCAGGTCGACGTCCCAGGGGCGCACCGCGAGGGCCGTCTCCAGGGCCTCCTCCGCTCCCACCGCATCCCCTCGCTGGCGGAGCTCGTTGACCCGCCGGCCCAGGCCGCCGCGGCAATGGGCCAGGACCGCCAGGGCCTCGTCGATGCGAGGAAGCGCCTGCCGACGGTGCGCCAGGGCCGCCAAGAGGTCGGCGGCATCGCAGCTCCCCGGGTCGGCCATCGCCTGGGCGGCGAGCGCCTCGGCGCGCTCGGGGAGCCCCCGAGCCTCGGCGGTGCGGGCCCGGGCGGCGAGGGCAGGAGGACGAGCAGCGGCGGGCGCGACGAGGGCACCGAGGATCTCGTCGGCAGCGTCCGCCCGCTCCGTGGCGCGGAGAAGGGCGGAGAGCCTCACCCGCGCCTCGGCGTTACCCGGATCGGCCCGCAAGGCATCCCGCAGCGCCGCCTCGGCCCGGGACTGGGCCACCCGGCGATCGAGAGTGGGGTCGTCCACGGAGGCCTCGGCGAGGCTCACGAGGATCGAGGCAGAGCCCGGGGCGAGTTCCCTGGCCTCCGAGAGAAGGACCTTGGCGCTCTCGCGATCGCTGGCCAGAGCGTCTCGCGCAGCCAAGAGCCGCGCCAGCACCGGCCCGGCGCCGCTCTCCAGGGCGGAGGCGAGAAGGCGCGGGGTGGCCACCGGTGCCCCGGAGAGTGCCCCGGGCGAGGGTGGAGGAGGCGAAGACCCGGGCGCAGGAGCGGTAAAGCGAGCATCGGAGACCAGACCGTCGGCCCGCGCGAAAGACACCGAGATCGCTCCGCCGCCTCCGGTTCGGGAGACCTTCACAACGAGCCGGTGCGTCCCGGGCGAAAGCTCGACCGGCAGGTAGACGACGCTCGGCAGCCAGGCCGCGAAACCCCTTCGCTCGTACAGGAGCGCGCCGTCGAGGAGAAGGCGGACCGTGTCCCCGGTGTTCAGGGCGACGAGGTAACTCCCTCCCCGCGCCAGCGTGACGTCCGACGACAGGGCGAAGACGTCGCCGGGGGGGGGCTCGCCATCGAGGGAGAAGGTGCCATCCCGGGCGGGGATGGCGCGGCTGGGAGTGGAGGGCAGCCCGGCCGGCGCTGCCACCTCCGGCGGGATCTCCCCCTTCTCGGGAGGGATGGGCTCGTCGAAGTCGAGCACCCGAAGCTCGCTGAACGGCCCGGCCACGGTCCAGGCGCTCACGGCTCCGTTCTCGGCTCGGGCGCGGGCGGCCCCCGATGGATCTCCCAGCACCTCCGAGACGAGCGCGCGAGCCACGCGAGCCCGGTAAGCGCCGACCCCGGAAAGCTTGCCGCTCTCGAGGAGTGAAGCGATCCCGGTATCCACCCGGGTGGCTAGAGCCGGCGATTCCTCGGCGAGCTCCGAGAGCCGACGGATGGAGACGACCGCGAGCGGGCCGTCGGCTATCGACCGCGCCGTGGCGAGCAGGGCCTCCACCTCGGCCGGGCCGTCGAGGAGTCGCCGGGCGTGAAGGGCCTGGGCCAGGAAGCCCCACGGATCCCCGGGGAGGGCAGGGTGGGGGAGGGGCAGGGCAGGGTCGAAGGCCTCGGCAGCCTGGGGCGGGACCCTCACCACCGCGCGGGGCGCCGCACAGGCGGCGGCGAGCGCCAACAGGGCCATGGGAGCCCGGGAGAACCTCATGTGGGCCCTCCCCCCGTGCCGGCCGGCTCGACGCGGACCCGGCGCCCGAAGGCGCGATCCACCTCGATCATGAGAGCCCGGAAGGCCGGGTAGGCCTCCGCAGAAATGCGACGGACCGGGAAAAGCACTCGGCCCTCCGCCACCACCGCGCCTCCCTCCTCGCGGTATCGCAGCGCGAAGGCGCCGAGCGGCCCCTCGAGCTCGACCGGGGCGGGCAGCTCGCGCACGCGCCAGCCCGAGGGGAGCTCGTACCGGTCCCGGAAGTGCGTCTCGCGAGGACCCCCCAGGTCGAGATCGTAGCGGCGCACGGAGAGCGGGGCGTACGCCTCGACGTAGCCGGTGGTAGCGCCGAACGGGGGGAACCGCAGCCCACGGCCGTCCGGCTGGGCGCAGCGAGGGAGCGCGAGCGCGAAGCGGAGCTCGACGTCCTCCTCGAGCCGGGAGAGGTCCGAGGTCTCCACCCACTCCGCCCGCACGCCGGGGAAGAGCTGGCCCATGGACTTCTCGAGCAGCGCCCGCCGGCCGTCCTCCACCCCGTAAGAGCTGCGGAATGCGGGCGCCTCCACTCCGGAGGCGCGCCAGCGACCCCGGGCGGACGCGCTCCCGTCGGCCGAAAGGGTGAAGTTGAGCTCGGCCTCGAGGCGGTTTTCCTCGGGCCGGGCCTCGGGGATGGTACCGAACCGCGGGGGGCCGTCCGGATTCACCACCAGCACGTTCGCGCCGCGGTCGTCGCCCGGGAGGTCGCGAGAGCCGGAGTAGGCGGCCGTCCCGTCGAGCCAGAGGTCGAGTTCGGGAACGTACAGAATCGCATGGTTGAAGACGGCCAGGGAGGCGGGCTCGTCCGGGATGCGCCCCAGGTGGCGCATGCGCAGGAGCACGAGCCGCGAATCGATGCCCATCGCCTCGAGCAGGGCGTGCAGCAGGGAGGCCTTGTCCTTGCAGTCGCCGAACCGTCGCGAGAGGATCTGGTCGACGCGGTAGGGCTTGTAGCCGTGGATCCCGAACTCCAGGCCTACGTACCGGGTCTGGGTGACGACGAAGTCGTAGGCGGCACGCACCAGGGCGGCCCGAGCCTCGCGGTCCGCGGGCGGTGGGAAGAGGGGAGAAGCCGCAGAAGAATTCCCTTCCTCCTGGGCCTTGGGGCGAGGGGGGACCGGGTCGCGGCCGCGCACCTCCTCGGCGATTCGCTGGGCGGTGGCCCGGATCTCAGGGGTGGGCCGGAGCTGATCGCGTATCAGTCGCCAATAGAACTGGTTCACCTCGTCCCAGCTGCCGTAGGTGGAGAGGTGGAGGAATCGGGCCACCTCGCTCCACCCCGGCATCCCCGGCTCGGGGATCACGGCGGCGAGGTCCCGGGCGGTGAACCGGTGCTCCTTCACCCCCCCGGGCAGGGAGCGGACCGCGTGCTCCACCCCCCGCGGTTCGTTGGCGTGGATGGAGCGGCTCTCGGGCACGAGGAGCACGTAGTCGAACCGGAGCTTGCGCCAGGGTTCGTCGAGGTAGGTGAAGTCCCCGAAGTAGTCGGAGAGTAGATTCTCCGAGGCGGTGTCGTCCACCCTCCACGCCAGCTCGAGGACGTCGCCGGGGGCGAGGGCCGGGAACGAGAGGGTGCGCGCCAGCACGTCGTAGTAGAGGCGGTACCATGGCTCGCTGGTGCTCTCCACCTCCTCGTTGTGGCTCTCCATCGCGGTGCCGTCGGGTTTCCACACCACCGCCCGCTCGACCCGCACCTCCTGGCGATCGGGGGACCAGGCGAGCTGTTGCCGGCGGAACGCGTCGGCGCCGCGCTGAGTGAGGACCTTCACGATCCGCTGGGTGAACGAGGAGGAGAGCCCGGAGGGCAGCACCCGGGTGACGTGCAGCTCGCCGAGGACCACCGCATCCTCGCCCGCAGCCGGGGGTTCCGACGACGAGATCGCCCGGGCCTCGAGCTGGTAGGGCTTCCAGAACCGTTCCTCGTCGGGGGTGAGGCTCAAGACCAGCTCCTTCACCGAGACATCCTGAGGACGGAGGGCGAGGGCCCGTGACAGGTCCGCCTTCGCCTCGCGGACGCGCCCCTGGTTGAGTCGCGCCCGGCCGCGCCGCTCCCAGACCTCCGCCTCCTCGGGGCAGAGCTCCAGGGCCCGGGCGAAGGCCTTCTCGGCCTCGTCGAAGCGATCGTTCGCGGCGAGGAGGTCGGCCAGGCGGAGGTGGAGACCGAGGTCGGAGGGTGAGATCCGAATCGCCTCCTCGAGCAGGGCGAGGGCCCCGGCGAGGTCGCGCCGGTCGAGCAGGTGGGCGCTGAGGGAGGCCCGTGCCGGCCAGTCGTCGAAGCGCAGGGCGAGCAGGGTGCGCTCGCGTCGCATCGCCTCGTCGACCCGGCCCAGCCGCTCGGCCGCGTGGGCCGCGCCTCGCACCGCGGCCGGGGAGGTCGGAAAGAGGCGGGCGGTCTCGTCCGAGAGGAGGGCGGCGCGGGCGGCGAGATCCGATCGCTCCAGGGCCTCGCTGAGAGCCACCCGGGGCTCCGCCCAGCCCGGCGCGGACGCGATGGCGCGCTCGAGGAGCAAGGCCGCCGCCTGCGGACGGTTCTGGTCCAGCTCCTCTCCTGCCAGGGCGCGCAGCAGGCGGGCGTCCCCCGGCGATTGGCGAAGGGCCGCGTCGAAGAGGGCCCGGCGCTGGGCCCGGTCCTCCTCCAGCGCCGCGGCCGCGAGTTGGGCATCCACCGAGCGCGGGGCGAGAGCGGCAGCGTGGGCGGCCTCGGCGAACGCCCGCCGCTCGTCCGGATCCCCGGCCGCCCGCACCGTCAGCACTGCCGAGAGGGTGGCGTGGGCCTCGGCGGCGGCCGGCCCGGCGGCCGCCGCGGCCCGGCGCGCCAGGAGGATGGTGGCGTCCTCGATCGGCGTCGGGGCCGGCCCGGGCGCGGCCGCGGCGGCGGCAGGGTCCCCGGCGAGAAAGGAACGCCCCTCGCCCCGATCGTCGGAAAGCCGCAGGTAGAACCCCATCTCTCCGTTCTGATGGCAGAGCTTCACGAGAATGCGGTTCGCCCCTTTTTGCAGGGACACGGCCGCGGCCCGCTGGTCGAGCCGGGCGGCATGGTAGGTGGAGTCCTGGAGAGCCAGGACCCCGTTCACCCACACTCGAGAGGCGCCGCTGGCACCGAACCAGAGCCGCACCCGCTCGTCGCGCGGGCTCACCACCACCGCGAGGGCGTAGGCCACCACCTCGTGGGCGGGACGGAGCATCGCCCCGAGGTGGACGAAGCCAAAGGCCTCCGCATCGCCCGGGAGCGCACGCCAGCCGACCTCGCGCTCCTTGCCCGGGTACCGGGCCGCGAGATCGATCTCCCGCTCGGGCGGATAGGCCACGGCGAAGCCCTGCTTGCCCTCGTCCTCGAACGGTCCCGTGACCCACCACCCGGAGACGAACCCGAGCCCGCGGAGGTGAGCGCTGGCACGCTGGAGGTTGCCGCGGCTCACCTCGAGGTAGGCCAGCTGGAACCGGGCGAGCGCTCGCACCTCCGGGTGGGAGGCGGGGTCGGTGGCGGCTCGCTCGTAGACGCGAGCCAGTCGCCCCAGGTCCGGAAGCTGTTCCTTGAGGCCCTCCAGGGTGACGAGATCGGCGATCCCGGCCGGCCCGCTCCGCTCCCGTTCCAGCGAGGCGGAGGCGGCCGCGAACCGCTGGGCCACCGGGTCCGCTGCCCCCGGGCCGACCGGGGGGAGCGGCCCGAGGGCGCGGGCGACAGAGGCGACGAGGAGAACAGCGGCCGCGAGGAGATCTGGAAGGCGCCCCATGGAGCTCGGAAGAGTCTAACGCACGGGTCCGGGGGAGGATTTCCCTCTCGCCGGCCAAGGGAAGAAAAGCGCCGCAACCTTTACACGAGGGCGTGCGCAGGCACGGGTCAGGCCACCCTTGCCCCTAGCGCAAGGAGATGGCCTTGCCGTGTCCGTCGAAGAGGTTGCTCGTGCCGGGGATGGGGCGAACGCCCAGGGGGTCGCCGGACTTGAGCCCGTTGCGCTGGTGGCCCTGGAGCTTGGCGGCGACGATCTGCTTCGTGCCGGAGAGCTCGCAGTAGACCACGGTGGAGTCGCCCAGCTCCTCGATGAGGTCGACCCGGCCGCGCAGCCCCTCCTCCGGCTTGCAGAGGAGGAGGTGCTCGGGGCGGAGCCCGAGGGTGAGCGGCTACCTGTCCCGCCTCGCCCACCGTGAGCACGAGCTCGTTCCCGGCCCGCCCCGCCGTCTTTACGGTGAGGAAGTTCATCTTGGGGGACCCGAGGAACCCGGCCACGAAGAGGTTGGCCGGGTTGTCGTACAGGTCGAGGGGAGAGCCCACCTGCTCCACGATCCCGCCGTTCAACACCACGATCCGGTCGCCCAGGGTCATGGCCTCGACCTGGTCGTGGGTGACGTAGATCATGGTCGAGCCCAGCTCCTCGTGGAGCTTGGAGAGCTCGATCCGCATCTGGACGCGCAGGGCGGCGTCCAGGTTGGAGAGCGGCTCGTCGAAGAGGAACACCTTGGGCTTGCGGACGATGGCCCGTCCGATGGCCACCCGCTGCCGCTGGCCGCCCGAGAGCTGGCGCGGGGTCCGCTCGAGCAGGTGCGAGATCTGGAGGATCTCCGCGGCCCGGGCCACCGCCGCCTTGATCTCCTCCTTGGGGCGCCCCGCCAACTTCAGGCTGAAGCCCATGTTCTGGGACACGGTCATGTGCGGGTAGAGGGCGTAGCTCTGGAACACCATCGCCGTCCCCCGCTTGGCGGGCGGGACGTCGTTGGCGAGCTCGTCGCCGATGTACACGTCTCCCCCGGTCGCCTCCTCCAGGCCGGCGACGATCCGCAGGAGGGTCGACTTGCCGCATCCCGACGGCCCCACGAAGACGACGAACTCCCCGTCCTCGATCTTGAGGTTCACGCCCGTTAAGACCTTGGGCCCGTCGCCAAAGGTCTTGTCGATTCCGGTGAGCCTGACGCTTGCCACGAAGTCACCCCGTTTCTGCGATCGCTCTTCGAGTGCCCGGAAGGCCTCTGACTCCGTCCTCCGCGGCCATCCCCTGGGACGTAGCCGCCGGCACTTCCTTGTAGCGCACCTGCGCCCGAGCCGGCGACAAAGTCTATTGGAGGGGCATCGGCACGAGGAACACCCTCTGGCGAGGTCGGCCCCTCGCCCCCTTGGGGTATTCCCGAGAAAACGAGGCCTGTCAATCGCCAAGGCACCGCTAGCCAAAGGGGAGCCGAAAGGCCTCCTGGGCCACCTCGGGCAGGGTCGATCGGGGGCCCGGGCGAGAGGGGCTACTCCTTCGTACCGCCGGCCAGACCCTCGATGAAGTGCCGCTGGAAGAGGAGAAAGAAGACCATGGGTACGAGGGCGGTGATGAACCCGGCGCTGATGATGGCCTCGTAGGGCTTGTTGAAGTTCTGGCTATCCATCACCTGGATGCGGATGGGCAGGGTGTAGAGCCTGTCGCTCTTCAGGATGATCATCGGGAAGAGGAAGTCGTTCCAGATGGCCCGGAATTGCACGATGGCGAGGGCCGCGAGGGCGGGGCGCGAGAGCGGGAGGATGATGCTCCACCAGATCCGCAGATGCCCTGCCCCCTCGGTCTTGGCAGACTCCATGAGCGAGCGCGGGATCTTGATGTAGTACTGCCGGAGCAAGAAGACCCCGAAGGCGGAGACCGAGTAAGGGATGACGAGGCCAAGGAGGCTGTTCGAGATCCCGAGCGACCGGACCACCCGGTAGAAAGGGACGATCATGGTGGTCATGGGGAGCATCATCGTCCCCAGGATGACGGCGAACAGGGCTCGCCGGAAGGGGAACTCGAGGTAGGCGAAGGCGTAGGCACAGAGCGAGCAGACGAGCAGGGTGAGCGCGATCCCGGAAAGCGTCACGACGACGGACACGCCGAAGGCCAGCCCCACGTTCCAGTGCCCGAAGGCGCTCCGAAACGAGCCGAGCGTGTAGCCCTTCATGGCCGCGCCGAAGTCCCGGACGATGAGCGGCGGGAACTGAAAGATGTCCACCGCCGGACGGAACGACGAGTCGAGGAGCCAGAAGAGCGGGTAGAGGTAGATGAGCCCGAGGAGGCAGAGGAGCGCCACCCCCAAGACCTGCAGGGCGGTGGGCCGCTCGAGCCGCCCTCCCCCGCGCTTTGGGCGCGTCCGGTTCGTGGGCGGGGGCGTCACGCGCCGCTCTCGAGGGCGCCCCCGCGACCCGCTGTTCCGGGTTTCGACCATGGCCGCTCCTAGGCCTCCCCGTGTCGGCCCAGCCCCAGAAGGCGCAGCTGCACCATGCTCACCGCTGCGATGAGGAGGAAGGTGAGCCAGCCGATGGCTGAGGCCACCCCGGTGAGGAACTGCTGGGAGAAGCCCTGGTCGTAGATGAAGGCCACCAGGGTCTTGGCCACGCCCCCGGGCCCGTAGGTGGCGTTTGGGAAGAGCATGAAGACGAGGTCGAACATCTGCAGCCCGCCGATGGCGCTCGTGACGAGCACGAAGGTGAAGGCCGGGCGCAAGAGCGGCAAGGTGATGAGGAGGAGGCTGTGCCAACCGGTGCAGCCATCCATCCTGGCCGCCTCGTAGAGGGTCGGATCGATGGTCTGGAGCTGAGCCAAGAAGTAGACCATGTGGAACCCGGTCCACTGCCAGAACGAGACCAAGACGAGCAAGGGCAGGGCCCACTCCGAGTGCATGAGCCAGTCGGTGTTCGACGGCAGGTGAAGGAGGCCGAGGACGTGGTTGATGATGCCCTGGTCCTTGTTGAAGAACATGCGGAACAAGAGGGCGATCACCACGGTGTTGATGAGCACCGGCAAGAAGAAGGCGGCCCGCAGGGCGATCCGGATGCGAGGGAAGGGGATGGTGTTGAGGACGTAGGCGAGCACGAAGGCCACCGGGACCTGGGTGGCAAGGCAACCGAGGGTGTAGAGCAGGGTGGTCCGGACAGCCCGGTAGAAATCAACCGTGAGTAGAGGGTCGGCCCAGAGGACATCCCGGTAGTTCTGCCCTCCCACGAACTCGCCCGGGTTGATGCCCTGAGCGTCGGTGAGGCTGATGCCCAGCCCCGAGGCGAACACGTAGACGTTGAACACGAGCAGGAGGACGAGGAACGGAGCGATGAGCGCGTAGGCGCTCAGGGCGTCGATGCGCCTCTGGGTGCCCCACCGGCTCCGGGCCCCAGGGGCGGGCGGTTTCGCGGTGCACGGGACCATGACCGACCCCACGGGGGCGGGTGAGCGCCGATCGATGGGCCAGGACCGCCGAGCCCCTGACGGCGACCGAAGCCTACTTCTTCAACGCGGCGTAGCGAGCCTCCACCTTCTTCTGGGTGGTCTGGAGGCCCTCCTCGACCGAGATCTTCCCGCTCGCCATCTCGGTGTACTGCGCGCTGAAGTCGTTGATGGCGTCCCAGAATACGTCGCCCGAGTTGATCTTGGGGAGGGCCTTGGCCGTCGTCACCATGAGCTGCCCGAGCTTCTGCCCGCCGAAGCGCGGGTCGGGCTGAGCGAACATCGGATCGCCCCAGACCGCCTCGAAGGGTGGGAGCATGCTCGTCCCCTCCCACCGGGTCTTGAGCGCACTCTGGTCGTACTCGAGGTACTCGATCACCTTGTAGATGAAGTCCGGATCCTTCGTTCCCTTGGGGATGGCCATGAATGTCCCGCCCCAGGACGCCGCAGCGGGCCCGCCCTTTGCGTACACGGGGAGAGGACGCACCCGCCACTGGTACTTCACCTCGGCTCGTGCGTCGCCGTCCTTGCCGGTCGCGGCCAGGGTGACCTGGGGCACCCACCAGTCGGGAGAGATGTAGGAGGCGAGCGTGCCGTTCGCGAGCAGGGCCTTGAAGTTGCCCCAGTCCCAGGCGGTGAAGACGCCCGTCTGGTACCAGTCGAACCACTTCTTCACGTAGGCGGTGAACGGCGGCGAGGTGAAGGTGGGAGCGCCATTGACGTCCAGGATCTGCGCCCCCGTCTGCTGCCAGATCATGAACATGGTGTTGGCCAGGCCGTCGTTGCCGGAGGGGAGCGCGTAGTGGACCGGCTTGCCGTCCTTCTGCTCGGCGGTGAGCTTCTTCGCCGCCTGGAAGAACTCGTCCCAGGTCAGGATCTTGGCGAGGTCGACGCCCGCGGCCTTCCACAGGGTGTCGTTGTAGATCATCACCACCGGGTGGACGTCGTGGGGCAGGCCGTAGACGTGGCCTCCGTAGGTGGTCCACACCACGCGCCCGGGCACCACCTTCTTGAATGCCGCGGAGTTCTTCACGTACCCGTCGAGCGGAATCACGAAGCTCTTCTTGGGATTGGCGTTCAAGATCCGGTTGTTCTCGATGAGCCACTCGATGGCGTCGGGGACCCCCTTTCCGTCCATCATCACCGCCTGGAGCTTCTGGACGTAGGCGTCCTGCGGGACCACCTGAATGTCGAGCTCGATCCCGAACTTCTTCTCCACGTCGGCCTTGCGGGCCACGTACTCGTCGACGTTGTTCTGGGCGAAGCTCCAGAGGACGACCCTTCGGGTTTCGGCCCGGGCGCTTCGCCCGAGTCCCGCGACGGCCAGCACCACCAGCGCAAGCGAAACTCTTCGCATGGTTTCCTCCCAGCTCGCCCGATCAGACCAGCGGTCCGCCGGGCTCCCATCGGTCAGGTGAGGCTCTCACGCCACCGCTCTCCGTTCAGGGTTCTCAAAAGGCCCGTTCGTACCGCCCGGCATCTTTCCCCCCGCCTCGGGTGGGTCTCTCCCGCATCCGTCAGGGAGCCGTACTCTGCCGAGGCCAGAGCGCGCGCGCAACGGCCGAAACACGAACAAACGCGGACTCCTCGAACAAACAAGGCCGTTCGCCCGCGTCCGATCCACCACCCCTCTCGCCAACTCTCCCCGGCGCCCCCCCTCCGCGCTCCTGCGATCAAAGCGGTGGGCGCTCGAACAAAGTGATCCCGCACCGCCGGGGGACAAGGGCGCCCATTCTCCTCCCCCCGACCCTCCCGGGCGACGTTCCCGCTGGGCACGGGAACGAGGACCACCGCGGCGAGCGTGCACCCTGTCCGGCCGCGGTCGCACCGTTGGTGACGGACGATA
>Ga0335077_10010902_pt1 | contig 11360 bp, 10 predicted proteins | sample Lox_Sample_31_FD_207151 | JGI IMG/M metagenome (GOLD analysis project Ga0335077, IMG submission 207151) | Soil microbial communities from Loxahatchee National Wildlife Refuge, Florida, United States - Lox_Sample_3.1 | ecosystem: Environmental > Terrestrial > Soil > Wetlands | place: USA...
TCTGCGACAGATCGGCGGATATCGTTCGTCAAGGTTCACGAGGGTCGTAACAGAGCGTGTTACCCAGCGACGCGCTGAATTCATCGGTACGGCGCGATACGTCCGCTGACGTCAGCCGACGCATCTGGGCCGCCCCGGGTCATTGACCGGCACGGCCCGGGTCCTTCTGGTGATCCGGCGTTCGCGTCGCATTCGCCAGGGAAGATGCCGGGCATTTCCACGGCTCGTCTCCAATCGACTGGTAGCAGTCTGGTCGGCCTGGCGGTGCGCGGGGCAGGGGCCGGCGAAACCCTTTTGGGTAGCGGCAGCGGCCGGGGTCAGACGACCCACAGGCACGGGGGCCTAGGGCATGCTTGACTAGACCAGGCGTGCACTGAGGGCCAGGCGGGTCAGGTCGGCGCGGCGGCGGCAGCCGGTCTTGTCCCGGATCCGGTCCAGGTGCGAGCTGACGGTGCGGACGCTGATGTGCAGCTGGTCGGCGATCTGGGCGTTGGTGCGGCCCTGGGCGACCAGGGTGACTAGCTCCCGCTCCCGGGCACTGAGCGTGCCGTTGTCCGGCGCCGATCGCGGCGGTCCCGGGTCGGTGAGCATGAGGGCGTACTCGGCGGCGGTGGCCAGGCTCATCGCCGCGCCGCGGTCCTCGGCCCCCCGCGCCCGGTCAGGTCCCAGCGCCTGCCGGGCCTGGCGCATCTGTTCATCCGAGTGGGTCCCGACCCAGGGCGGGTCGGTCAGTCCCTGGGGCCGGTCGACCGCGGCGCACGCGGCCCACAGCGTCAGGGCCTCGGCGGCGCGCCCGGTCGCGGCGCACAGCTCCCCGCACTGGGACAGGCCGGTGAGCAGCAGCTCCAACCAGCTGCCGGTCGGCACGGTGATGCGGAGTCCTTCCCGCAGGTGCGCCGCGGCGTCGCCGGTCCGGCCCGCCCGCAGGTCCAGCTCCACGATCCTTGACAGCAAGACCGCCTGGTTAAACAGGTCGCCCGCGTCCCGGGCCCGGGCCAGGCCCGCCGCGCCGGCCCGCTCGGGCTTCGGCTAGGTCCCCGGCCCCGGCCAGCACGATGGTCAACACAGAGCTGCACACCCGCGCGGACGGGCCGGGGATCCCGGCCGTGATCTGCCCGGCCTGCCGGGCCAGCCGTACCGCCTCGTCATGACAGCCGGCGTAATAGGCGCCGAGACTGAGCTCGCACAGGGCCGCCAGCTCCCCGGCCGGGTACCCGATCTGCCGGGCCAGCGCCAGCGCGCGGCGGGCATTGCCGGCCGCCTCGGCGGTCCGGCCCATAGTCCGCAAGACCGCCGACCGGCCGGCCAGAGCGGCGGTCAGCGTCCGGGACGGCGGCCGGCCCGCGGCGGCGTCGCGGACCGCGGTGAAATGGCCGAGCGCCGCGGCCGGATCGGCCGAGTGCTGCGCGGCCCAGCCGAGCCAGATCTGCGCGGCGCGCCACCCGCCGCTGCCCACCTCGGCGCAGCCTGCGACCTGGCGAGCAGCCGATACTCACCAGCCAGCCGGCCCCGCAGGAACCACCACCAGCCCAGCGCATCGGCCAGCCGCAACGCGACCGGCGTGTCGTGCTCCATCGCCCAGGCCAGCCCCTGCCGCATCGCGGCGTCCTCGGCATCGAGCCAACGGGCTGCGGCCAGCTCACCGTCACCGGACTGCAACCGGCCGCGGCCTCCTCCGCCACCCGCAGCGCGTACCCGGCCAGCGCCGCCGCGGCCCCGCCGGCCTCGCCGGCCTCCGCCAGCAGCCCGGCCCCGTAGGCGCGCAGCGTCTCCAGCATCCGGTACCGGCACCGGCCATCGGGCCCGGATCGCGGCGGAACCAGCAGCGAGCAATCCACCAGCCGCAGCACCACCGGCCCCGCGGCGTCCCCTGCCACCGCCTCAGCGGCCTCCAGCGTGAACCCCGCGGGGAACACCGACACCGCGCGGAACACCCGCCGCTCGTGCTCGGCCAGCAGCTGATAGCTCCACTCCACCGTGGCGGCCAGCGACCGCTGCCGGCCCGGCGCCAGCCGGTCCCCGCCGGTCAGCAGCGCGAACCGGTCATCGATCCGGTCCAGCAGTTGCGCCACGCCCAGCGCCTCCACCCGCGCCGCCGCCAGCTCGATCGCCAAAGGCAGCCCGTCCAGCCGCGCCACCAACGGCCCGGTCTGCCCGTCCAGCGCGCCGCCGTACAGTCGGCCCAGCTCCGCCCGTTCAACCGCATGAGCCAGCACAGATCACCTAGTTATGGCACAGCACAGCAGGCACCTAGGTACCACGGTGCCGAACCATAACGGCGGCTTGGTGTGTTCACGCCCGGCTGGGCATCACTACGACCAGTGATCACCTGGCAGGTAAGGACATGCGCCGGTTACGCTGAGGGCGCTGGCGGAGGGTCTTTCCGTCGGCCCGCGTACTGGATGCGGTTGGCCTGGATCAGTCCGCTGTCGATGGCAGCCTGCTCGTCGGCGTCGCTGGTGCCTGCCAGGTGCGCGAAGAAGTACGGCCCGGAGACGACAGCCTGGCAGTCGAACCGGGCATCGAGCTCATCCAGGATGTCCTGTCCGGCGTGCAGGCCTTCTGCGTGTACCCAGGACTCCAGGCAAGCATCCCAGGACTGGCCGGACTCGCGCCATTCCGCCTGCCGCCGGGCCAGCCAGCCCGGGTCATCACCGGGTCCGGGTAGCCGGGCAAAGCACCAGCGGGCGGTGGCCTCATCGAACCGCTCGCGGGCCCATTCCACGATCACGGCCCGGCCTCCCGGCGCCAGCGCCCGCACCGCCAGGTCCAGCACCGCGGCCAGGTCGGCGACATGGTGCAGCGACGTGCACGCCACGATGGCGTCCAGCTGGCCGGGCACTGCGTACTGCTCGAACTCGGCCTGGCGGTAGGAGGGTCCCGGCGGGGCCTCGGGGTCGACACCGGTGGCCTGGTAACCCGCCGCCTGCATCATGGGGACGAAGCCGCCCCGCGGCCCGCACCCGATCTCGAGGACCCGGGCTGGTGCGGCCGGGAGCCAGGCGCGTACGAACGGCCAGTTCGCGGCCAGCCAGCGCTCATCGGAGGTCACGCTGATAGACCCTACGCCGCGGCCAGGGCAGCCGCAGACCAGCGCAAGCCACTGCTTTCCCCGCCACGTCACGATGCGTATAAGACTCCGTCGTCACATCCGGCCGACCAGAGATCCATACCGCCGATTACGAGCGGCTCTGTCATGGATGCGAAATCCGGCGCTGAGCGCACAGATCGCCCAGGTATGGGCGGGGAGCCCATTGCTACGCAATGCTGCGTGCCCAGCCGGTGCATCCTGGTTGCCTCGCCGACCCCGCCGGCCGCCGTTGCCGGGCTTCGGGTCACCTGGCCCGGTGGCTGGCATGCCGGGCACGATGAGGTGAGCGGCGCTCAGCATCCGTGACGAGTCCTGATGAAGTGCCCGTGTCCTAGTCGCGGTCGAGCGGGTTCAGGTCGCTGACCTCACCAAAGACGACTAGCACGTCGCCGGGCTGCAGCTGGAGCTCGCGGGCAGGGTTGGCGATCAGCTGCCCGTCGGGGTGGCGGACCAGCAATGGCACCGCCGGGCCGCGCAGCTCCTGCAGGCTCCGGCCTGCCAGCGGGGACCCTTCGGTGATCGCCAGCTCCTCCAGCCGCAGGTCGGGCTGGCCGGCGCGTGCGAGATCGAAGAACTCCACCACGTGGGGCCTGACGGCCAGATTCGCCATCCGCCTTCCACTGGTCACATACGGTGAGACCACATGGGTAGCGCCCGCTCGGTACAACCGGTCGGCTGACTGCTCCCGGGCGGCCCGGGCCACGATGAGCAGATCGGGGCTGAGCGAGCGGGCGACGATGGTGATGAAGACGTTCTCGGCGTCCGAGTCCACGGCGCAAATCAGCCCCTGAACTCGTTCGATCCCTGCCTCGCGCAGCACCGCCTCGTCCGACGCATCGCCGATCAGGTAGCACCGCCCGTCGCGTTCCAGCTCCGGTTCCAGTTCGGCCTTGCTGTCCACGACGACGAACGGCATGCCGCCGGCCTCCAGCTCCCGGGCGATGGACCGGCCGACCCGGCCGTAGGCGCAGACGATGAAGTGTCTGTGTAGTTCATCAAGGCGCTGGCGCATCCGGCGGCTCCGCGAGAACAGGCTCACCCGGCCTTCCACGATCGCGGTCGCGGCCAGGCCGAGGATGACGAAGAACAGGCCGACGCCGAGGAAGGCCAGCCCGGCGGTGAAGACCAGCACACCAGTTGAGAGATGACTGCTGGACGCAAACCCGACTGTGGTCAGCGTGAGCAGGGTCATGGCCGCTGCCTCCCACGGCGGATAGCCAAAGCTCAGGTAGCCCGCGATCCCGGCGGCGACCAGCACGACCGCCCCAGTGGCGACCAGCACGCCACGGGGGACCCGTGACCGTGGTCTCATCCACTCAGCCTCCTCACCAGCGTTGCTGCCCGGCAGCCAGCCGACCTCCTCATTGACAGCGTTCCGCAGGCCAACCGCATCGCGGGTCCCCGATGCGGCAGGCCAGGCCCCCTACTCCGGCATGATGCCTGAGCATGGACCACTGTTTCTCCGGCCGGACGGCCAAGGGCAGGGCAGTTCGGCCCTGCGCCCGCGGGACTTCGGTCACCGTTTCCCAAGGCGGCCGCGGTGCCAGAGCGCGATGGTCATGGGATGGACTGCAGCGCTGAGCCCGAGCACGCTCCGCACCCGCTCTTTGAAATCACTTCCCCAGGAAGGCAGAGCGGCCAATCCCGGGCACGCTAATCCCGGGCACAAGGAGATTTGCCGCACCATCAGCGGCATCTGCGAGCGTTGCCGCACCGCCACCTCGGACGCGCGGAGCATTCGATTCTGCGCTCCATCAGCGGTCAGGCCGTCAGGCCTCGGTGTCGCCCCGAACGGCGGATACTTGCGCACTGGGCCCGCCAGCACCCTCACTGAGTGTGATCCGATCTCAGGACCGGCGTGTTGCCTGCCGGCTATGCGTGCCGCAGGAGGTGTAGACCTGTGACTACCGCAGCCAGTCCTTGTCATTCTCGTCAGGATGCTTGATCAACGGCAGGGTCGTCACCTGCTCGTGCTGGAGCAGGTCCGCCGTCTTGATCTGAACGGATTCGGTCTGGCTCCCTGCGGCAAAGACCACCGTTTCGTGCTGGAGCACCTCCTGATCGACGTACAGCGGTGCGCCCAGCAGCGAGCCGAGCGGCGGCAGGGCGCCCAGCTCGATGCCGGGGAAGTCCCGTAGCAGCTCCTGTTCGGTGGCAAGCCGGGCATGGCGATCGCCCACCGCTGCCTGGACCAGATGCATGTCGAGGCGACAGGTTGCCGGGACCGCCATCAGGGCGTAGCCGTCTGCGACGCGCATCGCGACCGTCTTGAGAACCTCGCTGGCGTCGATGCCGAGGGCCCTCGCCTCGGCGATCGAGGTGTAGGTCTGCTGGTGCGCTATGGGCTCGAACGGGACGCCGTGGGTTTCGAGATGCTCCGTTACCTGCGTCATCGCCCCGCCCCTCATCTCGCCGGGGAACCGATCATAACCCGGATACGCCCTCGCGGCCCATGACAGTTACCGGCCCGCCGGGGGCGGGCGGCGGCCGCATGATCGCCGGCAGCCTGCGGCCGTTCACGACCAGGGCGTGACATGACGCCTCGGGGCCGTCTCACCTGCCCGGCGGTTAGGACGCCTGTCGTGATCTCGGCCATGACGAGCATGACCGCGCCACGACGGGGCAAGACCCGCTCATGCGGTACGTGGAACTGCGCCGGCACACCGATAACGAGGGTGACCGCCTGACCCCGGAGGGAGCGGCAGACGCCGAGGTGATCGGCCGGGACGGGCTGCACCCGCCCTACGCCGCATTCGTGTCCACCGGCGCGGCCCGCGCCACCCAGATGCTGGAAATCTTGCGGCATGCGGCCGGCCAGGACGACACCCCGATCACCGCGGCGGCGGGCCTGCGGTGCTCGGTGGAGAATCGCTGGCGCGACGCGGCCAGGGCAGCGGGCAAGCGAGCGGACCTGACGGACATCCGGGCCATCGACCCGGACCTGGTCGAGCGCGAGTCTTGGCTGCTCGGCTCGGCGCTGCGGCAGGTGGTGGCGGGGCTGCCCGAGGGCGGCCGGGCGCTGGTGGCGGGCCACAGCCCCACCATCGAGGCCGCTGTGCTCGGGCTCGCCGGCCGGGTTGTCCCGCCATTGGGCAAGGGCAAAGGGGTTCTGCTGGTCGAGGACGGCGGGGACTACCGGGTGGAGCCGCTGGACTAAATGGCGGTGAGCGACGGCGGATCGGCGCGTAAGCCAGGAGCAGGGCTAATCACGGAAAGTGACGTTGACCTGGGCGGCCTGCGGCCGGATCGCCGGTTCGGAACGCAGAAGAACTGCGCAGACGGCATGCGCTTTTGCGCCCAGATCGACCTGATATGCGCGGGCCTTGTGCCGCGCCAAACTCGTTCACGTCGCCAGCTGCCATTGCTAAGCCTTTTACGCACCGGATATTGGTCACGGCATCATCATCACAACACTTGAGGCCAGCGATGCACTGAGCTCATGGGCGTTGGATCGCCGGGGCGTCATGCGGCGGCAAGGCTGCATGTTCATGCACCAGGCGGATGGCGATCGAGCCCTCGCCCACGGCGGAGGCGACCCGTTTGACCGACCCGTGCCGGACGTCGCCGACGGCGAACACGCCGGGCATGCTGGTCTCCAGGAGCAGCGGAGCCCGCGGCTGCCGCCAGCGGCCGGTGGCGTCGGGCCCGGTGAGCAGGTAGCCCCACTGGTCGCGGGCGACCGTGCCGGGCAGCCACTGGGTGAACGGCTGGGCCCCGATCAGGACGAACAGGCCCGCCGCCGGGGTCTGCTCGACCTGGCCGCTGTCCCGGTCGCGCAGGTCCAGGTGCTGCAGCCGCCCGTCGCCCCCCGCGCCGGCCACCTCGGTGCGGTAGCGGACGTCGATGTTGGCCGCGTGGCCGATCTCGCGGATCAGGTACTCGGACATGCTCGCCGCCAGGGTATGCGAGCGGACCAGGATGGTCACCGTGCGCGAGTACTTCGCCAGGTGCAGCGCGGCCTGGCCCGCGGAGTTCCCGCCGCCCACCACGAAGACCGGCTCTCCAGCCATGGCCTGGGCTTCCACGGTGGCAGCACCGTAGAAGACCCCGGCGCCGCCGAGCGATTCCAGCCCGGGTGCATCCAGGCGGCGGTAGGACACGCCGGTGGCGATGACCACCGCGCGGCCGCGGACCTGGCTGCCGTCCTGGAGCGTCACGACGCGCGCTGCACCGTCCTCGGCCAGCGCGACCGCGGGATTGCCGTAGACGAAGTGCGCCCCGAAATTCCAGGCTTGCTGATACGCCCGCAACGCGAGCTCCATCCCGCTGATGCCGCTCGGGAAGCCGAGGTAGTTCCGGATCAGGGAGCTGGTCCCGGCCTGGCCGCCGAACGCCTCCCGCTCCAGGAGCACGGTGCTGAGCCCTTCGGAGGCGCTGTAGACGGCCGCGGCCAGCCCGGCCGGGCCCGCCCCGACGATGACAACGTCGTAGGCCCGGTCGTCCGGCCGCACCGTCTGCCCGAGGGCCGCGGCTACCTCCACGTTGGACGGGTCCACCAGCACCGCGCCGGTGTAGAGCGCCACCACCGGCCCGGCGTCCTGCGGCACGCCGAGCCGCCGCAGCGCCGCGCGGCCCTCGGCGGAGTCGCGGCGGATGAAGCCGAACGGGACGCTGTTGCGGGCCAGGATGTCGCGGATCTGGTGGACCCGGGCCGACGGATCCTCGCCGATCACGGTCACCGCCTCGAACCGGCCCGCGCCGTGCTGGCGCCACCACTCCTCCAGCGATTCGGTGATCACCCGGTGGAACTGCTCATCGGGTGACCAGGCCGGCTTGGGCAGGTAGAACTCGATCTGCCCGAGCGCCATCGCCTCCAGGATCGGCGCGGACGCAGCCCGATCGAACCAGGAGAACAGCAATCCGCGCCGCGCCGTCGGGTGCAGCTCGCGCGCCCGCGCGAGCAGTTCCGTGCCGGTTCCCCCGGGCATCCAGTGGTCGGCCAGGACCAACGCCACCCTGGCGCCCTCGGTCCGGAGGTCCGCCAGGCAGCTGAGCGCGTCCTGCGCCGAGGGGCTGGCCACGATCAGGTAATGGGCCCCGTACCGCGATTCCAGTTCGCTCGCGAGCGCCCGCAGGCTGGCCGTCTCGTCATCCACGACCAGCAGTACCGGTCGCGCCATGCCGGCCACCTTAGCGGCCTTCCGTGCTGCCGACGAGTGCGGACGCGTCGACTGCGCAGTTGAAGCACGGCCGCTCTCGGCTGGCGGGCTTGACCGGCGGGTTGCGGATTGTAATCGCGGCGAGGCAGCCGCCGAGGGCGCATACCGCCGCGGCCAGCAGGACCGCCGTGGTGAAGCCGTGATCGAAGGCACTGGGATGCTGGTAGGCATACCCGGTGATACCGGCGGCGGCCGGCAGCACAGCCACGGCGATCAGCCCGGCGGCACGAGCGACGTCGTTGTTGATCGCAGACGCGATGCCGGCGTGCTGACTAGGTGCCGCGGCCAGGGCGGTGGCAGTGAGCGGGGCGACGGTTGCGGCAAGCCCAAGCCCGAAGACCAGCACGCCGGGCAATACGTCGGTCAGGTAGCTGCCGGAGGGCCCGATACGGGCGGCCAGGGCTAGCCCCGCGCCGATCAGGATCGGCCCGATGCTCATCTGCAGCCGCGGCCCGATGCGGGCGGCCAGTGCCCCCGAACGGGCGGACAGGGCGAGCATGATCACGGTGACCGGGAGCAAGGACACGCCGGCCTGCAGCGGCGTGTACCCGGACACCTGCTGCAACTCGATCGGGAGCAGGAACAAGGCGCCGCCGAGCGCGCCATACACGATGAACGTGACCGCATTCGTCGCGGCGAACTGGCCGGACGCGAAGATGCCAACAGGCAGCATCGGATTGCTGGCCCGGCGCTCATGCCAGGCGAACACGGCCAGCGATACCACCCCGGCAGCCAGCGCACCCAGCACGCCCAGGGAGCTCCAGCCGAGCGCCGGGCCCTCGATGAGCCCGAAGGTCACCCCGACCAAGCCGACGGTGACCAGCAGACTACCGGGAAGGTCCACCCGGCCACGCGCGGCCGGGTCGCGTGACTCCGGCACGCGCCGGGCTGCGATCGCCACTACGGCGCCTGCGATCGGCAGGTTGATGTAAAAGATCAGCCGCCACGACGCGGCCTGGACCAGCCAGCCGCCGACGAAAGGGCCGATCGCGGTGGCCACACCGCCAAGACCAGACCACGCCCCGATAGCCCGGCCACGGTCGTCCGGGGTGAACGACGCCTGCAGGATCGCCAGGCCGCCCGGCATGAGCAGTGCCCCTCCGATGCCCTGCAGCGCTCGCGCCGTGATCAGCAACGGCGCGCTCGGGGCGATGCCGCACAGCAGTGACGCCACGGCGAACCACGTCACGCCGATGATGAAGACGCGCCGCCGCCCGTACCGGTCACCGAGCGCCCCCGCGACGAGCAAGAATCCGGCGAGTGTCAGCGTGTAGGCCGTTACCACCCACTGCAGCGCGGCCAGCCCGGTGCCGAACTCGGTGCCGATGGACGGCAGCGCGATGCCGACGACGGTGGCGTCGATTGCGGTGATCGCCGAGCCGAGCACGGTGGCCAGCAGCACCCAGCGGCCGGCCGCGCTGGAAAGAGCCAGGCCCCCTTCCTGCCGGGCCGCCGCCGGGGCGCCCGCCACGGAGGTCATCCCGGGCCAGCTGGTGCCGCTGGCAAGAACCACCTCAAGCGCGGCGCCCCCGCAGCCAAGCAGCCGCCGGTCATGACCGGGCCGCCTGGACCATGGTGGAGTCGACGAAGCACCACATCCAGTCCTCGCCCGGTTCGACCGACCGCGCGATCGGATGACCGACCTCGTCGGCATGACGGTGCGCGTGCTTGTTCTTGGAGGAGTCGCAGCAGCCCACTTGCCCGCAGGTCATGCACATCCGCAGGTGCACCCAGCTGTCACCCAGCGCCAGGCACTGCTCGCAGCCAGCCGAGCCGCGGGTGACATCCCGGATCTGGTCCAGGTGGCCGCAGCGTGCGGCGTTCGCGCCCGGTCCGCGGCGTCGCTGGATGGCAAAGCGAAGATTGTCCAGCAAGCTCATGAGCATCTCCTCACTGGCTGGCCTCCCGGCGATGTGCGCGCTCGCCGGCCTCCCGGACCGGCCTGAGGATCTCCTCGAGATGGCCGAATGGCGCGGTGTGGCCTCCGGGAACAAGCACCGCCTGGCATGCCGGGATGACGGCCGCAGCGGCGCGGGCCAGCGCGGTAGGCGCGCTCACGTCACTGTCGCCGTGCCACAGGTGGACCGGGACCGTGATCTGGTCCAGCCGGAACCCCCACGGCCGCGCGTACAGCGCCAGCTCGTCGACCAGCCCCCGTGTCCCCGGGCGGATCACCGCCTCCGTCAGGTCCGCGATGACCAGCGGCCGCAATTGCGGGTCCGCCAGCACATCCGGCGGAAACGGCAGGCCCATGTCCTCCCGCATAGCGGGCCGCCCGGGCCGTCTCAACAGCCTGATCGTCAAGCGGAACAGCAGCGCCATGACCAGCTGTACCAGCCACGGTACCGGCCCCGCCAGCCGGTACAGCACCCGGCTCCCCATCGCCAGCGCGCGCCGCTCCTGCGGCCGGCTGACCGAAGGCATGCCGCTGACCACCACGGCCACCGACACCCGCTCCGCAATCAAAGATGCGCACGCCAGCGCGTAGCCGCCCCCCGCCGACAGGCCGAGCACAGCGAACCGGTCCAGGCCGAGGCAATCAGCGACAGCGAGCACATCCGAGGAGAAGTCAGCAAACCCGCGGCCCGGCTGCCGGTCAGACCTCCCGAACCCAGGACGGTCCACCGCGATCAGCCGGATGCCCGCCAACGCTGCCGGGCACCGGGCGAACAACACCGCCGGGTCAAGCCGCGAACCGGGCGCGAAATGAAAGTAAAAACAGGGCACGCCGTCCGGGTCGCCATACTCAGCCAAACCGAGCCGGCGTCCGTCCCTCAACGGCACCTCGGCCCCTGCCCCATCCCGGACGATCAACACCGGGTCAGCCACCCGCTCACCCGGATGAGCCATGCCACTCGCAGGGAATCGGTGGAAGTTCACAGGTGTCAGCCCCCCACGTTGCCGGCGGACGGCACGACCCGACGGTGACCGGCCCGCAACAAGAAGGCGCCGGCCCGCCAGAGTGCTCAGGTTCCGCTCACCCAGCACAGGAACGCGCACATGTGCAGGAGATATGGAGAACGTGTGCAGATGATATGGAGATCCGGGTCGCTGCCCAGCCGGTCCCTTCAGTCACGAGCCGGGCCAGCAGGTCCGGGGTTGCCGCCCCG
>Ga0335077_10010903_pt1 | contig 11359 bp, 6 predicted proteins | sample Lox_Sample_31_FD_207151 | JGI IMG/M metagenome (GOLD analysis project Ga0335077, IMG submission 207151) | Soil microbial communities from Loxahatchee National Wildlife Refuge, Florida, United States - Lox_Sample_3.1 | ecosystem: Environmental > Terrestrial > Soil > Wetlands | place: USA: Florida...
GGCTGGGGCGGGGTGCGGCGGCTCAAGCGCGGTGGCGGGGGCCGGCGGCTCGAGCGCGGTGGCGCGGATCTGCTCGAGCTCTCGCCGTACGTACTCGATCGCCTCGTAGGCGCGGACGTTCCGCAGCCGCTGGTCCTCGAGGTGAGTGCGCGCCTCAGCGAGCTCGAGCCGGGCGCCGGCGAGCTCCTGGCGAGCGCCCGCCAGGTCGCGTTCGAGGCTCACCGACCGGTCGACCATCGCCTCCTCCAGACGGAGCGCCTCCTGGTCGCCCGGCCGCGCCGGCTGGCGCCACGGCGCCGCCGTCACCGTCGGCGGGGACGGCGGCGCCGCTCGGGAGCGTTCGAGCTCGGCCCCGATCACGCGTGCGCGGGCTCGATCTACCTCCGGCGGCGGCGGTTCTGGTTCTGCTGTCGCGGGTTCCGACACTGGCACCGGCGGCTCCGGCGCCACCGTCTCGACCGGCGCCGGCGGGGGTCGCTCTGCGAGCCGCCGCTCGGCATCCGCGCGCGCGGACTCGGCGGCGGCGGCCAGATGCTCGGCCTCGTCGACCGCCCGTCGCATGCGGGTCAGGTCGCGCTCGAGGTCGGCTACGTGTTCGTGCAGTACGCGGAGGTCGTGCGCGGCCGCGCGAGTCTTGTCAGCCAGCGTCTGCTCGACCTCGGCACGAAGCGCGCGCTCGGCGTGGACGTGTTGCTCCGCACCCCGCAGCGTACGCTCGCGCTCGGAGATCACTCCGCGCAGCCGGTCAGACTCGGCGCGGGCGCCCGTGAGCTCGTCTTCTATCTCCCCGATCCGCACGCGCAACCGCGCAACCGTCTCCTCGGCCGCGGCGGCGCGCCGGCGGGCGCTCTCGGCCGCGAGCTCGGAGGTGCGGAGCTGGCGAGCCTCGAGCAGCTCCGGCGGCGGCCCCTCCGCCACCTCCCCAGCCGGCGACGGCACCTCGCCGACCGGGAGTCGCACCATCACCGCCCCCAGCTGTAGGAACGTCCCACCCGGCAGCTGTGGCGCGAGCTCAGCCGATACGGTGAAGCTCATCCGCCAGGTCCCCGGGGCCGCCCCGATCAGCGACGGCGGCTCCGGCATCGCCGGGAACCGCTGGCGCCCGGTGTCGGTCTCGACCACCAGCATCGCCTGGCCGCGCATCTCAGGGCGCCGGCGCCGCCAGCGCCCGGTCACGCGAACGGTGATGCTGCGCCCCCCTTCGGACACGAGCTCGACCGCCTCGATCCCCAGGGCGGACGGCAGGTCGCTCATCAGCCCGGACGGTACGGTCGCGAGCGGACGTCAGAGCGCCGGCGGGTGTGGCGCGTCCGCGCGTGGGGTCGCGGTGTGGCGCGCCGGCGAACGGCCTCGCGGCGCACGCCGGATCATGCATAACACGACAATTGACGCGTCAGGGCTTGACCGTGGCGTAATACGCGTGCCCCACATGCACCACACGACACGGTCCTTGCGAATCGGCTCGATTGTCGTGTTATGCAGGTTCTTTCGGGGTCAATCCGCCAACGAGCGCTGCCCCCGCGCTCTCAGGTGCCCGCCCGTCAAAGCAGGACACGGTCGACTCGACCCCCGCGCCGATGTCGACGCTATCCAGGCGGAGCGGACGACGCCTATACAGGCCGAGCGGACCGGCGCTGGACGGCGACGAGCGCGCCACTGGCGAGCACTACGCCGGCGACCCCGGCCGCGACCGCGGCCTTCGGCGGCGCCGAGGGCAGACGCCGGCGGGCGTACCACTTGCCGCCCTGCCAGACCATATATCCAAGAAGCTTGTAACCCATTGAGGAAGAGGCTTCCCCGGTGCCTCAGGGCTCAATCCTCCGGGGGGGTCCGGTGGCGCGGGAGCCGGGGGCTCAACCCTCCCCGGAGCCGCCGTGGCGCAACCGCCACGCCATCCGCGACTGAAGCGACCACAGCTCGATGAACCCGGGCGACGCCGCCTGGGCGAACAGGCCGCCGGACTGCGCGAACGACGCCAGCTGCTCGTCGTAGACGGCGTGCGGTGAGGAGCGCGTGACCGCCCGGGCCGATCCCTTGTAAAGCTTGATCCCGACCGTTCCAGTCACGAACGCGTTGGCGGCATCCATGTAGGCGTCGAGGTCGCTGCGGAGCGGATCCCACCACAGGCCCGCGTACACCAAGTAGGCCCACCGCTGGTCGAGCATTGGCTTGAGCTGGTTCTGGTGGATCGTGCCCACCAGCTTCTCGAGCTCGGCATGCGCGAGGAGCAGGATCGCTGCCGCCGGCACCTCGTAGATGTCGCGGACCTTCAGCCCGACGATCCGGTCCTCGATGTGGTCGACGATCCCGACACCGTGGCGCGCCCCGATCTCGCCCGCCCGCTCCAGTAGCGCCACCAACGGCAACCGCTCCCCGTTCAATGCCACCGGCACCCCCCGCTCGAACTCGACGGTCACAATCTCGGCCTCATCCGGCGCTTCCTCAGGCCGGGTGACGAGCTGGAACACGTCGTCCTCGGGCGCCTGGTCGAGGTGCTCGATCCACCGGCCCTCGCTCGAGCGCCCCCACAGGTTGTCGTCGATCGAATACGGAGCGACCTCGGTGCCGCCCTTGACGGGGATACCGTGCTCGCGCGCGTACGCGACCTCCTCCTCCCGTCCCATCCGCCAGCCGCGCACGGGCGCGATCACCTTCAGCTCCGGGCCGAGTGTGGCCACGGTGGCGTCGATCCGGACCTGATCGTTGCCCTTACCGGTGCACCCGTGCGCGATCGTGTCGCACCCCGAGGCCCGCGCGTATTCCACGGCCAGCTTGGCAATTAGCGGTCGCCCGAGCGCGGTGAACAGCGGATATCCGAGCCCGTAGGTGCCGTTGGCCTTGATCGCGCGGACGATGTATTCGCGCGCGAACTCCTCGCGTGCGTCGACCACATGGCAGTCGAGCGCCCCGAGACGCAGTGCCTTGCCCCGGATGACCTCGTAGTCCTCGCCCGGCTGGCCCAGGTTGACGGTCAGCGCCACCACCTCGGCCTGGTACTGCTCCTGGATCCACTTGAGCATCACGCTCGTGTCGAGGCCACCGCTATAGAGCAGCAGGACGCGATGGACGTGCGAGGGGTCGGCCTCGTAGGTCGTCGTCGGCAGATGGGCTCCGTCGGTCATGTTCAGAACGTCTCCTTGACTTGGCGTCGCTGTTCTTTGGCCGCGAATTCGGCGAACTGCCCCGCGAATTCGTCGCGCGCCGCCTGCTCGTCCTCAGCCAGCCGCGCGATCAGGGCGCCCAGGGCCATGAGCGCCTCCTCGCCACGTTCCGCCTTGGCGACCTCGGGCGCCAGAGAGCGAAGGAGCGCCACCTGTACCTCGCGGTCCTGGTGGCGGCCGAGCACGTCCTGCAACCCCTTGAGCGTCCGGACCATCGGCTTGACCACCTCGGCGTCGAACAGCGAGACGCCGAACAGCTCGAGCAGGTAGCGGAGCTCCTTGCCCTTCTTCCGCAGTTCGTGGTACTGCTCGGCCGGACTCGATTCGTCGATCGCCTCTCCCATCCGGACCATCTGGCGGTACACCTTGCGGATCCGCTCGCCGGCGACCTCGGCGATCGGCCGCGCGGCGTCGGGTCGGTCGCTCTCGTCGGCATCCGTCAACCCATCCAGGAACACGCGCCACCCAGACAACAGTCGACTCGTGCGCTCAGACCGCAGGTCGCCGACGAGCCGGTAGTGCGCGTGTGTCCGACGGGCGCTGAGCACGCCGAGCAACGGCTCGAGGTCGTCCCGCATCGACTCCGGCACGAGCGCGCGCATCGCGTCGAACTCGAGCACGTGGACGTCGAGGTCCCGGGCGTCGCCGGTGGCCTGTTGCAGCCAGCGGAACTCGACGCGGAACTTCTCGAGCCCGGCCGGCGGGAACACCCCTCGAAGCTCGCGCTGCACCGCTCGCGAACGCCGCACCGAGACTCTCAGATCGTGGAGGAACTCGCTGTCGAGATCCTCGATCGTCCCCTCGAGGTTGGCCTCGATCACCCCGAGCAGCGCGCGCAGCACCGCCGCCGCCCCGCTGTCCGCGCGCTGCTCACCGCGAAGCGGAATCTGGATCTTGGCCGGGAAACCGCCGGGAAGGCCGCCCGCGACCCTGACCGCCTCATCGACCAGCGGCTCGTCCGCGGGCTTGAACCCGAGGTCCTGCTCCAGCGTGGCCTGGACACTGCGCCGCTCCTCGTCATAGCCGCGGACCGCTGAGATCCGAAGTCGCGGCCGGAGCGGCGAGGCGACGCCGGCCGCCGCCGACAGTGCTGTGGCCTCCAGCGCGAGGCGCACCACGGTCTTCCGCTCGCCGTCGAGCACCGACATACGCCGCTCGCGCGTGTGAATCTGGACGAGCGGAAGCAAGGCTCGAACGTCGGTCAGGTCCCGCAACACGTCGCGGAGAGGCCCGTCTTCGAGGCCGGCCGCGAACAGCGGCATCGGCGGCGGAGGCGTCGTCAGCGATGCTCGCGCCAGCCCGGTATCTCGCTCGATCAGTGACAGCATGCAGTCCTCGTGGACAAGCGACAGGCCCGCGGCGTGGAGCAGCCCGTCGAAGGTGTCGTAGTAGTTGCGAAGGTGCTCGCCCTGCGGGCCGTCTTCGATCGGCAGCGCACCGCCGAGCGCCTCCTCGGCGCCCCGCAGCGTCATCTGGTCGGGTAACAGAAGGTCAGACACGTTCACGGCGCGAGAGCTACCAACCGCGCCAGCGCCTCGTCAAGCTCGTCATCGGAGACGATCAGCGGCGGCTCGAAGCGAATCGTCGCCGGCCCGGTGGCGTTCACCACGAGCCGCTGCTCGAGCAGCGCTCGCCGGGCCAATTCGGCGGCGTCGATCTCAGGATCCACATCGACAGCGAGCATCAACCCCCGTCCGCGCACCGAGGTCACGTACGGCAAGCGGCCAAGGCCAGCGGACAACCGCGAACCGGCGACGCGCACCCGCTCAAGCAACCCCCCATCAGAGCACAGCTCGAGCGCCACCAGCGCCGCGGATGCGATTACGGGTCCGCCCGCGAACGTCGAGCCGTGATCGCCCGGATGCAGCGCGTCCGCCAACCGTGGGCCGGTTATCAAAGCGCCGATCGGCAGCCCACCGCCGAGCGCCTTGGCGCTCGTGATCGCATCGGGAACGACATCGGTCTGCTCGTACGCCCAAAGCGTCCCGGTCCGGCCCATCCCCGTCTGGATCTCGTCGAAGATCAGCGCCGCGCCCGTGCGGTCGCACGCCTCGCGCGCCGCCACGAGCAACTCGTCGGACAGGACGTGGATGCCGGTCTCTCCCTGGATCGGCTCGAGCAGCACGGCCGCCGTGTCCGAATCGACGGCAGCCCCAACGGCCGCCGGATCGCGGGGGACAACCACGAAGCCGGGAACCAAAGGCGCGAACGGGGCCTGCTTGGTCTCCTGGGGAGTCGCCGACAGCGCCCCGTAGGTGCGTCCGTGGAACGCTCCCTCAAGAACCACGACGTTTCCCCCAGGCCGCGCCCGCCGCGCGAGCTTGATCGCCGCTTCGTTCGCTTCCGCGCCCGAGTTGCACAGAAATACCTTGCCGCCGAGCGAGCTCTGAGACAGCGCCGCCGAGAGCTTCATCGCCGGCTCGGTGTAATAAAGGTTGCTCACGTGCGACAGCCGGCCGACCTGGTCGCGCACGGCCTCGACGACGCGCGGGTGGCAGTGGCCGACGTTCAGCACCGAGATCCCGGCCAGGAAGTCGAGGTACTCGTTGCCGTCGGCGTCCCACAGGCGAGCGCCCGCGCCACGCACGAACTGCACCGGGTTGCGGACGTACGTCGGCATCGCGTAGTCGCGCTCGAGTCCCTGAAGCTCGGCGACGCTCATACCGCAGGCCTGATCTTCGTGCCCTGACCGGCGTCGGTGAACAACTCGAGCAGCAGCGAGTGCGGCGCGCGGCCGTCGACGATGTGCGCGAACGAGACGCCGCCCTGGATTGCGTCGACACACGCCTGCAGCTTCGGGCGCATCCCCCCGCCGACGCTCCCCAACATCCCCTCCACCGCATCCACCCCGGCCTCGGAGACGACGCTCGAGGGATCCGACGGGTCGCGGAGCCAGCCGGGGACATCGGTGAGGAACATCAGCTTGTACGCGCGGAGCGCGCGGGCGACGGCGCCGGCCGCCTCGTCGGCGTTGATGTTGTACGAGTTGCCGTCGCGGTCGGCGCCGACGCTCGCCACCACGGGGATGTAGTCCTGGGCGACGTGGGTCAGCACGTCGACGTCGACGTGCTCGATCGCGCCCACGAACCCGATGTCCTGGCCGCTCGGCGCGGCCCGGCGCTTGGCCCGGAACAGGAGCCCGTCGTCTCCGCACAGCCCGATCGCCGGCTGGCCGTGACGGTTGATCAGCAGCACGATGTCCTTGTTGACCTTGCCGACCAGCACCATCTTCGCGACCTCGACGGTCTCGGCGCTCGACACCCGGAGTCCGTCGACGAACTCGACGGGCAGGTCGAGACGCTGCATATAGCTCGTGATCTCGGGACCGCCGCCGTGCACGATCACGGGGTTCATCCCGACGTACTTGAGCAGCACGACGTCGCGCGCGAAGTCCTCCTTGAGGCCATCGTCGATCATCGCCGCGCCGCCGTACTTGATTACGACGGTCTTGCCGTGGAACTCGCGGATATAGGGCAGCGCCTCGAGAAGGGTGCCGACGTCGCGCAAACTGTGATCGGGGTACGTACTAGGTGGTGTATTCGGCATTCAGCGTCACGTATTCATGTCCCAAGTCGGAGAAGTACACCTCGGTCTCGGCGCCCTCTCCTGGGAGGTCGATCTCGTACTCGATCTCCTCGCCCTGAACTGCGCGTGTCACCGCGTCCTCGTCGTGCGGGACGAATCCACCGCGCGCACACACTTCGATCCCCTCAATCCTCACCCCCACTGCAAGGGGCGCGGTCCCGGGCATCGCCATCCCCACGGCCTGGATGATCCGTCCCCAGTTCGGGTCCCCGCCGTACAGCGCGGTCTTGACCAGGGGCGAGTCCGCCACCGCGCGCGCGACGCGGTGCACGACCTCGTCGCCTCCGCCGCGGACGATCACCCGCCCGACACGACGCGCGCCCTCGCCGTCGCGCGCGATGTTCAGCGCGAGCTGCCGGAGCACGGCGTCCATCGCCTCCCCGAACCGGACCTCGTCTTCGGTCTCGGGCTCGATCGCGACGCCGGAGGAGCCGCTTGCCTGAAGGATCACGGTGTCGCTGGTCGACAGCTGGCCGTCGACGCTGATGCGCTCGAACGAGCGCTTGACGGTCACGCCGAGCAGCAGGTCGCACGTCTCGACCGACATCGCCGCGTCGGTCTGCACGAAGCACAGCAGCGTCGCGAAATTCGGCGAGATCATCCCGGCGCCCTTGGCCTGGGCAGTCAGCCGAACCGTGCCGGCCTCCAATGACACGTCGATGCAGGCGTGCTTGTCGAGTGAGTCGGTGGTACGGATCGCGCGCGCGAAGTCGACGTCGCCGTCGGGACGGAGCGCGTGTGTCGCCCGCACGATCCCGGTCATCACCGAGCTGATTGGGAGCGGCACGCCGATAACCCCGGTCGAGGCCACCGCAACAGCGCTCTCGGAGCACCGGCTGGCCAGCGCGGCGGCACCCTGCATCTTGAACGCGTTCTCGAGCCCCGGGCGTCCGGTCGCCGCATTCGCATTCCCGGAATTCGCCACCACGGCCCGGATGCCGCCGAGTCCGACCCGCTCGCGGCAAAGCAACACCGGGGCCGACTGCGTGCCCGAGCTGGTGAACCGCGCCGCGCTCGTCGTGGCCGGCGCGCTCGAGACGAGCAGGCCGAGGTCGAGGTTGCCGCTCGGCTTGATCCCGCACGCGACACCCGCCGCCGCAAACCCGCGCGGGAGACCCCCCGGCAGCTCAGTCACGTTCCCTGGGACCTCGACCCAGCGCGAGCGGAAGAACGAATGCGTCGTCGTCACCGAACCGCCTCGCGCAACGCCGGCGCGGTCGGGCCGATCCCCTCGTCCTCGGGCAGCCCCAGCATCAGGTTGAGGTTCTGCACCGCCTGGGAGGCGGCCCCCTTCCACAGGTTGTCGATCACGGCGAACACGATCACCCGGCCGGCGCGCTCGTCGCGGTGCACCGAGATGCGGCAGATGTTCGTCTCGCGGACGTCGCGGACGCCTGGAGGCTTCGACGCCAGCTCGACGAACGGCTCGTCCACGTAGGCGTCGGCATAAAGCTCCTCCAAATCCGCCGCCCCAGCCGACTCGGACACGGTCACATAACACGACACGAGCTCGCCCTGATCGAGCGGTACAAGATGCGGGATGAACGTGATCGTCACATCAGCGCCGAGCGCCTCTAGTTCCTGCTCGATCTCGGGGATGTGGCGATGGCGCGGGACCCCGTAGGCGCTCAGATTCTCATCCACGGTCACGAAGTGCGTCTTGTCCGTGGCGGCCCGACCCGCGCCCGACACGCCTGACTTCGCGTCGATGATCACGTCGCCGATCACTCCCGCGCGCGCGAGCGGCGCCAGCGCCAGCAGCGAGGCCGTCGGGTAACAGCCCGGGTTGGCGACCAGTCCGGCGCCGCGGATCTGCTCGCGGTAAAGCTCGGGGAGGCCGTACACGGCCTCGCCAAGCAGGTCGGGGGCCTCGTGATCCCTGTACCAGCGTCCGTACACGTCGGGATCGTGCAGCCGGAAATCCGCGCTCAGGTCGACCACCCGGACCCCTCGGGCCCGTAGCTCGGCGACGAGCGGCGCGGCCGCGCCGTGGGGATAGGCGACGATCGCGGCATCGACGTCGGCGTGGCGGTCTAGGTCCAGCTCCTCTAGCTCGAGCGGCACGCGGTGCTGCGGGTAGAGATCGTCGAGCCGACGTCCGACGTCGCTCCGGGCGGTGACCGCGCGGAGCTCGAGCGACGGATGCCGCAGCACCAAGCGTGCGGCGAGTGCGCCCGTGAATCCGGCGCTGCCGAACACCGAAACGCTAGGCGGCACGGATCCTCCCGCCCAGCTCGCGCTCGACCGCCCCGGCGATCGCCCGACGGCGTTCCGCGACCTCCTCGTCGGTCAGCGTCCGATCGGTGGCGCGGTAGGTCAGGCGGAGCGCGAGCGAGACGTTGCCTTCGCCGAGCCTGTCCGGGTCGCGGTAGACGTCGAACACCTCGACGTCGGCGAGCAACGGACGGCCGGCGCCGCGCACGGCGTCGATGAGCTCGGCCGCGCTCACCTTGTCGGACACGACGACGGCCAGGTCCTCGCGCACGTCCGGGAACCCGCTCACCGGGCGGTACAGCGTCGTCGGCCGCACCGCCACCGCGTCGAGGTCGAGCTCGAAGGCCGCCACGGTCTCGTCAAGATCCCATTCGGCGGCGACGAGCGGATGGATCTCGCCGATCCACCCGGCCGCTTCACCGTCGGCCAGGATCTGCGCCGCGCGGCCCGGGTGCAGGAACGGCTCGCCGCCGGGCGCGACCGTCCAGGGCACGCGCAGCGTGTCGAGCAGTCCGGCGAGCACGCCCTTGATCGCGAAGAAGTCGACCGCCGGCGGGTGGCCGTCGCGCCAGGTCGCCCGGCGCGCGGGGCCGATCAGGACCGCGCCGACGTGGTAGGGCTCGCGCGGCAGGCCCTCGTCGCCGTTGGGCAGATAGACCGCGCCGGCCTCGAACAGCCGGATGGTCCCGGCGCCCCGGGCGCGGTTGTGGCGCGCGGCGTCGAGCAGCGAGCCGAGCAGCGTGGTGCGCAGGACAGAGAGGTCGCTGGACAGCGGGTTCGCGAGCTCCAGCGTGCGGCGGAGCGGATGGTCGGGATCCAGCCGCAGCCGGTCGGCGAGCTCGGGGCCGCCGAAGCTCCAGCCGACGATTTCGTCCAGCCCCTGAGCGGTGAGCGCATCGCCGGCGCGCCGGCGCATCTTCTGGCGAGGCGTCAGCTGGGCGTGGGCCTCGTGGCGCGAGGGCAGCGTCGAGGGCAGCTTGTCGAGGCCGTCGATCCGCGCGACCTCTTCGATCAGGTCGGCCTCGCGCGTGACGTCGCCTCGACGGAAAGCCGGGACGGTGACGTCGAGGCCGTCTTCTGCGTCGGCCGTCCCGAACTCGAGCGCTTGAAGGATCTCCCGGCAGCGCTCGCGCGAGATCGCCGCGCCGAGCAGACTCGCCACCCGGGCCTCGCGCAACCTGATGGTCCTGGGCGGCGGCCCGTCGCCGCCGATGTCGATCGTCCCGGGCACGAGCCGCGCTCCGCACAGCTCGATCATCAACCGGGTCGACACGGCTTGGGCCTCCATCGCCTGCTCGGGCTGGATCTGCTTCTCGAACCGCGCCGAAGCTTCGCTGCGCAGCCCGAGTTTCAGCGAAGTGCGATGGATATTGGCCCCGATCCAGTTCGCGGCCTCCATCAGCACGCGCGTCGTCCCGTCGCCGACCTCCGACCGCGCGCCGCCCATCACGCCGGCAATCGACGTCGGGCCTTGTTGATCCTCGATCAAGACCATGTCGGAATCGAGCGTGCGCGTCTGGCCGTCGAGGGTCTCGATCTGCTCGCCGTCGCGCGCTCGGCGGACGCCCAGCACCGCGCCCTCGACCCGGTCGAGGTCGAAGGCATGGAGCGGCTGGCCCGTCAGCAGCATCACGTAGTTAGTGATGTCGACGACGTTCGAGATCGGGCGCTGGCCCGAGGCCATCAGCCGCGCTTTCAGCCACAGCGGGCTCGGCCCGATCTTCACGTCCTCGAACGCCCGAGCGGTGAAGCGTGGGCACAGCTCCGGACACTGGACCTCGACGGTCGCCGCCGCGAGCTCGCCCGGGGTCCCGGGGTCCTCATGCCAGGGCGGCGGCGCGAGCGAGGACCCGGTCGCGGCGTGCGCCTCGCGGGCCACGCCGTAGACGGCGAGGCAGTCGGGACGGTTGGGGGTGATCTCGAGTTCGAGCACGTCGGTCGCGATCGTCAGCACGTCCTGAAGTGGCGTCCCCGGCACAAGCCCGTCGGGCTCGAGCACGATGATCCCGTCGTGGTCTGTGCCGATCGCGACCTCGTCCTCGGCGAGGATCATCCCGTGAGACTCGATGCCGCGGAGCTTCGCCTTGCCGAGCGTCGTCCCGTCGGGCAGCACGGCGCCGGGCTTGGCGACCGCCACCGTCTGGCCGGCAGCGACGTTGGGTGCGCCGCACACGATCTGCTGAGGCTTGCCGCGGCCGATGTCGACCAGGCACACGCGGAGGCGGTCGGCATTCGGGTGCGGGTCGGCCTCGAGCACGCGGCCGACGACGAAATGATCGAGCGCGGCCACGCCGTGATGATGGATCGCCTCGACCTTGGTCCCGGTCATCGTCAGGCGGTCGGCGAGCGCGTGGGTGTCGAGCGGCGGGTCGACGTACTCGCGCAGCCACTGGAGCGGA
>Ga0335077_10010907_pt1 | contig 11359 bp, 5 predicted proteins | sample Lox_Sample_31_FD_207151 | JGI IMG/M metagenome (GOLD analysis project Ga0335077, IMG submission 207151) | Soil microbial communities from Loxahatchee National Wildlife Refuge, Florida, United States - Lox_Sample_3.1 | ecosystem: Environmental > Terrestrial > Soil > Wetlands | place: USA: Florida...
GCACCATAGGTGCGGTTGGTGTTGTTGGCCGTTACCGTCAACACAGGAATAACCGTAATGGAAACGGCGGCAGTGCCCAGATTCGTCGCCCCGGAACTGGCGGTGTAAACGAAACTGTCCGTGCCGGCAAAGCCGTTCGTCGGCGTATAACTGAATCCGCCATTGGCGTCCAAGCTGAGTATGCCATGCGCCGGACCACTGACCAGCGCAGCCGTCAGACCCGCCTGATACACATCCGAGTCGTTAGCCAACACCCCCGGAGCGGAAACATTCAACGTCGTATTGGCCGCCGTTGTATAGCTGTCATTGGCGACCAGGGGAGCCACAACGACGTTACTGACCGAAAGCGTGTAAACCGTCGGGTCCAAATACATGCCCGCACTGATGCCGCCGGTGGTGAAAGGCGCCGGATCATTGGTGTTGATTTCCTGGGTGCCATCGTAGCTCACGACGATGTTGGTCCCTTGAAATGCCAATTGCACGCTATGCCAATTGTTGCCCACGTTTGGTAAATTCACCTGGCTCATAACTGTGTAAGCAGCCCAAGTCGTGAATCTGATCAGCTTCAACACGGCCGTTCCTGTGACCCCGATCGTGGGAGGATAATTGGCACCCTGCGACCCTTCGGGATAGACCCAGGCTGCGTACTGCGCACCCGTGGTCGAATTCACGCGCCCACTGAGACCAAAACCCCACGCATTGGTTGAGGAAGTCTGGACCTGCCCCTGAACAACATAGTCAGTCCAGTTGTTGCTGAGATAGGCATAAGCGTACGAATTGGCTCCGCTAGTCCCGATCAAGGCGTTGTTCGCCAAGCTCCATCCCCCTGACTGCTGCACCCAAGGCCAGATCAACGAACGGCTGAAGTTGTCCACCAGGAGTTTGCCCGGCGGCGTGACCTCGATGGCCACCGTCGCGACACCTGAGGTGGTCACGCCGTCGGTTGCCTGGTACGTAAAATCATCAATACCGACGAAGTTATTGGTCGGTTGATAGCTGAATCCGCCGCTACCAGTAAGATTCAAAATGCCATAAAGCGGCGGAGAAGCTGGCAAGGCGCTCAAGCTTCCGCTGCCGCTCACGTCGTTGGTGAGAACTCCCGGTGCGGGCACATTCAGAACCGTTCCCGGCGTCATGCCGTAGATGTCATTGTTGGCTACAGTTGGAGCCGTCACCGTGATGGTTACCGTCGCCACGCCGGAAGTTGCGACTCCATCCGTGGCCTGGTAGGTAAAGCTGTCCGAGCCAACAAAATTGTTCCCGGGTGTGTAACTGAAACTGCCGTTATTGGTGAATAGCAGGGTTCCGTTGGATGGGCCGCTGACCTGAACCGCTGACAGAGGTCCGCTGCCACCGGTGTCGTTGGCGAGAATGCCCGGGGGTCCAACGGTTAGAGTGGTATTTTCGGCAACAGCGTAACTGTCATTGTTGGCCACCGGGAAATTATTCACCGTGATGGTTACGGTCGCCACACCGGAAGTCGTCTGGCCGTCGGTGGCCTCATAGGTGAAAGTGTCCACGCCAACAAAGTTGTTGGACGGCGTGAAGGTGAAGCCACCGTTGTTGGTGAGCACCAGGCTGCCATGGGTCGGATCACTGACCTTTATGGCCGTCAGGTTTCCGCTGCCACCGGAGTCATTGGCCAAGACCCCCGGCGCCGGGACATGCAAGGCCGTGTTTTTCGAGGCGTTGTAGCTGTCATTGTTGGCCACGGTCGCCAAGGCACTCACGATGAAGTTGTCCACCGTCATCATGTAGGCATTCGCGTCCGTGTACATGTCCAGGCTGACAGTTCCGTTGGTGTAGGCCGGTTGCGTGTCAATGGAACCATCGTCAGTCACATTGGTTTCCAAGACGCCGTCAAAATAAGCGGCGATGCTGTTGGTCTGAAAGGTCAGTTTGACGGTATGCGGATTTGTACCCATTCCGGGCAGGGGGATGAGGTTTCCGATCAGCGTGTAAGCCGTCCAGGATTCGAATTTGACGAGTTGCATCACCGCCGTCCCATTTTGCGGTCCGTTGGCGGAATTTTCCGGATAAATCCAAGCCGCGTAATGCGCCCCACTGACCGAGTCCAGCCTTCCGCCAATGCCCCCGCCTAGTCCATTGGCTGAAGAAAACTGGATTTGTGCCTGCACGGAAAAGTCATTCCAACTGGCATCATCATCGTAATAGGCATAGCCGTAGCTGTTCAGAGGGCTGGTTCCGACCAACGCATTATTTGTTATGTTCCATGTGCCTAGCTCCTGGACCCAGGGGAAGATGTCGCCGTTATTCGTTGACCGTGCGAAGGTATCGTAAACGAGTTCACCGGGTGACAAGACCATTATGATTACCGTAGCCACGCTCGAGGTCAACGAACCGCTGACGGCCTGATAGGTGAAGCTGTCCGCACCCGTGAAACTGCCCGTGGGTGTGTAGGTGAATGAACCGTCGGCGTTCAGAGCCAGTGAACCATTCACCGGCCCGTTTACCAGTGTCGCAGTCAGAGTGCCGCCTCCACTGCCTGCTGTGTCGTTGGTCAAAACACCCGGGGCTGACACCACCAGGGGCGAGCCTTGCTGCCCGACGAAAACATCGTCCTGGGCCGATGGAGGAATCAGATAGCCTATGGTCACATTGGTAACCGATGTGCCGACCAAAACCTTGATGACCGGGCCGTTGGTCCGATAAACACTTGTGCCCGCCAGCGTGCCATTCGTGAAAACCTGGAGGGTTGAATAGGCGGCGCTCGGCGCCTGAATTTCAACGGCTGCATTGGTGTTACCCTCGCCGGTAATGGAAAGGCTGGTCACGGACTGACCACTGACGTCGGTATAATTTACGGCAACCTGGGCATTGGATTGCTGCAGCCACCAGGTATAGATTCCGGCCACATTGGTGGCCCAGATTCCGGGCTTGCTCAAGCTATAGCTGAGATATTCCCCCGGCAATGAGCCGGCCGGACCACCGCTGGGCGAAGCGCTGTGACAATAGAGATTGATCAAGGCGCCCAGGTTGTAATACGCATCCACCAGCGCTTGCACGGATTGCGTGGTGTGTCCGGCTTCCATGGCTTGCGCAATTTGTATTACACTTTGGTAGCTGACGAACCAATCACTGACCGGCAGTTGCAAAGTCGAATACAACTTGTCCGGTGTCTGTGTCGAGAGCGTCCAATGGGGGAAGGGAGAAAGTTTAGTCTCGCCCGCGGTTTTAATGCCCAGTTGTTGTTCAATTTGGAAGGAGCCTTCACGGGTGGCATTGAAATACGGCGCGACCCACCCAAGCGGAGTCCCATTCGTCAGGCCCCACCCGGTGAGATCAACGATGGAATTTGAGATAGACGCGAGCGAGTAGGCGCTGGCACTGGGATAGCCGGCGAGATTATTGGTCTGGTCCAGAATCTCATCCGGGGACCAATGCCAGTAATCATATTCCAGCCCGTTGGAATTAAATGGGGGCAAAGTCGGATCGGTATAGGGTTCCAAGGCGGTGAGCCATCCTTCGCTAAGCAACTGGGGTAAGTAAGACTCGATGCGAATCAGAGGCGGATTATAATAAGTGTTGATATTGGTAAATCCCCCGTTGTGCGAGTGAATAGTCGCGCCGTTGTTGGTAATCGCGCGTTGCAGACTGGCAATGGTGTTCGTCAACGTCGGGTTGGGCATGTCCAGACGCAAAGTGCCGGTGCAAAAATAATAATCCCCGCTTGCTCCATTCGTATGTTCAAACAGGGCTGACCCTTCGATGCTGATAATGTTTGTCGGGATGGCCTCCATGTCGTGGCGAAAGATCACAGCCGCATTATAGGGATAAGGCCACGGACTGGATTTGACGACCGGCAGCCCGGCGGACTGAAACGCCCATTGGATGGCGTTTCTGAAAATACTGTAGGCATACATCCCCGGTGCCCAACCGCCATGGCCGATCAACGGCTGCATTGCGGCATCATAGATGAAGTAACCCTTGCCGTATGGTTTCACCAGGAGATACGGCGCATTCCCATCTCCCTGGGCAATGACCGCGGCGTCATCCGGCTGAACCTGCCACACCGAATGAGGAAGCCCGGGATCTGTTGCGTCCGGGTCTTCACCCGAAAAACGGGTGTACACCGGCCAAGAGATTTCTTCTGACGATGAAGGCATTTCCCATTGAAGCTGCCCGCCGGGAAGCATGCTGAGAAGAGGATGATTCGAGATTTTGGTAAATGTAGTGTCCTGAGTCCAGTTGGTCAGGCCCGGGACAACCATGTCCACCCCCATCGCGTTGGCGATTGCGAAATCACCACGAGTCGTCCCATTGGTATTGCGTGTAAAGGACGATGAGCCAACAAATAAAAACCCACCAGCGGCGACATAGTTGGTCAACGGGGCTATCTCGCTGTTGTCAATCGCCTCGGAAGCGAGGCTGATAAGAATGGGATATTTGGGCGAACCATCGGAATTGGTCAAAACGCCCGCCTCGATATTTGAGTCACCAACGACGGTGAATACGGTTCCATCGGAACGCAACGCTTCTTTGACAGCATCAGGCATCACAAAGTAATGCCACTGAGTTACCCACCACTGATTGCCGGTTGTCCCGGTACCTGTCGGGGTTGGGCCAGATGCGGGCATGGTTTCCAGTGCTCGCGTCAACTCTGAGTCATGTATCGCAACAATCGGTTGCGTCCCTTGTGCCTGAGCCGGAGCAACCGGCCACCAAAGCAAACCAAGAAGCGCCGCCACCAGCGCGGTCTGCCGCAGATTCCTGCGTGCCCTAAACAGCCCAGAACGGTCAAGCTCACTCATATTTGGAGCTGCCGAAAGCAAACAAAGTGAAAAACTATGCTTCACCTGCCTGATGGCCGTTCCATCGGAGGTAGGAGGTAGCGAGGTGTTCCTTGTTCCGCGACCTTCCAACTGTTTATTGCCATTTCTATAGCCAGTTTTATCTGGTTTTTGAAAATAGCACATAAGTTCCAAAAGGCCAGTGATTTTATCCCGGATTCTCACTGAAAGGTTGAGGTTTCACGGGTTTTCATAGGATTCGGGACAACAGGGTCGCCTCGTCAACATTTCCGCTTCGGTTGGTCATTAAGTACTGACAGAGCTTGTGCAAGCAGTCGGAACCGGGTTGGATTCCAGCCGCTGGTCTTCTTACACTTCGTCAGAACAGCGTGCGGTTCAGGGTAACGACCCCTGCTCGATAGAGCGTTTTGGGCAAGAGGTATGGCACATGTTCCAGCATTTCCCGCGGACGAATCGTGTTGGAAAAGAGCCGGCAGAAAATGCCCAGCCTGCGGAACCAAGGCTGGACCAACAGCTCGCGTTTAAACTCAAAACGGCGACGTTCCCGCAGAATTTGTTTTTTCGCGACCGCATATTCTGCCGCCGAAATCAACCCTTGCCGGGCAGCCCGTTCCGCATCCGTGGCAAAACATTCGTAAACGTCAAGAAATCTGTCCAATTCCCGGCGCCGTTTTTCTTGAACGTCTTCAAACGCCGCGCAACTTTGTGGCCGCACTTGATGAAGACCAAAGGTGACATTCTGCCCATGCCTCCGATAGCGGACGAGTGGAGCATCAATGAATGTGAAAACGCCCTGCGCCAGTATTGTTCTGAAGCAAGTCGCCGTGTCTTCGTACGTAACTTTTTCGGGTAGAGGACCGAAAATGGAGTTCAAATTCCGGGAAGTTGCGTAGGCGCACCCGGCCACATGCGGTCTTCGCCTGCGAAGAAAACCAGAAATGGTACCGCGCTCATGGACGAAGCGTATCTGCTCTTCACGCAAAGATGCCACGGCTTCTCCATTCACAGGATGACCCCGCTCGTCAATCGTCAAAAACCGCGAGTAGATGGCTGCAGTTTTGCATCCGGAGTCATTCCATGCCCGAACTGTGATACTCGTCCGTTCCGGCATGGCAATATCATCACCCGCAGCCCCAACTACCAATTCTCCCCGGCACAAGGCCACTGCTCGATTAGAATTGCCACCAAGACCCAGATTGGTCGGATTCCGATTCAGCCGGACGGTGTGTGGGCCTTTGTACGCAGCAGTCATCTGGCGCACAATTTCAAAAGTCCGGTCTTTTGAGCAATCGTCTGAAATAACGATCTCCAAAGGTGAATACGTCTGGGCAAATGCGCTGGAAACCGCCTCGTTAATGAACGGTTCCTGATTGTAACACACAACGATGTAGCTAATCAGGGGATTGTTCATACGACAGGACACACTCAATATCCCAGCCTTTCATCCTCAAAGCCCAAAGGCACGGCTTCGAGGATTGACACCGACAAGCAGTGCTTGCTTCAGACAAATAATGTTTTGCCAGACGAGAGGTGCTACGAGCATAACAAGGCTTTGAAACGGTGTTCTTACCTGACGAAAGCGACTGCCCGCCATTTTACCAAACTGGACCTCCTGGCGATCGCGTCTCAACACAGCCAAGTACACTTGCGGCCGCCTGTATGCGTGAAAACCCATATCGTCTATCCCTTATTATCACCATTCGGTTGTGCTTTAATTACCCTGGCGGGGTTGCCGGCGGCAATACTGCATGGGGGCACATCCCGGGTTACGACACTATTGGCCCCGACAATCGAGTCGTGACCGATTGTCACACCTTTGAGGATTACCGCGTTTTGACCGATCCAACAATTGTCTTCGACGCGCACCGGGCGGGTGACAAACTTGCCGTTGGAGGTAACCGGAATCCCGCCTGGCTCCACCACATGGTCTGAGTCGCATATCAGGACGTTTGAAGCGATCAGGACATTGCGCCCAATCCGAACACACTCCGCGGCATTGCATTGAAATCGAAAAAGAATAGTGCAGCCATCTCCGATATAGATTTTGGGGCCGCTTCCGACGCCTGGCTGCAGGTCGGCGAGAATGAATTGGTCCATGATCGACACGCGCGAGCCGATCAGGACGGCTTGCGGCCGGTTGACCAACAGCTTGCGTTTGAGCACTGACCGCGAACCCAGCCCATGCAAACGCCATCCCCACAACGTCCAAGTTCGCACGATCCACCACTCGCGCCGCACCTGATGTAAGATTTTTGAAATCATCGGATTCGTCCGGTTTTAACCCAACGGTTTCATTACCAGCCTCCTCCGGTACCGGACCAAGCCTGCATTCCGGGGCAAGGTCGCCACCTGAAAGTTTAAACGGAAATTCTCGTAACTGTCTCTTTACCGGAATTGGCGACGATCGCCTTCAGCGCGGTTTCGAAGCTTTGGATGGCGCGAGGCCAGGTAAATTCTTTCAACTTGGCTTCGGAGGCAGCAACGAACTGTTCGCTGAGGCCCGGGTCCTCCACCAGTTCGAGAACTCGCCCCGTCATCTGAGCGACATCATCGACGGGCACAATGAAGCCGTTTACCCCATCCTCAATCTGGTCGGTCGTGCCTCCACAATCCGTTGCCACCACCGAGCACCCGCACGCCATAGCTTCCAGCACGGGACCGGGAAATCCCTCAGACCTGCTCGCACACAACCATACATTCGCCCGTGAGTACATATCCCTCGCCGCAGCAATCGGCGGCAAACGCAAGCAATGGGTCCCTGGTGGCAGGCCAGCGGGTCGCGGATAACTGCTGAACATCATCAGAGGCATGCCGGGCTTCCGTTGGTGTAGCCGCTGGAAGACAGCCAGCATCAGTTCCGGACCCTTTGTGTATGCGCCGTGGAATACCGTCCCCACGCCGCATCGCTTATCCGCTGGCACCGATGGAAAATACTCCTTTCTGTCCACACCGTTATACACGACGTAAATATCGTCCGAGCAGCCTCGCTGACGCATCTCCCGAACGAGATGGGAGGACACGACAATCCGCGGCATCCGTAACTGCCACGCCTCGAACATCCTATCCATATTGCTAACCTCCCGCCCATGGCAGTTGTTGATTTTCACCCCACAAAAAGCGGGCAATCTGGCAATCTCCAGGACGCAGTCAGCCCCCACACCAATCACCGCATCGTTTTGTCCAACCAACCCTGGCGTCAGCGTATCGTATGGCGCGATATCACCCGGGTATGTTCGTATCCACTTGTCACGGCTGGTGTAACGCAATTGCAGATAAAAGTCACGCAGGACACGGCGAACGCCCACTTTTTTTCTGGAATAGAGGATACGAGACTCGTGGCCTCGCGCCAACAGTCCTTTCGCGTATTCCGCGATAACCCGCGCACCACCCCCGCTTAGCCCTGGTATAACAAAAGTAACTCGCACGAGCAGCCCTCCAGTGGAAGTTTTCGAAGGCTCAACCGATCAATTGCCCGATAGGGCGGCTTTTTTGCGGAATATGGGAGCAAGGCCAAGGATAGCGGCTAAAGTGCCTATGAAAATGGCGCGAGGTTCGGGTACTTCCAGGCTCGGGCCGGATGCATAATATTCAGCCGTCCATGTCCACGCAGATATGTCATCCACACTGGGTATTGAAGTTACGGAAATGGTGGATCCTCCCAACCAGTCAATGTCATAAAGGGATCCATAGTCCAAAGGGGTTCCATCGTTAATTGGCGCTACGGGTTCAAAATAATCGTTATAAGTGCCAAAGGGGCTAATGGACAGGGTCTCGGAGCCCGGGGGCGGTAATTGCGGCGGCAACCCTCCCAGAAATGTCGCAAGCCCAAAATTTTGAATATGAACCCACGCAGGCCCGCCAGCGGAAAATGTATATGGGTATTCGATGACATTCTGCGATGACAATTGCCACAGGCCCGATGGAGACGTGACAGTCCCTGACCAACCTGGCCCGGAACCGCCTAAAATTACATCGAAGGCGCTATACGAATCAGAAAGCCAATCGATGGATGGGTCGGCTTGAAGTTCGCAGGCCATTAGTAACATTCCTAAGAATGCATATATTCTCTTCATATTCGAAGCTCTTCCTGACAATTTCCGGGTTAATCTGGATGACGCGGTTTGCTATTCCGTGCCAGTCTCATGAGTCAGTTCCCGGGACGGGGTTGAATTTATCATTTCGTTGTTTCTTTGTCCATCCCTTACGGGGAAAGCATGCGACCCAGCCATTACTGTGAACAGGCAATTCTGTGCTGCAACTGCTGCCGGGCAATCATTATCCGACTTGCGGCCTGGCTATTGAAGGCACACGACCGGGACGACCAACAGCGTGGACAATTTCCCTGAGGGTAGATTGTTGTCTGCATGATGCCAGCGCAAAGGGTGCGCTGGTGGTCAATGGCGACTTAACCGTTGCAATTTACAAACCGGGAAATGGTCGGCGGCAACAGGCCGGTTGCCAACTAAAACGTCGGATTTATTAATCACTGACCGACCACATGCAGGCCGGTCGGCGCCGGCGGATCGGTCACGATGGCTATGTTCGCCAACTGTGCGCCAGCCTCTCTGCCGCGTATGATCAGTTGATGAGCACCGGCGGAAAGGTTGAAAACCTCTGGAACGAATTGGTTGTTCGTGTCAGTTCCGTTCCCCCGCCAGGAGACCAACAAATTTGTGAACCCGCTGGTGGCCGGAACATCCCAAATCATCGTCGGATCTGTCGGCTGGCCATCAATGTTGACATAGAAAGAATTGGCAGCGGTGCTGGGCGCATTAACTATTGCTGAAATTACGTAGTTCCCGGCATTGGCGAGGTTGAAGCCGTACACGGCCTCCCCGCTGCCGGCCAATCCAGTTGTGGTCGCCTGAGACACGTAACTACTGACCGTTATGCCTGCCACCGTGATTGAAATCATACTGCTCACTGTGAATGGGGCTACAATAGTGCCCGCACCCGCCCCGAAGGACAGAGCCGGTTGCACGCCATAGGCCAAGCCAGTTACATTGGCGCTGGCGCCGCTGCCATTTGTGACCGTGAATGTAACGGTCTGGGTGAACATGCCTGTCGTCGTGGGATTAAATCGGATCGTCACTGCCTGGGTTTGATTGCTGCCGAGATTGTAATTTCCGCCGGAGACAATCTGAAACGGCGCGGACACACTGGCTGAACCGGTCAGAGTACCGCCGCCCGTGTTTTGCACAGTGATGGTTTGGTTGGTGCTGGTGCCGGTCAACACCACGCCGAAGTCAAGATTGGCCGAAGAAATTGAAATGGCCGGGGTGTTACTGTTGCCTCCTCCTCCGCCACCACCACCACTGTTATTAGTATTGTACACGTACGGCCCAATGTCCCAAGCGCCTGTAGTTGGCCGAGGATTACCGTCCATGTCGTAAGCCAGCATTTCAGACCCCGGATGAGCTGCAATCCATGCCGTAAGGTTGGTGCCCTTCCCAATAAGGCTCGTAGCGGCAGCAGTCAAATGATAGTCGTTGTTCGTGCTTCCGGGGGTGTAGCGAACGAAAGGACTCGCTCCCAGCGTCACATTATTTATCTGAGAGACCCCAGCGGCAATGCTATCGCTGCCGGCGTTGGCATAGTCAACGTTGTTGATGGTCCAGCAATCAACATAAGATGGAGCGCCAGTATATCTTATCCCCCAACCCAAGACCTGCCCGTTCACGGCCAAATTGTTCATGCAGGATTCGCTGGTAACGGTCGGACAGGTTGAATCGGCAACGTTATCCACGCCGCGTTGGCAGGTATCAATAATGTTGTTGAAGATATAGAAATTACTTTCGCTAGAGTTCACAGCTTCGTTGTCCGGATAAACCGCGCTTTCACATGAACCGTAAAAATAGTTGTTGAAAACGAGAATATAACTGCAACCCCACGCCTGCACAAAATCCTGATGATTGATGCCGCCGGCCCCGACCATTGCGTAGAACTTGTTATTGTAAACGGATACGCCGTTGCCGCCACATTGCACGCCATCGCACCCAATGCCGCCGTTAGGGCTGACGCCCGGGACGTAAATGGTGCTGTCATGCAGCTTGAAGCTGGAACCAAAGGAATTGCCGCCAGAACAATTGTACGGGTGAATACAGACATCCGCGCCACTGGACGACATGAGCACCCAAATGTGATCAACCTCATCGTTGTAGGGGTAGTTGACATTGATGGCATTCACACCGGAAACGCCGCCGAAATTGATGTAGGTAAAGTGGGTATCGTGTATGGTGCTGCTTTTACTGGCAGTAGTGGATGAAATAGCGCAACTGTACCCGCTCAGGGCGAAGTGCATTTGTCCGTCGCCCGCGTTCCCACTGATAGTGACAAAGCCAAAAGGCCCCACTACCCAATAACCGGAGCCGGTAAAAGTGGCGGTGCCATTGTGATCCGCATCTTGACCAATTTGGTAGGTAATCGGGTTTCCCGAATTGCCGCCCTGGGGGATCCAGCTCGACACTGCGTAAGTCTGGCTGGAACCAGCAGGTCCACCAGAAATGAAAACGGTGTCACCGGCTGAAACCCCGGAGATGTTGGAAATGTTCTTCCAGGCAGTGGGCCAGGATTTCCCGTCACCGGAT
>Ga0335077_10010908_pt1 | contig 11359 bp, 10 predicted proteins | sample Lox_Sample_31_FD_207151 | JGI IMG/M metagenome (GOLD analysis project Ga0335077, IMG submission 207151) | Soil microbial communities from Loxahatchee National Wildlife Refuge, Florida, United States - Lox_Sample_3.1 | ecosystem: Environmental > Terrestrial > Soil > Wetlands | place: USA...
TTGCTTTCCGCGCTGAGTTCGGGCGAACCGAGCTTGGAGGCTCTGACGCGCTTGTATGTGAAATCGGCGGCGGCGATCACTCGGGACTTGGAGTCGTGGATCAGGGGCCGGAGAGAGGCAGCGATGCAGTTGCCGGCGGTCAGGCTCGAAGGTATTCGGATCAATGTTTCGACTGTTTCGATCGGTGAATGGAGGCTGCTGATTGCCGGCGTGATGCTGGCGGCCGGTGACTTGGACCGGGCTGAAGCGCTGTACAAGGAATCGGATAGAGACGCGCCCCAATCGGCGGAGGTCGCGGCGGCGCTCGGGACACTGGCTCTTCGCCGCGGCGATGTGGAGACGGCCCGCGTTCTTTGGAAGCAGGCGATCGAGCTTGGCGTCAGCGATGCGAGCTTATGTTATCGCTACGCGCTGCTGGCTGAGCAGGCAGGAGCAGCCGCCACTGAGATTCGACCGGCCCTCGAGCGAGCCTTGGCATTGCAGCCCAGTTTCGACGATGCTCGGTACATGCTGGCGCTGCTTGAAAAAGGCTCGGGCAACCATGCGGCCGCGGTTTCCAATCTGCGCGCAATGAAGACCGTGAGTCCGGGGCGCGCCTACGCTTACTGGATCGCGATGGCCGACGCGCTCATTGAACTGGGCGCGCGCGATGAGGCGCAGGCGGCAGCGCGACAGGCGGAGGAGCACGCGAGCAATCCGACCGACCGGGCGCACGCGGCGCAGCTTGCCTACGTCGCAGAAACAGACTTGGCCGTTCAATTTGCGCGAGACGAGAACGGGCGGGCTCAGATGGTGACCACGCGCGCGCCGCACCAGGCGGCGAACTGGAATCCGTTCATCGAGACTGGCGACGATCTGCGGCGAGTGCAAGGAACGCTGCGCGAAATCGATTGCAGCGGCGAAGCGACACGCTTCGTGATCCAGTCGTCCACCGGGCTGCTAAAATTGACGATCGCCGACCCATCGCGCGTGCAGATGCGGCACGCGCCGCCGGAATTTGTATGCGGGCCTCAAGAGCCCAACAAGGTGACGGTGGAGTACGCCGCGTCCTCCGTTGGAGACGGCATCGTGCGGGGTATTGAATTCCGTTAGGCCGCCAGCACGGGTGTTTCGATCAAGACCTTGATCGCCGCGCGACAGAAGGCCGGCAGGTCTTCGGGTTTCCGCGAAGTCACCAGATTCAGATCGACGACGACCTCATGATCTTCGTAGAGTGCGCCGGCGTGGATCACGTCGTCCTTGATCGCAAAGAAACAAGTGGCTCGACGGCCCTTCAAGACTTCGGCCGAGCACAGCACCCAGGGGCCATGACAGATGGAGGCGACCAGCTTGCCTTGCGCATCCATGCTGCGGACGAACTGGAGAGCCTTGGCGTGGCGGCGAATCTGATCGGGAGCGTAGCCGCCGGGGACGACGACGCCGTCGAAATCATCGGCGTTCAATGCGTCATAGGAGATCTGCGCGGTAACCGGGTATCCGAGTTTGCTCTGATACACCTTGTTGGCTTCGGCTCCGACGAAGGTGCATTCGGCGCCGGCTTCGAGAAAACGAAAATACGGGTACCAGACTTCCATCTCCTGGTACATCGTATCCACAAGAATCGCAATTTTTTTCCTTATGAGCTCCATAGGTTTTTAGTCTAGCAGCGCTCGCGGGCAGCGTTGTATTCGCAGCCGAGCAAAGCGATCAGAGCCAGCAGGTACATCCAGACCAGCAGTGCGATGACCGCGCCGATGCTGCCGTAAAGGACGTTGTAGTTGGCGATGTTGCGCACATACCAGGCAAAGGCAGAAGTAGCAAGCAGCCACAGGACGGTTGCGAGAAATGCGCCGGGCCACACATTGGCGAGTTTAAGCGGGCGATTGGGGCCGATCCAATAGAGCAGGGCCGTGACCAGGATGATCGCCGAGAGGGCGGCGAAGTAGCGCAGGAAAGCGAACAGAAAGATCACGCCGATTCGAAGGTCGGCGTCCGGCGAAAGGCCGAGCAAACCGAGCATCCAGCGTTCGGTGCGCGCGCCGAAGACGATCAGAGCCGAAGCACCGACAGCAGGCGCGGCGGCGATGAAGACCAAAAGGATCGCGATGGCCCTTTGTCTCAGGAAGGAACGTCCCGAAGGCAGACGGTAGGCTCCTTGAAATCCTTCCATCAAGCTCATCATGGTGCCTGAAGCCGCGAAGGCAGAAAGCAACACAGCGGCGAGTATGAGCCAGATAGATCGCTGGGCACGAACGGCGAATTGATAGCGGACCAGATCCTCGGTACCGGGAGGAATCACCTGGAAGAGAAGGCGGGAGAGAACCCGGGCCACCGAGTCGGCATTCACCCGGACGAGAATCGCGGCGATGGAGGCCAGGACCGGGAAGAACGCGAGCAGGGATGAATAGGCCGCACCTTTGGCAATGGCGAAGCAGTTGTCCTCGTAGGCGCCGATGCAGGCCTGACGGAAGAGGCCCCAGAAGCGGACCAGGGGGCCTGGCTCCTCGATATAAAGACTGGGCGGCGTGGAGGTCATCCGGTTCGGTGTTCCACCCTCGGATTTGACGCATCCGGGTGTTTTGTGCGCAGAGGTGTTATTTTTTTTGATTTTTGCGGGCGCGCATGCGCGGCGTGGGCTGAACGCTGCAAAAGGTCCATAAGGTCAGAATAACGCCGGGGGGCGGGACTGGTGAGCGCGGAGTTATGTAAGCTTTAGAGGTTAATCAAGAATTATTTTTTATGGTGTTGGGGCGCAGGGAATTTCTGAAGACCGCCGGAACACTGGCCACGGCCGGAATGCCGAGCCTGGCGGCTGAGCGGAAGCCCAATGTGTTGTTGATCGAGGCGAGCGGGTGGAGGGCCAACGATGCCGAGCTGAACGCTCCGAACCTGGAGCGGCTGGCGAGCCAAGGAATCCGGTTCGATCGCGCTTATTCCTGCTGTCCGGTGCAACTGCCGTCGCGCGCGGCGCTTATGACGGGCCGTTTTCCGTGGGCGTCAAACGGACTCGATCTTCCGTCGTTGGGCGGCGAGTTGAAGAAGGCCGGGTACCGGACGGGCTTTGCCGGCGAATGGACGCCAGAGCGTCCCGCAGAGCTCAGGCGGCGTGGATTCGATTACTCGGGCATGGATCTGGGAATCGACTTCTTAAAACAGAAGAGCGAAAATCCGTTCTTTCTGTTTGTGGCGCTGGATGGGCCGAGGACAGCGCCTCTTCGTAGCGCGAGGCTGCGCGGCGGGAGTGCGTTCAAGCTACATCCGAACGTGCCGGAAGACTCGCGAGAGCGGGCACAGATCGAGTACGCATTGTACTACGCGCTATGCTCGGCGCTGGACAAATCGATAGGCGACTTGATCAAGGCGATTGAGGGGCAGAGGGCAGAAACGATCGTGCTGTTTACTTCGGACTACGGCGAACTGCTGGGATCGCAAGGGCTGGACGATGCCGACGCGCCGTTCGAGGAAGCGGCGCGAGTGCCGTTGGTGATTCGCGATCCGCGGTTGAAGGCGGCTGATCAGGCGGGCGATTTTTTGGTTTCCCATGTGGATCTCATGTCTACGCTTTTGGGGTTGTGTGGCGTGGAGATTCCCGATGGCGTGCAGGGGCGGGATCTTTCGTCGCTGATTTCAACGGGACAGGGCAATCGGCCGGAGTCGATTTATTGTGCCGGAGGGCTGGGCACGGGCGGCGAGTGGCGGATGGTGGTGCGCGGGCTCGACAAGCTGGTGGTGGACCGGAAGTCGGAGGTTACGCATCTGTACAATCTCGGGCAGGATCCCTATGAGCTGGACGATCGCGCCGGGGACCCCTCGCAGGAGCTGAAGCGGGACGAGTTGAAGGCCCTGCTGGGGGACTGGATGCGGCGTAGCGGCGATGGGATGGATCCATCTGGATTAAAGAAGCGGGCGGGATTAAAGAGGCGGGGGTAGATTCGCGGGCTGGAGCGGCTGCGCCAGGAACAAGCGCTCGGTATCGCGATTGAGCAGCACCCATAAGCCGTAAATTCCGAGGGCGGTGTGGAAGGGGAAGCCCATCAGGTCGAGGGCGGAGATGACGATCATGAGGATTCGCGCCCAGGGTTTGAATTGGAGCAGGCCGATGCCGCCGATGAGGCCAGGGAGCGAGAGGGCGAGAATGAACAGGAAAATCAGGCCGCCGATGCTGCCTAAAAGAGCGCTGCCGAAGAAATTCTGTTCGGAGGGGTAAATGTCGGAAACGTGGATCAGTCCAGCCAAGCCGCCGAATACGAGGAGCGCGATAATGCCGGCAAGTATTCCGAGGGCAGAAAACACGATGTGAAGAACGGCGAGGATCTTTACGTGTTGGGCCATGTAGGGACCTCCCTTACCGATTGTCGCGCGGCGCGCGGTGCGATATATTGAAGCGCTATGAGAACTCCATGGTGCTGGATCGCGGCTATGTTGGCTATTGGGCCTTTGGCGGCGCAGAATAGCCGGTCGGACTGGAGCAAGCCATTCCCGCCGCACAAGGTGATCGGCAACGTTTATTTTGTCGGCACGGTGAATCTGGGCAGCTACCTGATCACGACGCCCGAGGGACACATTTTGGTCAACACAGACTTCGAGGAGACCGTGCCGGTGATTCGCGCGGCCGTGGAGAAGCTGGGTTTCAAGTTCACCGACATCAAGATTATCTTGGGCAGCCACGCGCACGGCGATCACATGGAGGGGGACGCGATGGCGAAGGAAATGAGCGGCGCGCGGGTGATGGCGATGGAACAGGATGTTCCCGCGTTGAAGAAGATGATGCCGGGAGGGAAGCCGCATCCGGTGGATCGCGTGCTGCACGATGGCGAAGAGGTAAAGCTGGGCGGGTCGGTACTGACGGCGCATCTGACGGCGGGTCACACGAAGGGGTGCACCACGTGGTCGATGAAGGCGACTGAAGCGGGCAAGAGCTATGACGTGGTGATCGTTTGCAGCGTGGGTTGGAACCCTGGGTACGTGCTGGTGAACAACAAGGATTATCCGCAGATCGCGGACGATTACGTGCGCAGCTTCGCAACGCTGCGCAAGCTGCCGTGCGATGTTTTTCTGGCGTCGCACATAGCGTTTTATGATTTGGAGTCGAAGTATCCGAAGCTGGGGAAGGGGCCGAATCCGTTCATCGATCATGCGGGGTATCTGGCGTACATCGATTTGAAGGAGAAGCAATTTTACGAGGAGTTTGAGAGGCAGGGCGGGAAGAGGTGAGCCCGGCGCGAGCGCCTTTCCTCCAAGTGGGTCCCCAAGATTTTCTCCTTACTCGGCGGTCGGAAATTTGAGCAGTTACTTGTGTTGTAACTATCCGTTCACTCTCTCGAAATGGATGCGCGGTAGAATCCCTGGGATATTTAGGACTTTCACTCAGAGAGAGGAACAAACGAATGAGTCGATTTTCGAGCGCGCTCCAACGGTCGCGCAAGTCTGTCATGGCGTCCGGCACCGTACTGGCGCTGACTGCCCTGGCCTTCACCATGCCCGGTACCCTTCACGGGGAAAACGAGAATGGCAACGCCTACGGCAAGAACAAAGACTATCCTTATGGCGTCAACCACCACAGCAGCCGCGCCTACTCCATCGGCCTGTGGGGTGACCTGCCGTATTCCGCCGAGCAGGCCGCCGTTCTCCCCAACCTGATCGCCGACATGAACTCGCAGGATCTCGCCTTCACGGCCCATGACGGCGATTTGCGGCAAGGCAGTGGATCGCCGGACTGCGCCGATAACAGCATCTATACGAAGGCGTTAGGCTACTTCGGCAGTCTCCAGGCTCCCGCTATCTTCACGCCCGGTGACAACGACTGGACCGATTGCGATCGCCTGAGCCTAGGCGTGGACGGACGAAACTCTCTCCAGGAGCTCGATCACGAGCGCGCAACCTTCTTTAACACGCCTTTCACCCTGGGCCAGACCCGCTTCCTCCAGGAGGTTCAGTCTACGCCGACGTGCAAGGGTTTCGGCAGTGCGAACTCCAATGTGGGCACTGGCAGCGACGTCACCAAGACCCAGACTGCCACGTATACCGACGTTCCGTGCGTGGAGAACCGCCGTTGGATCGTTGGCAGCGTAGTGTACGCGACGATCGACATTCAGGGCTCCTGCAACAACCTCTGCGACGATTACCCGGATCCGGTGGAATACGCCGCCCGCAATGCGGCGGGCATCCAATGGATGAAGGACACCTTCACGACCGCCGTGGCGCAGAACTGCGTGGCTGTGATGTTCATCACGCAGGCCGATCCGGGCTTTGACGATACGGATGGCACCCGTGCACCGACGCGCAACGCGAATACTCTGGTGGAAGACGATGCTCAGAAGGCGACAGACGGCTTCCATGACTTCCTGGTCGCGCTTCGTGCCCAGGTGATCGCGTACGGCAAACCCGTTGCCTACGTCCATGGTGACTCGCACTACTTCCGCGTGGACAAGCCGCTGTTGGACAGCGCCGGCAAGCGCGTGACCAACTTCACGCGCGTCGAAACCTTCGGCGACCACCAACCCACTCTCGGCGACGTGAATTGGCTCAAGGTCAACGTGGACCCCTCCAGCCGCGAGGTGTTCACGTACCAGCCGCAGATTGTGAACCGGGATCCTGTCCTCGTGCCGTAAGATCTCTCTTCAGGCACGGGAAACTCGCGGCGAACCGGGCTCGGGCACACGCGCTTGGGCCCGGTTTCGCCGGTGCTGCAACGCTGCACAAACGTTGCGAAACTGCGGATATAGTCGTCGGCCTCACCGACGGTGAGGTTTTTGGTAGAGGTCTTCGGGCTCGCCGGCGGTTTTGCCTTGGGTCAGGCCGACAGTTTCGGACCTTGCAAGATCAATCGAGGAGACGAAGCTTACGGCTTCAAGAGCTCATTGACATCTATAACGTAGTCCGCGCTATTAATTTGCCGGCTCTTTGCCAGAATCGCGCCGGCCCTCTTTTTAACCTTCCGAGCTTCGCTCTTGTGATCCTGCCAATGGATGTACCGGCAGTGGCCACAGATTTACTGTAAAGGGCATTATGCGTCAACCAGACGTTGCTGGTTGTCGCGCATCATTCGCCCGCAATCATAATCCGATTGGCGGCTGCGCGGAAGGAGCTAGGTCACATCGCACATGCAAATGAATATTTTGACCATACGCGTCTACTTCAGCGCGTAGATGTCGTACTTAACCGTGGCGCCGACGCGCTCGCCGACGCCGACCGCTTGTAGCCGTGTGAGCCAGACGTACCGCGAATCGCCGGTCTCGAAGAGCGGTGCGATCCGCAGCGACGCGCCGGCGTTCGTCGTTTGGCCGATGCCGTTGTAGGTCACCAGAATCAGTGCCCCATCGTCGGTTTTCAGTGTGAGGCGAACGTCGAGACGGTAGCTGCCGTCGGCGCGGTTGGTGATCCAGTCGCCCGCCGGAGTCTGCACCGACGCCTTTAGACGCGGGCCTTCGAAGCGGCCGCCGACGACCTGCACGATCGTGCGCGTCCCCTGGGGGCCATTTTCGACGACGGTGCGGGTCCCGGTTTCGGCGCGCAACGTGCCAAGGTATTCGAACGCGGGGGAGCGTGGCCCCTCGGTGGCACTCTGGGCGCGCGGGGCGGCCGCCGCCGGCACGGGGTTGGAAGACTGAGCGAGAGCCAACGGACCGGACGTGGCCAGTCCGAGGCCCGCCAGCAACGCGGTTGCGACACGCACGGGAGCCTCCTGTATCAAAAGCGCTCATATCCGGAATTTCCGTTTGGCCTTTGGTACCGAGTTATTGTACACCGAGCCGCCTCCGCTTGTGGATCGAATCCAAGATAGCGCTTCATGGGTGAGGACAAACCAGTGACGCCGCCCGAGGTTCCTCTCCCGTCCCTCTGAAAACAGAAGCAACCGGTTGAATTCCTATTTGGCCTATTGGGACTTCGTACTAACTTCCGAGCGGCGTCGCGATCCGCTCCGGATCGTCAGATCGGATTCTGGCAGCACTGCGCTCCCCCGCCGCCATCAATCGAAAAACTGCACGGATGCGACCTTGCCGTTGACCGTCCGAACCCGAGCTGTACCCTTGTCATCGAGATTGTAGATCAGGGTCTCGATTGGCTCGTCCGCGCCTACGATCGCCGTCACCGAATTCGGCTTGCCCAGCACACGCTCGACGGCCGCGCGATCCATTCCCGTCTGTATGCCGGCAACTTGAGTGCGCTTAACAAGGCCGGCCGCGGGTGCTTGAACCGACCCTTGGTGCGGGGTTGCCGATCCGTTGAGCTGATCGTCTGTCAGACGCGCATACAGCCGCACAGTGTTGTCACGCTGTTCCACGATCGGCAGTGCGCCACTCATTTGGCCGAAGAGCGGAGTCCCTTGCGGATTTTTTTGCAGCCGTGCCGCTAGATTCTTGGCTGCAAAGGCGCTGAGCGTATCCAGCCACGCCTCCATAGTTACGCCGTCGCGCATCGCCAAACCCACCGTCATCTTAGTCACTCCTCGAAGTTGGGTTGCCGCGCCCGGCACGGACAGTGGATCCATCACCAGCCAGACGTCGCTCCAGGCTGCCACGCGCGCCGCCATGCTGGCCTCGGCGCTCACAGGGTCCTGTGAAAACAGCCTCCGCATCGCAGCATTGGTTGCATTCCAATCCCCAACCAGAATCGTGTTGGGATCGACATAGCGGTAGGGATCGCGCTCGGACTTGGTTGTTCGCACCACATCCGCCGCCCGCGCCAGGATCAACGGAGGTCCCCCCAATCGCGTGGTGGCGATGATCACCGTTTCCACGCCCGCCAACTCCCGCCGTATGGCATCCATGCTCTGTCCGCCCACTTGCCCACCCAGGCTGAGCAACTGGTCGAGCAGCGGTGAGGCGCTCAGCCACTGCGGCCGCATCCCGATCGCGATCCGGGTCCCCGCCGGCAGCATTTGCCAGAACGGCGTATCGGCTGGAAGTAGCTTTGCACTTGCCGGCGTTCGCTGCTGCGGCACACTCGGCTCTGGAACGGTATATGGCGGAGGAGCCGTCTTCTGCGTGCCTACAGCTCCCTGCCAGGGCTGGATTCCCTTGCCGTCGTACATTGACTTATTGCGCTTGTACATCTCGCACTGCTCACTGCCCGGGTCTTTCACGCAGGCGCACTGGATATTGACATCCAGCTCGATGGACCCGGGCCGGCAGTTCTGGGCAAAAGCGCCCGCGGCAAGCAAGCCCAATAGAACACCGAAGGAAACGGCCTTAAGGAAACACATACGTTGTGGAGCCCCCCTCATGAAAATCGGCGCTTCCCGGATCCCTCGTGATCGGCGAAACGCCTTATGCACTTGGGCCAAGCGGTTCCGATTGTGGAGAACTGGCGGCCTATGGGAGACTGGCGGCGTGGGCGTCGTCTTCCTCTCGGGTCCTATCGGAGCGGGCAAGACGGTGGTAGCGAGGGCGTTGTTGCCGCTACTTCCCGCCCCTCTTTCCTACATTGAGGCCGACACATTCTGGTCGTTCATCAGGAAAGGAGGAGACCGCGGATTGCGGGAAAAGTTTCCGGTGCTGGTACGGTCGATGACGGCGGCGGCGGCTCCGTTCGCACGTTCGGGCTTTCGGGTCCTGATCGATTTTTCAATACCACCTGCTTACGTAGATACGGCCCGCAAGATCCTGAAGGAAGTGCCGTTCGATTTTGTGCTGTTGCGGCAGAGTGGCCGGTGCAAGGTGTTACCGGACAGATCCCGGATTGTAGCTCGAAGATAAGGGAGCCATTAGTCGCACTGAGACCAGAACCGATCTCACCAACTTCCTAGAATGGACTTGTGGCTCGCGTGGGCCTACAAATCCGCGTGTACATATAGGCTGTGATCAGGATGCTTTCAACCGTGGAAAGAGCCGCTCGGCATTTCCGCGATACATCGCGTGCAAGACATCGGACGGAAGTTCGCGTTGCTTGAGTTGAGAGATCGTCTCGGCGGGATCCTCAGCCGGAAAATCGGAACCAAACATCATTTGCGACGGAGGCACGAAGGCCCGTAAGGCCGCAATGGCCGGTGCGTAGGCTGCATGGGCGCATTCGTAGTAGAGTTTCTGAAGCTCGTAGAAGACGCCCTTCGGAGTCTTGGGTGTGATGCCGTCGGTCTGCTTCTTGGCTCCAAAGGAAGACGCGCCCGGCACACGATCCTTGATGCGCCCCGCCATCACCGGCACGTCCGCGCCCGAGTGATTGATGATATAGCGGATATCGGCCAATTGGGAGAGCGTTCCGGAATAAAGCAGATTAGTGACGGCGCGAGTTGTGTCGAAATCACGTTCTACCGAAGCCTCGCCCGATTCGATCAGCGTGCGGCAGCATCTCGGCGTATAGGGATGAATGAATGTCACGGCTTTGCGGCGATTCATCTCTTCCCACGCGGGCCGGAACAGCGGGTCGCCCGGATACTTTTCGTTAATGCTGCTCAGGATGCCGATGCCATCGGCCTTCAGCGTGCTATAGGCGTATTCGATTTCTTTCAGTGCGCCGTCTGCATCCGGGAAAGGAATCGACGCGAAAAAGCCGAAGCTCTTTGGGTGATCGCTGACCATCTTCGCGCAAAAATCGTTCATCTTTCGACAAAGGTCGCGTGCGGATTCGGTGCCGGCATAAATCTGCTCTCCGTTTCCGGCATTGGAGAAGATTACGGTGGAGATGCCGTTCTTGCCCATCAGGTCGAGCACCTTTTCGACGGACCATTCGCGCGTGGCGCCGCGGCCCCCCGGCAGCGTGAAATGCTGGTGCACGTCGACTATGCCCTGCGCGCTGCCGTTTTGCGCGAACAGCTTGCCGGCAGGCAAGGCGGCACCGGCCGCTGCAGCGGCGATTCCCTTCAGAACATCGCGGCGGGATAAATCAAATCGGTCATCTCGAGACATGCTTGGATCGCTCCTATTGAGTGGACTTACCGGCTCCGGTGTCCCTGACTTTCTCATTGAACTTGTACTCTTCCGACGGCACGCAATAGACCTGCTGGTCCCAATTCTTAACGAATGGCTCGCCGACGGGAAACTCCTTGATCGGCGAACCGTTGAGCTTGAAAATCTTTCTGTCGCTCTCCCAAGGACGCGAGTAATACTCTGGATCGGTGAGCGTCATGGTGAGTTCGAGTGTGTCGTGGTCCAGACGGCGGTAGCGCTCCTGCAACTTCATGTTCTCTGTGTGCGGGTAGCCGAACTTGTCGAGCCAGGTGCGCGCGTCGAAACCGATCGAGTCGACCACAAACGCGTTCCCGTCCCAATGGCCGACCGAATAGCCGTTCCACTTCGGATCCAAATCGTCGGTTTTGGGCAGCGAACGGCCGTCGGTCCAGACCACGCGATGATCGTGATGCCACTGGAAGAATTGAATGAACAGATCCTTGGTTTGAAGGATCCACCAGGTGGTGTGCGACGATCCAACCTCCGCATTC
>Ga0335077_10010909_pt1 | contig 11358 bp, 12 predicted proteins | sample Lox_Sample_31_FD_207151 | JGI IMG/M metagenome (GOLD analysis project Ga0335077, IMG submission 207151) | Soil microbial communities from Loxahatchee National Wildlife Refuge, Florida, United States - Lox_Sample_3.1 | ecosystem: Environmental > Terrestrial > Soil > Wetlands | place: USA...
CACTCCCGCGCCGAGCTCGTCGATCGCCCGCCGGACGATGCCGGGCATCGCGAGGAAGAGGCCCGTCGAGGCGAGGATCGTGGCGAACCCGGCCACGTAGGCGCCGGGGCGGCGACGGAAATAGCGGAAGAAGCGGGGGAGGTCTCTCATCGGGAGAAGCGGGGCGCGAGGAAACGGAGGTTCCTGGGCCGCCGGACCGAAATATACAGGACGCCGTTGATGCCGGCGCATCATGGACGCCGCGAGGGGAAAGCCCCAATAGAGAGGGGGAACCTATGAGTGTCCCCTTTGTCCTCCTCGCCGTCCTCGCTCTCGCGCTTCTGGCGGCGCTCGTCCTGATCCCTCTCGTGCGCGTCTACCGCGGCATGCGTCTCGTCGCGTGCCCCGAGACGAAGCGGCCGGCCGCGGTCGAGCTCGACGCGCTGCGCGCGGCCTTCACGCAGTTCGGGGACGAGCCGGGCCGGTTTCGCCTGACGAGCTGCTCGCGCTGGCCCGAGAAGGCGGGGTGCGGGCAGGAGTGCCTCGCCGAAGTCGAGCGCGACCCGGGAGCCTGCCTCGTGCGGACGATCGTGGCGGACTGGTATCGCGGGAAAACCTGCGCCTTCTGCGGGAAGGCGATTCCCGAGGTGACGTGGACCGAGCACCGCCCGGCGCTCCTCGCGCCCGGCGGGGTCACCGTTTCGTGGAAGGACGTGAAGCCGGAGGCGCTGCCCGACCTCTTCACGACGCACAAGCCGGTCTGCTGGGACTGCCACGTCGTGCAGAGCCTGATTCGCGAGCGCCCGGATGCCATCACCGTCCGCCCGGAGCGGGAGCATCTCTGGAGCTGAGGAAGCGAAGCCGGGGAGGTACGCCATGACCATGCTCGGAGCGGGACTGATCATCATCGTGATCGCGTTCTCCGCCGTCGGCTTCCTGTGGGTCCTGCCGGCCTGGCGCGGATACCGGAAGGCGCGGACCGTCACGTGCCCCGAAACGGGCAAGCCCGCCTCCGTGCAGGTCGACGCCGCCCGCGTCGCCGCGACCGCGTGGGGCGGCGTGCCCGACGTGAGGCTGAACGACTGCTCGCGCTGGCCGGAGAATGCCGCGTGCGGGCGGGACTGCCTGATCGAGCTGGAGGGGTAGCGGGGCAGCGGCTCTTCGGCGCCGCGGGACGTGGCGCCCTATCGCCCCGGCACCCCGAGCCAGCCGCGCGTACCGTAGTCCGCGGCCAGGAACAGGAAGAGGATGAACAGGAAGAACAGGCCGGACAGGATGACGACCGGCACGAGCCTCGTGCTTCCCTTCACGTGCATGAAGTAGAGGATCACGAGCGTGGCCTTCGCGGCCGCGATGCCGAGGGCCACGAATGTGCTCGCGGGCCCGAGGTCCACGAACGACGCGTAGACCGTGAGCGCCGTGAACGCCATCAGCGCGAGAAAGACCGCGATGTAGTCCTTGACGGGCCGGACGTGCGCCGGCATCAGTGCCTCCCGATGAGGTAGAGGAGCGGGAACAGGAAGATCCACACGAGGTCCACGAAGTGCCAGTAGAGGCCCGTGCCCTCGAGGAAGTTGTGGTTCTCGGGCGTGTACGCGCCGCCGGCGGCCCTCTTCGCGACGTAGGCGACGAGGGCGATCCCGACGACCATGTGGAGCGCGTGCAGCCCGGTCATCAGGAAGTAGAGGCTGAAGAAGAGCTGCGCGTGCACGGCGTCGGGCCCCTCGAAGTGGAAGGTCGCGCCCGGGACGTGGTGCTCGACGAATTTTTCGTGGTATTCGAACCCCTTCACGACGAGGAAGGTCGACCCGAGGATCAGCGTCAGGACGAGAAAGAGCGCCGAGAGCTTTCCCTTGCCGGTCTGGCCTCCGCGCACGGCGAGCGCCATCGTGAGCGAGCTCGCGATGAGGACGACGGTGTTGAACGTGCCGAGCTGGATCGAGAGCGTGTGGCTCGCGGCGCGAAAGACCTCGGGGTACAGCGACCGGTAGAGGCCGTACGCCGCGAAGAGACCGCCGAAAAACAGGATCTCCGTGACGAGGAACGTCCACATCCCGAGGACGGCCGAGTCCTTCTGCTGCTCGAGGCTGTCGAAGTGGTGGGCGAGGGTCCCGTGAGCTTCAGTCGCCAAGCGCCACCCCCGGGGACGGCGTGGGCGCCGGATAGGTGTACGGCGGCGCCGTCACGACGGGCTGGGTCTTGAAGTTCTCGACGGGCGGCGGCGACGTCGTCTGCCACTCCAGGCCCGTCGCGCCCCAGGGATTCGCGGGCGCCTTGGGGCCGTAGCGCATCGACCAGATGAAGTAGACGAGCGGCATGAGGTAGCCGAGGCCGAGGATCGTCGCTCCGGCCGAGGACATGACGTTCAGGACCTGGAACTCGGGCGGATACGAGTGGTACCGCCGCGGCATGCCGAGGTAGCCGAGGATGAACTGAGGGAAGAACGTCACGTTGAACCCGATGAAGATGACGAGCGCGGAAAGTCTCGACCAGAAGGCCGGGTACAGGCGGCCGGTGATCTTCGGCCACCAGAAGTGCAGGCCTCCGAGGTAGCCCATGATCGCGCCGCCGACCATGATGTAGTGGAAGTGCGCGATGATGAAGTACGTGTCGTGCACGTGCGCGTCGATGCCGAGCGTCGCGAGCATGACGCCCGTGAGACCGCCGATCGTGAAGAGGCCGATGAAGCCGAGCGCGTAGAGCATCGGCGTGTCCCACGAGATCGAGCCCTTGTAGAGCGTGGCCGTCCAGTTGAAGACCTTGATCGCCGAAGGCACCGCGACGAGCATGGACAGGACCGAGAAGACGACGCCCGCGTAGATCGACTGCCCGGCGACGAACATGTGGTGCCCCCACACGAGGAAGCCCAGGACGGCGATGCCGATGGACGCGAAGGCGACGAACTTGTAGCCGAAGATCGGTTTGCGGGCGAACGTGGCGATGAGCTCGGACACGACGCCCATCGACGGCAGGATCATGATGTAGACGGCGGGGTGCGAGTAGAACCAGAACAGGTGCTGGAAGAGGACCGGATCGCCGCCGAGCTTCGGATCGAAGACCCCGACGTGAAGCGTGCGCTCGGCGGCGACGAGGAGGATCGCGATCGCGACGACCGGCGTCCCGAGGATCTGGATGAGGGCCGTCGCGTAATGGCTCCACACGAAGAGCGGCAGCCGGAACCACGTCAGGCCGGGCGCGCGCATGCGGTGGATCGTGACGACGAAGTTCAGGCCGGTGAGAATCGACGAGAAGCCGGCGATGAAGATCCCGACGCCGACGGTGATGACGGAGGTCGTCACGTAGTTCGTCGAGAGCGGCGTGTAGAAGGTCCATCCCGTGTCGACGCCGCCGTGGAGGAGCGCCCACAGCGTGAAGGCCCCGCCGATCGAGTAGAGGTACCACGAGAGCAGGTTGATGCGCGGAAACGCGAGGTCCTTCGCCCCGATCATGAGCGGGATCAGGAAATTCCCGAGGACGGCCGGGATCCCGGGAATCAGGAAGAAGAAGATCATCAGCACGCCGTGCATCGTGAACAGGCGGTTGTAGATGTCCGGCTGGAAGAGGTCGCCTGCCGGCGTCACGAGCTCCATGCGGATGAGGACCGCCATGAGGCCGCCGAGCGCGAAGAAGACGCTGACCGAGACGAGATAGAGAAGCGCGATTCGCTTGTGGTCCCTCGTCAGGAGCCACGACTTCAGGCCGTAGGCCGCGTTGAGGTAGTGGACGCGCGGGCTGCCGTCGGGGTTCGTCCCGGGCGCGGGAGTCGCGGCCGCGGTCATTGCGGTGCCTCGGCCGTCGTCGTCGGCGCGGCCTTGAGCGACTTGACGTAGTCGACGAGCTGGATGAGCTCCTCCTCGGAAACCTGCCCCTTGAACGTGGGCATGATGGGCTGATAGCCGAAAACGACCTTCGCGGCGGGGTTCAGGATCGACTCGCGGATGTAGTCCTCGTTCACGAGGACCTTCGTTCCGTCGTTCAGGGATGCCTGCGTCCCGAAGACCCCGTTCAGGATCGGCGCGCGCGCCGAGCTGTCGGGCCTGTGGCACGTGTTGCACGACTTCGCGACGAACAGCTCCTCGCCGGACGCGACGGCCGACGGGCCGGTCTTCTCGCCCGCGAGCCACGCCTCGTAGGCGCGCGGCTCCATCACGACGACGTGGCCGACCATCCTCGAGTGCTCGGTGCCGCAGTACTGGCCGCAGAAGAGGTGGAACGTGCCCGTCCGGTTCGCCTTGAACCAGTACGTCGTGTAGCGGGAGGGAAGGACGTCCACGTGGATGCGAAACGCGGGCACGAAGAAGTCGTGGATGACGTCCTCGGAGATCATCCGGAGCCGGACGGCCCGGCCGACCGGGACGTGGAGCTCGTTGATCTCGCGGTGTCCGTCGGGATGCTGGATCTTCCACATCCACTGCCGGCCCGTGACCCAGTACTGCATCGCGTCCGCGGGGGGGCGGTTCTGGTCGAAGAAGACCTTCGTGCCCCAGCCGAAGAGGATGAGCAGGAGCGTCAGCGGGATGACGGACCACACGATCTCGAGGACGTGCGACTTCGGGTTCGTCTCGTAGACGTCGATCCCGACCTGGTCGGCGCTCCGGCGGCGGTACTTCACCATGAAGACGAGGACGAGGATCGCGATGAGGGCCGAGAAGAAGACGAGCCCCGAGAGGGCGTAGATCATGAGGTGGTCGACCGACCGGGCGACGTCCGAGGCCTGGTCGGGGAGGAGGGGAGAGCTCGGGATCATCGCGGCGGCCTCGCGGCGCCCGCGCGCTCGTGCCGCAGCATGATCGTCACGAAACCGGCGAGGAGAACGAGCGTGATCACCCCGCCGGCGCGGACGAGGTTGCGCACCGTGGCCGTGTACCGGCCCGCCTTCGGGTCGTAATGAAAGCACAGGAGCAGGAGCTGGTCGACGGCGTTTCCGATCCTGTCCTCGGACGCCTCGATCAGCGCGAGGCGGAGGTCCTTCGCGGGGTATTCGATCCCGAAGAAGACCTTCGCGATGCGGCCCTGCGGGGTGAGGATCGTGATGCCGGTCGCGTGGGCGAACTGCTTCTGCTCCGCGTCCCACACGTACCGGAAGCCGACCGCCTTCGTGAGCGCCGCGATGGAAGCGGCGTCACCCGTCAGGAAATGCCAGCCTCCCGGCCCGCTGTTTCGCCCGTACTGCGCCATGACCGTGCGCTTCTTCTCGGACGCGGCCTCGGGGGTGTCACGCGGGTCGAAGCTCACGGACAGGATCTCGTAGTCGGTCCCCGGCTCGAACTTCAGGGCGCGCACGCTGCGCACGAGGCCATCCGTCGTCATGCCGCAGAGCATCGGGCAGGTGAAGTAGACGAGGGAGAGGACGACGGGGCGCTTCCCGAAGTACGTCGCGAGGCGGACGCTCTCGCCCGCCTCGTCGCGGAAGACGAGATCGAGGGGAATCGCCTCGCCGAGCTTCTGGTCGAAGCCGACGTCCTTGACGGGAGGCGGCGGCAGCGGAGCGTCCGGGGGCGGAGAGCCCGGCGCCCCCGAGGCGCCGAGGCGCGCCGCGGGAACGAGGAGCAGCGCGACGAGCGCGAGACGAGCCGCGTGTTTCATGGCGCGGCCTCCGCGGCCGGCGCCGGCGGCGGCATGGGCGGTGGCGGGGGCAGGCCGCGGGCGGCGACGATCTCCAGCGCGCGCTCGACCGGCACGCGCGCGACGGACTTCTCCCGGTCGACCCAGGCCCACGTCGCGAGCTCGGCATCCTCGGCGGCGCGGAAAGCCGCGAGGTCGGCCGCGGGATTCGGCTGCAGGTTCGGCGCGGGCGGGACACGTGCCTCCCGGGCCTCGGCGAGCGCGGGCGGAGCGGGATCCTCCCGCGCGTGCGCGCGCTTGAGGAGAACCGCGATGCCCCACATGAGGCCCATGACGACGAGCGTGACGGCCACGAGGCCAAAGGCGAATCCGAGGATGCCGCGGAAATTCAGCTCGCTGTCGACCGGCCCGCCGCCGGCCGCGGGGGCGCCGGAAGCCTTCCGCTCAGCCATGGGCGGGCACCTCCAGCGCGACGGCGAGGTTCGGGTCGTTCACCGGAAGGAGCGGGCGCGTCCCCAGCTCGCGCACGAACGCCGCGAGCCACAGGCCGAAGAGCGCGACAGGCGTCGTGAAATCGAGCCAGTGGAAGCTCGGCCCGTCGGGGTGAAAGGCGGGAGCGGCGAGCCAGAAGAGATCGACCCACCGCATGAAAAGGAGGAGCCCCGCGGCCCACGCGAGCTTTCCGATGTCGCGCTTGAAATCCCGAGACAGGAGAAAGACGAAGGGCACGGCGAACTGAAAGAGGGCGAGGAACAGCGACAGGGCTCCCCAGAGGCCGTTGAGGCGGGCATGGAAGAAGCCGATCTCCTCCGGCAGGTTTCCCGACCAGATGATGATGAGCTGCGAGACCGCGAAGTACGCCCAGAGCATCGTGAAGGCCAGGAGGAGGTTTCCGTGGTCGTGCACGTGGCGGGGCTGGAGAACTTCTCGCATCGGCCCCTTCCGCACGAGGAACAGGCTGATGAGGAGCGTGAACGCCATGCCCGAGATGGCCTGGCCGCCGACCACGTACATGCCGTAGATCGCCGAGTACCAGTGCGGGTCGAGCGACATGAGGAGGTCGATCGAGGCGATCGTGACGAGAAGGCAGTAGACGACGAGGCCGGGCGCCGCGACGAGCTGCATCCGGCGTTCGAGGCCCGGCGCGGGCGCGTCATCCTGCTTCCGGGAGAGTCGGCTCAGGGCCTGCGCGAAGACCGTCCACAGGAGCAGGCAGAGGGCGAGGCGGACGGTGAAGAACGTCGGGTTCATGTAGAGCGCGCGGTGCTTCAGGATCTCGTCTCCCGCGACCCGGGCCGGATCGGCCCACGGGTAGAGATGCCTGAGCCCGAAGAGGAGCGGGACCGCGAAGAGCGCGACGAGCGGGAGCGTGCGCGTCGAGGCCTCGAGGACGCGGCGGATGACGAGGCCCCAGGCACCGTGCGACATGTGATGGAGCATGGAGATCGCGAGGCTGCCGAGGGCGATGCCGAGGACGAAGACGAACGCCACGAGGTACGAACGGTAGAACTGGACGGGGTTCGCGATGAATCCCGCCGCCGAGACGACGCCGGCGAGCGTCCCGACGACGAGGCCGCGCCGCCCGAGGGCGGCGAGATCGGCGAGGGGCGGAGCCCAGGACTGCTTGATTTCGGTCATTTGGTTTCGGAGGAAGAAAGAGAAGAATTCTTAGAAGGTGAATGTCCAGAGGCGGCGGGATTCGGCTCGCTCGCGAGCGCAGCCGCGTCGAGATGTTCTTTGTCTTCCTTTCCCAAGAAATCTCCCGGCATGTGCTGGGAGGCCTGGAGCGTGCGGATCCACGCGACGATCGCCCAGCGGTCCTCCGGGGTCACCTGCGCCGCGTAGCTCGACATCTGGCCGAAGCCGTTCGTGATGACGTCGAAGAAATAGCCGGCGCGCTCGGCTCTCAGACGGTCGATGTGGTACGAGGGCGGGCGCTTGAAGCCGCGCTGCACGATCATGCCCTGGCCCTCGCCCGTCCGGCCGTGGCACGGCGAGCAGAAGATGTCGAAGCGCTCCTGCCCGCGCAGGAGGAGCGCGCGCGTGAGCGGCACGGGGAGCCGCTCGACGAACTTCCCGTCCGGACCCTGGCCGCGCCAGAGCGCGGCGTCGGCGCGGAGAAACCCGCGCGCGACGGTGCCCTCGGGCAGCGGTCGCGCCGAGGCGCCGTCCGAAAAGAACGTGCTTTCGCGGAACGGCTTGATCTTGGCCTGCTGATGCATGTCGTTCCGGCAGCCGCCGAGGAGAAGCGCGAGAGCCGGGATGCCAGCGAGAAGAACGACGCGGCGCATCAGTCCTCCACGTCCGAGACGTGGCTCGCGCCGAGCGTCTCCATGAAGCGGAACGTGTCGCCGGCGCGGAAGCGCGGGTCGCGCGCGAGGATCATGAGGAAGTAGCGGTCGCGCGAGGCCAGTTGGAAGCGCGGCACCGAGAAGACCGGGTGGTACGGCATCGGCAGGCCGTTCAGCACGAGCATGCCGAGGACGGCCGCGATTCCCGCGAAGAGGATCGTGCACTCGAACGTGATCGGAATGAAGGAAACCCAGCTGTTGTACGGGCGGCCTCCGATGTTCAGCGGGTAGTCGACGGCCGAGGTCCAGTACTGGAGGAAGAATCCGAAGAGGCCGCCCAGAATTCCCCCGATCAGGACGAGGAGCGGCACGCGCGACGGGCCGTGGCCGATCGCGTCGTGCAGCTCCTCGATCGGGTAGGGCGTGTAGGCCTCGATCACCTGGTACCCCTCCTTGCGGACCGCGTGAACCGCCTCGACGAGCGCCGTCGGTTTCGCGAACTCGGCGATGACGCCATAGAGGTGCGGCGGGAGGTCTCCACCTTCCTGGCGCGGGCCGGGCGTTCCGAACTCCGGCTTGACCCCGTGGGCGAAGAGCCGCGTGATGAAGCTGCTCACGAAGCCCCCTTCATTTCCGCCACGTCCGCCGCCGCCGGGTCGTCACCCTTCGCGATCGTGCGCATCTCGAAGATCGAGATGACGGGAAGGAACCGGATGAAGAGAAACATGAGCGAGAAGAAGAGGCCGAGAGAGCCGACGAAGAAGGACCAGTCCCAGCGCGTCGGCGTGTACATGCCCCAGGAGGACGGGAGAAAGTCGCGGTGGAGGCTCGTCACGACGATGACGAACCGCTCGAGCCACATGCCGATGTTCACGACGATCGAGAGCACGAAGAGCGCGACGACCGAGCCGCGGATTCTCTTCAGCCACAGGAGCTGAGGCGTCAGGATGTTGCACAGGATGAGGAGGGACCAGACCCAGCCGTACGGCCCGAGGATGCGGTTGTGCATCATGTACTCTTCGAACGTGTTCCCGCTGTACCAGGCCATGAAGAGCTCGATCGCATAGCCGTAGGCCACGATGAGTCCCGTCGCGAGCATGACCTTGGCCATGTTCGAGAGGTGCCGCATCGTGATGAAGTCCTCGAGCCCGAACAACTTGCGGAGCGGGATGGCGAGCGACATCACCATCGCGAAGCCGGAGTAGATCGCGCCCGCGACGAAGTACGGCGGGAAGATCGTCGAGTGCCAGCCCGGAACGATGCCGACCGCGAAATCGAAGCTCACGACGGTATGGACGGAGACGACGAGCGGCGTCGCGAGCCCGGCGAGGAGGAGGCTCGCGGTCTCGTAGTTGTGCCAGTGGCGCGCCGAGCCGCGCCAGCCCATCGCGAGCATCCCGTACGTGATCTTCCCGAACCAGTGCCTGCTCCGGTCGCGCAGCGTGGCGAGGTCGGGGATCAGGCCCACGAACCAGAAGAGGGCCGAGATCGTCGCGTACGTCGAGACCGCGAAGACGTCCCACATGAGCGGGCTGCGGAACTGGGGCCACACGCCCATGGTGTTCGGATAGGGGAAGAGCCAGTACACGGCGAGCCACTGGCGGCCCGTGTGGAACAGGACGAACTGCGCGGCGGCGGCGACCGCGAAGAGCGTCATCGCCTCGGCGAAGCGGTTGATGGACGTGCGCCACGTCTGGCGAAGGAGGAGCAGGATCGCCGAGATGAGCGTGCCGGCATGGCCGATTCCGATCCACCAGACGAAGTTCACGATGGCGAAGCCCCAGCCGACGGGAATGTTCACGCCCCAGATCCCGACGCCGACGAAGAGGAGCTTGAGCATCGTGACGAGGAGGAGCTGCAGGGCCATGAAGGCGACGAAGAAGCCGAGGAACCACCACTTCGGCGTCTTTCGCAGGACGACCGCGCTGATCTTGTCCGTCACCGTCGCCGGCGAGTAGCCGGGCGCGATGAGCGGCGGACGATCGGCGTTCGTGGACACTCTCCTCATTCCTTTCTGAGAAAATCTGTATTCGGGTTCGTCAGCTTGGCGAGGTACGTCGTCCGTGGCCGCGTGTTCAGCTCTTCCAGGAGTCCATAGTTGAGCTGCTCGGCCCTGAGCTTCGCGACCTTCGACGACGGGTCGTTGATGTCGCCGAAGACGAGCGCTTCCGTCGGACACACCTGCTGGCAGGCCGTGAGGATCTCGCCGTCCTTGAGGGGCCGGTTCTCATTTTCGGCGTCCATCCGGCCGCGGTTCACGCGCTGAACGCAGTAGTTGCACTTCTCCATGACTCCCCGCTGGCGGACCGTGACGTTCGGGTTCGCGAGGAGCGTCAGGACGGGGAGGTGCTTGTCCTTGTTGTAGTCGAGGAAGTTGAATCGCCGCACCTTGTACGGGCAGTTGTTCGAGCAGTATCGGGTCCCGATGCAGCGGTTGTAGGTCATCTCGTTGATGCCTTCCTCGCTGTGCGTCGTGGCGGCGACGGGGCAGACGAGCTCGCACGGCGCCTGCTCGCAGTGCATGCACATGACGGGCTGGTTGTGCGCGAGAGGGTTCTCGGGAGAGCCCTCGTGATAGCGGTCGATCCGGATCCAGTGCATTTCGCGCCCGGCGAGCACCTGGTCCTTGCCGACGGTCGGGATGTTGTTCTCGGACTGGCAGGCGACGACGCAGGCGTTGCAGCCCGTGCACGCCGAGAGGTTCACGGCGAGACCCCAGGCGTGATGCTCGTACTTGAATCCCGGGTACAGGCTGATCTTCGGAACCTCCTCGAGCCTGCGGGCGAACCCGGGGTCCCTGCGGTACTCCTCGAACGTCCCCGTGCGGACGAGGTGCCGCTTCTCTTCCATGTTGAAGTGGTGCTGCGTCGTGGCGAGCGCGAAGGTGCCTTGCGTTTTCTGAACCGAAGCCGTCGCGAGCCAGAGGCCCGCGGCCGCGCGGATGCGGTAGACATTGACGCCGGTGCCGTTACCGACGCGGCCGGCGCGCGTTCGCCCGTGGCCGAGGTGAAGCGTCACGACGTCGTCGGGCTGGCCCGGGAGGATCCACACCGGCGCCGCGAGAGACGTTCCCGCCGCGGCGACGGAAACGAGGTCCTCGTTCTTCACGCCGAGCCGCGCGGCCGTCGCGGGACTCATGTGCGCGGCGTTGTCCCACGTGAGCTTCGTGAGGGGCTTCGGTACCTCCTGCAGCCAGCCGTTGTTCGCGAAGCGGCCGTCGAAGATGCCGGGATCGGTCCGGAAGACGATTTCGAGGCCGGCGGCGTCCGCCGCGGGCGCCGCGGCCGGAGCCGGGACGTTCGCGGTCGGCTTGAGCAACCGGGCGGGAGGCGCGCTGCCTTCGACGAACCCGTCATGAAGCGACTTGCGGAAGAAGGCGTCGAAGCCGGCCGGGTGCTGCTTCTGCCAGTGCGCCCGGAGGAGGTCGAGCCCCTTCGCGGCCGGCTGCCCGAGCGCCGCGGCCAGCACCTCGAGCGCGGACTTTCCGCCGTAGAGCGGCTCGACGAGCGGCTGGAGGAGCGTG
>Ga0335077_10010910_pt1 | contig 11357 bp, 5 predicted proteins | sample Lox_Sample_31_FD_207151 | JGI IMG/M metagenome (GOLD analysis project Ga0335077, IMG submission 207151) | Soil microbial communities from Loxahatchee National Wildlife Refuge, Florida, United States - Lox_Sample_3.1 | ecosystem: Environmental > Terrestrial > Soil > Wetlands | place: USA: Florida...
GCTGTATGCCCAGGCACTTAGCGGCGTCACCGGAACGGTGACTGATGCGTCGGGCGCGGTGGTGCCCAATGCGAAGGTCACGGTGACCAACCAATCGACGCAGGTCGTCGGCCACGCCACCACCAGTTCGGCGGGCACATTCACCGTGACTGATCTCATTCCGGGTACTTATACGGTGCAAGTCGAAGTGGCGGGTTTCCAGACTTCGGTTCACACCGGAGTCGGCGTTGAAGTCGGAAAGATGTCGACGGTGGACGTGAGTTTGCAAACCGGCCAAGTGACGCAGACTCTGGAAGTACAGGAGAGCGTGATTGCCTTGAATACCACGCAGCCCGAAGTCGGCACAACCATAGAAAACACGGTGGTTCAACAGCTTCCGGTCGAGCTGGACGCCGGGGATGGCCGCGGCCGGCAGATCGACGCCTTTGTGTTCCTGGCACCTGGCGTGACAGGCGGCACGTTCAGCAAGCGAATTAACGGCGGCGTCGACTTTGAGAGCGAGGTTGTTTTCAACGGCATACCGATGGCCCAGTCGGAAACGCAGGGCTTTCAAACCATCTGGAACCCACCTTTCGAACAGGTCAATGAATTCAAGGTATTGCAGTCATCCTTCTCGGCTCAATACGGGCTGGCGCAGGGAGTCATCACATACCAAACGGCGTCGGGAACGAACCAACTGCACGGGGATGTTTTTGAAATTGTCCGCAACAATTATTTCGATGCCCGGGGCGCCTACAACGCTACTACCCCGCTCGATAATGAAAACAACTACGGTTTCACGGTAGGTGGACCGGTCTGGATTCCCAAACTGTACAACGGCAAGAACAAGACGTTCTTCCATTTCGATGCGGAATGGTACCGCCGCAATAACACCGATACCAACTTCATGAGCCTGCCCACAGCGGCCGAGAAGCAGGGCGACTTCAGCGCGCTGGGTGTGACGATCTATGATCCGACGACGCACCAGCCCTTTCCTGGCAACCTCATTCCGCAGGCCCGGTTCAGCCCGTTATCGGCGAGCCTGATCCCGTTGATGCCGGATCCGACGTTGCCTGGGTATGTGAACAATTTGCAGTCGAACATCGGGGTGATTCCAACGCGAGAAACCCGGTGGGGCTTTGCCATCGACCACAACATTAACGACAAACAGTCCATTCACTGGAGCGAATGGCGCAACAAGTGGACTTCCTATGGCACAGAGACCAGCTCCCATCTGACGGGCGAGCTGGGGAGCCGAATCTCACAGCCGGATTTGGGTACGGTGTTCATTCTGAATTACTCCAATACCATCACGCCGCACCTGGTGATGACGGCGGGGGCAAGCTGGCTGGGAGAGTTGAACGATCAGATCAGTCTCGTCAAGAACAACACTTTCGCGGCCGCGCCGGATGCGCCGCAACTTTCGCAAATTCACTTCGAGGGCCTGCTGGCGCCGACAGATTTCGGATCGCCATGGATTCAGTCCATCAACCGGAAATTGGGCTGGGTGATCGAGAACAACTATCTCTGGATCCATGGCAAGCACACCTTCAACATCGGGTGGGAGGCGCGGCGCACGTACCAGGATGACAATGAATGCCAGCATTGCGCGGGCACTTTCAATTTCAGCAACAATACGACGGGCGATCCCAACAACCTAGCCACCACCGGAAACGCATTTGCCAGCTACCTGCTCGGGCTGGTAGATAGCGCCAACCGTGTGGGTTCACCGGAATTGAGGCTACGCAACCACGATTTTTCACCTTACATTCAGGATGACATCAAGCTCCGGCCGAACCTGACGGTGAATGTCGGCGTGCGATGGGACGTCATGGTGCCGTTCACGGAGGTGAACAATCAAATCGTTTTCTTTGATTCGAAAACGCCGAATCCCGGCGCGGGCGGCATTCCGGGGGCTGCGTCCAAGTTTGGAAGCTGCACGGGCTGCGCAGGATTCGACCGCGCCGACATCAAGTGGACGCACATCAGCCCGCGCGTCGGTTTTTCCTATGGTCTGAACGACAAAACCGTCATTCAGGGCGGTTTCGCCAGAAACTACCTGGATGGCGGAGCGTACGAGTACGGCACCAGCAAGGTGGCCGTGAACTATGCGAATTTGTTGACCGGCTCGTTCAACCGCAATTCAACGGGCACCGCGACTCCAGCGTTCGGTTCCTGGGACAGCAATATTCTTCCGATTCCTGCTCCTGTCCCGTTCAGTCCCAGTCTTGGAATCGGGCAGCAGATTGACGGCTTCTCGGTCAACGACGGCAGGGCGCCGTACGTGCTGGCCTGGAACATCGGCGTGCAGCGCGAGCTGCCCAAGAACATGCTGCTTTCGGCGCATTACTCGGGCAACCGCGGCAATTTTCTGCCGGCCCAGTTGAATGTCATCAATCAGATTGATCCGAGTTATCTCTCTCTCGGCAGTACGCTGGGATTGCAGGTTACCGATCCGGCTGCGGTGGCGGCGGGAATCCATAGTCCCTTCCCGGGCTTTTTGAACGTGTACGGATCGAGCGCTACGGTGTTACAGGCCCTGCGGCCATACCCGCAGTACGCGAATATTTTTGACAACTTCGATGACACCGGATCCTCGCTCTATCATGCGCTGCAAGTACAACTGGAGAAGCGCTATACCAGCGGGCTGAGCTTCCTGGTTACGTACAATCTGTCGCGCATGATGTCGAACACCAATTCGGGCTTTACGTCGTTTGGCGCCGATTCGCTGAACCGGAATAACCAGAAGACGGAATGGACGATTGACAACAACGATCAGCCGAACGCGATCAGCATCGCGGCCACCTATGAGCTGCCGATCGGCAAGGGCAAACAGTTTCTCAACAGCGCGCCCGTCGTGGTAAACGCGATTGTGGGCGGCTGGCAACTCAGCCCACTGCTTCAATACTCCACGGGCACTCCGCTGTGGAGCGGCACCGGCGGGTCAGTGGCGGTTCCGGGCGATCCACTGGGGAATAACTGCGCACCCTGCAACCGGGCCAATATCGTGGCCGGCGTTCAGCAGGAGTTCTCCTACAGCAACGTGTACAAGGGCCTGCCGGTGCTGAACGCAGCCGCGTTCACAAACCCCGGGCTCTGGGTACTGGGCACAGCGCCGCGAGTCCTGGACATTCGTCTCCCTTGGAACTTGAACGAGAACGTCTCTCTGAGCAAGCATTTCAATATCGGCGAACATGTGCGGGCGGAATTGCGCATGTCGTATTTCAACGTGCTCAATCGGGTGGTGTTCGGGAGTCCGGACCTGACGCTTACCGATCCCAATTTCGGGCAGGTGATCAACAGCCAGGCCAATACGCAGCGGCAAGGGCAAGCGCAGTTTCAGATTAATTTCTGAGACCTTGAGAAATCGGGCCGGGCCGTGCCCGGCCCTTACAGCACCGGGAGAGCGGCCGGACGTAAACTCAAGAGGATGCTGGGGGCGGTTCTTCTTGGGGCCTTGTTGATGCAAGCGGGCCAGGCGCCTGCGCCGCTGGCTGAAGCCCAAGCGTTTCTGGATCACGGCAAGCTGGGCGAGGCCGAGAGCGCGGTGCGTGGGTATCTGGCGGGCCACACGGACTCCGCTGAGGCTCACTATCTTCTCGGCTACATTCTATTCAAGGAACAAAATCCGAGAGCGTCGCTAGAGCAATACACGGAGGGAGCGCGCTACCGGGAACCGAGCGCGCTCGATCTGGAGGTGATCGGTTGCGATTATTTTCTGATGGAAGACTACCTCGCCGCCGACCAGTGGCTGACCAAGGCCGTGGAGCGGAATCCTGGCGACGCGGGGGCGCAATACTTCCTGGGCCGCACCAAGTACAACGAGAAGCGTTTTGAAGAGGCTGTGCGCGCATTCACGGAATGTCTGAAGCTGGATCCGAACAATGTGAAGGCTGCGGACAACCTGGGTCTTTCGTACGAAGGGCTGGGCAAGACCGAGGATGCGCTGGCGGCTTACCGTAGTGCCGTTGCGCTGGACACTGCCGTCCCTGGCACGAATCCTGGACCGTACCTCAACCTGGGGACCCTGCTGGTAGAGAACGGCCGGCCGGACGAGGCGGAGCCGTACCTGGCGCAAGCGTCAAAGATCGCGCCTGCCGATGCGCGTTCGCACCGAGAGTTGGGAAAAGCATTTCTGCAGTTGAACCGGCTGGAAGAAGCCCAGGGAGAACTCGAGAAGGCGGCGGAACTGGCTCCGCAAAGCGCGCCCGTTCACTTCCTGCTGGCTCAGGTGTATCGAAAGCGCGGCTTGCCGGAGAAGGCGCAAATGGAAAGCGAACGCTATTCGTCTCTGACCGGAGCGCATTCCTCGCCAGAGACGCCGCTTTCGGAAGCACGAGCGCTGCTGGACCTGGGTAAGTTGACCGAGGCGGAGCAGGTAACCCGGCAATATCTGGAGGTTCGCAAGAACTCGGCGGACGCACATTATCTGCTTGGATACATCCTGTTCAAGAAGCAGGATGCAAAATCCTCTCTGGCTGAATACACGGAAGGGGCCAAGTATCGCAGGCCGAGCGCGACGGAGTTGGAGGTTGTGGCGAGCGATTACGTTCTGCTGAAGGATTACCCGGATGCCGACAAGTGGTTCAGCAAGGCCGTGGAATGGAATCCAAGAGACGCGCTGGGCTGGTATTATCTGGGGCGCACGAAATACGCCGAGAACCGGTTTGACGAAGCCGTCGCGGCTTTCCAACAATGCCTGAAGCTCAATCCGAAGGACGTCAAGGCCGAAGACAATCTCGGGCTGTCTTACGAGGGGTTGAATCGAACTGAGGAAGCCACGGCTTCCTACCGGAATGCCCTCGCCTGGCAGGCGGATTCTCCGGTGAAGAACCCCGGACCCTTCCTGAATCTGGGCAGCTTGCTGGTAGATTCCGATCGTTTGGAGGAAGGGCTGTCTTATCTGCTGGAAGCGGTGCGCCTGGATTCGGGCGACTATCGCACACACCGGCAACTGGGCAAAGCATACACGCGCCTGAATCAGCTTGAGAAGGCGCGAACCGAACTGGAGCGAGCGGCGGAACTGGCCCCGCAGAATGCGCCCGTGCACTTCATGCTGGCGCAGGTATACCGGAGGCAGGGATTGATGGACAAAGCCAAGACGGAGAACGACCGGTATCTTGCGCTGACAGGCACAGGCTCGTCGAAGAATTAGGAGAGGGCTTTGCCCTTGACCCGAAGGTGGGTGGAGCGGAGACATCCGGAACGGACCCGAAAGCGTGGCGGCGACCGGGGGACGCGGCGAAAAAAGAGGTTCATGGCTGGAAGGTGTGAGAATCGATCCGATCCGGACTGAGATGGCCGGGCGTGCCCGGCCACTACAACAGGCAAAGAAAGCGCCTGGTGGGGGCCGGGCGCTCACCGGAGGGAGCGTAGGAACGGATTATGCGCAACTGGCTACTGATTGGCGGCGTCGCGGCGGGGCTTTGCCTGCCGATATCTTGTCCGGCGCAAGGCCACAAACAGTTCATACAAGCCGAGCTGCTGAAGACCATCAAAGGCAGCAAAGCCAAGGTGGGCGATCCGGTGAAGGCGCGCGCGGTTAATTCCGCGATTCTGCCCGGTGGAGTTACGATTTCGGAGGGCACCGTTCTTCTGGGTGAGGTGCGTGCCGCAGACTCGAACTCGCTCGCCATATCGTTTGACCAGGCGGAAATCAACGGAAAGAAGACGCCGGTCAAGCTTTCCATTCGCGCCGCCATGATGCCGGGCGGGCCGCGGATGCACGATGATGGCGGGAGTCCTCCGCCGGAGGTTACGACGCGACGCGGCCGCGACCTTCCCGGGGGAGATTTCGATAAGGGGGGCCATGACGCCCAGACTCCCGTTGCTAAACCGGCTGGCACCAGAGACACGCAGCCGGGGCGGAATGTAGCGGCGCAGACGGGCTCGATAATCGGGATGCCCGGTGTCACACTGCAGATCGATGATTCGTCGCAGCATGCCTCGAAGTTTGCATCGAGCGGCAAAGAACTTCAACTGAAGAGCGGGCTTCAGTTGATGCTGGGCGTTGTGGAATAGACGGTCAGGTCCTGGAGGCGCCATCTGTTTCGGTTTGTCCTACTCCTGTCTCTGGCGCCGCTGTGCGCGTCTGCGGATTCCAGTGAGGCACACTACGCAGGGGCCGAGGTCTGCGCGTCCTGCCACAAAGACATCGCCGCCAGCCAGGCAAATACCGCGATGGCCAAGACGTGGCACGGCGTTGTCACATCGTCGTTGCCACTGAACTACGACGGCCGGGCGAAAGAAGGGCCGGGGCTGGAATACGAAATCCGCCGCCAATCCGATCACTTTGACTATTCCACGGCCATGCGCGATGGATCGAAGATCACTCTGCCGGTGAAGGTGGTCATGGGCGGAGAACGCCATGGGCTCAGTTTTCTGGGATCCATCGAGAAGCTGGGAGGCATTCCGCTCGAGCGTCCCGCGCTCATTGAAGCGCGGTATGTCTATAACACGCCACATCATGCGCTCGCACGTTCGCCGGGTTTTCTTGTAGAGCAGCCACGGTCATACGAGACGGCGTTGGGAAGGGTGCTGAGTACCACGTTCGAGGTGAAGTGTCTTACGTGCCACGGCGAACCCAATACTTTGGGAGCGGGCAAGCGAGGCGGGGTACATTGCGAGAGCTGTCATGGGCCGGGCTTCGAACACGTGCAAGCCATAGGCCAAGGCAAAACCGGGACGGGCATCATTAATCCAAGGAGGCTTACGGCCGAGAAGAACGTAGAAATCTGCGCGCCGTGCCACCTGGGATTCTCGTTTCAGTCCGATCCGCTGCCGCAAGAGTTGTTGGTTTCAAGCCAGGTGCCGGCGCTCCGCCATTCGGAGTGTTTCATTCAAAGCGGCAAGGCGATCGCATGCACCCTTTGCCACGACCCGCATCGTGACGCGGCGCGCGCGGACCTGGAGAAGATATCCGTGAAGGCCTGCCTGGGCTGCCATTCCGCCGCGGCGAAGCAGCGCGCCGCCATCTGCCCGGTGGACGCGAGCGGCCAGTGTATTGGCTGCCACATGCCGCTGGTGGATGAGGGGGTTTTCCACATGACGGATCATTGGATCCGGGTGCATCCGGAACAGGGAAACAAATCCGCCAAACACGATGAAAGTCTGCGCTCGCAGATTCCACCCGGACGCGAGTTCCTCCGCATCATTGTCACGAACGAAGGTGCGAAAGCCGAGATGGCGGCCCAGCGGCTTCTAAACGGTGAAGCGTTCTTTGACGTGGCGCATGATGTTTCCACGGACGCCACGGCGCCTGGCGGCGGGTACCTTGGCGAGATGTGGCTGTCGCAGATGGATCCGAAGTTGGCGGCCGCGGCCGCGAGACTGAAGGCAGGCGAGACCTCCGGCATCATTGACATGGGGGACCGCTGGATCATCCTTCAACGCATGCCGCGAGACTTCAGGTGGGAGGCCGGCCAGCTTTTTCAACAGGCGTCGGCTCTGAAACTTCGCGGGGATATCCGAGGCGCTCTGCGGAAGGATGAGGAGGCGCTCAAAATCTATCCTTATTTTTTGCGCGCCTTGCTGTTCATGGGTGTCACGCTCGGAGAAAGCGGCGCGGTTCAAAAGAGCGCTGAAATCCTCGAATTTGCGGCCCACCTCTATCCGCGGGACTCTACTGCCCAGTTCGATATGGGGCTGACCCTCGGCGGTTTAGGGAACTCCGCGGGACAAATCGAGGCATTCCGCCGTGCGGCCGAGCTGGACCGGGATAACGTTGCGGTGTATGAAAACCTTGGCGCGGCGTTATACTCGGCGGGCGACTGGCAGGGCGCAATCGATGCGTGCCGCGAGGGCCTTTTGGTGGATCCGCTGTCAGCGAAGCTTTACTTCAACCTGAGCCTCATGCTGGAGCAGCACGGCGACACCCAGGGCGCCGAGCGCGCGCGATCGCTGGCTAAGAAGATCGATCCGGAAATTGTGCCGCAGCGGTGAGCCTGAAGGGCGCTGCCCGCTCAGTGCGCAGTTTCCTTATTCTTGATGACTTCCCGCGCGCGTTCGGCAGTTGCGGCGCGGGCGCTTTCTTCGAGCTTGCTGAACGTCTGCATCTCCTTCTGCGCTTCCTGGGTCCGGCCGAGCGCGCGATAGGTCTTGGCGAGAAGAAAGTGAGTGCTGGACTCGGTAGGATCGGCCTTCACGGCGGCTTCGAGATCGGCCGCAGCCTCGGCGTTGCGTTCCAGCTTGATCAAAGCGCGCGCGCGATCGACGCGGGCGTCTGTCAGGCTCGGGCACATTTGAAGGGACTTATTGATCTCGGCCAGCGCGTCTTCCGCCGGGCCGTTCTTCTGGAGAATCACCATTCCGATCTTCCAGTGCGCCTGACAATTCGCCGGATCCACGGCGAGTTCGGCGTGAAACTGCTCGGAAGCGGAATCCCACTGCGAGAGACTGGCGTAAGCATCGCCCAACTTGTAATGCGTGCCGGGCCGCTGCGGCGCCATCTCTACAGCCTTCTTCAGCTCCACAACGGCGCCATCGTAATTGTTCATGGCCTCCATCATCTCTGCCGACAACTCGTGGGCCACCACGGAGTTTGGATCGATGGCGTTCATGGTTGCCAACGCCTGTTCGGATAGCTTCATGTAGACCTTGGCGAGCAGATACCAGACCTCCTGATTTTTCGTCTGCGCGCCGGCGAGATGGCGCAACTGAGCGGCCGCCGCTTCGTAATCACCGAGTTTGATCAAATCCTTGACCAGAAACATCTGCGCGTTGCTGTCGCCGGCGTTGGCGCGCAGAGCGGCTTCCAGGCGCGGCCGCGCTTTCGCAAACTCTCCGATTTCGAAAAGTGAAATGCCAAGAAGTGCCGAAGCCGAAGGCATGGCCGGACTAATTTTGAGCCCTTGCTCCAGGATTGCCGCCGCTTTTTGATAGTTGTGCTGGCGGAAATAGAGAGCGCCGAGATTGTTATATGCGGGACCCAGGCGGGGCGCGATGCGCAGAATTTCTTCGTATTTCGTGATGGCACCTGCAACATCGTTTAGCGACTGCGCAGCCTTGGCCTGGCGGTAGAGTTCCTGCACGCGAGCGTCGTCCTCGCCGGTCTGGGCGCACAGCGGCTGGAGACCGGGCAGTGCGAGCGCAACGAGCAAAACTGCGGGGATCCGACTGGGCATTAGTTAAATTATCGTTGCTATACACTAATACGGTAAAGATGAAAGTGAGCCACGTAGCCGTTATGGCCGCAGCGCTGGCTCTTCCCGCCCTCGCGATTCTGTCGTTGGCCGATAGCAAGACAGCTATCGAATTCGCCGAGGTGGCTGCCAACGCCGGGATCCGCGCGGAGATGCGTTGCGGCGGCCCCGAGAAACGCTGGATTCCAGAGGCCAATGGAACGGGCGCCGCATGGCTGGACTACGATAACGACGGCCTGATGGATCTGCTGATTGTGAACGGCTCCACGATGGAGCAATTACGGCGCATCGTGGCAGGCCGCCCGCCGGAACCCGCCAAGAATGGCGTATACCTGTTCCACAATCTGGGGAACGGGAAGTTCGAAGATGTCACAGAGCGGGCGGGCCTTTCGAATGCCTATTGGGGCACGGGCGCAAACGCGGCAGACTACAACAATGACGGCTACACCGATATTCTGATCACAACTATTGGCGTCGACTTGCTGTACAAGAATAACGGGAACGGAACTTTCTCAGAGGCCGGAGCGGCCGCAGGCTTGAGCCGCACGGTGGAATGGCACACGGGCAGCGCATTCGGCGATTTCGACGGCGACGGTTATCTGGATCTGTATGTGGCCGGCTACATCGACGTTCATTCGATCTCCCTCAACGAACCGGCGCCGGTTTGCCCGTATCTCGGCCTGCCGGCCTTTTGTGGGCCAATCGGCCTGCCCGCCGGCCGCGGTGTGCTCTATCACAACAACGGCAACGGCACTTTTACGGATATCACGAAACGCGCGGGATTGGACCAGGTGAAACCGTCGCACGGCTTTACGGCGGTGTTCGACGACTTCAACCACGACGGCAAGATCGATGTGTTTGTGGCGAACGACTCGGATCCGAACTTCCTGTTCCTGAACCAGGGGAACGGAACATTTAAAGAATCGGCGCTCGAGCGGGGCGTGGCGTTCAATGGCGACGGCCGGGCACAATCCAACATGGGCGTTGCGGTGGGCGATATCGGCAACCAGGGAAGACTGAACATTCTGACGACGACGTTCTTCGACGACTACTTTCCGCTGTTCAAGCAGGACAAGTCGGGTTTCTACGACGACGCCTCAACATCCGCGGGCTTGACCGCACTGACCAAGCGCTATTTGGGCTGGGCGTGCGGGTTTGCCGATTTTGACAACGACGGTAAACGGGATCTCTGGCTGGCCAACGGGCACGTGTATCCACGCGTCGCGCAATATTTCCAGCCGTTCGTGGTGCTGCGGAACACCGGCAGCGCCTTCTCTGAGGCGTTCCGCTTTCCCGAGCCGGCCAACAATTCCTACCGGGGCGGCTGCGCGGGCGATTTCGACAATGACGGCCAGATCGATGTAGCGGTGCTGCCGATCGCGGGCCAGCCTCTGCTACTCCAGAACAGGACATCGAACAGCAATTCGTGGGTGGGTCTACAGCTCCGAGGAACGCGCAGTAACCGCGATGCGATCGGCGCCCGCGTCCAGATCGAATCGTGCGGGAACACACAATTCGAGAGCGTGCGTAATGGCGGGAGTTATCTGTCCCGCAACGATCCGCGGGTGCATTTTGGGTTGGGCGGCTGCGCCAAGGTGGATCGCGTGACCGTGAAGTGGCCGAGCGGGACGGTGCAGGTGCTGAACGAACTTCCGGTGGATCGATACACGATGATCGAGGAGCCGCGGTAGCTGGCTATCCAAACGCCGGGGCGCAACGTCGGTTATATGATCGAGGTGAACCATGCGAACCCTACTGCAAGACCTGCGCTATGGCCTTCGGGTGTTGGCCAAGAATCCAGGTTTTGCGGCCGTGGCGGTGCTCACGCTGGCGCTGGGCATCGGCGCCAACGCCGCCATTTTCAGCCTGGTGAATGCCGTTCTGCTTCGCCCGTTGCCGTATCCGGATCCGGAGCAACTCGTGGGGCTGGGGCAGTGGCGCAATCAGAAGGGCGAGGGCTACATTCAGACCGGCGTCTCGGCCCCGAACATCGCGGATATCGCCCAGACCGGGGTCTTCCAATATGTCTGCTACTATCGCTGGGCGGGTTTCAACATCACGGAAGGGAATCGGCCGGAGAGCGTGCGTGGCATCAAGGCCTCGGCTGAGCTGCTGCCGATGTTTGGCGTTTCGCCGCTGATGGGACGTTTTCTGACGCGCGAAGAGATGGAGGCGGGCCACGATCAGGTGGCCGTCATCGGGCATCGTCTCTGGCAGATGCGTTACGGCTCTGATCCT
>Ga0335077_10010912_pt1 | contig 11357 bp, 11 predicted proteins | sample Lox_Sample_31_FD_207151 | JGI IMG/M metagenome (GOLD analysis project Ga0335077, IMG submission 207151) | Soil microbial communities from Loxahatchee National Wildlife Refuge, Florida, United States - Lox_Sample_3.1 | ecosystem: Environmental > Terrestrial > Soil > Wetlands | place: USA...
CACGAGAATGAACCGGGAATGGCCGCAGGTTTGTCACATTCGGTTGTGATTCCGTATAGCTGGATTTGCCGTACCATATTGGGCATGATCTCCGATCTTGACGCGATGCGAACAGCTTTGGCTGAAGCCCGCAAGTCAGCCGAGGCCGGCGAGGTCCCTATCGGAGCGGTAGTGGTGCACGACGGGGTCATTATCGCGCACGGGCAGAACTCGGTGATCCGGACCAGCGACCCCACGGCTCACGCAGAAATTGTCGCAATGCGCCACGCCGCCAACGTTCTGGGGAATTACCGGCTCACTGGCTGCATCCTCTACGTCACGCTGGAGCCGTGCGCGATGTGCGCGGGGGCAATGATTCATGCGCGGGTCGACAGACTGGTGTACTCGACGCCGGATCCTAAGGCGGGGGCGTGCGGGTCGGTGCTGTCGGTTTTGAATCATCCGCAGCTCAATCACCAGACGAAAATCGGGCAGGGAATTCTCTCTGACGAATCCTCCAATCTCTTGCGCAGTTTCTTCCGCGAGCGGCGCTGATCCTTGTTGGATTCAGCTTCGGGTCAGAGCCCTGATTCTTGCCCTCTGATCCGGCCACCTCGCGGCCAGTTCCGCACGTCCCGCGCTGTGGTAATCGGCGAAATCGAAGCCCGGCACCACGGTGCAACCCAGCAGGGCGACTTTCCCGCTGTCAACCAGCCGTGTGCCTTGCCAAACGCCGGCGGGAACCATGACTTGGACGTGCTGTCCCGCCGACAAATCGTGTCCAAGGGTTAAAACAGCGGAGCCGCCGTCGGGGAAGAGCAGCAGCATCTCGACCGGATCGCCCAGGTAGAAGTGGAACATTTCATCGGAATCGAGGACGTGCATCTCCGAGAAAGTACACGCCTCAAGCAGGTAGTAGATTGCCGTGCCCTGAGCACGCGTGCCACGAGGGGTCTCCACGCTTCCAACCGAGGTGTAGGTGCGCCGGAAATGTCCGCCCTCAACGGGATGCGGGGCCAGGTTTAGCAGTGTCTTGATCTGTTCAGCCGTCACAGAGAAATCGTACCCGGCAAAGTAAAATTGGAGAATATGAAGGTAGAGGTGTACACCGCCTCATGGTGCAGGGATTGCCGGGCGGCTAAACAGTTTCTAGATTCTCACGGGATTGCCTACACAGAAATCAACGTCGATACCAACCCCGCTGCTTCGGCAGAGGTTATTCGTCACGTCGGCAAGCGTGCCATTCCCCAACTGGTGATTGACGGCGAGTGGTTCCAACCCTACAAGGCGGGGCGCGGCCTGTTGTATGACGAGTTGCATAAGCGCTTCGGGATTGTTCGCACGTAATCTTCTTACAGCTTGTAAAATCAGGAGTTGGCCACGCGCCGAGTCGTCGCGGAGACTCGGTCCGGATGGAGAGCTAGAGGCTGGAAGCTAGCAGATAGTAACTGTCTTTCAGGAGTCTGCCTTGATCAAGCGTTACACGCGCCCGGCGATGGGCCGCATCTGGACTGAGGAGAACAAGTACCGCTGCTGGCTTCAGGTAGAATCGGCGGCGAGCGCCGTTCTTGCCGAAGACGGTGTGATCCCGCAGGACGCAGCTGATGCCATCGCGAAAAAAGCCAGTGCCTCCGCCGATCGCATTCACGAGATCGAAGCCGAGGTCAAGCACGACGTCATCGCCTTCACGACTGCTGTGGCCGAAAGCCTGAGGGCGCAGGGGCTGGGTGAGGAGTCCCGGTGGCTGCATTTCGGCCTGACCTCAAACGATATTGTTGATACCGCGCAGGCGCTTCAGGTCAAGGAAGCATCGGCGCTGATCCTGACCGGGATCGAGGCCCTGATGCAGGTTCTGCGCCGGCGCGCCGTGGAGTTCAAGCACACGCCTACAATCGGGCGCACCCATGGCATTCACGCAGAGCCGACCACGTTTGGGCTGAAACTGCTGAACTGGTACGCCGAGACGCAGCGCAACCTGAAACGCTTCGAGGCCGCTGCCGAGGAGATGCGAGTCGGCAAGCTCTCAGGTGCAGTAGGCACATTTGGACACCTGAAGCCGGAACATGAGGAACGCATCTGCGAACGCCTCGGACTAAGGCCCGCGCCCGTTGCCACGCAGGTGATCCAGCGCGACAGGCATGCGGCATACATCGGCACGCTGGCCATCATCGGCAGCACCCTCGACAAGATCGCCGTCGAAGTTCGTCATCTGCAGCGGACCGAGGTGCGCGAGGCGCAGGAGTACTTCAGCGAGAAGCAGAAGGGCTCGTCGGCGATGCCGCACAAGAAGAATCCGATTACGAGCGAGCAGATCAGCGGGCTGGCGCGGGTGTTGCGGAGCAATTCGCAGGCGGCGCTTGAGAACATTGCGCTGTGGCACGAGCGGGATATTTCGCACTCTTCGGTGGAGCGGGTGATTTTTCCAGATTCAACGACACTGGCGGATTACCTGCTTTTCAAAACGTGTGATCTCATCGACCGGCTTCTCGTCTACCCCGAGCGGATGAAGAAGAACCTCGAGTCCACGGGCGGACTCATCTTTTCGGGCCAGTTGCTGCTCGACCTGGCAGAGTCCGGCATGTTGCGCGAAGACGCCTATCGCCTCGTGCAATCCCATGCCATGCGCGCCTGGAAAGACGACCTCGTGTTTCGCGATGAGGTCGCAAAGGATCCAGCGATCTCCGGTCTGCTTTCGAGGGAGAAGCTGGCGAAGACCTTCGATTACACGCGGCAGCTTGGAAACGTCGATGCGATATTCAGGCGTGTTCTCGGAGAGTGATAGAAAGCTTCTAGTCGCCCGTTTTTGGGCTCCTGGCTGCTAGCGACTAGCTTTCACCGCTTGTGGCGTGGGAGAACCTAGAGCGTTCGGAGAACTTGGCATGAACCAGATTCCGGATCACGCGTCAGAACGGGTTCTGGGCACGATTCAGGAAGTCATCGACTCCGCGGATGAGGAACTCGAACAGGCCGGGCAGTGGATGAAGGCACTGGTCGAGGAGTTCCCCGAGGCGTCGATCGTGCACAGCTATTACGGGTGGGTGCTGTCGCGGGCGGGGAAGCATCGGGAGGCGATCGAGCACGGGCGAGTGGCGGTGAAGCTGTCGCCGGAGTCGGAGATATCTTCGATCATGCTGTTTCGCATGCTATGGAGCGCCGCCGAACATCAGCAGGCTTTCGATGAGATGAGACGGCTGGAGAAATACGGACACTCCGAGGGGTACGCGCAAATGATGCAGGAGTGGAATGATGCCAAGCCGGATGGCGCCGCCGAGGAGAATTGAGACTTCGAACGAGGGCCTTGTTGTTATCGGCGCTTTCACAGGAGAGATCGATGAGACTGATTGTTTGCCTGCTGATTGCATGCGCGAGTGTTTCGGCGTGTGGCCAGCAACAGGGCCCCTCCCCGGCACAGGCGAATCCCTTCGATCAACTTTCGTTCATGAGGGGCGACTGGACGGGCAAGCAGGATTTCAATAACGAGGGCGGACCGGCCATGGTGGGAGATGCCACGGATCGCATTGACCTTTGCATCGCCGGGAAGTACCTGTGCGAAATCCTCTCCACCACGCTGCCGGGCCGGAAGCCTACGGACACGCGGCATTTCATCTCCTACGACAAGCAATCGGGTAAGTACACGGCATGGTGGTTTAATGACACATCTACCCACCCCAACGACTTTACCGGAGATTTGACCGGCGGAAAGCTTGTCCTGACGAGTAATCCATCGGGGCCGGGTCCGCTAATGCGCGCCACCTATGAGAGCCCGCGGGTAGACACGTTGACATTCATGCTGGAGATGAAGATCGGGGATACGTGGACAAAGCTGTTTGTGTCGACCTACTCGAAGAAGACGGCAACAGGGAACTAGTTCGCTGAAAGGATGCTGCTCGTGCAAGGCATAAATTTGACGGTGGCGATTACCGGGGCTTCGGGTGCGGTGCTCTGTCGCGAAGCGCTCCTCGCGCTCGAGGCGGATGAGCGTGTGGCGCGGGTGCATTTTGTTGCTTCGGAAAATTCGCTGCGCGTCATCGCTGAAGAACTGGGACTTTCGGGACGCACGGGTCTGCTGGATAAGCTGCTGCGTGCAGCGCCGGCAAAGGTTGTTCAGCACTTGGACTCCGACATAGGCGCGCCGATAGCCAGCGGGAGCTACCCGTCGAACGCAATGATTGTCCTGCCGTGTTCCATGGGGACGCTGGCCACGATTGCCAACGGATTGGCGGATTCTCTGATTGCTCGGGCTGCTGACGTCACCCTCAAAGAGCGCAGGCCTCTGGTGCTCTGCGTGCGCGAGACACCGTTCAATCGCATCCATTTGCGCAATATGACGCTGGCTGCCGAGGCAGGAGCGGTCATCTTCCCCGTGATCCCCGCGTTTTACAGCAAGCCGGCAGATTCAACAGAGATGGCGCGGCAGTTCGCTTGTCGGGTGCTTGCTCATATTGGGTTGCCGCAACCGAGAGCGTACATCTGGAAAGCTGACGAGTAGATGCCAGTCGCCAACCCCAACAATCGGTTCAGCGACAATTCGGTGACAACTTCAGGTTTGACAGTACCCGAGGCCGTTCGCGATACTGCCTTCAATGCTGAGCTCAGCTCACCACCGGATTGAGGCCATGGCCATGTGCATCTGTTGCGCATGCGGGCCGGTCCGCGTGGCTTCTGAGCGGCGAATGCGCTAGACGCAACCGATCAAGAACCAGGCGGCCCGGATCCCAAAGACGGATTCGGGCTTTCGTATTTCCGGCTTGGGTTCGGCTTCCCGCGATGCCCGTCCCCGCCGCAAATCAAACCGAAACGAAATCGAAGGAGAACAGGATGTCCGAAGAAAAGAAGCAGCAACTAGCTACTCTCGCTGTTCACGCCGGTCAATCACCCGACCCCGCCACCGGTTCGCGGGCCGTGCCCATCTACCAGACCACGTCCTACCTGTTCCAGGATGCGGATCATGCGGGACGGCTTTTCGCATTGAAGGAATTCGGCAATATCTATACCCGCATCATGAATCCGACGACGGACGTCTTTGAGAAGCGCGTGGCGGCGCTGGAGGGGGGAGCGGCTGCGTTGGCGACGGCCTCAGGGCAGGCCGCCGAAACCCTCACGATTACTACCCTTGCTGCTGCGGGAGACGAGATCATCTCAAGTACATCGCTCTATGGGGGAACCTATAACCTATTCCACTACACACTGCCGCGATTGGGCATCAACGTCCGCTTTGTCGATCCAGACGACTTCGACGGTATTCGCGCCGCGATCAATTCGAAGACACGTGCGATCTACGCCGAGTCGCTCGGCAATCCCAAACTCGACGTCATCGACATCGAGAGACTCGCCGCGATTGCTCATGAGAACGGGCTGCCTCTGGTCATCGACAATACTTGCGCGTCTCCGGCTCTGCTTCGTCCCATCGAGTGGGGAGCGGATATCGTGGTGAATTCAGCCACAAAGTTCCTCGGTGGGCATGGCACCACCATTGGCGGAGTGATCGTGGATGCCGGCAGGTTCGATTGGGCAGCCTCGGGCCGCTTCAAAGACTTCACCGAGCCGGACCCATCATACCACGGCCTCTCGTACACGCAGGCTTTCGGGCCACTTTCGTTCATTCTCAAGGCACGGATCCAGGGCCTGCGCGACACTGGCGCGGCGCTCGCGCCGCACAGTGCCTTCCTGCTGCTGCAGGGGATTGAGACACTCCACCTGCGCATGGAGCGCCACTCCCAGAACGCACTTGCCGTTGCGAAGCATCTCGAAGAGCACCCCGGGGTCGAGTGGGTTAACTATCCCGGCCTCGAGTCCAGTTCGTACCATGGGCGGGCTAAGAAGTACCTCCCCAGCGGACAAGGATCACTGATCACTTTCGGGATCAAAGGCGGTTATGACGCGGGCAAAAAGTTCATCGACTCCCTGGAACTGTTCTCGCTGCTGGCGAATATCGGCGATGCGAAGTCGCTGGTTATTCATCCTGCATCGACCACACACCAGCAGCTTTCGGTGGAAGAACAAGCCGCAACCGGCGTAACTCCGGAGTTGGTTCGTTTGTCGGTTGGTATTGAAGACGTCCGCGATATCCTGGCGGATCTGGACGAGGCCATCGAAACGGCGAATGGGCATTCGTTTGCCGGTTCAGCTGAGACGGCGGGTAGTGCTGCAAAATGAGTGTCATGAGTGAAGCCATCACCGGGCCGGGTCCAGCACGGGCCCGGCCACCCGCTCTGGAGCCCACATATGAGGGTGACTTCGTACTGGAGCATCACCTGATGCTGGAGAGCGGGCGTACGCTGGTGCAGCCGACGCTGCACTATGCCGTGTACGGGAAGCTGAACGGAGCCCGGGATAACGCTGTGCTCATCTGCCATGCGCTTTCGGGTTCAGCCCGCGTGGCCGACTGGTGGCCTGAGGTCTTCGCCCCGGGCGCGCTCTTGTCACTGGAACACGACTTTGTGATCTGCATTAACTTGCTTGGTTCCTGCTACGGTTCAACAGGCCCCGGTTCGGTTGATCCGGAGACCGGACTTGTTTACGGCCCGGATTTCCCGCTGGTTTCAATTCGCGACAACGTACGGGCGCAAACCGCTCTGCTCGATTCGCTGGGAATTCGGAGCCTGCGGCTCATTCTCGGAGGCTCGATTGGCGGAATGCAGGCGCTGGAATGGGCAATTCATTACCCCGACCGTGTCGAAAAAGCCGCAATCATCGGCGTGGCGCCTTTGTCAGCCATGGGGTTGGCCCTCAACCATCTGCAGCGGCAGGCAATCCAGAATGATCCCTACTGGGACGGCGGTTACTACCTGCCGCAGCGGCCTCCGCGCCACGGACTTTCGCTTGCCCGACAGATCGGGATGCTCAGCTACAAATCCGCAGAGCTGTTTGACGAGCGGTTTTCGCGTAACCCAAATCGCAACGGCGAGAATCCCTGGAGCCTCGACGACCAGGGAGGCGGTCTTATCGGTGGTCGGTTCGATATCGCAGGGTATCTCGACTACCAAGGCGACCGCTTCAACGACCGATTTGACGCGAACTCCTATCTGGCGATCATGCGAACCATGGACACGTGGGATCCGCTGAATGGTTACGCATCTGCCCAGGAGGTCTTTGGCCGAATCCGTGCCCAGCTTGTCTTTATCGGAATCAGCTCAGACTGGCTGTTCCCGCCCGAGTCGGTTCGCGAGTTCGCGAGGACGATCGCTGCGGCCAGTGTCCGTGCCGAGTACCGCGAGATGGCTAGTTCCCATGGGCACGATGCCTTTCTGGCTGAGCAGGCTGAACTGGTGCGCCTCCTTCAGTAGAGCGATTCTGGAATCGGGATACCCGGTCGACGCCTCGACCCTCCGAGGATCCGCTCGGAAACAAGCAGGAAACACTTTTTCACAATTCGGTGTCTAACAAACCATGCGATTCCACTTCGTGCCCACAGGGGAGGCAGAAGGATTCTCGCCAGCTCTGCACGCAGTGACGGAGTAAATCTCGCGACGGCACATGGGTTCTCTCCCGTGCCTCGGAAGGCCGGAAAGCGCCCCTATCCGAAGAGTCCAAAGTTTTGTCCAATAAGGTGCCTTGTCACAAGCAGCAGGGCTTTCTATAATCCTCCCAACACCGCATTGGATATCGCAGAAATGTCCAGCCGTAGCAGAGTGTCAAGTTTCAGGGGCAAAACGGTTGAACAGTACCGCGAACGAGTGCTTGAGAATCAATTCCATTTTCGTATCTCCCAGGAGCACTGAATGAAGAAGTTAGTCTTTGCATCTGTGATGGCGTTGGCGAGCTTGAGCCTCGTTCCCACACCCACGCTGCGCGCACAGGATCAAACGATCCAGATCAAGGATCCCGCTGAATACAACGCGTATTCGATGGCGATCTCGCAATCGGACCCTAAAGCCAAGGCGGCTGCCCTCGAAGAGTTCATTACGAAGTATCCAAACAGCGTTGCCAAAAAGGCTGTTCTTGACATGCTGGTCGACGCCAACCAGCAGCTCGGCGATCAGCAGAAGGTGCTCGATTACGCTTCCCAGCTGCTTCAGGTCGATCCCAATAATCTCAAGGCGATCTACATTTCGGTCTTCATCAAGAAGGCGCAATGCGCAAAGACCTCTGACCAGGCGACATGCGACGATGTTGCCGCCCTTGCTCAAAAAGGTCTCAATGCGCCCAAGCCGGCAGGCGTCTCCGATGACGACTGGAAGAAACAGACTGATGCCACGCATCCCTTCTTCCTGTCGGCCATCGCAGTAGATGACATGGTGGCCAAGAAAGACCCCGCGGGCGCCGTCGATGAGTACAAGAAAGAGCTGATGATGTATCCGCCGCAGGCCACACAAAGTGGTTCCGCTCTCGGAGATACTCTGCAGCTTGCGCTGGCCTATGTGAAGTTGCAACTAGTGGATGCCGCTGCCGCTCGCGATGCCCAGGCAAAGGCGAAGGCTACCCCTGGCGACGCAGCGTTGGCCGCCGCTGCCAAGGCTGCTACCGACAAGGCGAACCAGGATTACCTGATGGCGGCCTGGTTCTTTGCGCGCGCGTGGAATTTCGCGCCGGCGAATTACAAAAGCCAGATTGAGCCGCAGCTCGAGTACTACTACAAGAAGTACCATGGCGATACCACTGGACTCGATCAGCTCAAGACACAGGCTGCGGCGACGGTCTTTCCGCCGGGAACCCTCACGAATTCCTTCACCGCCGCCAAAACTCCTGAAGAGCAGATTCACGATCTGCTTACCAACACGCCTGATCTGAACACGCTCGCCTTGGCCGATAAGGAGACCATTCTCTCCGTCGGCAGCAAGGAAGACGCCGACAAGCTCTGGGCACTGCTGCAGGGCAAGGACACCCCCGTCCCCGGCACCGTGATCGACTCCAATCCTAACCAGATCAAGGTAGCGGTCACGCAGGACGCCAAGGACGCTAAGACGGCCGACTTCATCGTGAATATGAAGGAGCCCCTCGCGGACAAAGAAGTTCCGGCCCCCGGCAGCGAGCTTAAGCTCCTCAAGGACGGTGGCCCCGAATTGGATGGAACCTACGATACCTACACCCAGATTCCAGCATCGACTACGGCTCCAGCCAGCGCCCAGATTGTGCTGAAGGACGGTATCTTGCAGACTGCCAAGAAGCCTGCCGCTCACAAGCCGGCAGCGGGCCATCACCCGGCGACCACACACAAGCCACAATAACGCGGTTACACTCCTGGCGAGAAAGGGCAGCCTCTCAGGCTGCCCTTCCTGTATCTTCGCCCGACCCAATTGACTCGATGGTACCCTTAGGTCAGCATGGTGCGTTTTCAGTCTCCCCTCGCTACACTGGCCGCAATGCTCCTTGCGCTCGCCTGTTCTCTCTGCGCACCTCACGCTCTTGGTCAGTCTTCAAAACACGAGCGAATTGTTCCCGCACCGGTAGATGCAAAACCGTTCCAAACAAACGCGAGCCGCCAAAAGCCCGTCTACACCGTTGAGTTTCGATCTGCGGATGAGATCTCCGAGCAGGATCGTCTTCTAATCGCAGACGCGGAATCATCCATCGCCGAGCACGCTGGATTCGCCGGCCTCGAGTATCAGCAGGGCAGTTGGGCCTACCGCCAAATTGTCTGCCCCAGCTTTCCCAACCATCTCTTCCTGCGATACACGCGTAATAGCGGCGAAGGCAATGTCTCCGTCTTCTCTGCTTCGATTCCCCGCAATGGCAATGGAAGAGCACGGATCATCCCCATCCTCAAGCGCAGCTATTCTCTGTTTTCTCCCGCGCCGATCAACTCGCTGACCATTTCCGCCTTCAACCGCATTCGCGCTGAAGAAGGTGAATCCGCAAACGCTGATTGGCTTGGAAATGCGCTCTGCTACGCCGCCCTTGCCGGTGCGCATCCAGAGATTCTGCCTCCCGATGCTGAACCCGCCATAAATAAACCGATCCCTGCTCTCACCGCCGTAATGGACGTTGAAGTCAAAGAGCATGGTGAGGAGGCGATTCGTTTCGACGATGCGTCCGCGCATCCCCACGCGATGCAGTGGACTATGACTTTCACGCCCAATGGAAAACTGGTCAAGGCGGCACACCGCGCCGCACCGATGCTCACAGCCAACGCTGTCCCGCAGAAATCGGCGGTGATCAAGACCGGCCCGGCTCCGCAGAACTAGTCTGGACTTGAAAACTCAACTACTCGCCCAGCTTGATGCGCTGGATAGCTGAAGCTCGTCCTGTCGTCGGATCGCAGGTGATCAAGGCCGCGCACATCTTCGGGTTGCCTTTGGCTGCCTCGAATTTCCCAGGCATGCCGGTGAGAAATCGATGCAGAACGAGTTCCTTTTCCACGCCGATCACGCTGTCGTAGGGTCCGCTCATGCCCACGTCGGTCTGATACGCAGTGCCGCCCGGCAGAATGCGCTCGTCGGCTGTGGGAATGTGAGTATGTGTGCCAAGGACTGCGGTGACACGCCCGTCGAGATGCCACCCCATGGCGACTTTCTCGCTGGTGGCCTCACCGTGAAAATCGACCACGATCACTTTTGCCTTGATTGCCGCAAGGATCTCATTGGCCGCAATGAACGGGTTATTTGTGCCGCTCATGAATACCTTGCCCATAAGATCGATTACCGCAAATGGAACGCCACTCGCCGTCGTTTCCTCAAAGACACCGTAGCCCGGTACTCCCGGTTCGAAATTCGCTGGGCGTAACACCCGGCGAGCACGCTCCCGACTGTCGGCTGGCACAGAGTTCAGGTATTCCAGAAGCTCACGTTTATCCCAGACGTGATTGCCGGTGGTCAGAACGTCGGCGCCCATGTCAAAGAGCTCTTCCGCGATCTGAGGCGTGACCCCGAATCCGCCCGCAGCGTTTTCGGCATTGATGATGACGAGTTCGACATTGTTTGACTTGCGCACGTGTCCGATGTGCTCGCGCACGATGCGACGCCCAGCACTGCCGAAGATGTCACCGACAAAAAGGATGTTCAAAGAGACAGCTCCTGGCCACTGGCTTCTGGCCCGGGATCTTTAGGGCCTGCGTCGCGCATGAGCGGGAAGAGGATAACGTCGCGAATCGATTTGGATCCGGTCAGCAGCATCACCAGTCGGTCTACGCCAATACCCTCTCCGCCGGTTGGAGGCAGACCGTAGGCCAACGCGCGCACGTAGTCTTCGTCCATCTGATGGGCCTCGTCGTCGCCGCGGGCTCGCTCCTTGAGCTGATCGTCGAAGCGCTTGTGCTGCTCCACCGGATCGTTCAGCTCGCTGAAGGCGTTGCCGAGTTCGAATCCGCCCGCGTAGACCTCGAATCGCTCCACCCACGCGGGATCGCTAGGCTTTTGTTTTGATAACGGCGAGATCGCGGTTGGGAACTCGTAGATGATCGTGGGCAGCTGGAGGTATCTCTCGGCGACTGCCTCGAAGAT
>Ga0335077_10010913_pt1 | contig 11356 bp, 12 predicted proteins | sample Lox_Sample_31_FD_207151 | JGI IMG/M metagenome (GOLD analysis project Ga0335077, IMG submission 207151) | Soil microbial communities from Loxahatchee National Wildlife Refuge, Florida, United States - Lox_Sample_3.1 | ecosystem: Environmental > Terrestrial > Soil > Wetlands | place: USA...
AAGATCGGCTACGGCCGCGCGGCGCGCATCATCGACCAGCTGCACGACGCCGGCGTGCTGGGCCCGCCCGACGGGTCCAAGGCCCGGGAGGTGCTGGTCGGGCTGGACGACCTCGATCGAGTGGGACCGTACTAGCCACTCGCAACTCGGCGTCTCGTAACCGTACCGCAGTCCGCCTTTCTGAACCCTGCCTAATTCCCGCCGGGCGCTGCGATATTTCGGTTCACTGGGACTCCGGTTGGGCGCCTACGTTCGGCTCGTGCTCAAGAGCGATCCCAGCACCTGGAAGGATCCCCGCCACCGCGCGGGCGCGCGGGCCGAGTCCCTGGCGGCCGACGCCCTGCGCGTGCAGGGCTACCAGGTGCTCGAGCAGCGCTTCCGCTACGGCCACTCGGACGTGGACCTGGTGGCGCGGCGGGGAGCGGTGGTGGTGTTCGTCGAGGTGAAGGCGCGGGCCGACGAGCGCTTCGGCGCGGCCTCGGAGGCCGTGACCGCTCGCAAGCAGGCCAACCTGGTGCGGGCGGCCTCGGTGTGGCTCACGCGGCACGGGCGGGCCTGGAACAGCATCCGCTTCGACGTCATCACGGTCACGGGCGGGAAGCTGGAGTGGCTGCAGGATGCCTTTCGCCCGGGTTGGCGATAGGGGCGACTGGCGGAATGGGAGGTTCGGTATATATTCGGGTGGGAACGAGAGGGTGGTAGGTTGTGGGTCGGAGGTGGTGGAGAGGCCGCCCGGGGCGGGTTCTTGGCTCTCGACACTGGCAATTCGTGACCACTCGCAACTTGCCGTCCGGCAACTCCACTGAACTCTGCATTCCGAGGGACTGATGGCTCCAGAGGCGCAGCAGGACGATCGCAGGAAGGCCTTGAATCTCGCCATCGCCCAGATCGAGAAGACCTGCGGCAAGGGCTCGATCATGCGGATGGGCTCGGACCGGGCGCGGGTGAAGGTGGACGCGATCCCGACCGGCGCCATCAACCTCGATGCGGCCATCGGGGTCGGAGGCATCCCGCGCGGGCGGGTCACCGAGATCTTCGGTCCCGAGTCGTCGGGCAAGACCACGCTCGCCCTGCACGTGGCCGGCAACGCGCAGCGCGCCGGGGGCGTCGCGGCCTACGTGGACGCGGAGCACGCGCTGGACGTGGACTACGCCAGGAAGCTCGGCGTGGACGTGGACAACCTGCTCATCTCCCAGCCGGATACGGGCGAGCAGGCGCTGGAGATCACCGACATCCTGGTGCGCTCGGGCGCGGTGGACGTGATCGTGGTGGACTCGGTGGCGGCGCTGGTGCCCAAGGCGGAGATCGAGGGCGAGATGGGCGACACCCACGTCGGTCTCCAGGCCCGGCTGATGAGCCAGGCGCTGCGCAAGCTGGCGGGCGGGATCAATCGCTCCCGGACCTCCGTGATCTTCATCAACCAGCTGCGGGAGAAGGTCGGCATCCTGTTCGGCAACCCGGAGACGACGAGCGGGGGGCGGGCGCTCAAGTTCTACGCCTCGGTGCGGCTCGACATGCGCCGGATCGGGCCGGTCAAGGAGCGCGACACGGTGATCGGCAACCACACCCGGGTGAAGGTGGTGAAGAACAAGGTCGCGCCGCCGTTCCGGCAGGCGGAGTTCGACATCATGTTCGACGAGGGGATCAGCCACGCCGCCCTGCTGGTGGACCTGGCGGCGGAGATGGGCGTGATCGTGAAGTCGGGCGCGTGGTATGCCTATGCCGACCAGCGCATCGGCCAGGGCCGGGAGAACACCAAGCTGTTCCTCAAGGACAACCCGACGCTGATGGCGGAGATCGAGGCGAAGGTGAAGGACGGGCTGGGGATGAAGGCCGTGGCTCCGGTCGAGGAGGAGGGAGTCGCGGAGGAGTAGGTGCCCGCCGTCACGGCGCTGGAGAGCGACCCGCGGGGCAGCGGGGGCGTCGTCGTCTTCCTGGACGGTGCCTCGTACGCGCTGGTGGGGCCCGCGGACGTGCGGGGGCTCGGCCTCGCGGTGGACGCGGTGCTGTCCCCGGCCCAGGTGCAGGGCGTGGAGCAGCGCGCCGAGGTGTTCGCGGCGCGGGCGGCCGCGCTGCGCATTCTCGCCTTCCGCGCGCTGCCTTCGACCGAGATCCAGCGGCGCCTGGTGCGCAAGGGCTACGCGGGCGCCGCCGCCGGCGAGGCGGTGGCGTCGCTGGTGGCGTCGGGCCTGATCAACGACGGGGAGTTCGCGCGCCACTTCGCCCGCACCCGGGCGCGGCGGTTCCGCTACGGGCCCGCGCGCCTGGCCAGGGACCTCCGCCGGCTCGGCATCGGGCGCGAAGCGGCGGAGCGTGCGGTCCGCGACGCGCTCGAGGACGAGGGCGTGGAGGCGGTCGAGCTGCTGCGGGAGGCGGCGGCCCGCAAGGCGGCGACGCTGGAGGACCTCGACCTCGCCACGCGCCGCCGGCGGCTGAAGACGTACCTGCTGCGCCGCGGCTTCGCGGCGGCCGACGTGATCGAGGTGGTGAAGGCGGCGCTCGCGGCCTCGTGAGGTGGTGAAGGCGCCGCGCGGCGGGTAACTTTCCCCGGCTCATGAACGCCGCGACCATCCGCCGCCGGTTCCTCGACTACTTCGTGCAGCGGGACCACCGGGAGGTGGCCTCGTCGTCCCTGGTGCCCGCCGACGATCCCACCCTGTTGTTCACCAACGCCGGGATGGTGCAGTTCAAGCGGGTGTTCCTCGGCCTGGAGCGCCGCGACTACCGGCGCGCGACCACGTCGCAGAAGTGCGTCCGTGCCGGCGGCAAGCACAACGACCTCGAGCAGGTGGGCCACACCGACCGGCACCACACCTTCTTCGAGATGCTGGGCAACTTCTCCTTCGGCGACTACTTCAAGCAGGACGCCATCGCGTTCGCCTGGGAGTTCGTCACCAGCCCCGAGTGGCTGGGCATCCACCCCGACCGCATCCGCATCAGCGTCCACCACAAGGACGAGGACGCGCGCCGGCTGTGGCGCGAGGTCGCCGGCATCGCGGACGCCCGGATCTACGGCCTGGGGGACAAGGACAACTTCTGGCAGATGGCGGAGACGGGGCCGTGCGGCCCGTGCTCCGAGATCTACGTGGACCTGGGGGAGGGCGGTGGGGCCTCTCGAGCCGCGCCCCCGCCGTCCCAGCACGTCTCCAACCACGTCCACTCGCTCGACCAGTTCGTCGAGCTGGCCGAGGCCGGCCGGTTCCTCGAGATCTGGAACCTGGTCTTCATGCAGTTCGACCGGCAGGCCACGGGCGAGCTGGTGCCGCTGCCCGCGCCGTCGGTGGACACCGGCGCCGGCCTCGAGCGCATCGCGGCCGTGCTCCAGGGCGTCCGCTCCAACTTCGACACCGACCTCTTCACGCCGCTCATCGCGCGCGCCGTGGACGTCGTGGGCCGGCCGTACGACCGGGGCCCCGCCGGCGCGCCGTTCCGGGTGCTGGCCGACCACGCGCGCGCCGTCGCGTTCCTGCTCGCCGACGGGGTCTACCCGTCGAACGAGGGCCGCGGCTACGTGCTGCGCCGCATCCTCCGGCGCGCGGTGCGCCACGCCTACCTCCTGGGCCGCCGCGAGCCGACGCTGGTGGCGCTGGTGGACGAGGTGGTCAAGGTGATGGGCGGGCACTACCCGGAGCTGGTGAAGGGCGCCGCGCACCTGGCGGGCGTCACCCGGGCCGAGGAGGAGCGCTTCTTCGAGACCATCGAGGGCGGCCTCGAGCGCCTCGCGGCGCTCAGGTCGGTCACCGCCGAGGAGGCGTTCAAGCTGTACGACACCTACGGCTTCCCGATCGACCTCACCGAGATCGTCGCGGCCGAGCGCGGGCTCACGGTGGACGTGGCGGGCTTCGACGCGCTGCTCGACCAGCAGCGCGAGCGGTCGAGGAAAGCGCGCGGCGCATCCGGCCGTGGCGCTTCGAGCGCCCTCCCGGACGCGAAGCGGGGGGTTCCCCGCGCGGAGGGGACGGGCGGCGGCGGGGAGCGCGCCAGGGAGGACCGCGAGCGGACGGGAGGGCGCGAGAAGGGCCCCGCACCCGGCCGCGCTGAGTCCGACGCCGGCGCATGGACGCCCGTCGGCAAGCGAGCCCGCCAGAAGTGGGTCGGCTACGACACCACGCGTGCCGAGACCGACATCCTCGCCTGGCGGCAGACCGGGGACGGCGTCGGCCTCATCCTGCACGAGAATCCCTTCTACGCCGAGAGCGGCGGCCAGGTCAGCGACGCGGGCGAGGTGCGCGGCGAGGGCTGGGTGCTGCCGGTCGCCGAGGTGCGCAAGGTCGAGGGCGGCACCGCGGTGTTCGGGCCGTTCCAGGGCCCGTTCGCGCCGACCCGGGTCGAGGCGCTGGTCGACGAGGAGCTGCGGCGCGACACCGAGCGCAACCACACGGCCACGCACCTGCTGCACGCGGCGCTCCGGAAGGTCCTCGGCGACCACGTGCACCAGGCCGGCTCGGTGGTCTCGCCGGAGCACCTGCGCTTCGACTTCACGCACCACCAGCCGATCCCGCCCGCGCTGCTGGCCGAGATCGAGGCCGAGATGAACCGGCACGTGTGGGAGAACCTCGACGTCGTCAAGCAGGAGATGCCGTACGCGGAGGCGATCGCGCTGGGCGCGATGGCGCTGTTCGGCGAGAAGTACGGCGCCGTGGTGCGCACCGTCCGGGTGCCCGGCGTCTCGCTGGAGCTGTGCGGCGGGTGCCACGTGCGGACCACCGGCCAGATCGGCCTGGTGCGGCTGGTGGGCGAGACCGGCGTGGGCGCGGGCGTGCGGCGCGTCGAGGCGCTGACGGGCCCGGGCGCCTTCGAGTGGCTGGCCGGCCGGGTCCGCCTGCTGGACGGCGTCGCCGAGGTCGTGGGCAGCACGCCGGAGCACCTGGCGCGGCGGGTCGAGGCGCTGGTGGACGAGCGGCGCAAGCTCGAGAAGCGGGTCGAGGAGCTGATCAAGAGCGGCGGCGCCGACGCGGCGAAGGCGCGCACCGTCGAGGTGAACGGCAGCCGGATCGCCGTCGCGTCGAGCGACACGGCGGACCGGAACGAGATCGGCGCGATGGTGGACGCGTTCCGGAGCCAGACGGCGAGCGGCGTGCTGGTGATCGTGGCCACGGGCGAGCGGCCGGGCATCCACGTCGGGGTCACCGACGACCTGGTGGCGCGGGGCGTGGTCGCGCCCGATCTGGCCAACCGGCTGGCCGCCGTGAGCGGCGGGAAGGGCGGGGGCCGGCCGCACTTCGCGTCGGCCGGCGCGGGCGACGCGTCGAAGCTGGGCGACGTCGAGCGGCGCGCGCCCGAGCTGGTGCGCGAGGTCCTGGAGGCCCACCGGTGAGCGCTCCAACCCACAACCTGCAACCCACCCACCGTCGGTGACCCGCCCCGAACTTCTGGCCTGGCTCGAATCCCGCCGGCCCGCTCCGCCGGCGGCGCTGGCCAACCGGCTCGCCGAGTGCGTGACGGCCGCGCCCGACGGTGTGCTGGCCGGTGACTCGGTCGCCGAAGCGGTCGGCCGGCTGGGTCTGGTGACGCTGCGCGCCGTGGTGGAGCGCCAGGGCGTGGCGTACGACGCGGCCATGGACCTGCTCGCGGCCGACGCCTTCGTGACCTACGCGTTCGAGGCGGCCGCCGAGGGTGGGGGCGAGCTGTCGAGCCTGGCGGGCCGGCTCCTGGCCGCGGTGGGCACGTGAGCACCGGCCAGGAGTGGCTGATGGAGCGCGCCCCGGGGCTGTGCGTGCTGGTGGACCCCGAGCGCACGCCCGCCGCCGAGGCGGGAACGCTCGCGGCCGGCGCCGAGGCGGACGGGGCGGTGGCGCTCCTGATCGGGACCTCGTACGACAGCACCGCGCGCACCGGCGACGTGGCGGCGGCCATCAAGCGGGCCTCGCGGCTGCCGCTGCTGCTCTTCCCGGGCTCCGCGGCGCAGCTGGTGCCCAACGTGGACGCGGTGCTGCTCCTCTCGCTCGTCTCGGGGCGCAACCCGCAATACCTCATCGAGGAGCACGTGCGCGCGGTCCCCTTCTTCCGCCGGCACGACGTGCCGGCGATCTCGACCGCCTACCTCCTGATGGACGGCGGCCGCGTCACGGCGGTCGAGGCGGTGAGCCAGACGCGCCCGCTGCCCGCCGACAAGCCGGAGCTGGCCGCGGCGCACGCGATGGCGGGACAGCTGATCGGCATGGCGGCCGTGTACCTCGATGCCGGCAGCGGCGCCGCGTCGCCGGTGGCGCCGGCGGTCATCGAGGCGGTGCGCTGTGCCGTGTCGCTCCCGCTGCTGGTGGGCGGCGGGCTGCGCACCCCGGAGCAGGTCTGCCGGGCGCGCCGCGCCGGGGCGGATTTCGTGGTGGTCGGCAGCGCGATCGAGGACGGCGGGCCCGGCCGGATCCGGGAGCTGGCGGCCGCGGCCCGATGATCGACCTGCACACCCACCTCATTCCCGGGGTCGACGACGGCTCCCACACCATCGAGCAGTCGGTCGAGGTGCTGCAGCACTTCGCCGCCCAGGGGGTCACCGCGGTGTGCTGCACGCCGCACCTCAAGGCGAGTGCGCTCGAGTCGGCGCCCTGCGACGACATGGACGCGCTGCTGAGCGACCTGGTGGACGCCGCGCCGCCCCGGCCGGCGCTGCGCCGCGGGTTCGAGATCATGCTCGACGTGCCCGCGCCGCGGTTCACCGACCGGTGCTGCTGCCTGGCGGGCTCGCGGTACGTGCTGGTGGAGTTCGGGCGCCTGGTGCCGGCCGACGCCAGCGTGGAGGTCCTGGCGGGCATCGTCGCGCAGGGCCTGGTGCCGCTGCTGGCGCACCCGGAGCGCTACTCGGTCTGCACGCCGGAGCTGGGACGGCGCTGGCAGCAGGCCGGCGTGGTGCTCCAGGTGGACGCGACCACCCTGCTCGGCGAGTCGCGCCGCGCCGGGCGCGCGCGGGCCCTGCTCGAGGCGGGCTGCGCGTCCATCGTCGCCAGCGACAACCACGGCGACGCCCGCTCGGTCGCGTCGGCGGTGCGCTGGCTGGAGTCGCACGGCGGCGGCGCGCAGGCCGAGCTGCTGGCGATCGACAACCCGCAGGCCATCCTCGACGACCAGCCGCTGCGGCCGGTGCCGCCGTTCCGGGTGCGGCGCTCGATGTACACCAAGCTGAAGGACTTCCTCGTGGGAGGGTCCGAGCGGTGAGCGCGCCACTGGGCCATCTGGAGGAGCTGGCGCGGGTCGCCGCGCGCTCGGCCGCGGTGCTGGCCGAGCCGGTGGCCCGCTACGTGGGGCTGGTGCAGGGCACGCTGGCGGCGGGCCGGACGGTCTACTTCGCTGGCAACGGCGGCAGCGCCGCGCACGCGCAGCACATCGCGACCGAGTACGTGGTCCGCTACCGGCCGCGCGAGCGGCGGGCGGCCCCCGCGCTCGCGCTCTCCACCGACAGCTCGCTGCTCACGGCGGCGGCCAACGACCTCGGCTTCGAGCACATCTTCGCGCGGCAGATCGAGGCGCACGGGCGGCCGGGCGACCTGCTGGTGCTCATCTCGACGTCGGGGCGCTCGGCCAACCTGGTCCGGGCGGCCGAGGCCGCGAAGGCGGCGGGCGTGCGCACGGTCGCGCTCCTGGCGGCGGACGGCGGCGCCCTGGCGAAGCTGGTGGACGTCGCGGTTGTCGTGCCGTGCGAGGACGCGGCGCACGCGCAGGAGGTGCAGCTCGCCGTCGACCACTACGTGTGCTCGCAGGTGGAGCCGGGGCTGAAGTGAGCGGCGGCGCCGGCGACCGCCCGTGATCTCGCTGCGCGGCAAGCGCGCGCTGGTGACCGGCGGCACCCGCGGCATCGGCAAGGCTACCGTCGAGCTGCTGCGGGCTGCCGGCGCCGAGGTGACGGCTGCAGGACGCCGGACCCACGGCGACCTCGGCGACCCCGCCAGGGCGGCGGCGCTCGCCGCGGCCGTGACGGGCCCGCTCGACATCCTGGTCGTCAGTCACGGCGTGTGGGAGGCCGAGGGCGTGCCGCTCGCGCGGATGGACCAGGCCCAGTGGCGCTCGACCATCTCCCAGAACCTCGACTCGGTGTTCCACGTGGTGCGCGCGCTGGGCCCGCGCATGGCCGAGGGCGGCGCCATCGTGCTGGTGGCCTCGACGGCGGCGCAGCGCGGCGAGGCGCTGCACGCCGACTATGCCGCGAGCAAGGGCGCGCTCGTCGCCCTGACCAAGAGCCTGGCGGTGGAGATGGCGCCGCGGGTGCGCGTCAACTGCGTGGCGCCCGGCTGGGCGGACACCGAGATGGCGGCGCGGCCGTACGCCGGCGGGGGCCGGGCGGCCATCGAGGCCACCATCCCGCTGGGGCGCGTGGCATCGGCGCAGGACGTGGCGGGTCCGATCGTGTTCCTCTGCTCCGAGCTGGCGCGGCACGTCACCGGCGAGATCCTGAACGTGAACGGCGGGAGCGTGCTGTGTGGCTGACGCCTTCCCGCTAGCGCGCATTCCGGAGCCGGTGCGCAGCATCGCGCGCACCCTCCAGCAGGCGGGGCACGAGGCCTGGTTCGTGGGCGGCGCGGTGCGCGACGTGCTCTACGAGCAGCGCGGGGCGGGGCCGCCGCCGCGGCTCGGCGACTTCGACATCGCGACGTCGGCGCTGCCGGAGGTGGTGCGCAGGCTGTTCCACCGCACCGTGCCGATCGGCATCGAGCACGGGACGCTGGCCGTGCTCGACGGCAACGGCGCCGCCCACGAGGTCACGACCTTCCGCCGCGACGTGGAGACCGACGGCCGCCACGCGCGGGTCGCCTTCGGCGTCTCGCTCGACGACGACCTGGCGCGGCGCGACTTCACCATCAACGCCGTCGCCGTCCACCCCGGGACCGGGGAGATTCGCGACCCGTTCGGCGGGCGCGCCGACCTCGCGGCCGGCGTGGTGCGCGCGGTGGGGGACCCCGCCACCCGGTTCCGCGAGGACCGGCTGCGGGTGCTGCGGGCGCTCCGGTTCGCGGCGGTGTTCGGCTTCAAGGTCGAGCCGGCCACCTGGGCGGCGCTGGTGGCGGCGGTGCCCGACCTGGGCTCGCTGTCGCGCGAGCGGGTGCGGGACGAGTGGCTGAAGACGCTCGACGCCGCCTCGCCGTCGCTGGGCGTGGGCCTGTGGGTCGCGTGCGGGGCGCTGGCGCGCGTGTGGCCGGAGATGGCCGAGCTCGGCCCCGACATGCCCGGGCGCCTCGACGCCATCGACCCGCCGCGGGACCCCGTGCTGCTGACGGCGGCGGCGCTGTGCCACGCCGGTGCGACCGAGGACGTGGCGGAGGCGGCGGTGCGCCGGCTGCGGTTCTCCAACGACGAGGCGACGCGGGTCCGGGCCGTGGTGGCCGGCCTGCGATTCCCGCTGCCGGCGCCGGGCCTCACGCGCGAAGTGCGGCACTGGCTGGCGCACCACCGGACGCACGCACGCGAGATCGTCGCGGTGTCGGAGCCCAGGGCCCGGCGGGCCGACCTGCTCGCGGCGGTGCGCGCCATCGAGGCGTCGGGCGACCCGCTGACGGTGCGCGACCTGGCCGTCACGGGCAACGACCTCGTGGACGCCGGGGTGCCGCCGGGCCGGGGGATGGGGGAGATGCTCCGCCGGCTGCTGGACGAGGTCCTGGACGAGCCGTGGCGCAACACGCGCGAGCACCTGCTGGCGCGCGCGCGGGAGCTGGGGTGATCAGCGCTCCCGCCCTCGGGCTCGGGGTGGTGGCGGCCCTCGCCAACCTGATGGGCGCCTGGGCCGTCACCCGGAGCGCGCGGTTCGGCCTGCGGGTCATCGAGCTGCTGTTCGCCTATGCCGCCGGCTTCATGATCGCGCTCGCCCTCGTCGGCGTCGTGCCGGAGGCGCTCGCCAGGGACTCGGCGGCGGCGGCGCCCGTGATCCTGCTCGGCTACCTGCTGGTGCACCTCACCCAGCACACGGTGACGCCGCATTTCCACTTCGGCGAGGAAACCCACCACGTCACCCACGCCGCGAGCGTCTCGGGCATCGTGGGCCTGCTGCTCCACACCTTCTTCGACGGCGTCGCGATCGCCTCCGGCTTCCTGGTGAGCCCGTCGCTCGGGCTGCTGCTGTTCCTCGCGATCTTCCTCCACAAGCTGCCGGAGGGCGTCACCGTCTCGAGCCTCGTGCTGGCGGCCGGCGAGACGCCGCGCCGCGCGGTGCTGGCCGCCGCGGCGCTCGGCGCGACCACCATCCTGGGCGTGCTCCTCACGGAGCGCGCGGCGGTGCTCGAGCAGCACGGGCTCGCCCTCTCGGCCGGCGTGACGCTGTACGTGGGCGCCTCGAACCTGGTCCCCGAGTTCCAGGGCAAGCCCGGCTGGCGGCTGCCGCTGGCGTTCTTCGCCGGCGCCGGGTCGTTCATCGGCGCCCAGGCGCTGGTCGCTCGCCTGCTGGCCTGACCGCCGCCGGCCGCGCCCGCCGGGGCCGGGCGCGTCGCCGGTCCGGCGCGGCGGGTCGCTCGCCCATCACCTCCAGACTCTCGACCAGCCAGCGCCTCAGTCCCATCGCGCGCGCCAGCGGCCACGGGCTGTGCCGCGCGCTCGCCAGCCGCTCGGCCCACTCCCGCTCCAGCCTCGCCGCCGCGCGCATCGCGTCGGCCAGCACCCGCGCGCCCGACTCCGTGAGGACGGGGACCAGGGCCGGCCTGCCCGGCCCACGCGGCTCCCGGCTCGGGCCGCCGCTGCGGCCGGCTCCCCGGCGTACCAGTGCCCGCCGCTCGAGCCGGCGCAGCAGCTCGCTGATCGTGCCCGGCTCCAGCGCGAGCCGGGCGGCGAGGGCCGCCTGCGAGTGAACGGGCTCCCTCGCGATCTCCCGCATGACGAGGAACGCACGGGCACTCAGACCCACGATCGCCAGCCGCCGGTCCATCTCGCCCTCGAGCGTGCGGGCGAGGGCCAGAGCGGGGCCCAGCAGACGCTGCTCGGCCGTGTCGCGCGGCGGTTGCGAGCGTGTTTTGTTCGTACGCGAATCAACCCTCCACGAGGCGGCGGCGACCTCGCGACGACCCCGGTGCCACCCGGGGGACGCGAGGGCGCGACCGGCCCGCCGGTAGCGGCGGCACCGGGCCCGCTCGTCCCCACCCCGCCGTCCCCGCCCAGCCGTGGCGCGGGCCGGTCGGGCCACCGGGTTTCTTCGCATACGAACCTACGAGCCGCCGTCACCGGCCGATCACCCCCGCAGACACGCCTGGCGCCCGGCTGGGCCCCGAAGTGATGCGGGGCGGCCCTCGAGTCGCCGCCGTCGGGGAAACGTCCTACGGGGGCTACCGGGGCTTGGTCCGGGCAGTTGACCGCAGGTTGCCGGCGCGAGGGCAACCGCCGCTTGGCGCCTTGGGCCTGGAGTCGCTCCCGGGCGGTCGGTCGGGGGAGCCCCGCCAACCGGGCG
>Ga0335077_10010914_pt1 | contig 11355 bp, 6 predicted proteins | sample Lox_Sample_31_FD_207151 | JGI IMG/M metagenome (GOLD analysis project Ga0335077, IMG submission 207151) | Soil microbial communities from Loxahatchee National Wildlife Refuge, Florida, United States - Lox_Sample_3.1 | ecosystem: Environmental > Terrestrial > Soil > Wetlands | place: USA: Florida...
GTGTGGAAAGCCCAGCGGCGGACCCGCGAGCGGCTTCCCCGCTTCGGCGGGACCAGCGGGCTTGATCGCCGGCGGGATCGGGCGCGGGTAGGGCGGCTCGTAGCGAAAACTTCCGGGCGTGTCGACCGCCCCCAGCAGCATCTGCAGCAGATGGAGCGCGCGGCAGGTATGGAAGCCGTTCGAATGCGCGGAGATGCCACGCATCGCGTGCATCGCGACCGGCCGCCCCAGCATCGTTGCGTGTCGCCGCCCGTGCGCGTCCGTCCAGGGTTGGTCGAGGACGATCGCTTCGTTGAAGGCCGCGTGCGCCGCCTCGACTGCGAGGCGCTTGATGGTCGAGGCCGGCACTCCCGTCTCCGCGGCGACCGCGTCGGGCGCGAAGCGGGGATCGAGATAGCGCCGCGCCATCAGCTCGAAGGCCGGCACCGCGCGGCGGCCATCGGGGAGCCTGCGCTCGCCCGTGAGCGCGGGCAGCGCCTCTGCGTCGCTCGCGCTCACGATCGCGGCGCGCTTGCGGTCCCAGACCAGCGCCGCGCCGTCGGCCCCGCGCGCGAAGAGCCCGTGGTCCGCGGCCCCCTCCGCGTCGATCACGAGCCAGGGCGCGTTGGTGTAGGCCGCGAGATAGTCGGCGTCGATCTTCCCTGCGCGGAGGATCTCGTGCACGAGAGCGAGCACCAGGAGTCCGTCGGTGCCGGGGCGGATGCCGATCCACTCGTCGGCGATCGCGGAATAGCCGGTGCGGACGGGATTGATGGAGACGATCTTAGCGCCCCGCCCCTTGAGCTTCCCGAGGCCGAGCTTGATCGGGTTGGAGTCGTGATCCTCGGCGACACCGAAGAGCAGGAAATATTTCGTGCGCTCCCAATCGGGCTCGCCGAATTCCCAGAATGAGCCGCCGATCGTGTAGAGGCCGGCTGCAGCCATGTTGACGGAGCAGAACCCGCCATGAGCTGCGTAATTGAGTGTCCCGAATTGCGTCGCCCACCAGCCCGTGAGCGCCTGGCTTTGGTCGCGCCCCGTGAAGAGCGCGAGCTCCTTGGGGTCGCGCGCGCGGATGGCCCCCAGCCATTCGACGGCGGTTGCGAGCGCTTCCTCCCACTCGATCTCCTGGAACTCGCCGCTGCCGCGCGGGCCGACGCGTTTCAGGGGTTTCCGGAGACGCGCGGGGGAATAGTGCTGCATGATCCCCGCCGATCCCTTGGCGCAGAGGACGCCGCGGTTGACGGGGTGGTCGCGATTGCCTTCGATGTAACGGATCGAGCCGTCCTTCAGATGCACCTTGATGCCGCAGCGGCAGGCGCACATGTAGCAGGTCGTGTATTTGACCTCGTCGGAGACGGGGACGCTCTTGGCGATTTCGGGGTCGCGCTGCTGGCTGCCGCTATCCGGCATGGGCGTGCTCGCGGGAAAGGGCGGGACTAGGCCGGAAGTGGCGTCCAGCCTTGGGGTGTCAATGCTTCCAGCGGACGGAAACGGGTCTTGTAGGCCATCTTGCGGCTCTCGCCGATCCAATAGCCGAGATAGACGTAGGGGAGGGCGCGTCGGCGCGCCTCATCGATGAGCGCGAGAATGACGTAAGTGCCGGGGCTGCGCGCGGCGGCAGCGGGATCGAAGAAGCTGTAGACTGCCGAAAGCCCATCGTCGAGCAGATCCACGAGGCAGGTCGCAACGAGACCCTCGCCCGGTGCGCGTAGCTCCAGGAGCGTGGTGGGAACGGGGCTGTCCTCGATCATCGCGCGGTAGTCGCCATAGGTCATGGAAGCCATGTCGCTCTCGGCATGGCGCGAGCGCTGATAGCGCGCGAAGAGCTTGAATTGCTCGGCGCTCGCGCGCGCGGGAACGGTGCGCACGCTGAGATCGAGGTTGTCGCCGACGACGCGACGCAGCGAGCGCGAGGGCTCGAAGTGCGCGACCGGCACACGCACGGGAACGCAGGAGCCGCAGCCGCCGCAGGCGGGTCGGTAGGCGAGATGATGGCTCCTGCGGAATCCCGCGCGCGAGAGCTCGCTGTAGAAGCGCGATCCGTCGTGACCGCCGATCTCCGTGATGAGCTTGCGCTCGATCCGCCCTTCTACGTAAGGACAGGGGAGCGAGGCCGTGCGGTAGAAGGCGCGAAGCGATGTCGGAAGGCGCGCGGGGGCTGTTGCCTCGCCGCGTGTGCTGCGCCGCGAGAGAGTGCTGGCATCGCCCTCTGGCATGCGCTCCCTTCCCCCGACCTCCGCTGCGGCCTCTTCGATGAGGGGCTGCTTCACCATGCGGTGATTATGCGATGACCGGCGGGCACTCCGCCAGTGTCATGAAGCCGTTAAGATATCCGGTTTCGGAAACCTCCGGATCACCAGCGTACCCGCGAGGATGTCGTGCACGGTACGTTTGCGCCGCTCGAAGGGCGCGATCAGCAAGATGAGCCAGCAGGTCGCGGCGGTCGTCACGTAGAAGAGCACCGTCTGGATAAAGGCCTGCAGCAGCGATGGCCGGGCGCCGGTCCAGCTCCGGACCTCGATCTCGAACATCCGCATGCCCAGAGTCGCGGAATACCGGCCGCCGATCAGTAAGCTGTGATAAGCGACGGGGACCAGCCCGAATATCAGCCAGACCGGCGACAGCAGCCCGAAGGTCAGCACCGTGAGCGTCGCACAGATTAACCAGACGGGGATCAGTAGCAGCGCGATCAGCACGACATCGACGCAATAGGCGAAGACTCGGCGCGAGAGCACGCCACGGTAAAAGCCGGGCGCTGCGAAGGGCTCGGGCGGTTCGCCCGGCCAGGAATCGGTGTGCGTCTCAATGAAAAGCGACAAGGCGGCATTCTCCCTGTGGTCGCCACGGGAATATCGGGTTCGGATTGCGGGTTGCAAGTGGTTTCCCTCTCCCGCGCCCAGGGCGGGAGGGAGAGGGATTAAGGCAGGGATGCCGCCGAGACCGGCGCCTTCGCCTCGCGCAGGAGGACAATACTGATGCGGCGATTGCGCGGGGAGCGCGGGTCGTCGGGAACGAGGGGGTCGCGGTCGGCGAGGCCCACGACCTTGTCGATCCGCTCGGGCGGGACGCCGTCATTGATAAGTTCGCGGCGGCTCGCGTTTGCCCGGTCCGCGGAGAGCTCCCAATTGCCGTAAGCGCGTCCGAAGGCGTAGGGCGTCGAATCCGTGTGTCCGGTGATCGAAATCTTGTTGGGGAGTCTCTGCACCACCTGCGACACCAAGGCCATGAGCGTCTTCGCGGAATCCTCCATCTGAGCTGAGCCCAGCGGGAACATCGAGCGCTTCTCCTGATCGACGATCTGGATGCGCAGCCCCTCCGGCGTGCGGTCGATGATGAGATTGTCCGCGAGGTTCCGCAGCTCCGGTATGTCCTGGATCGCCTGGCGCAGAGCGAATTCGGCCGCAGCGAATTGCTTCTCCTCGCGCTCGGCCATGCGCTTCTGCACCTCCGCCTCGGTGATCTGCTCGACGGGCTTTGTCTGCTCGGTCTGTCCCTGGGCGGTCTGGCTGGATTTGGCCTCGGGCGACTGCACCTCCGTCTTCTGGCCGGGCTTCGCCTCGGGCTTGTCGGTCGTCGTTCCGTCCGCAGGCTTGTTGGCGGCGGTGCCGCCCTCCTTGTCGCGCTCGCCGCCGGCGGTGCCGCCCTCATTGCCGTCGTCGCCGTCGTCGGGTTGGCGCAGCGCCGGCATGTTGAGGTGGAAGCTCGGGGGTGAGGCCGGGAGATCCTGGGAGCCCGGCTGCCCCATGGTCAGTCCGCCGAGCACGCCGCCCGCGCCGCTGCTGGAGCGCGAGGCGATCGTCGGCTCGAAATAGTCCGCGATACCGCGCTTCTGGATGTCCGTGGTCACGTTGAGGAGCCACAGCAGCAGAAAGAATGACATCATCGCCGTCACGAAATCGGCATAGGCGACTTTCCAGGCGCCACCGTGATGCGCATCGCCCTTGTTGCGCTTGATCTTCTTGATGATGAGGGGGGCGTTGCTGCCCTTGGCCATGGCGCGCTCGCTCGCCTAGGTCGCCGCCGAGGGCAGATTCTCGACGGCTTCCTCGACCTCGTAGAAGCTCGGGCGGACGTCGGTGTTGAGCGCCTTGCGCGCGAACTCCACCGCGACCGAGGGCGCATAGCCTTGCATATAGGCGAGGATCGCCGCCTTGATGCAGAGGTAATAGCGCTGCTCTGTCTCGCCGCGCGCCTTGACGGCAGCGGCGATCGGGCCGACGAAGCCGTAGGAAAGGAGCACGCCAAGGAAGGTTCCCACGAGCGCGCCGCCGATGAGCCGCCCGAGCACGGCCGGCGGCTCCGTGATCGAGCCCATGGTGTGGATGACGCCGAGCACGGCTGCGACGATGCCGAGCGCCGGGAGCGCGTCGGCGGATTGCTGGATCGCGTGCGCCACCGTCTCGTGCTCCTCGTGCCGCGTCTCGATCTCCTCGTCCATCAGCGTCTCCATCTCGTGATGGTTGTCGGTACCGAGGGTGAGGAGGCGCAGGTAGTCGCAGAGGAAGACCCTGGCGTGGTGGTCGCCGAAGAAGCGCGGGAAGCGCTGAAAGAGGGTGCTCTCGTCGGGCTTCTCGACGTGCTGCTCGAGAGCCAGCGCGCCCTTTGCCTTCGCGAGTTTGAAGACCGAATAGAGGAGGCTCAGCAGTTCGAGATAGGCGGCCTTGTTGTAGCGCTCCCCCTTGAGCAGGCCGAGGACCGCCGAAATCGTCGCCGTGAGCACGGGCTTGCGGTTCGAGGTGACGAAGGCGCCGATCGCCGCGCCCGCGATCATCAGGAACTCGAAGGGCTGGAATAGAACGACGATGTGGCCCCCGTTCATGAGGTAGCCGCCAAGCACACTCGCGAGGACGATGCCAGAGCCGATCAGCAGGAACATGGGGCCAGGGTGGACAGAGAGGGGACGCTGGGCGGCCACCCTGATACATCCGCGTTAATATCTGGTTTAGCAAAGACTTCCCGCGATTCCGGGCCGTCCTAGCGCGGTACCAGAAGCTCCACCCCCAGGGCCGGAGCCCCTTCGAGAGCAAGGCCATAGCCGTCGCGCCAGGGCTCGACGAGGTCCCCGTAATGGGGTGAGACCGGGTTGCCGGATTGGCCCGGCACGACCATGAAGCGGGCCGCGCCTGGCTCGGCCAGATCGACGATCATGCGCAGGCCGGGCCCGTGCACGTCGCGGTAGGGCGTCTCGGGGTTGCTGACGGAGAAGCCGCCGCGGTTCAGCGTATAGATGCCGCCATCGGCGGGGATCGAGAGCGCAACGAGCCGGTCGAAGACCGGTATTCGCGACAGCAGCGGATGCCTGAATTCCGCGGGATGCGCGAGCCCCCAGCGCCAGCGGTTCATGTCGGCGCCGTAGCGCGAGGCGAGTTCCTCGAGTGCGCGGTCGAGCGCTGCCGCAAGCTGGTCGGCGCAGGTTTCGGGCGCCGTCGGGTTGTTCATGTCGGCGCACCATTCCGGATGCTGGCTCAGAATGAGCGCGATCGTCTCGGGATGCAGACCCCAATAATCGTTGAAGGCGGGGCCAAGCTTGTTCGCGAGGACCATGCGATTGAACTCGCGCAGCCACGCCGAGAAGAGCAGGGGCTCGACCTTGTCCCGGTCCATGCGGCGGTCCCAATTGCGCAGGCGCTGCAGCGCCGCGCGCGCCGTCGGCGTCGTCGGCTGCACCTGCAGCATCAACGGAAGGAGCCGTTCCGCCATCGGCGAATAGATGTCGAGCTGGATCGCCGCGGAGCCCTCGAGCGAGGTCTTGTGCTGCTCGAGCAGGCTCTCGATGCGCTGCGCCCGGTAGGGCAGGTCCCAATCGCGTCCGAGGAAATAAGGATAGGCATCGCCCACGATCTTGTTGTTGGCGGTGACGATTCTGCCCGCGGGGGGGTCGAGCACCTGCGGGAGCTGATCGAAGGGGATGTAGCCCGTCCAATCGTAATCGCCGGTCCAGCCGGGAACCGGCGTCTCGCCGTCACCTTTGGCCCGGATCGGAACCCGCGCGGGCGCCATGAAGCCGATGTGACCTTCGACGTCGGCGTAGACGAAATTCTGCTGCGGAGCGTCGAATTTCGCGAGGGCACGACGGAAAGAGTCCCAATCGCGCGCGCGATTGATCTCCCAAAAGGCCTGCGGCGTGCGATCGCCGTCCATGAGATAGGTCGCCTGGAGCGCGAGCGCATAGCCGGGCTTCGCGGCCTGCTGCGCGGGCCCCGCGACATCGGAGATGACGGGCCCGTGCCGCGTCTCGCGCACGACGAAATCGACGGGGGCGGCGCCGCGCACGAGGATCCGCTCGGCGCGCGTCACGAAGGGCTGCGAGCCATCCGGCGTCAGGTATTTTCCGGAATCCGAGGGGTCGAGCTTCTCGATGAAGAGATCGGCGACGTCGCCGCCGGTGTTCGTGACACCCCAGGCGATACGCTCGGTGTGTCCGACGGCCACGACCGAAAGTCCCGGCACCGTGGCGCCGGCGATTGTCCGTCCTGGCGTCACGATGCGCGCGAGATACCAGAACCCCGGCGCCTCCAGGCCGAGATGCGGATCGTTCGCGAGAACGGGCTTGCCGGACGTGCTGTGCTCGCCGTTCACGACCCAGTTGTTGGAGGCGCGAACGGGGTCGTCTCCCTGCGGCATGAGCGCGAGGAGCCGCTCGAGCGGCAGGGTGCGGTAGATCGGCAGGAGTTCGCCTACAATCGTGGGGCTGCCCTTGGGATAGGCTGGAAATACGATCGGAAGCTCCGTGGGCTTGAGGCGCTCCGCCACTTCCGCGTGAAGGAGTTCGCTGCGATAATTGCCCGCGAGCTGCCAGGCCATGACTTTCCCGATGATGAGCGTGTCGACGGCTTGCCACGGCTCCGGTCTCGCACGCAGCAGATAGTACTCGGGCGTCAGCGCGCGCCGCCGATCCCTGAGATAGGCGTTGACTCCGGCGGCATAGGATTCGAGATCCGCGCGGACCTCAGGCGGTAGCAGCGTGAATTGTCGCTCCGCCGCGCGCGCGAGGCCGAGAGTGCGCATCAGCCGGTCGCGATCGGCCGCCACGGCGCCGAACCACTCCGCCAATCGCCCCGCCCCAAGGCGGCGTCCCAGATCCATCTGAAAGAGCCTGTCCTCGGCATGCACGTAGCCGAGCGCGAAGGCGGCGTCGCGGTCGCTCGCGGCCTCGATGGTGGGAATGCCGCGCGCGTCGCGGAGGATGCGCACGGGCTGGCCGAGACCCGTCACCGCGCGCGTGGCCGCGGGCGGCGGCAGCGCCGAGCGCAGCCAGAGCAGGCCCGAGAGCAGTACCAGGATGGGCAGCAGCAGGAGGAAGACAGCGATGCGCCGGCCCATGCCGGAGCCCTCCCGCGTCCCGCCTCTCCGGTATCAGCCGAGGTTGAGGATGATCGTCTTCTTCTGTGTGAAGTGCTCGAGCATGGCCTCGAGCGAGGCTTCCTTGCCGAGCCCAGATTGCTTCACGCCGCCATAGGACATATTCGCCTGCACGACGAGGTTCTGGTTCACCTGCACGAGGCCCGCTTCGAGCCGGTGGCTCGCGTCCAGCGCGGTTTTGAGGTCGCGCGTCCAGATCGTCGCGGCGAGTCCATAGTCGCTGTCGTTCGCCTGCGCGAGCGCCTCCTCGTAGTCCCGGAATTTGATCACGCAGGTGACGGGGCCGAAAATCTCTTCGCGGCAAAGGCGATTGTCGTTGGCGACGCCCGAGAAGATCACGGGCTGTACGTAGAAGCCGTGCGCGAGCTTAGGGTCCGCCGGCATCTTGGAGCAGCGGTGCGCCGTCGCGCCCGGAGTGTCTTCGCCAAGCTTGATGTAGGAGCGCACCTTCTCGAATTGCTGCTTCGAGATGATGGTCCCGATATCGGTCTGCTCATCGAGCGGGTCGCCCATCTTCATCGCATCGACCTTGGCCTTGAGCTTGTCGATGAAGGCGTCGTGGATGGATTCATGCACGAAGATGCGGCTCGCGGCGGTGCAGCTCTGGCCTTGGCGCGTGAAGCGCATGCCGATGACGGCGCCCGCTACGGCCTTCTCTAGGTCGGCATCGCCCATCACGATCATCGGGCTCTTGCCGCCGAGCTCCAGCGTTACAGGGATGAGCTTCTGCGAGGCCATCCTGTAGACGAGCTTTCCGGTCTCGACCGAGCCCGTGAAGGTGACTTTGCCCACGTCCTTGTGCTCGACGAGCGGCGCGCCGCAGCTGGGTCCGTCGCCGGAGAGGATGTTGAGCACGCCCTGCGGCAGCACCTGATTCATGATCTGGCAGGCGCGCAGCACCGCGAACGGCGCTTCCTCAGCGGATTTTACGACCACCGTATTCCCCGCGACGAGCGCCGGCGCGATCTTGAGGGCCATCAGCAGCAGCGGCACGTTCCAGGGAATGATCGCGCCGACGACTCCGATGGGCTGGCGGAGCGTGATCGTGAGCGCGTCCGTCTTGAAGGGCACGCTCTCGCCTTTGAGCTCGGAGCCGAGCCCGCCGTAGAAGGAGAGAATGTCCGCGAAGACGCCGGCCTCGACGCGGCTCTCGGTGCGGATTGCCTTACCCGTCTCGAGCGTGATGAGCTTTGCTAGCTCCTCGACGTGATCGCTGAGGATGCGACCGCATTCCGCGACGAGCCGGCCGCGCTCGCGCGAGGCGAGTTTCGCCCAGCTCTTCTGCGCCTTCGCGGCCGCGCGCACGGCGGCGTCGACGTCGGCCGCATTGCCATCTGCGGCCTCGCCGATCCTCTCCTGCGTCGCGGGATTCACGATCGCGAAGGTGCGGCCGGAAATCGACGGCACCATGCCACCGTCGATCAGCATCTTTCCGGACATCTCGTGAGCGAGCGCATGCGGATCGAGTACCGGCTGCAAACGGTTCTGGCGCATGGGAACGACCTCCCCTTGTTCTTGATCGAGGCGACCTCTGACGGAAGTGTGCTTTATACACGGATGCCCATGCCCCGCCAGTCCTTTGCCTCCGATGGCGGCGAGCCCGGGCTCGGGGGGCTGATCGCCCCCAGGGGAACGCCGTTCCTACCCAGAATGAACGAGGCAAAGCGAAATTACTTGCCCTTTAGAGCTATACAAGCTCAAATGCCCCTAGGGGATTGGCACACGGATTAGCCCTTCTGGCTATCCCGGGAGGGGCGGGCGAGGCGAGGGCCGGAGACGGACTTCGCGGCGCAGCCCGTGTGAGTGCCCCGCGAAGGAACCGGGGGGCAGCACATGAGTATTTCCGTCGTTGGCGCCCGCGCCTTGCGCGCGACCGCCGTGAGCCTTGCGCTCTGGGCAACACTGCTGGCGATTGCCATGCCGGCCAACGTCTCCGCTCAGCAAGCGCCCGCTCTACAAGCGCCCGCTCAACAAGCGCCCGCGCAGCAAGCGCCGGCGCCGACCGACGAAGCCTCCCAGCCCGCCGCCGACCCGCCAAGCCGCGTCGGTCGCGTCGCCTATATCGAGGGCACTGTCTCCTATCACACCGCCGATCAGACGCAGTGGGATGAGGCCGCCGTGAACGAGCCCGTAACCACGGGCGATGCCTGCTACACCGACCAGAACGGGCGGGCGACGCTGCAAATCGGTCGCGCCTATGTGCGCCTCGACAACCAAACCGAGGTCGATGTCGACACGCTCGACGATCAGAACGCGGTGCTTTATGTGCCGCAAGGGTCGGTCAGCATCACGCTCAAGGCGATGAACCAGGGGGAGGTCTATGAGGTCCTCACTCCCAGCGGAACGGTCCAGCTCAATACCCCCGGACGTTATCGCGTCGATGTGACGTCGGATGGAACGCCGCCGAAGCTGACGGTCCTCGAGGGCTCGGCAGACGTGTTCGGCGACAGCACGCGCGTCACCGTTACCAGCGGGCAAACGACCCCGGTGGTGGTCGATCAGGCACCACAGCCGGTGCAGCCCGCAGCCGCGGCGCCCGTTGATGGTTGGGCGGAGCAGCAGGACGCCGCGATGGTGCAGGTCCCGGATTACGTCAATCCCGATGTCCCCGGCATCGATGCGACCGCGACCTCGGGTCAATGGGCTGAGGATCCGAATTACGGCCGCGTCTGGTATCCGCCGGATCCGAATTGGGTTCCCTTCCAAAACGGGAGCTGGGAATACCGCGACGGCTTTCAATGGACCTGGGTCGACGATGCACCCTGGGGTTTTTGCACATCGCATTATGGACGCACTGTGCAGATCGGCGACCGCTGGGCCTGGGTCCCCGGACCCGGCCTCGTGATCGAGCCGCAGCCGCAGCCAGTAGCTGCCGCGGACCCACCGATCCTGGTCCAGCCGGTCTTCACGCCAGCGGTGGTGAGTTTCGTCGACGTGCCTCCGCCCGTGGTTGGCGTCGGCGTCGGCGTGGGGCCGGTCGTGGGTTGGGTCCCGCTCGCGCCGGGCGAAGTCTATGTCCCTCCCTTTGCCGCAAGTCCCGCCTATGTCAACCAGGTCAACATTTTCGGCGGGTGCGGCTGCCATGGCGGGGGCGGCGTCAATATCACGAACATCACCAATACCAACATCACCAACATTACCAACGTGAACATCACCAACCGTCGTATCACCGACGTGACGCGCTTCCATAATCACGGCTCGACGACGGTGGTGTCGCAGTCGAGCCTCGTGGGCTCGCGGCACATCGGGGGCGACACCCGTCTGCATGTTCCGCCGGAGCGCCTCTCCGGCACGCACGTGAATGTGCGGCCGGGGTTCAAACCGACGCCGGGAACGCGGGGTGGGCCGACAGTCCCGAGCCGAGGCCCTGGGGATGTTCTCCCGCGCCGTCCGGCAGCGCCTGGCCCGGCGATCCGTCCGACGTCGCCCTCCCGACCGGGGACACGCCCGGGCACGCGCCCAACGGGTCCCGCGCACCCCGTACCCGGCAGCACACATCCGCGAAATCAAACTTCGGCTGCAGGACCGGGACCGCGTCCGGTTCCGACACCGAGGACGCCGGGAACGCGCCCGGGAGGGCCGGGGACGCGGCCGGGCGCCCCACCCACGACGCCAACATCCGCCGCGCCGGGTACGCGACCCGGCACCCGGCCGCAACCGGCCGGACCAGGCACGCGTCCGGGCACGCCCGTCACTCCGACGCCGGGCCTGACGCCCAGCACCGCGCCAGGAAGCCGCCAGCCTGGGGGGCACGGCACCCGTCCGACGACGCCCTCTCGGCCAGGCGCACCCGCTCCGGGAACGCCGGGCACGCGCCCTGGCGCTGCTCCGACGCGGCCGGGACCGACACCGCCGACGCCGGTAACGCCTGCCACGCGCCCGACGCCTCCGCGGCCTGCGCCAAGTACACCGGGCACGCGCCCTGGCGCGGCTCCGACACGGCCGGGAGCGACCCCGGTAACGCCTGCCACGCGCCCGACGCCCCCGCGGCCCACGCCAGGTACGCCGGGC